>ENA-UAOZ01000506-UAOZ01000506.1-human-gut-metagenome-genome-assembly--contig:-NODE-506-length-21288-cov-7.048651_pt1 | contig 21288 bp, 17 predicted proteins | sample MGYA00243474_ERZ654565 | MGnify/ENA primary metagenome ERZ654565 (study PRJEB26926, sample SAMN06164854) | human gut metagenome | biome: ENVO:00009003; feature: ENVO:2100002; material: ENVO:00002003...
TGTAGAGAGGTCTCGTGGGCTCGGAGATGTGTATAAGAGACAGTATATATACAACCATTTTGCATATTTTTCATTTTGTAAAAGCCGCTAAATTTACTTTAAAACTGGTTGACACCATATGCGATACCATATATAATATTATTAAAAAATACGAAAACAGGCACTAATATAAATTGCAGAAAGTGAGGCGGAAGATGATGAAAACTCTTAACGATTATCTTGCGATGTCATATCGTATGGAAATTGTTGAGAACAAGGACGGGGGCGGTTTTGTTGTATCGTTTCCCGAGCTTCCCGGCTGCGTAACCTGCGGTGATACGATTGAATCGGCTGTTGCAAATGCAGAGAACGCTAAAAAAGCTTGGTTTGAAGCCGCCTTTGAGAGCGGAATTGTAATTCACGAACCCGACAGCCTTGAAGAATATTCGGGACAATTCAAACTGAGAATTCCGAAAAGTCTGCACCGCTCACTTGCCGAACATTCAAAGAAAGAGGGCGTAAGTATGAATCAATACTGTGTCTATCTTCTGTCAAAAAATGATGCAGTTTATTCAAAATAGAATTTTGAAAGCATATCATATTATATAAAACACAATTTTGAAAGGAAGATTTATATGTCAGCATTTAAAGAGATAAATCCAAAGGAAATCGTTGAAAGCCCGTTTAAGCTTATCGGTGACGACTGGGCGCTTGTCACTGCCGGCGACAGGGAAAAATTCAACACAATGACAATAAGCTGGGGCGGTGTAGGCATTATGTGGGGTAAGCCCGTTGTATTCACCTTTATTCGTCCGCAGAGGTACACATTTGCTTTTATGGAGAACGGCGACCGCTATACAATGAGCTTTTTTGACGAAAAGTACAGAGATGCCCTCAAATTCTGCGGTTCAAAGAGCGGCAGGGATTATAACAAGGTAAAGGAAACAGGTCTTACTCCTGCGTTCACGGAAAACGGCTCTGTATATTTTGAAGAGGCAAAGCTTGTACTTGAATGTAAAAAAATGTATGCCCAAAACCTCAATGCCGAAAGCATTACCGACCGTGAAAGCGTTGACAAGTGGTACAATAACGACTTTCATAAAATGTACATCAGCGAAATCACAAAGGTTCTCGTAAAAGAATAATCTGCGTCTTAAAATTTCATATGCGGAATCAGTCAGACAATCGCACGATTGTCTGACTTTTTTATGTAAATACACTTAAAAAAGCCCCTCGCAAAACGCGAGGGGCTTTTCCTGTAATATCGACTAAGCGGAACGATATATCAAATTTTATTCAGCTTAATTAAAAGTTGCTGATAAGATGAACTACATACTTCTGGATGAGAGTAGCATCCTTAACTGAAATTATATTGTTCTTATCAACATCTGCTGCTGTGAGCTGCTGTTCTGTGAATGGAATATGCTCTGTGATATGCTTCTGAACAAGTGTTACATCGATAGCGGTAATCTTGCCGTCCATATCAACATCACCGAGGCGGACATCATTTGCAAATGAAGTTGTTGCACTCAGCTTAACATTCTTAAAGCCTGCAAAGCCTGATATATCACGAACCTTGCTGTTATCAACAACTGACTGCTGATTAAGCTTGTTGTTTGTAACATAACCTACTGTAAGATACTCTGTGTCAAGATATACGCTTGCACTGCCTGCACCGATAACCTGGAAGGTAAGTGAAATGTATGTACCACCATCGTACTTTGTAGGATTCTGCGGGTTAGTAAAGTTACCCTTAATTACATTGCTGTAAGCGTTGTAAACAAGATTTGACTGGCTTGGCATAATTGTCTGGCTGCCGTTAACCTTGTTGTCTGCCTTATCGAACTTAAGCTTGCTTGTGTCATACTTAACAGTCCACTGACCGTCAACAATACCCATATTAGCATCGAGCTTATAGAGAACAGTTATCTTGTCACCTACTTTTCCGTCGGTCTTTGTAGCAGAACCGAAGTAGTTAGATGTTGCATTTACTGTGAGTGTCTGTGAAGGAGCAGTTGTAGGCTCTGTCGCAGGCTGAGTTGTCGGCTGTGTAGCCGGCTGTGTTGTCGGCTGTGTTGTTGGCTTTGTAGCCGGCTGTGTTGTTGTTGGCTGAGCTGAAGTTGTCGGCTGTGTCGGTGGGATCGGACTTGTCGGAACAATGCCGCTCTTGATGTCGCCGTTCTTCATAGCATATGAGTATGTGCCGTTTACGCCGTTTCTTGTTGCGTCAACCTTGATTGTGCTTGTTTTCTTGAGAGCTGATGTTGCAACTGTGAATGCACCTGTTACATCGTCTGCAGTAGCAGTATATGTCTTACCGTCAACTGTAACAGTTACCTTTGCAGCGCTGGCTGTAACACCTGATACAACGCTCTTGCCTGCAACGGCATATGTGAGTGTTGCAGGAGCAAGTACAAGTGCCTTCTGAGCTGACTTGAGGTCTGCAATCATAGCATTCATAGCTTCAGCTGTTGTAGCGTCTTCGCCTGCTTTAATCATAGCCTCGGCTGACTTGAGAACCTTCTGAGCATTTGCCCAGCTCTCTGCTGTGTAGTCTGATGCTGTCATAGCAAGAATCTTTCTTGCTTCTTTCTTGAGTGATTCATAAGGTGAAACAACGATTGGCTTTGATGTAAGCTTGTATGTTGTACAACCTTCGTTTGTAATTTCGATTGTAGCGCCGTCTCTAACGCCTGTGATATCTGCTGTCTGACCTGAACCGCTGCTGAGAATAATGTTTACTTCGTCAACATTATCGAACTTAACAACATAGTTGCCGTCAGAATCTTTTTCTGTAAGAGCAACGCCCGGCCATGCGCCTGTGAGCTTCTGTGTATCATTCCAAGCATAGATTTTGTAGCTTGCAGATGGGCTGTAAGGCTTGATTGTTACGGAAACAGAACCCTCTGCAGGCTCTGGATCGCCGCCGCCTCCCTGCTGATTACCGTTGGTTACTGTCTTAACTGATGTGTAGTTGCCGTTCTGAATTTCGAGAACAGCACCGTCATAAAGACCTGTGATATCGCCTGACTGTGTGCCGCTGCCGTTGTTGAGAACAACGCTGAATGACTTGTCAGCTGAAACAGGAAGTGTGAGTTCATATGTGTTTGCCTGACCTGAAACGGCTGCTGCCTTTTGACCCGGCCATGCACCGTTGAGTGCTGTGCTTGCACCTGTCCAAGCGTAAACATTCGGAGCGCCTGCTGTGCTCTTGATTGTAAGCTTTGATGTCTGACTTGCTGTCGGACCGGGAACAGTTGTGCTCTGTGTCGGGCTGGTTGTAGGTCTTTCGTCGTTTTCGCCGAGCTTGAGGAATGTGAATTTAGCCTCTGAGGTTGCCTTGTCGTTTGTAGCTTCAACAGTTACTTCGATTGTATCGTTCTTGTAAGCTGTCTGACCGATTGTGAATGTGTCGCCGTCCTTAACAACAAACTTGTTACCGCCGTCAACAGAAACCTTTGCGCTGTCGCATTCCTTAAGAGAAACAGTAACCTGCTCTGTGCCGTAGAACTTCGGCTCGCCTGTGATTGATACAAGCGGCTGACCGTCAGCATTTTCCATAAGGATTGTGCCGTTTGCACCGCTGTTGAAAGTTACCTTACCGTCAGTAACAACTGAAGATGAGTTGTCATAAGTATTGATTATATAACTGCCGTCTTCCCAAAGAGTTGAAACATCAACAGTTACGCTTGAATTTTTGTTACAGCCGATTACTGCAGCTGCCTGATCTGTTACGCCGTTCTTATCGTATGTACGGCCGAAAGCAACACCGCTTGTAGCTGAGAGCTTAACATTTGCGCCGGCACCGATAGATACGTGCTTGTTACGGAACTGACCAACCTTCTGCCACTGAGCAAGAAGAGTTTTGTCCATGTCGTTCCAGTTCATATCACTTCTGAGTGCGTGACCCGATCCGCCGTAACCGTCAAATGCAACGCCGGGATAGAGCGGACGGTTGGTTTCGTCACCGTAGAAAATCTGAACTCCGCCCGGGAGAAGGAGGAATGCAGCCGCATTGTAAAGCATTGTGTTCTCATCGCCACGGGTAAGTGTTTCATCGTGTGATGACATAAATGAAAGAACGTTAAAGCCTTCCTTTGTGTTGATCTTGTCTGCATAGCCCTGATATGTGTTTGCAACACTACCGCTTGCAAGAGCACCGCCGCCTGTAACTGCGAAGTTAATCATTGAGTCGAAGCCGCCCTCGGAATAGTATGTGTCGTAGCCTACACCGTGATCCCAATGCTCGCCTGTCATCCAGAAATCTTCTTTCCAGTCAGCACCTGCTTTGCCCTTGTTGTTGGATCTCCACTCTCTGAGAGCAGAAACACAAGCCTGCTTGAGCTGGTTCCAAGAAGCCTTATCAACATGCTTTGCAGTATCGCAACGGAAACCGTCAACACCGTACTCCTTAACCCACTCTGAAAGCCAGGTTGAAAGGTAGCCTGTTACTGTGTTTTTGTCACCGTATTTTGCGACCTTCTGATCATATGTACCTTCCTGCTTCCACTTTGTTTCGAGGATCGGAGGAATTGTAACATCCTTTGTCTGCTCTGTTCTGAAGTCGGGAAGTCCGCTGAGTGACATTGTAAGATCACCGCCGGCACCCTCTGTATATCCGGGAAGACCGCTGCGGATCCAGTCATTGCTCCACCATTTGCCCCAGTCTTCTGCTGATGTTTTATAGTCAATGTGGTCGTTTACTTCACCTACATCTGTGAGCTTGTATTTGAAGTCTAACGCACCGTCAAGGAGAGTACCGAAGCCGAACTGCTCCATATCTGCAACGGTGTTGTAGCCTGTGTGGTTCATTACGATATCCATGATAACTCTGATACCGTGCTCATGCGCTGTGTCAACGAGAGTTTTGAACTCCTCTTTTGTACCGAAGTTTGCATCGGTTTCGGTATAGTCAAGAACATAGTAGCCGTGATATGAGTAGTGAGCAAAGCCCTTACCTGAATCACAATAGCCGTGAGTCTGCTCATACGGAGCTGAAATCCAAATTGCGTTTACACCGAGGTTATCAAAATAACCCTCTTCAATTGACTGAGTAACACCTGCAAAGTCGCCGCCGTGGAATGTACCGGGGTTTGTATCCCAGCCGTCAAGCGGTTTGCCGTCCTTGTCAAGTGTTCTGCCGTATGAATGGTCATTTGCGGTGTTTCCGTTCTTAAAACGGTCGGTAAGCAGGAAATACACATTGGCATTATCCCATGTAAAGCCGTCATCTTCAACAAGTGAACCTGCGGCAGTTGATGATGCAGATGTGCTGCTGTCATCAGAAACTGTTGCAGCACTTACCGAACCAAATGCTACGGAAGCACCGGGGAGAGCCATACAAAGTGTCAATACGGCACTGAGTGCTCTCTTCATACTTCTTTTTTTCATTGTTTGATTACTCCTTTCAAAGCTTTTAAAACGTAGGGTCAAACATCCCTAGACAATTTGATTTTATCACAAAACTCTCACAAAAACTACACATAATCCTTTTATTTTGTAAAAATAGCAAGTTACACAATCTTTGCACTGGAATTTTATGCAAAATTACCCTTGTCGCTCTTCTGTTTTTATTTATAAAGACAGTTTCAATTGCCCCCTACCGAAAATTATATAAATACGGTCGGGAATAATAAGATTTGTACTTAACAAAACTTTATTCCCGACCGCAATTTTCGCTTTTTAATTTTTATCTTATCTGAGTCTTACATTCAAAAATCTGAGTTTAAAGGTTGAGCCGACGCCGAGTTTGGAATCTGTGGTAATATATCCGCCTGTTTTTTCAACAATTGATTTTGCAAGCGACAGACCTATGCCGACGCTTGACGGGGATGAATTTTGTGCTTTATAAAACCTCTCAAAAATGTGGGGCAAATCCTTCGGGCTGATTCCGCATCCGTTGTCGCTTATGATGATTTCCGAATACACGCTGTTCCTTTCGGCAGAAATTCTGACATAACCGCCGTCGGTATGCTCAATACAGTTTTTTACAATATTTGAAACTGCCTCGCAAATCCAGCGAAAATCGCAGTCAAGGCTGAAATCATTTTTGACGGTTTTCTCAATTCTCACATCACGGATATCGGCAAGAACCTCTGTGCGTGAAATGCACTCGTCAATAATTTTGTTCACCGACTCTTTTTTGAACTTCAATTCAACAGTTCCCGAATCAAGCATTGAGAGCGTGAGCAGACTTTTTACAAGGAAATTTATCGAATGGGCATTATGCGCTATATCCATAACAAAATCCCGTCTGATTTCAACGGGCATATCATCGTCATCAAGGATATTTTCGGTTGTAATCAAAATTGAAGTCAGCGGTGTTTTAAGCTGATGTGAAATGTCGGCAAGCGAATTTTTGAGGATTTCTTTCTCTCGCATTGAATTGTCGGCATACTCACGAAGCATTACCGTTGTTTTCTGAATCTCCTGCTTTAACAGCGACATATCGTCGTCGGTTGAGCCGTCAAGGTCGAGGTCGTACTCTCGGTTGTTGATTTTTTCAAGGCACTTTACAATTTCAAGCCGCTGTCGCTTCTGCTTTTTACAGTATCTTATGAACACAACGCAGAGCAAAATTCCGAACACACAAACACCTGCGGTTGCAATCACAATTGTAATCGTTGCATAACTTCCGCTCTGAATGTCAACCCAGCCGCTGTCGAATTTTATTCCGTACTTTGCAAAGTCGCCTTTTATGACAGCAGTATCGCTGTTCAAAATTTGAGCAAGCTCCTTTTCCGAAATGTCGGGATATTGTTCCCTAACCTTTTCAGCAACGGCAATTATCTTTTTGTCGTTGCTTTCACGAACAGCGTTAAAGCCTGCACCCACTCCCACAGTAGCAGCAATGCAGAAAAGTGCCGTTAAGACAAGCATTACAGTAACAAATTTTGATGTGTTTTTCATTATACCTCCAGCCTGTAACCAAGGCCCTTTACGGTTTTAATCATATTTGTATCAAGTTTTTTGCGAAGTCTTTTTATGTACACGGTCAGCGTGTTGTCCTCAACATAATTCCCCGACAAATCCCATATGCGTTCAAGAATTTGTTCACGGGTCAGCACCTTGCCGCTGTTTTTGGCAAGCATTGCAAACAGGCGGTACTCAAGCGCCGTAAGCACAACGGGATTGCCGTTTTTGCAAACCTGTTTTTTGTCAAAGTCAATGCTGATGTCGCCAAAATTCATAGCCATAGTTTTGTCGAGCTTTTTGGTGATTCGTTTAATTCTTGCGAGTAGTTCACGGCTTGAGAACGGTTTTGTTATGTAGTCCTCCGCTCCGAGGTCAAAGCCTTTTACAATGCTGTCCTCATCGTCAAGTGCGGTGAGAAAAATCACGGGAGTTTCGCACACTCTTTTTATCTCGTCACAAAGTTCAAAACCGTTGCCGTCGGGGAGCGACACATCAACAATAAAAAGGTCAAAGTCACCGCCGAGAGAGTTAAGGGTTGATTCGGCATTTTCGCACAACGCAACCTCAAAGCCGTTTTGTTCAAGAGTGTAAACAAGTCCTTTTGAAATTGCACGGTTGTCCTCAATAAGAAGAATTTTCACAACAAGTCCTCCAAAATGAAATTCGGGCGGATTAAATCAATAATCCGCCCGTCAGCAATGAAAACATACAAAATATTGTGGTATCTGTTGTTACAACTACATTATAACAGAGTGTAAAACTATTGTCAACAAATTTCAACAAAATAGAGTCTGTTGGCTGAATATGACGCTCAGATATTGTCATTTCTGATTGTTTCAATAATATTTTGCTTGTTAACCTTTGAAATTGAGTATTTCATAATCAGCCATACTGCAACAAACACAACCGCAATGCTAATCAAAATCGCTTTCCACGGGAATACAAAGCTCATTGGAACATTTCCGATTGAAAATGCGGAGAAGATTGCAAATACACCGAGAACGCCGAGAGGAATACCGATAAGCAAAGATTTTATGCCGTACATAAGGCTTTCAAGGCGAATCATACGGTTAAATTCTTTCTTTGTCATACCGATAGATTTAAGCGACGCAAATTCCTTGCTCCTCAACTGCATATTGGTTGAAATCGTATTGAAGATATTCGTCATTCCGATGAGCGAGATAACGCCGATGAAGCCGTAAACAAATATTCCGACAATCAGCATAACGGCATTGAACTGTCTTACAATTTCTTCATAGTCATAAATGTAAATGCTGTCGTCCACACCTTCCATAGACTCAATACGTTTTGTAAGCGAAGCGTGGTCTGATGTATTGGCGTAGAGGGTAATATAGCATTCGTGTTCGCCAAGCTGAGGTGAGATTACACCCTGTTCACCGATTATCAATCCCTGACCGAAAATTGTTCCTTCGCCGATTACAGAATCAGCCGACTTTGGAATTTCATCAAACACTGACGAAACCTTTAATTTGCCTGCTATCAGCTCATTTCCGTTATCATCATTTCCGTAAACGATAAACTTTGTCGGGGCGTCTTTGCCGTACAGCGGTACAGGCTCATCATAACTCCGGCTGTCCTCGTCGTTATCGGGCGTCACCTTTGAATACGCAAGTACACCGCCCTTAACCTTGTTGTAATCAAGTTTTAATTCCCTGCAAATCTGAACAAAAGTATCGTGTTCAAACTCAAGAAATTCCACGCTGAATGACTTTGTACCGTCAGCATTGTCATAAAGGAAATTTTCTCCGCATTCGTTAACAGGCACATCTGCCGACACATGACCGTACTGTAAACCGACTGTCAGATAATTTTCAATTTCAGGCATTTTTTCAATTGTTTGAGCCTGCTTTGTATCAATTCCGGAAACCATATAGCTGTAGTCTGTTTTGCCGTAGTAATGCTCTGTATATGTCATTCCATAGTCCATAAATGCCGAAACTGCAATGAACATTGCAACGCTTACAACGATTGAAATAACCGTTGTGCGATACTTTTTCCTACTGCGTTTAAGGCTCTTTGAGGCGATTTCACCGCCTACACCAAAGAGTTTTTTGGTAAGCTTAGATGTGCGGTACGGTTTGTTATTCTTTACCTTGATATCCTTGTTGCCTCTGATTGCAACAAGCGGTGGGATTCTTGACGCACGCAGTGCAATGAAGAATGATGAACAGAATATAGTAACAGCCGAAAGAACGATTGCACAAATAATCGGAATTGTCGGAGTTACAAATACAAATGTTGCACCGCTCAGCATATCACTGAGAACGCTGTTGAGTATTGTAATAAGAATTGCGTTTACACCGAGTCCGAGAAGTATGCCGAGAGGGATACCGATTAAGCCGAGAATGAAGCCCTCAAAAATCACATTTCTGCGGATTTGCCTTTTGGTTGCACCGACTGATGCAAGCATACCGTACATACTCGTTTTCTCGGTAATTGAAATTGCAAAGCTGTTGCGGATTACAAACACGCTTGCAAGCATTACTATAATAATGATAATAACGGCAAGGCTGAAAATCACAGTATTTGTTGCCTCATTTGAACCGTAGCCTTTCATACTGAGGAGTATGGAATTGAATTCGTATGCATTTATTCCAGAGGTCTGCTGATCTTCGGGTGGAATTTCATCGCTGATTACATTACTCATATCATCAGCTTTAAAGCCTAAAATATCCGCTGTATTTTGAAGATAATCGCCTTCGCTCTGAGGCGTATAGGCGATATACAGCTTATTCATATGCTTTGTCCTGATTGCCTCGACAGGAGCTTTTTCATCAGACACGGTATATATCATAGAAAGATTTGACGGATCATAGAGTTCGCTCGTTTTCGGTCTTTCAATAATACCCGTTACGGTATAGGTTCTTTTTACCGTGTCAATAATGCTGCACTTATTAAAATTTTTTTGCAACAAATTATGAATGCCTTCCTCATCGAGGACATTGCCGTCTTTGTCGGTAAGAACACCGACATCAAGTGTGATTTTATCGCCGACTTTCACATATTTTCCGTCCTGTGTTTTAAACGATTTTGTAACAACAGCCTCACCCGAATTTGTGGGGAACTTGCCCTTTATAAGGTCTATCTTAAAACAGTTGCCGTAGGTATTTTCGCTCATGGCAAGAACGCTGTAATCGCAGATTTCGCCGTCAGCATTTTTTGTCCTGGCATATCCGAGCCTTTCTTTATAGAAGGCATTTTCAACATTACGGTTCTGTCGGATTTTATCAATTTTTGCGGTGTCGATAATATCAAGTGCAACATCATAATTGCCCGACCAGGTTGTTTGACCGTCAATCATAGTCTGTCGTCCGCTGAGTGCCATTCCCGAAACAACCGTGATGAGTGCCGCCGAGAGCATAATTCCCACGATTGTAACAATTGTACGCACCTTGTTAAGCCGCAGGTTTTTAAGAGTAAGCTTGTTGAGAAGTTTCATAAAATCAAACCTCCTCAACAATTTTGCCGTCGCTGATTGTTATGATTCTGTCTGCCTGTTTTGCAATGTCGAGGTTGTGCGTAATCATTATAACAGTATGTCCGTAACTCTGATTGCACATTTTGAGCATACTCATAACCTCTTCGCTTGACTTTGAATCAAGGTTGCCTGTCGGTTCATCGGCAAGCACAAGAGACGGATTGTTAATGAGCGCTCTGGCAATAGATGTTCTTTGCTGCTGACCGCCCGAAAGCTGGTTTGGAAGGTGTTTTCTTCTTGCACGCAGTCCGAACGAATCAAGAATCATCTCAAGTCTTTCTCTGTCAACACCTCTGCCGTCAAGGTCACAGGGGAGCGTGATGTTTTCTTCAACAGTCAGAATCGGGATAAGATTGTAGAACTGATAGACAATACCCACCTGTCTGCGGCGGAATACGGCAAGTTTGTCATCATTCATTTTGCTTATATCGTTGCCGTCAACAAAAATTTTTCCGCTTGTGGGACGGTCAACACCGCCGATAAGGTGAAGAAGAGTTGACTTGCCGCTGCCGCTTGCACCGACAATGGCAACAAATTCGCCCTTTTCAACCGAGAACGAAACATCGTCAACCGCATGGACAAGGTTTTCACCGCTTCCGTAGGTTTTTGTAAGATTTTCAACTTTCAGAATTTCCATAAAATATACCTCCAAATTCATTTTACACCCATATTATAGTGACGCAAAATGACTGTAAAGTGAATCCTGCAAACAAATTTTTCCGTAGGGCAGTCCACTTGAATACAAGCAAAACATTTTTTATTGTGTTTACCATAAAGAAATAACCGCCCTGTACTGCGAATACAAGGCGGTTACCAAAAATAATTTGTCTTAAAAGCGGAACAGCTAAAGCCGTTTCCTTATCTATATATTAACATCATCATACTATCTTCACGAATTGGGAACGGCGGCACGCCGTGCGGCAAAGCAAGCCCAGCCGTTGTCAAGATGTTCTTCGATGATGTCAAAATACTGACTTACGGATGCCTTGACTTCTTCGGCACGAGTGTCGATGATACCGCTCATAATGTAAACGGCATCGTCCTTCATAAAGTCCTTAATGCCCTTTGAGAGAAACATAATCGCATCGGCAACAATATTGGCAAGAACAATGTCATACTTGCCCTCAACCTTGTCGGTAAAGCTGCCGCAGATAGCCGTAAAACGGTCAGCAACGCCGTTAATTTCTGCGTTTTCAGCCGCAGTTCTCACCGCAGTTTCGTCAATGTCAACACCGACGGCACGGGCTGCACCCAAAAGCAATGTTGCAATACCGAGAATACCGCTGCCGCAACCCACATCAAGAACAGAATCGCCCTCTTTAAGGTACTTTTCGCACATTTCAAGGCAAAGCCTTGTGGTTTCGTGACCGCCCGTGCCGAACGCAAGGCCCGGATCAATGTTGAGAACCTTGCGGTTGCCGGCATCGTAATCATCTCGCCAGCTCGGACGGATAAGAAGTTTTTCACCGACTTCAATCGGGTTGAAATATTTCTTCCAGTTGTTTCTCCAATCCTCTTCAAGGCAGTCAAGAAGTTCAATTGAATGCTTTATACCCTCCGCATTGTAGCGTTCCGAAAGGAATGCAACCGCCTCTGACGGCGAAACATCGGGTTCAAGATAAATGTGAACAAAAGCCTTGTTTCTGTCCTTTGCAAGCAAATCCTCGTCAATAAGGTCAATATGGGCAATGTCCTCAACCTCTTGCTCAAGGTTTGTGTAATCTTCAATATAGATGCCGTAGGGAACTACGACATTTGCAATATCACTTGCTCTGTCAATATCCTTTGCGTCAACGGATATTTTTATTTCTGTCCAGGATTCCATTTTAACCTCTGATTCACGGGCATTTTATGCCGATATTTTTGTTTGTAATGCAGTGGCGGATATTATCCGCCGACTTTGATGATATTATTTTTTTAAATCAAATTTTTTGATTTTAATAAAACTGTCTGTTCATTTTGAACGCATAGCGTTCAATCGTGTGCAATGCACACGGCAGGCGAACACGGTTCGCCCCTAAGTGCTTATCTTCACGAATTTGGAGCGGCGGCACGCCGTATAAAAAATTTGTGGGGACAAATGCCCCACAAATCTTATTTATTCTGTGTTACTCGTTGAACATCTTCTTGATTTTATCAAAGAAGTTTCTGCGTTTTGCGTAGTTCTTGTCGCCTGTTGCACCGTCAAGCTGTTTGATAAGCTCTTTCTGTTTGCCGTTAAGATTCTTCGGAACTTCAACGGTAACTCTTACATACTGGTCGCCTCTGCCTCTGCCGCCGAGTCGCTGAATACCCTTGCCCTTGAGTCTGAAAACATCACCCGGCTGTGTACCCTCACGAACCGTGTAGGAAACCTTGCCGTCAAGAGTAGGAACGACAACATCTGCTCCGAGAGCCGCCTGTGTAAAGGTTATCGGAACTTCGCACCACACATCGTCACCTCTGCGTTCAAAAACAGGGTGCGGACGAACATTTACATAAACATGAAGGTCGCCTGCAGGACCGCCGTTTGTGCCTGAGTTACCTCTGCCGCTTACATTAAGAATCTGCTGATCCTTGATACCTGCCGGAATCGTTACATCAACAGTCTTGTTCTTGCGCTGTTTGCCCGAACCGCCGCACTTTTTACAAGGATTGTCAACAATCTTACCTCTGCCGTGACAGGCATCACAGGTACGCTGAGTCTGGACAACACCGAAAGGTGTTCTCTGGTTGATTGTTACCCTGCCCGAACCGCCGCATGACGAACAGGTCTTGGGGCTTGTACCGGGCTGAGCGCCTGTTCCGTGACAGGCATCACAGGTTGTTACACATGAATAGTTGATTGTCTGCTTGCAACCCTTTGCCGCCTCTTCAAATGAAATATAAACCGTAGTTTCAATATCACTGCCACGCATAGGAGCGTTTGCATTGTTGGAGCGTCTGCCGCCGAATCCGCCGAAAAAGCTTGAGAAGATGTCGTCAATATCAATACCCTGACCGAACGGACTTCCTGCTCCGCCTGCACCTGCACCGTAGTTGGAATCAACGCCTGCGTGACCGAACTGGTCGTAACGAGCCTTTTTATCGGAATCGGAAAGAACCTCATAAGCCTCGTTTACTTCCTTGAATTTTTCCTCACATTCTTTATCGCCGGGATGCAAATCCGGGTGATATTTTTTGGCACAGGCTCTGTATGCCTTTTTTATTTCATCGTCGCTTGCGCCCTTTTGAACGCCAAGCACCTCGTAGTAGTCTCTTTTGTCTGCCATATTACTCTCACCTTTGTCAAAATACCGAAATCACGCAATATTGCAAGCCGGTTATCGTCTTATACAGCCAAAAGGAGCCGCCATATAACAGCTCCTTTGACTATATGTTATTCTAACATAAATTACTTGTTATCGTCAACATCGGTGAAATCAGCGTCATATACATTAGGATCTCCGCCGTTGTTGCCTGTAGGATTACCGCCGTTTGGCTGAGCACCGTTCATATCGGGAGCACCGCCCTGCGGAGCAGCCTGCTGATAAAGCTTAGCGGCAGCATCGTTAAGAGTCTTCTGGAGGTCTTCCTTAGCTGTGCCGATGAGTGCGGCATCGTCCTTTGAGATAGCCTCTTTAAGAGCTGCAACCTTTGTGTTGATTGCGTTCTTGTCAGCCTCGGGAATCTTGTCACCGCTTTCGCTGACGAGCTTTTCTGCCTGATAAACAATGTTTTCAGCCTCGTTCTTAGCGTCAACTGCCTCACGGCGCTTTTTGTCCTCTGCGGCAAACTGTTCAGCTTCCTTAACAGCCTTGTCGATATCTTCCTTGCTCATTGAAGTTGAGTTACTGATTGTAATCTTCTGCTCTTTGCCTGTACCGAGGTCTTTGGCAGATACATTAACGATACCGTTGGCATCAATATCAAATGTTACTTCAATCTGCGGAATACCACGCATTGCAGGAGCAATGCCTGTGAGAGCGAAAAGACCGAGCTGCTTGTTGTCACGGGCAAATTCACGCTCACCCTGAAGAACATTGATTTCAACCTGTGTCTGATTATCAGCGGCAGTTGAGAAAATCTGGCTCTTCTTTGTTGGGATTGTTGTGTTTCTGTCGATAATCTTTGTCATAACACCGCCCATTGTTTCAACACCGAGTGAAAGCGGAGTTACATCAAGGAGGAGAAGTCCTTCAACTTCACCGCCGAGTACGCCTGCCTGAATAGCTGCGCCGATAGCAACACATTCATCAGGGTTGATACCCTTGAACGGCTCTTTGCCGATAAGCTTCTTAACAGCGTCCTGAACAGCAGGGATTCTGGAAGAACCGCCGACCATAAGAACCTTGTCAATCTGGCCGATCTGAAGACCTGAATCCTGAAGAGCCGATCTTACAGGACCCATTGTAGCTTCTACGAGGTCTGATGTGAGTTCGTCAAACTTTGCTCTTGTAAGAGTAAGGTCAAGGTGCTTAGGACCTGTCTGGTCTGCTGTGATAAACGGGAGGTTGATGTTAGAGGTTGTAACACCTGAAAGTTCAATCTTTGACTTCTCGGCAGCCTCTTTTAATCTCTGCATTGCAACCTTATCCTGTGAAAGGTCAATGCCTGTTTCTGTCTTGAATGATGCAACCATCCAGTCGATGATTCTCTTATCGAAGTCATCACCGCCGAGACGGTTGTTACCTGCTGTTGCAAGTACTTCCTGAACACCGTCGCCCATTTCGATGATAGATACATCGAATGTACCGCCGCCGAGGTCATATACCATAACCTTCTGGTCTTTTTCCTTATCTACACCGTATGAAAGAGCGGCTGCTGTAGGCTCGTTGATGATTCTCTTAACATCAAGACCTGCAATCTTACCGGCATCCTTTGTAGCCTGACGCTGTGCGTCTGTGAAGTAAGCAGGAACTGTGATAACTGCCTGTGTAACTGTTTCGCCGAGGTAAGCCTCTGCATCTGACTTGAGCTTCTGAAGAATCATTGCTGAAATCTCCTGCGGAGTGTAGCTCTTGCCGTCAATTGTTACCTTGTGAGCAGTACCCATTTCTCTCTTGATTGATGCAACTGTTCTGTCAGGGTTTGTGATAGCCTGACGCTTGGCAACCTGACCGACCATTCTTTCACCGTCTTTTGAAAAAGCAACAACAGACGGAGTTGTTCTTGCGCCTTCTGCGTTAGCGATAACTACAGGCTCGCCGCCTTCGATAACTGCTACGCATGAGTTTGTTGTACCTAAATCTATACCTATTGTCTTAGCCATGATAAATTCCTCCAATTGAATTTTTAATTGTTTTTGTTTGTGTGTTTTCTGCTGAATATTTATATATGAAATCAGTCACAGTTGGCAACCTGTACCATTGCGTGACGGATAATTTTGTCGCCGATTTTGTAACCCGTCTGATAAACGGCTGCGATTGTGTCGGCACCGAGGTTTTCGTCCTCAATCTTTGAAACCGCATTGTGCAGATTCGGATCAAACGCGTCGCCTGCTTTGCCGTAGGACTCAATCTTTAGCTTTTCAAAGCTCTTTGCAAGCTGATTTGAAATAAGCTCAATACCCTTGATGATGTCGGGATCGGCGTCTTTCAGATTTGCAAGAGCAAGCGTTACGCTGTCTGCAACAGGAAGAAGCTCGATACAAGCCTTTGAAGTTGCATCGTCATAGATTGAAAGCTTTTCGTTTGCCGTTCTTTTACGGTAATTGTCGTACTCGGCGGCAAGTCGCATATACTTATCCTTCTGTGCCGAAAGCTCATCTTCAAGAGCCTTGATTTTGTCTGCATTTTCATCCTTTGCAGGCTCTTCGGTATTTTCAGCCTTAGTTTCTTCTGCGACTGTTTCTTCGGAAACCTTTTTTTCTTCGGTTTTCTCGGATTTTTTCTTAGTCATCTTTATCCTCCTTCAAGGATTTTTATTTATCATATTTCTATCAGCTCATCAATGAGAGTGCTTACGCTGTCGGACACACATTCAAGAATTGAAATTGCTCTTGCGTAGTCCGTTCTCACGGGTGCTATCACCGCAAGCACACCTGACGGATTGCCGTCAAGTCGGTATCGTGCGGAGATTACCGCACTCCCTGCAAGCTCTGTTCTGCTGTTTTCGCCGCCTATGCTGACGGAGGTGTCGAGCGGAAGATTTTCAAGCATTTCCGCAAGGTCGTGTCTGTTGTTCAAAAACTCCATAACATTTCGTGCGTTAAGAAAATTGACATCGGACATAAACAACGGCTTTGTCACACCGCTGAGATAAACGCTGACTTCCTTTGCCGTTTCACAAGCCTCCATAATTGCCACAAGCACTCCCGGGGTAAACATTGAAAGTTCACCGAGCCTTGCCGCCGCTGTCTGTATGAACGGTCGGTTGACCGATGAAAGCTTCATTCCCGAAAAGATTTCGTTAAATGCCTTGTCAAACACGGTCAAAAGTTCGGGGGTCAAAAGGAAATCGCAACGAAACAGCTTTGTTTTTATGATTCCGTTTGAGGCAATCACAACAGCCATTGCCGTGTGCGAACCCGTCTGAACAAATCTTATTCTGTGGATTCTGCTTTCCTCACCCGAAGGTGTTGTTGTTACCGCCGTGCAGCCTGTCAGCCTTGAAATAACGCCGCTCGCCTCTTTGAGAATACTCTCGGGGGAATCTGCGCTTTTGTAAAGCTCGGATTCAACATATTCCCGTCCGCCTTGGGTTACGGGGGTAATTTTCATCAGATTGTCGATGTAGTATCTGTAACCCTGCAGCGTTGGAATTCGTCCTGCCGAGGTGTGCGGCTGAACCAGGTAGCCTTTATTTGTAAGGTCTGCAAGGTCATTTCGCACCGTTGCCGATGAAACCTCAAGTCCCGTTTCGTTAATCAACGCTTTTGAACCAATCGGCTCGCCTGTGTTGATATAGCTTTCGATTACCGCCGATAATATTTTCTTTTTTCTTTCAGCCAGCTCCATACCGTTCACCTCATTTCGTGTCGGATTTTGCTGTTTTAGCACTCTCAACGGTTGAGTGCTAATTGCTATACTCATAATATAATACCAAAGTCAGTAAAAGTCAAGCGTTTTTGAAAAATTTTTTCGTTTTCAGAAAATCATCACATAACACGGTTTGACAATGCACAGTCGATACTCTATAATCTACTTAGCAATAATATAAGGGTGAATTTTATGGGCGAATTTCTTCAAAATATGTATGTATGGCTTTGGGCAGCTCTTGCCGTTCTTATGGTTGTCATAGGAATCAAATACCGTCATGAACACCAAGGCTTGCTCGCTGTTTTGATGGCTTTGTTCTTTATCTTTATGACCGTGTGGTACGGTCTGCGAACCTTTGCAGGCTATCCGATGTTTGAGGGTACGCTGAATATAGTCTTCCGTTGCATCCTCGGCGGTTTTCTGATTGTGCTTGGATTGATATATTGGTTCACAAGAAAAAGAAAATAAGTAAACATTACACACAAAAGAATCGGACGGCAGAAATAAAAATTCTGCCGCCCGATTCTTTTAAATGAATAACAAATTTGTTTTACCGTCAATCAGCCGAAAGCATTTATATATATCATATATAACAGAAGGAACAGCCGTAAAATCGGCTCAGCTTAACACACAGCACACTGCGGCTGTACTTCACAGTCCGACTTCACGAACAGCGTGCAAGATACTCGCCGATCAGGCAGTACAGCTTGCAGTCGCCGATTTCTATTGCTCTTTCGAGGGTGTCGGTAAAATGTGTGACTTCTTCGGGAATGTCGCAGTAGAGGTACTGCTCATTCACGGCAAAATCCTCCGCCTCTCTCGACTGAACACACACTTCGTACATTCCGTTCGGGTGCTTATAGACCTCGTAACGAAACATTCTGTCATCTGTGTACATATCATAAATCACATAGTCACGCATTTTATCACTTCCTCTCAAATGTATTATGTTGCAGATTGCAAACAGTATTTGGTTACTTCGTTTCTAAAAACTCCTGTACTCTTTCAAAAAGGTACGGCTGAATTGCAGGATATGTCAAATTTTCGGGCATATCGTCAAAAAGCTTGATTTTTTCAATTTCAAGCGGTGGCAGTTCTTCGAAACTGCGAATTTCCGCAAAATAGAGCATTCCGTAATCCGTGAACGAATAGATGCACACGGGACAGATCTCGAAATCCTTCGCCCCTGTTTCTTCCCAAAGTTCACGCTTTGCTGTTGTTTCAATATCTTCGCTGTCCTCACGGTGTCCGCCAGGAATTTCATATGTATCACGATTTTTGTGTTTGCAAAAAACCCATTTTCCGTTGTATCTCGCACAAATAACGGCATATTTCAACGGCTTGTCTGTATTAAGGCTGTAAAATTTAACTTTCATAGTTAATCCTTTTAATCAAAATATCTTACAAGCGAGATCACCTTGCCGAGCAAAGCGACTTCGTCAACTATAATCGGTTCAAAGTTATCGTTTTCAGGCTGAAGTCTGAAGTGACCGTTTTCTTTGTAAAAACGCTTTACGGTCGCCTCGTCACCGACAAGAGCAACAACGATTTCGCCGTTCTCCGCAACAGGTGTGCGGTGAACAATTAAAATATCGTCAGGGAAAATGCCTGCGTTAATCATACTTTCGCCCTGAACACGCAGAGCAAAAAGCTCTCTGCCCCTTTTTAAACTGTCGGGAACAGGCACATAACATTCAATATTCTCAACGGCAAGAATCGGATAACCTGCCGCAACTCTGCCCAAAACAGGAACATCGGTGTTTTTCTCCATACCGTTAATCTGAATACAACGGTTCACGCCGTGTTCTCGTGAAATAAGACCTTTTTCTTCAAGTGCCTTGAGGTGGTGGTGAACGGTTGATGTTGAACTCAGTCCCGTTTCTTCGCAGATTTCACGAACTGACGGAACTCTACCCTCACCGGCACATTCCTTTAGATAATCGAAAATTTTCTGTTGGCTTTTGCTTAAAGGTTTCATATCGCAACGCCCCTTGTTTGTAATTACACTATGATTGTACCATATATTTTCAGAAAAATCAAACATTTGTTTTATGTTTTTTGAATTTTTTTATTTTGTCTGACAAACGGACAAATTGTCAGAATTATGTTTATCGGCAGAAAAAAGTCGGAGCTGCGAAGCACGGCAAATCCGTATATATTATGAAATAATGTTTAGGATAAAAGCATCGCTTAATCCCTGATATCATTGACATTTTGAACGGTTTTTAGTATCATTAAGTTAATCAAATAATCAAAATTCAACAAGGAGGCAATGATATGTCAGTTTCGTACATGACACATCCGCTTATAAGACACAAAATTACACTTCTCAGAAAAGAAGACACATCGACAAACGAATTTCGCAAATTGGTTGAAGAAATTGCAATGCTTATGGGTTACGAAGCTCTTTCTGACCTCGAAACTCAGGATATCACGGTAAAAACTCCGATTGAGGAGTCTGTTCAGCCTGTTATTTCAGGCAAAAAGCTCGCAGTTGTGCCCATCCTCCGTGCAGGTCTTGGTATGGTAAACGGTATTCTTGCACTCGTTCCGTCTGCAAGGGTAGGTCACATCGGTCTTTACCGTGACCCCGAAACCCACGCACCTCACGAATATTACTGCAAGCTGCCCGATCCAATCGACCAGCGTCAGATTGTTGTTGTTGATCCGATGCTTGCAACAGGCGGTTCGGCTATTGCCGCAGTTGATTTTATCAAAAAGCACGGCGGTCAGAAAATCAAGTTTATGTCAATCATCGCAGCTCCCGAGGGTGTTGACGCTCTTATGAATGCGCACCCCGACATTCAGCTTTATGTCGGCTGTCTTGACCGTGAGCTCAACGAAAATGCATACATCTGCCCCGGCTTGGGCGATGCAGGCGACAGAATTTTCGGCACAAAATAATTTTTTCAAGCATTCAAAAAGCCTGAGCAAAAACGCTCAGGCTTTTTCTGTTTCGCATAAATGTAAATACAGCAGTGTTAAAAGTGTTTCGGGGTTAGGATGTGCGAAACAGGATAAGGTTTTCCAAAATAACATATCTTTCGGAATAACTTTCAAAGAGCAAGGCTTGCGTATTTATTTGTGACCGGTTAGATTCACAGACCCTGTTTTCGATATTATTATAACACAAAAAACCTGTTTGTGTTAATTAGTCTTTAAATTGCCGATTTTTGACCGCTAATTTTCACGCTTTTGTCGGAGCGTGTCAATCGCATATTATTTTTCGCCCCCAAAAATCAAGCAGCTTCTCCTTAATTTCCGCATAGAGTGATGCGCTTATCGGCACTCTGTCGCCGTTTTTGCACACCCATTCGCGGCGGTCAACTTTCTGCACATTTGCCATATTTGCAATACAGCCTCTGGAAATATAAATAAATTCATTTGAGTCGAGTTCTTCAAACACAACAGACAGCGGTTTTCGTATTTTTATCGGCTCTTTGCTTTTGAGGTGGTAAATTTCGCTGTTTTTTCCTCTTTTTGTAATGTACAAAATGTACTTGCACGGCAGCATACCGCACATATCGTGCCGTTCAATGAAATATGACTTTTTGCTTTCAAGGTCAATAACGCCTGCCGCGTCAAGCAATGCGGTCTTCAGCCTATAATCTCCGTCTTGTTTTGGCACAAACCTGAAAATATCAAGTTTATATCCGTCAACGGCATAATTTACATGGGAGGTCATAAAAATAATAAGACAATTCGGGTTTAATTTTTTCACATATTCCGCAATTTCAAAGCCCGACACCTTGGGCATTTCAATGTCGAGAATCAGAATATCAATTTGTTTGTTGTCGTCAAGCTCAAACATAAACTGACCGCTGTCGGTGTATACCGAAATATCCGCCGATATATTCTTTTCATAAAAAGCACGCTCGGCAATTTCCTTTGCCTGTTGAGCCGCCGAAGGGTTATCATCACATCTGTCTCTTATACACATCTGACGCTGCCGACGAA
>ENA-UAOZ01000548-UAOZ01000548.1-human-gut-metagenome-genome-assembly--contig:-NODE-548-length-20395-cov-6.629351_pt1 | contig 20395 bp, 18 predicted proteins | sample MGYA00243474_ERZ654565 | MGnify/ENA primary metagenome ERZ654565 (study PRJEB26926, sample SAMN06164854) | human gut metagenome | biome: ENVO:00009003; feature: ENVO:2100002; material: ENVO:00002003...
TCTCGTGGGCTCGGAGATGTGTATAAGAGACAGATATTATAATGGACAAACAGTAACACATTTTAATCAAACATTAAACAGAGACGAGCCCGGTGGAAGGGCGACCCCTTGTTTAAGAAAATAAAAAATCATTTATTTTTTAGGAGGTATGCTATAATGGCAGCAAGAATTTTTTATCAGGAAGATTGTAATTTATCAGTATTAGAGGGACAGAAGATCGCTATCATCGGTTATGGTAGCCAGGGACATGCACATGCTCTGAACTTAAAAGAGTCCGGATGCGATGTTATCATCGGTCTTTACGAAGGAAGTAAATCATGGGCAAAAGCAGAAGCTCAGGGATTTAAAGTATATACAGCAGCAGAAGCAGCAAAACAGGCTGATATCATCATGATCCTGATCAACGATGAGTTACAGGCTGATATGTACAAGAAAGACGTTGAGCCGAACCTTGAAGAAGGTAATATGTTAATGTTCGCTCATGGTTTCAACATTCACTTTGGATGCATCAAACCACCAAAGAATGTGGATGTAACAATGATCGCTCCTAAGGCACCGGGACACACAGTAAGAAGTGAGTACCAGGCTGGAAAAGGAACACCTTGCCTTATCGCTGTAGAGCAGGATGCTACAGGAAAAGCATGGGATCGTGCACTTGCATATGGTCTTGCAATCGGTGGAGCAAGAGCTGGTCTTCTTGAGACAACATTCAGAACAGAGACAGAGACAGACCTCTTCGGTGAGCAGGCAGTACTTTGCGGTGGTGTATGTGCACTTATGCAGGCTGGTTTCGAGACACTTTGCGAAGCTGGATATGATCCAAGAAACGCTTACTTCGAGTGTATCCATGAGATGAAACTGATCGTAGATCTGATCTATCAGTCAGGATTCGCTGGAATGAGATACTCTATCTCTAACACAGCTGAATATGGTGACTATGTAACAGGACCTAAGATCGTTACAGCTGAGACAAAGAAAGCTATGAAACAGATCCTGACAGACATCCAGGACGGAACATTTGCAAAAGACTTCTTATTAGACATGTCTCCAGCAGGACGTCAGGTACACTTCAAAGCTATGAGAAAACTTGCTTCAGAACATCCATCAGAGAAAGTCGGAGCAGAGATCAGAAAGCTCTACAGCTGGAATGGAGAAGACAAACTGATCAACAACTAATCAGATCTGTAAGAATACGATACATACAAAAAGGATATGGCATCAGCCATATCCTTTTTATTATGGACTTTACGGTTGTATTTATAACAAAAAGCCCGGATCATTGACGGGATGATCCGGGCTCGAAATTTGCAACTCGAGTTTAATCTCTATTATTAAGCAATTCCGTTAACAGCTTTTGTCAGACGGGAAATCTTTCTAGAGCATGTGTTTTTGTGGTAAACACCCTTGCTTCCAGCTTTGTTGATTTCAACGATTGCAACTTTTAATGCTTCTGCAGCAGCAGCGGCATCTTTCTTAGCTACAGCTGTTTCAACTTTCTTTACGCAAGTTTTTACTTTAGACTTGATTGCTTTGTTTCTAGCAGCTTTTGTTTCGTTTACTAAAATTCTTTTCTTTGCAGATTTGATATTAGCCAATTTGTCCACCTCCGATATCAATGTATTTCGATTTTTATAATTCGATTTCCAGTTCGTTAGAGCCGGACACGGACGATCTAACGAAACATACGAATTTATTTTAGGACATGAATTAGATTCTGTCAATACATATTTCTGAAAATATTGGAAAAACTAGTATTAATTTAAGAAAGGATGGAGAAAACGATGGTGGAAAAGTATACGATCCGGACGGATCTTGCGATGGAGCAAAAAGAACGGTTTGAATCAGATCATGTAGAAGTGTCCGGCGTTGTACTGGAAGAAGAATACGATGAAGAGAGGGAGATTAAGATTACAACCGTCAGGATTGAAACGGAGAACGGGGCGAAGATGATGGGAAAACCGGTGGGAACATATCTTACATTGGAAGTCCCTGATATGGCATCGGCAGATGATGGATATCACAGAGAGATATCAGAAACTCTGGCAGGATTTTTGGAAAAATATGTGGAAAATGAGGAAACGAAAAAAGAGCATTCGAAAGAAAAGGGATGCTCGATATTGACAGTAGGACTTGGTAACCGTGAAGTGACGCCGGATGCGCTGGGACCATATGTGGTAGATCAGTTGAATATCACCAGGCATATGGTACAGGAATATGGAAGATATGGCGTAGAAGAAGAAAGCCGGATCGTAAGTGCAATCGTTCCGGGAGTGATGGCGCAGACAGGGATGGAGACGGCAGAGATTGTGCAGGGAGTCGTAAAGGAGACAAAGCCGGATATGATCCTGGTGATCGATGCGCTGGCGGCAAGAAGCAGTAAAAGACTGAACCGGACCATACAGATCTCGGATGCCGGGATTCATCCCGGAGCAGGTGTGGGGAATCACAGAAGCGTGATCACGAAAGAGACGATGGGAATCCCGGTGATCGCGATCGGTGTTCCGACGGTAGTGGATGCCGCAACGATTGTAAATGACACGATGGAGAATTTTATTGCGGCACTGGAGACGTCGGAGAATTTGAAAGGGGTAGGTGTCGTATTGCAAGGATACAATTCTGCGGAAAAATACGAACTGGTAAAAGAACTGATCGCACCACATCTGAACGGAATGTTCGTAACACCGAAAGATATCGATGAGACGATAAGAAGGATCAGCTATACTGTCTCGGAGGCATTGAATCTGTTATTTTCAGGAAAAGCAGGGGAATCAGAAAAAAAGAAGAAACAGTAGCATAGAAAGTGAGATGACTGCATACCTTACCTTTAGAAAGTAGAGCGTAAGATTAACAAAATATCGGGGTGTGCAGGTGTGAAAGAACAAGACATGCAGAGCAGATGCAAAAAATATATACAGCATGCGGTGAGGATCATTGCCGGATGTTTTCTGATCTGTATCATGAAAGAAACAGGTGTCGGAACCGGAATAATAAATGGAAGGGTTTTTGCAGAAAAAGGGAAACAGGAGATTGCGGACGGTGCTGTCAGAATGATGCTGCCGGCACTTGTCTATGCGGCAGAAAAGGATCAGACGGACACTCCGTCAAAGGATCTGGCATGGGCAGTGATGCGGTGGTTATGGCCTGCCGGTGCATTTATGACAGAACAAGGGAAGGAAGAGACGGCCGGCGAAGATTCCAGGACGTATGCCATGATACTGGAAAAACAGGAAAATGATGAGAACGCCGTAGATAAAAATGGCAAACTGATCACACAGAATCCGGATACAGAGGAGAAGGAGACATGGAAAACACCAGTGGTAAAAGCAGATATTTCCATGGAAAAGCTAAGAGATTATGAATATCTTATGAGTCATTTCTATACCGTGGACAGCAGTACTATGGCAGATGAGGGACTGATCAATGCAGATAAGCTGATGGGAAAAGATATGAAATTAAATCCGGATACAAAAGGGGCTAAAGTCCTGATCTACCACACGCATTCCCAGGAACAATTTGCAGATTCTGTTCCGGGAGATGCCGGTACATCAATTGTGGGAATGGGGACGTATCTGTCTGAACTTTTGAATCAAAAGTATGGAATATCCACATATCATCACGAAGGGGTATATGATCTGGTGAATGGAAAACTGGATCGGAGTAAGGCGTATCAGCTTGCAGAGCCGGATGTGCAGAAAATACTGAAAGAGAATCCGGCTATCGAAGTTGTGATCGATCTTCACCGGGATGGCGTGGCGGAAGGGACGCACCTGGTGACAGAGATAGACGGTAAGCCGACGGCGCAGATCATGTTCTTCAACGGGCTCAGCAGGACGCGGGCAAATGGAAATATCAGTTATCTGTCCAACCCATACCTGGAAGATAACCTGGCATTTTCCCTGCAGATGGAGATTGCAGCGGCAACATATTATCCGGGATTTGCCAGACACATTTTTCTGCGTGCGTACCGTTATAATATGCATTTCAAGCCAAAGACACTTCTGATCGAAGCCGGAGCGCAGACCAATACAGTGGAAGAGATGCGCAATGCGATGGAGATTCTTGCAGAACTTCTGCATCAGGTGTTGTCTTGATTCAAAAATATTTTTATGATAAGATATTCAAAGTATGGAAAAATCTGTATGATCCTTATGAATAATATATGACAGAATAGCTTTCAGCATTTTTCATACGGATGAAACGGAGAAAGGATATAGAAAGAATGGCGAAAAAGAATACATATGATGCGGGCAGTATTGCGATCCTGGAAGGACTGGAAGCGGTAAGAAAAAGACCCGGAATGTATATAGGAAGTGTTTCTACCAAAGGCCTGAACCATCTGATCTATGAGATCGTGGATAATGCGGTGGATGAGCACCTGGCTGGATACTGCAACGAGATCCATGTGACACTGGAAAAAGATGGATCAGCAACGATCGCAGATAACGGACGTGGTGTGCCGGTAGACCTTCATGCGACCGGCGTATCGGCGGCGCGTGTGGTATATACGACACTTCATGCGGGCGGAAAGTTCGACGATTCGGCATACAAGACCAGCGGGGGACTCCATGGTGTCGGTTCCTCTGTCGTAAATGCATTGTCAACTTATATGGATGTACAGATCAGCAGGGACGGATATATCCATCATGACAGGTATGAACAGGGAAAACCGGTGATCGAACTGGAAGACGGATTATTGCCGACGATCGGAAAGACAAGAAAGACCGGAACGAAGGTGAATTTCCTTCCGGATGATACCATATTTGAAAAGACAAAGTTCAAAGCAGAAGAGGTAAAAAGCAGGCTTCATGAGACAGCGTATCTGAACCCGGATCTTAAGATCGTGTTCGAAGATAAGAGGGGAGCGGAGCCGGAACAGGTCATTTATCATGAGCCGGATGGAATCCTTGGATTCATCCGCGAACTGAATCACAAAAAAGAAGTCGTGCATGATCCGGTGTATTTCAAAGGGGAAGCAGAAGGCATCGAAGTTGAGGTGGCTTTCCAGTATGTCAATGAGTTCCATGAAAATGTGCTTGGTTTCTGCAATAATATCTATAATGCAGAGGGAGGAACGCATCTGACCGGATTCAAGACGACGTTTACGACAGCAATCAACCAGTATGCAAGAGAACTTGGAGTTTTGAAAGAAAAGGATGCGAATTTTACCGGGGCGGATATTCGTAACGGTATGACTGCGATCGTATCCATCAAACATCCGGATCCGAGATTCGAAGGACAGACCAAGACAAAGCTTGATAACCCGGATGCGGCGAAAGCCTGTAGTAAGGTGACGAATGATGAGATCATCCGCTTTTTTGACCGGAATCTTGAGACCCTTAAGAAGGTGATCGGATGTGCAGAAAAGGCGGCAAAGATCCGTAAGACGGAAGAACGTGCGAAGACCAATCTGCTGACAAAGCAGAAATACTCATTTGACAGTAACGGAAAGCTTGCCAACTGTGAGAGCCGTGATGCGTCAAAATGTGAGATTTTCATTGTGGAGGGGGATTCTGCCGGAGGTTCTGCAAAGACGGCCAGAGACCGTATGTTCCAGGCAATCCTGCCAATCCGTGGTAAGATCCTGAATGTGGAAAAAGCAAGTATCGATAAAGTACTGGCAAACGCAGAGATCAAGACAATGATCAATGCATTTGGCTGTGGATTTTCCGAAGGATACGGAAATGACTTTGACATCAGCAAACTGCGTTATGATAAGATCATCATCATGGCTGATGCGGACGTGGATGGTGCCCATATCTCGACACTGCTCCTGACGTTGTTCTACCGCTTTATGCCGGAACTGATCTTTGAAGGACATGTCTATATTGCGATGCCGCCTCTTTACAAGGCGATGCCGAAGAAGGGCGAAGAAGAGTATCTGTATGATGACAAGGCACTGGAAAAATACAGAAAGACACATGACGGTCCATTTACCTTGCAGAGATACAAAGGTCTTGGAGAGATGGATGCGGAGCAGTTGTGGGAGACTACCCTGAATCCGGAGACCAGGATCCTGAAACTGGTAGAGATTGAAGATGCAAGAATGGCATCCGGTGTAACCGAGATGCTGATGGGATCGGAAGTACCGCCGAGACGTTCCTTTATCTATGAGAATGCGACGGAAGCGGAACTTGATATATAGAATAGGAGAGAGAAAATGCAGGATTCACAGATCGTCAGAACCGAATATTCGGATGTGATGAAAAAATCATATATTGATTATGCGATGAGTGTAATCATTGCCAGAGCCCTGCCGGATGTAAGAGACGGATTAAAACCGGTACAGAGACGTACACTTTATGACATGCATGAACTGGGAATACGGTATGATAAACCGTACCGTAAGTGTGCGCGTATCGTCGGAGATACCATGGGTAAATATCACCCGCATGGGGACAGCTCCATCTATGATGCACTGGTGGTCATGGCACAGGAATTTAAAAAAGGGATGGTCCTTGTAGACGGACACGGTAACTTTGGTTCGATCGAAGGAGACGGTGCAGCGGCAATGCGTTATACCGAAGCGAGGCTTGCGAAGATCACGCAGGAAGCATATCTGGCCGATCTGGACAAGGACATTGTAGACTTTGTGCCAAACTTTGACGAGACAGAGAAGGAACCGGCCGTACTTCCGGTACGTATTCCGAACCTTCTGGTCAACGGTGCGGAAGGTATTGCGGTCGGTATGGCAACCAGTATCCCGACACACAATCTGGGTGAGGTTGTGGATGGGGTGAAAGCCTACATGAAAAATGATGAGATCACGACCCGACAATTAATGAAATATATCAAAGGACCGGACTTCCCGACAGGAGGAATCGTGGTCAATAAGGACGACCTGCCACAGATATACGAGACAGGAACCGGAAAGATCAAGATTCGCGGAAAAGTTGAAGTGGAAGATGTGAAGGGCGGAAAGAAGCGTCTGGTTATCACAGAGATCCCGTATACGATGATCGGTGCGGGAATCGGAAAATTCTTAAATGATGTCTGCAATCTGGTGGAGACCAAGAAGACAACGGATATCGTAGACATTTCCAACCAGTCATCCAAAGAAGGCATCCGTATCGTCATCGACCTGAAAAAAGGTGCAGATGTAGAAAACCTGACCAATATGCTTTATAAGAAGACCAGACTGGAAGATACTTTCGGAGTAAATATGCTGGCAGTTGCAGACGGAAGACCGGAGACTATGGGCCTGAAACGTATTATTGAGGCACATGTAGACTTCCGGTTTGACATGGCAACGAGAAAATATAATACACTGCTGAAGAAAGAACAGGATAAAAAAGAAATCCAGGAAGGCCTGATCAAAGCGTGTGATGTAATCGACCTGATCATTGAGATCTTAAGAGGAAGTCAGAGCATAAAAGATGCAAAGGCATGTCTGGTGAACGGTAAGACAGAGAATATCAAATTCAAGTCTTCTATTTCAAAAAAAATGGCAGGAATGTTAAGGTTTACAGAGCGTCAGGCAACTGCGATCCTGGAAATGAGGCTCTATAAACTGATCGGTCTGGAGATTGAAGCACTTCAGAAAGAGCACGAGGAGACACTTGCGAAGATCGCAAGATATGAAGATATCCTGAACAATTATGATTCTATGGCGGCAGTCATCATGGAAGATCTGGACCGTATCAAGAAAGAATTCGCAAGAAAGAGACGTACGGTTGTAGAGAATGCAGAAGAGGCTGTGTTTGAAGAGAAGAAAGTGGAAGAGCAGGAGATCGTATTCCTGATGGATCGTTTCGGATATGCAAAGACGGTTGATGTCAGTACGTATGAGCGTAATAAAGAGGCAGCAGATAATGAAAATAAATACATCCTGCACTGCATGAATACCGGCAGGATCTGTATTTTTACAAAGGATGGGAAGATGCATCAGGTGAAAGTGATGGATCTCCCATATGGAAAATTCCGTGATAAAGGACAGCCGATCGACAATATCAGTAATTACGACAGTACACAGGAAGAAATTGTATATATCTGTGATTCCGAACAGATGCGGTATGCGAATCTGTTGTTTGCCACAAAGCAGGGCATGGTCAAGAAGGTCGGCGGAAGCGAATTCCAGGTAACAAAACGCACCATTGCGGCAACGAAACTTCAGCCGGAAGATGAAGTCGTGAATATCAGGGTGGTGACGGAGAACCAGCATATTGTACTGCAGACGGCAGATGGATTTTTCCTGCGTTTTCCGGCAGCAGAAGTTACGGAGAAGAAGAAAGGCGCGATCGGAGTGCGGGGTATCCGCTTGAAAAAAGACGATGCATTGACGAATGTATACCTGTTTGAAGAGGGAACTGAGTGTAAGATTTCATACCATGAAAAAGAAGTCACCCTGAACCGTCTGAAGCTTGCAAAACGAGATGGTACAGGAACAAAGTACAGAGGGTAAACGATATGATACAGAACATTGAACCACATGTATATAGAAATGAATATGTCCCGGAGCCGCCAAAGGAAGACAGCGTGATCTTGTATTATGAAGGAAGAAAGATTCTGGTGAAGCTGGAAGATCAGGAGATTTCTTTCCTGACATTCAAAGAGGCTGCAGTCTGTTATCCGGATATCTATGAAGATTATACGTATCTCTTCTCGATTGACGGACAGGGATACTATCTGACGGATGGGATCGACCCGGCAGACTTTCTGGGGTTTGAACTGAAGGATAATCAGTATTTCCGCGAGGCCAGACCAAAGTACAGACAATTTGCCGCAGTGACAGGATGGCAGCTTTACCGCTGGTATCAGTCACGGAAATTCTGCGGCCACTGCGGGCAGCCTATGGTACATGACGACAAAGAACGCATGATGCGTTGTCCGGATTGTGGAATGATGGAATTTCCGAAGATATGTCCGGCGGTGATCATAGCTGTCACACATGGAAATAAGATCCTGATGTCGAAGTATGCGGGAAGAGAATACAAAAAGTATGCACTGCTCGCAGGCTTTAATGAAACGGGTGAATCCATTGAGGAGACGGTAAGGCGTGAGGTCATGGAAGAAGTCGGACTGAAGGTAAAGAATCTGCGGTATTATAAGAGTCAGCCGTGGTCCTTTACCGATACACTGCTGATGGGATTCTTCTGTGAACTGGACGGGGAAGACGGTATCACGCTCGATACCGATGAACTTGCCATGGCAGAGTGGTTTGAAAGGGAGCAGATGCCGGTAGAGGCCGAAGATCTGAGCCTGACAAATGAGATGATGATGGCATTCAAACATGGAAAAATGTAAAAAATACGCAAAATCCCTTGATTTTGCAGAAAAACGGTGCTATAGTTAATTCAGTTACATAAATCAACCGGCAGAAGAGTGGACATATCGTTCACTCTTCTTTGTTGCATATCAAAGTATGCAGCAGAATCTGACAGTGGCAGATCCTGCAGATAAGCAGGTGAAAAGCATAAATGAAAGAAGACCGGCTGATCGTATAACGTAGATAAATAAGGTCTGCATAAGGAGGATTTTAGATTGTCAAAAAGAGAAATGTATGAACAGAAAACAGAAGAGATCCTGCTTCCGATCGTGGAAGAGTATGGATTTGAACTGGTGGATGTCGAATATGTAAAAGAAGGAAGTAACTGGTATCTTCGTGCATATATTGATAAACCGGGCGGAATCGGAGTGAATGACTGTGAGGCTGTAAGCCGCAGACTTTCCGACATTTTGGATGAGAAAGATTATATCGAAGATTCCTATATCCTGGAAGTCAGTTCACCCGGACTTGGCAGACCGCTGAAGAAGGAAAAGGACTTCAGGAGAAGCCTTGGAGAAGAAGTCGAGATCAGAACCTACCGCATGATTGACAGAAAGAAAGAATTCACCGGAATCTTAAAAGATTACGATGAGACAACGGTTACGATCGAGATGGAAGATGAGACCGAGAAAACATTTGAAAAGAGCGAGATCGCACTGATCCGATTAGCGTTTGATTTTTAAACGGCATGGATAAGCAAGGAGGAAAGACCATGAATACAGAATTATTAGAAGCGTTAAATATACTGGAGAAAGAGAAAGATATCAGCAAAGAAACACTGTTAGACGCCATTGAAAATTCATTGATGAATGCCTGTAAAAACCATTTCGGCAAAACAGATAATATCAAACTGATTATGAACAAAGAAACATGTGAGTATCAGTTATATGCTGAGAAAACAGTTGTGGAAGAAGTAGAAGACAAACTGGAACAGATTAGTCTGGAAGATGCAAAAGAGATTGACAGCAAGTTTGAACTTGGTGATATCGTGCATATTCCGATCGAGTCTAAATCATTCGGACGTATTGCAACACAGAATGCCAAGAACCTGATCTTGCAGAAGATCCGCGAAGAAGAGCGTAAGGTTGTATACGATCAGTATTTTGAAAAAGAAAAAGATATCGTAACAGGTATTGTGCAGCGCTATGTCGGAAAAAATGTCAGCATCAACCTTGGTAAGGCGGATGCTATGCTGACAGAGAACGAACAGGTAAAAGGCGAGGTATTCAAACCGACAGAACGTATCAAATTATATGTGGTAGAAGTAAAGAATACGACAAAGGGACCAAAGATCCTCGTGTCCCGTACACATCCGGAACTTGTAAAACGTCTGTTTGAATCAGAAGTTACAGAAGTGAAGGATGGTACCGTAGAGATCAAGAGCATTGCAAGAGAAGCGGGAAGCAGAACAAAAATTGCCGTATGGTCTAACGATCCTGATGTAGATCCGGTCGGAGCATGCGTCGGTATGAATGGAGCCAGAGTCAATGCGATCGTCAATGAGCTGCGTGGGGAGAAGATCGATATCATCAACTGGAGTGACAACCCGGCTATTCTGATCGAGAATGCATTAAGCCCGGCAAAGGTTATCTCTGTAATGGCTGATCCGGATGAAAAGACAGCCAGCGTTATCGTTCCGGATTATCAGTTATCTCTGGCAATCGGTAAAGAAGGACAGAATGCAAGACTTGCAGCAAGACTGACAGGATATAAGATCGACATCAAAAATGAAACGCAGGCAATCGAGTCCGGAGAACTTCCGGAAAACTACATGGAATTAAGCGAGGGCGTGTACGAAGAAGAGTATGATGACGATGCAGAAGAATTCGATGAGAACACGGCAGATGCTGAATATGATGAAGACGACGCAGAGATCACATTCGACGAAGTTGAGGACACAGAGGAATAGGTGATAATTCGTGGGAGCAAATAAAAAAGTTCCTATGCGCAAATGCGTAGGATGTCAGGAAATGAAGAGTAAAAAAGAGATGATTCGTGTCATCCGCACATCGGAGGGAGAATTTCTGCTGGATGCGACAGGAAGAAAGAACGGACGCGGTGCTTATCTCTGTCCGAATGGCGGCTGCCTTGCAAAAGCAGTGAAGAACAAAGGCCTGGAGAGATCCTTTAAGCAGGCTATTCCAAAAGAAGTGTATGAAGCACTGGAAAAGGAGATGGAAGTACTTGAGTCAGAATAAAGCATTATCTATGATTGGTCTGGCTACAAAAGCCGGCAAGGTTGCAAGTGGAGAGTTCTGTACGGAGAAAGAAGTAAAATCCGGAAGAGCATGTCTTGTGATCGTTGCAGACGATGCATCCGATAATACCAAGAAGAAATTTCAGAACATGTGTGACTTTTATCAGGTTCCGATCTATTTTTACAAAGACAAAGAGACATTGGGGCATGCAATGGGAAAAGAATTCCGCGCATCTTTGGTGGTCCTTGATGAGGGATTCGCAAAAGGTATCCGGAAGCATATAGACACAGAGAATCAGACAATTGCGTAGAGGAGGCAGATCATATGTCAAATAAAGATATAGAAACAAATATAAACGAAAATACAGAAAAATCAGAAACACCAAAGAAAAAGAATATCGTGCATGTATTCCGTCCGCAGAATACACAGAACGGCGGTAATAAAGGAAGAAGATCCGGCGGAAACCGTCAGAATTCCGGACAGGGAAAACAGATGCAGGCAAATAACGGCCGTCCGGCAAAGCGCCCTGCGGCACAGAACACAGCAACAGGAGAGACACAGGCTCCAAAGAGAACAGAGAGGCCGGCAGCAGAAAGAGCACAGGGCAGACGTCCGGAAAGAAACGAAAGACCGGACAGAAATGAAAGAACAGAAAGAACAGAAAGAACAGAAAGAACAGAAAGATCAAACAGAGACGACAACAGAAATAACCGCGGCAGCGACAGACGCGGCGGTGGAAGAGACGGACGTAGTGATCGTCAGGAAGGAAGAGGCGGACAGAGATTCCAGAGAGGCGACCGTCCACAGAATGGCCGTTCCGACAGAAATCAGGGAGACCGCGATAACAGATATGACAACAACCGTGGTGATGACAGACAGGGACGCAAATTCGGAGAAAAATCAGATAACAGAAGAAATGACAGAAGAAATAACACAAGCATTCCGGCTCCTGCAATCGAAGGACAGAAACCACAGAGAAAGAATGCCAAGGGAAAAGACGATCACAAGAAGAAAGATTATCGTCGTGATGATGAAGAAAGAATGCCAAAGGGTAAGAAGAAAAACGAGCCGAAGCAGCAGCTTCAGAAACCACAGCAGAAAGAGCAGAAGGTAGAAGAAGAGATCAAACAGATCACAATCCCGGAAGTTCTGACAATCAAAGAACTGGCAGACAAGATGAAGATCGTACCATCTGTGATCGTGAAAAAGCTGTTTATGCAGGGTAAGATTGCTACTGTAAACCAGGAAATTGATTATGAGACAGCAGAAGAGATCGCGCTGGAATTCGATGTCCTGTGTGAGAAGGAAGAAGTTGTAGATGTAATCGAAGAACTTCTGAAGGAAGACGAAGAGGACGAAAAGAAAATGAAGAAACGTCCGCCGGTAGTCTGTGTTATGGGTCACGTTGACCATGGTAAAACTTCTCTTCTGGATGCGATCCGTCATACCAATGTTATTGACCGTGAGGCCGGTGGTATCACACAGCACATTGGTGCGTATGTTGTAGAAATCAACGGAGAGAAGATCACATTCCTGGATACTCCGGGACATGAGGCGTTCACAGCAATGCGTATGCGTGGAGCAAGTTCTACAGATATCGCTGTTCTTGTAGTAGCAGCAGATGATGGTGTTATGCCGCAGACAGTAGAAGCAATCAACCATGCAAAGGCTGCGGGTGTAGAGATCATCGTTGCTGTTAATAAGATGGATAAACCTAGTGCCAATATCGACCGTGTAAAACAGGAACTGACAGAGTATGAACTGATTCCGGAAGACTGGGGTGGAAGCACGATCTTTGTTCCGGTATCTGCCAAGACAGGTGAAGGACTGGAAGATCTGATGGAAATGATCGCTCTGACAGCAGAAGTAATGGAATTAAAGGCAAATCCAAACCGTCGTGCCAGAGGTCTTGTCCTGGAAGCAAAACTGGATAAGGGAAGAGGTTCTGTTGCCAATATCCTGGTTCAGAAGGGAACACTTCGCGTCGGAGATCCAATCGCTGCCGGTTCTGCGTTTGGTAAAGTAAGGGCCATGATGGATGATAAGGGAAGAAGAGTCAAAGAAGCAGGCCCGTCTACACCGGTAGAGATCCTGGGACTGAATGATGTACCGAATGCCGGAGAGGTTATCGTTGGATGCGGAAATGAAAAAGAAGCAAGAAACTTCGCAGAGACATTTATCTCACAGAGCAAAGTAAAACTTCTGGAAGAGACAAAATCCAAACTTTCTCTGGATGATCTGTTTACACAGATCCAGGAGGGTAACTTAAAAGAACTTGGAATCGTCGTAAAAGCAGATGTACAGGGATCTGTAGAAGCAATCAAACAGAGCCTGCTGAAACTCTCGAACGATGAAGTAGTCGTTAAGATCATCCACGGTGGTGTTGGTGCGATCAATGAATCGGACGTAAGTCTTGCTTCTGCATCAAATGCTATTATCATCGGATTCAATGTACGTCCTGATGCAACTGCAAAAGAAACGGCAGACCGTGAAGGTGTAGACATTCGTCTGTACCGTGTTATCTACAATGCGATCGAAGACGTAGAAGCGGCCATGAAAGGTATGCTGGATCCTGTATTTGAGGAGAAAGTACTCGGACACGCAGAAGTACGTCAGACATTCAAGGCTTCGGGAGTCGGAACAATCGCCGGATCTTATGTCCTTGATGGTCTGTTCAAGAGAGACTGTTCTGTCCGCCTGACACGTGACGGTATTGTAATATTTGAAGGACCTCTGGCATCACTGAAGAGATTCAAAGACGATGTAAAAGAAGTAAAAGCAGGTTACGAATGCGGATTCGTATTTGCAAACTTCAATGACATCAAAGAAGGTGACCTCGTAGAGGCATTTGAGATGGTAGAGATTCCACGCTAGGAGTTGATATAAAAATGAGAAAAAGAAGTATTAAGAATACAAGAGTAAATACAGAGGTGCAGCACGAGTTATCGAACATCATCCGCGGGGGCTTAAAAGACCCGCGTGTTGCACCGTGGACTTCGGTTGTAGCCGCAGAAGTTGCGCCGGATCTTAAGACATGTAAGGCATATATCAGTGTACTCGGAGATGCTTATGAGCAGGAACAGACGATCAAGGGTCTGCAGAGTGCGGAAGGATATATCCGCCGGGAACTGGCAAGAACATTGAATCTCCGTAATACACCGGAGATCAGGTTCGTGCTGGATCAGTCCATTGAATATGGTGTCAATATGTCAAAGAAGATCGATGAAGTAACCAAAGACCTGAAAACGGAAGGTGTTGAGGAAGATGCTGAATAAAGTATTGGAAAATGTGTCGACGATCGCGATCGGCGGACATATACGTCCGGATGGAGACTGTGTGGGTTCCTGTGTGGGACTCGGACAGTATATCCGCGAGAATTACAGTGATAAAACCGTAGACATTTATCTGAAAGACATCCCGGAATCTTTTCATTTCTTAAACGGAACAGAGACAATTCTGGAGTCTGTGGATAATGAAGAAAAAATATATGATCTCTTTATTTCCCTGGATTGCGGGGATACAGACAGACTGGAATATTCCAAACCATTGTTTGTAAAAGCAAAGCATACATTCTGTGTAGATCATCATATCAGCAACATTGGCTTTGCAGAGGTCAATCATATCGTTCCGGAAGCAAGTTCAACATCAGAGCTGGTATACGGACTGCTGGATGAAGAGAAGATTTCTAAAAATGTAGCGGAAGCACTTTATCTTGGAATCGTGCATGATACGGGAGTATTCCAGTATTCCTGTGCCGGACCGGAGACATTCCGGGTGGCTGCGAAACTTCTGGAAAAAGGAATTGACGCACCAAAGATTATAGAAGAGACATTCTATGCGAAATCCTACGCACAGAATCTTGTAATGGGGCGTGCATTGATGGAAAGTATCCTGTTTCTGAATGGAACCGGTATTGCATCTTTTATCCGAAAAGATGTGATGGAGTTTTACGGGGTAGGGCCGAAAGATCTGGAAGGAATTGTAAGCCAGCTCCGTGTAACGGAAGGGGTAGAAGTTGCCGTGTTTATGTATGAACTGAGGCAGAATGAATTCAAAGTAAGCCTCCGTTCAAAAGAGAAGGTCGATGTCAGCAGGATTGCACAGTATTTTGGCGGTGGTGGTCATAAGAAGGCAGCTGGATTTACAATGACAGGAACACCGTTTGATGTGCTGAACAATCTGTCAAAACAGATCGAAGCGCAGATGGAAAAACTGGAAAAGACACAGGAGCAGTAAACTATGATACACGGAATCATTAATGTGTATAAAGAAAAAGGGTTCACTTCCCACGATGTAGTAGCAAAACTCCGTGGGATCGTGGGACAGAAAAAAATCGGACACACCGGAACACTTGATCCGGATGCGACAGGTGTTCTTCCGGTTTGCTTGGGAAAAGCAACCAAGCTTTGTGATCTTCTGACGGATAAGGATAAGACTTATGAGGCAGTTATGCTTCTCGGTATGACAACTGACACACAGGATGTTACGGGCAGGATTCTGGAAGAAAGAAGTACAGAAACACTTACAGCAGATAAAGTAAGAGAAGTGATCAGAAGCTTTATCGGAGACTATGATCAGATTCCACCGATGTATTCGGCACTTAAGGTAAACGGGAAAAAATTATATGAGCTTGCCAGAGAAGGAAAGGTTGTAGAAAGAAAAGCCCGTCCGGTGAAGATCCTGGATATCCGGATCATAGAAATGGATCTTCCGCGGGTCCGTATGGAGGTGTCGTGTTCCAAAGGGACCTATATCAGGACTCTTTGCCACGATATCGGCGAACAGCTTGGATGTGGCGGATGTATGGAATCACTGATCCGTACAAGAGTATCGACGTTTCAGATAAAGGATGCAAAGACACTGGAAGAAATCGGAGCATTAAAGCAGGAAGGAATGCTTGAGGAGATTCTGGTGCCGATTGATGAAATGTTCCCGTTATATCCAAAGATCACAGTGAAGGATGACTGGAAAGCATTTGCAAAAAACGGGAATCCGCTGGATGAGAAGATGCTGAAAGACGCAGACAGTCAGGAGGAAGACAGACAGGTGCGTCTGTATGAGGAATCAGGTAAATTCATTGCTATTTATCAGTGGAAAGAAAAAGAAAAAAAATATCACATCGTCAAGATGTTTTTTAACGAGTAAACGAGGAAGAAAAGACTATGCAGTATATCAGGGAGCTTGCGGAATATAACGGAAGCGGCAGGGCGGCGGTGACTTTTGGAAAGTTTGATGGATTACACAGAGGCCATCAGGTGCTTGTGACAAAAGTTCGTGAATTAGGAGAACAGGAGAATATTAACAGCATCGTATGTTCGTTTGACATGAGACCGCTATGGAAGGAAAGAGGGATTACTCCGGAACTTCTGATGGTCGGGGAAGAACGGCAGGAAAGGGTGAAAGACGAAGTCGATTACCTGATCGAATGCCCGTTTACTGAATCTTTCCGTCAGAAAAGTGCGGAGGATTTTATACAGGAGATCATTCATGATCTTTTTCATGCCAAATATGTTGTGGTAGGAACAGACTTTACATTCGGATGTGAGAAACGCGGGGATGTGCATATGCTGGCGGAATATGCAGATCAATATGACTATCAGCTGATCGTCATAGAAAAAGAACGTTATCATGACCGGATCATCAGCAGTACTTATGTAAAAGAAGTGGTAAAAGCCGGAGATATGGGACTGGCAGAAAAGCTGCTTGGTTATCCATTTGAAGTAGAGGGGATGGTCGAACATGGCAGACAGCTTGGCCGTACGCTCGGATTTCCGACACTGAATGTTGCATGGCCTGACGGGAAGATCGTGCCGGCACACGGAGTCTATTTCTGTAAGATTGATGTACAGGACAAGACCTATCCGGGGATTGCAAATGTCGGTATTAAGCCCACTGTAACGGAAGAGAAGAAGCTGTTGATCGAAGCGTTTCTTTTTGGATATTCGGGAAATGCATACGGAGAAAAAGTCCGGATCAGTCTGATGGAATTCCGGAGACCGGAACAAAAATTCAATGGAATCGGAGCACTGAAAGAACAGATTGATAAGGATATTGCAAAGGGAATGGAATATTTTGGAATTGTATAAATTTCTCTTTACACAGGGAAGTTCATATGATATACTAAGCAACGTTGAAGCCGGTGTTCGGTAACTGGAAACTCCAACCGTTACTTAATATCAGGCGTTTTAATTTAAGAGAATACAGGAGGAAACAAACATGATTTCTAAAGAACAGAAAGAACAGATCGTAGCACAGTATGGCAGAACAGCAGGAGATACAGGATCACCGGAAGTACAGATCGCTATCCTGACAGCAAGAATCAATGATCTTACAGATCATTTCAAAGCTAATCCAAAGGATCACCACTCAAGAAGAGGACTTCTTAAGATGGTAGGACAGAGAAGAGGACTTCTTGCATACCTGAAGAAGACAGACATCGAAAGATATCGTGCACTAATCGAGAAACTTGGATTAAGAAAATAATTCATGCTTTTTATGGGGACATTCGGAAGAATGTCCCTTTTTCGATGCCATATGTTTTTAGGTATAGCTTTTTATCTAAGGGTATGTTATAATAATTAGGATTGTGGATTGGGAAAGCTTCACCGAGACCACTGAAAAGTATATTTGATGTAGAGATGCCTTTGCATAGAGCATGATACATAGTAAAAAATGTGTTTTTCAGTAGTTTCGGGGTAATCTTAAACCACAAAAGAAAAATAAAGGAGAAAACATTTATGTATAAAACATTTGAAATGGAACTCGCCGGAAGACCTTTAAAAGTTGACGTAGGCAGAGTTGCAAAACAGGCAAATGGTGCTGTATTAATGCATTATGGTGACACAACTGTACTTTGTACAGCAACAGCTTCAGAGAAGCCAAGAGACGGAATCGATTTCTTTCCACTGAGCGTAGAATACAACGAAAGAATGTATGCGGTAGGAAAGATTCCTGGAGGATTCAATAAGAGAGAAGGAAAGGCATCTGAGAATGCTATCCTTACATGCCGTGTGATCGACCGTCCGATGAGACCACTGTTCCCAAAGGATTACCGTAACGATGTAACACTGGAAAACCTTGTATTATCTGTAGATCAGGACTGTGCTCCGGAACTTACGGCTATGCTTGGTGCAGCAATCGCAACAACGATTTCTGATATCCCATTTGACGGACCGATCTCTACAACACAGGTAGGTCTGGTAGACGGAGAATTCGTATTCAACCCTACAGCAACTCAGAGAGCAGTATCTGATATGGCGTTAACCGTTGCTTCTACAAGAGAGAAAGTTATCATGATCGAAGCCGGAGCAAATGAAGTTCCAGAACAGCAGATGATTGATGCTATCTTCGCAGCACATGAGTTAAACCAGAAAGTAATCGCATTCATCGATACAATCGTAGCAGAGTGCGGAAAACCAAAACACGAATATGAAAGCTGTGCAGTTCCGGAAGAACTTTTTGCAGCAATCAAAGAGATTGTTACTCCGGAAGAGATGGAAGTAGCAGTATTTTCAGATGACAAGCAGACAAGAGAAGAAAATATCCGTGTCGTAACAGAAAAGTTAGAAGAAGCATTTGCAGAAAACGAAGAGTGGCTTGCAGTTCTTCCAGAGGCTGTATACCAGTACCAGAAGAAGACCGTACGTAAGATGATCTTAAAAGATCACAAACGTCCGGACGGAAGAGCAATCGATCAGATCAGACCTCTGGCAGCAGAAGTTGACCTGATCCCTAGAGTACATGGTTCAGCAATGTTCACACGTGGACAGACACAGATCTGCAACATCTGTACATTAGCACCACTTTCTGAAGCTCAGAAACTGGACGGCTTAGATGAAGCAGAGACAACAAAGAGATATATGCACCACTACAACTTCCCATCATACTCTGTAGGTGAGACAAAGCCATCCAGAGGACCGGGACGTCGTGAGATCGGACATGGAGCACTGGCAGAACGTGCATTACTTCCGGTACTTCCAAGCGAAGCAGAATTCCCATATGCGATCCGTACTGTATCTGAGACATTTGAATCCAACGGTTCTACTTCTCAGGCAAGTGTATGTGCATCTTCTATGTCACTGATGTCAGCAGGTGTACCGATCAAGGCTGCAGTAGCCGGTATCTCATGCGGACTGGTTACAGGTGATACAGATGATGATTATCTTGTACTTACAGATATTCAGGGACTGGAAGACTTCTTCGGAGACATGGACTTCAAGGTAGCCGGTACACACAAAGGTATCACAGCGATCCAGATGGATATCAAGATCCATGGACTGACAAGACCGATCATTGAAGAAGCTATCGCTAAGACAAGAAAAGCAAGACTTTACATCATTGATGAAGTTATGAATAAAGCGATCGATGCCCCTAGAGCAGAGGTTGGAGAATTCGCTCCAAAGATCATTCAGATGCAGATCGATCCACAGAAGATCGGCGATGTAGTCGGACAGCGTGGAAAGACGATCAACGCGATCATCGAGCAGACAGGCGTGAAGATCGATATTACAGATGATGGTGCCGTATCTATCTGCGGAACAGATGCCAAAGGTATGGAAGAAGCACAGAAGATGATCCACATCATCGTCACAGATTTTGAAGCCGGACAGGTTCTGGAAGGAAAAGTTGTCAGCATCAAAGACTTCGGTGCATTCCTTGAGTTTGCACCAGGTAAAGAAGGAATGGTACACATTTCTAAGCTTTCTAAAGAAAGAGTAAACCGCGTAGAAGACGTTCTGACACTTGGCGATGTTGTTAAGGTTGTATGCCTTGGCAAGGACAAGATGGGAAGAATCTCATTCTCTATGAAGGATGTAGCGGAATAAGATTATAATTTAATATCAGATGTTATGTGAATGCCTCGGGGTTCCGGTAGTGGAATGGTATGCTCCCCGTCAAGAGGACAATAAAAAATAATAAATTTTTGTATCGTCAG
>ENA-UAOZ01000569-UAOZ01000569.1-human-gut-metagenome-genome-assembly--contig:-NODE-569-length-19879-cov-9.187500_pt1 | contig 19879 bp, 16 predicted proteins | sample MGYA00243474_ERZ654565 | MGnify/ENA primary metagenome ERZ654565 (study PRJEB26926, sample SAMN06164854) | human gut metagenome | biome: ENVO:00009003; feature: ENVO:2100002; material: ENVO:00002003...
GAGATGTAGAGAGGTCTCGTGGGCTCGGAGATGTGTATAAGAGACAGGTTCATACATATCGTTAAGTGATGTATTGCTTCGTGAAACCGCTTAGCACTCTCCATATTCGTTTTATCCTTTGCGCCGCAAAGAATAAGGGCGGGACAATCAAGCGCTGTCGCCGAATCCATAAAATTGAGATCAACCATTGATTTGCTCAAACGAATAAAATCTTTTTTGCTTACGCCCATATTCTGAAATACGGCTTTGGGCATAAATCTAAATACAATATTTTGAAATTTCAGCAGTCCTTTCGGTATCTCAAACGGCGTTCCGATCAAAACAAGAGAGTTTATTTTTTTCGGATACTGGATAGCATAATTGAGCGCAAGCAGACCGCCGAGGGAAAGCCCGCAAAGATTTAGTTTGTCTTGGTAAGACTCGCACAGCTCGCTGAATGCCTGATATACTGTGGGATAGTCTAATTTCCTGCCTTTTGCAAGGTCAAATAAATCAGGAGCGACAGAGGAAATTCCCCTCGTTTCCAACTCATTTTTAATGGTATCCCAATCCTTACTGTTTTGTCCCAAGCCGTGAATCAAAATATTTTTCATAGGAAAATAACCTCAGTTTTCTTGACATTGACTCTCAAAGAGCCACTTTATTATATCACAGCACTATGTCTTTTTCCACCTTGCCGTGATAGATATAGCCGCCTGATTTTTGTAAAACCAAGCGGCTATGTAAGTTTTATTCTACTGTTTTTTTGATTTCCATTCCGTCCATCAGCCCCCGCATATAACAAATGCGGTATTCTTCCAATACAACATTGTTTTCTGCAAGCAGGTACTGGATTAAAAGTTCGCATTCTTCTTCGGTAAGAGCAGATGGCTTTTCCAAATCCAAGACAGCATTGAGTTTCTCGTTTTGATGTTTAATCTTTGCCGCCTTTTCCTTTGCAGCCTTCAATTTCTCATCACGGGAACGGGCTTTAGCGATTACCTGAGACAGCATACTTTCAAGATCGCTTTCAAACAGTTTGATAGAACAGTTTTCTTCCATCGGGTTTTACCTCTTTTCTTTATATGATGTCTCATATTATAAAGACAAATCATTGCCCGCACAAGGAAGCCACAGTTCTATTTTTACTGACACAGCAGTTCAGAGAACTTACTATGTAAAAGCGGTATGAGACTTCTCCCATACCGCTAAGAAGGTTATCGCTCATAAGCTCTTTCCTTTGAAACGGGTACGCTGTCGCCCTCGTCCGGCGCACCGTCCACCAGTTCATTTTCCCGCTTGTCTACATTGAGCAAGCCGTTAAGGACATTGAGCCGATTTGTCTTTTCGGTCAGTTCTTCTTCCTTGTCAAACGGTTTTTCCACCTCTGCTTTCGCAGTAACGAATTGCTGTTCGAGGGTTGAAAGCTCCCTGCTTTTTGCCTCCAGCCGTTCAGGGATTTTCTCAATGGCATTGTCGATTCGGGTAATGTTGCCGATAGCGTCCGTGCCTAAAGAGACGGAACGGGAAAGGCTGCCCTTGATTTTTACCTGATAGGCTTTCTCAAAGGTATCAAAGGAAAGCTCCAAATCAAAGCCTCTGTACTTGCCGAGAGGGATGGGATCAGGCGAAGTCATTTCCTTGCAGGCGTCAATGATTTTCTGTCCGCCTTCCGCTTTTTCGGAATAAGAAACACCCTTAACCTCAATCCCTACAAAGGTATCGTCCAGAGGCTTCGGGTGTTCTTTTGCAAGCGATATGTCTTTTTCCAGCCCCGCAATCGTCTCTTTCGTCCGAGCGATTGTTGTCGGGTAGTATTTGATGATCTTGTCCTCCAGCTCATATTTTTCGGAGAGATAGTTGGACTTCAAAAGGCGCAGCTTCTGCACCTGAATATCCAAATCCATTTTCTCCTTGATGTGCGGATTGTCCGCCGCAAGCATTTTGATCTCCGCATAAGAAAGAGCAGTAGCGTCCACATCTTCACAGGAACGCACGGGAGATTTGCTTGTCATAATCTGACTTGCGAACTTCTGCTTGCCCTCAACGAGCTGCCAGCAGTATGCGTCAAAAGTGCCTTCCGTAACATATCGGTACAAACCGACCTTCGGGTTTTCGTTGCCCTGCCGCACCGTCCGCCCAGCTCGCTGCTCCAGATCGGCAGGTCGCCACGGGCAGTCAAGGTCGTGGGAAGCAATGATCTTGTTCTGCACATTCGTCCCTGCGCCCATTTTCTGTGTACTGCCCATCAGGATTCGTACTTCGCCACGGCGTACCTTTTTGAACAGCTCCTGCTTCTTCGTTTCGGTATCCGCCTCGTGGATAAACTTGATTTCCGATTCGGGAATACCACGCTCGATCAGCTTCTGTCGTATATCCGTGTAGACGGAAAACTCGCCTGCACCCTTTGGAGTGGAGAGGTCGCAAAAAAGAAGCTGCGTCAGTTTTTTATCGCTGTTTTCCTCCCATATACGGAACACCTCGTTCACGCAGGCGTTGACTTTACTGCCTTCTTCATCGGGCAGCATTGGATTCATCATTCGCTGGTCAAGGGCGAGCTTTCTCCCGTCGTTTGTAACCTTCAGCATATTATCCACGCTGGAATCCACATTGCCGCCCCTTATCTTTTCGGCTCGTTCGCCGAGAGAGGCGACCATTTCCTTCTGCACCTGCGATGGCTTCACGGCGATGTTGTGATACTCCACTTCCGGTACGGGAAGGTCGAGCATATCCGCCGTTTTGATGTCCGCCACCTGCTTGAACATCGCCATCAGTTCGGGCAGATTATTGAATTTCGCAAAGCGTGTTTTCGCTCTGTATCCTGTTCCTTCGGGCGTATCTTCGATAATCTTGTAGGCGTTTACCCGTTTTGTGCCGTAGGTATTATAGGCTTTCAGATTTCCACGGTCATAGGATTTTCCCTCCACATTCCATTCGCCCGTCAGCTTTGAGTAATGGACTTTGATATTCCATCTCGCATAAACGGGCGTATCCAAAAACTCGTACATAAACTGCTGTGCGATTTCTTCCGGCAGCCAAGTCGTGCCGAGCTGCACGAAAATCTCGCTGGCAGTCAGGTCTTTCGGCTGTACCTTTTCCAGCGCTTCTACATTGATGTTGTAATCTTCGGGATAAACTTCTGCGGATTTTTTCGCCCAAGCGAGCTTTTCCCGCACATTGCCGGAGAGGTATTCGTCCGCCATCAGGTACTTTTGCTCATCACTGCCGCCGTAGCCGTACATCGGATTCAGGAAGATTACGCCCTTTAATTCCCCATAGATTTCCTGCTCGGTCTTGCCCGTAAGGGAACACATATATTCCATATCCACACAGGCTTTTTCGCCCATAGATACAGCAAGTGCTTCACTGGCGGTATCAACAGAAGTAACAGGGGTGTGAGGCTTGATCGTCCGTTTCGTGAACATATCCGCCTTGCGTTCAAGCTCCCCGTTTTCGTCCAGCACCTCCAGTGCGGAAAGCAGGGCAAAGGAACTGTCCTGCGAAAAGGCGGACACATTCGCACGGGAATTGATCAGTCCGTACTTCTTGGAAAAAGTATCGTAAAGCGCATTTAACTTCTGCTGTTCCTTTTCGACTTCATAATCGGGATAGTCGGCGGTCTGCATTTCAATCAGGCTGCGAACACTGTCCCTTATGGCAATCATCGCCGAGATGATAGGCGTAGTGTGCTTCCTGCTGCGGCTCTCTTTCAGCCGCCTGCGCCGATTCCAGTTCGGGTGGAGCAGAGTAGAGGATTTCACGGTTTCTCTGTTCTTCGGCAAGTTCCGCTCGGCGTTCCTCCTGCTTTTGGAGCCACTGTGGATAAATCTCTTTTTCCTTTGGATTGAGATAACGGTCGAGGCGTATCAGCTCGGCAATCCGCTTTTCTACCTGAGTCCAATTCAGCCGGATATGCGGCTTGTCATTGCCAATACCTTTTGAGATCAAAATGCCTTTTCCGTCGTGCTGCTCATCAATGCCTGCGCCGACAATCACGGGATAAGCACCGCCCCAACCGTATTCCTCTTTCAGAAAATCGGCGTTTTCTTTTGCGGACAAACTTTTTTCAAACTGCTCATAGATACGGAACTTTCCCTCAGATACGCCGCTACCACGAGTGAGAACAGCGTCGATAATCTCCTGAGAAAAAGAAAAAGCAGAGGTCTTTTCCTCTGCCTGCATTTCCAAAAAATTCAGTTGTCCGTCCATAGACGGTAATGGCTTCATCGTGTCCTGCAATTCACCGAGAAGCCGCATTGCTTCAAAGTATTGTGCAATCACGCCCCAATCATAGAAACTTTGTGCTGTTCTGTTATCGTAATTTCCCTCCCAAAGCTGGAGCACATTCTGCCAAGTTTTGTACCCGACTCGCCGCCCGTCGCTCAAAATCAGTTCGGTATAGTCGTTATTGAAAACACCCTTGATATATTCGGTACGGGCGGCGTTATCGGGATTGCTTTCATAGAAAGCATAAATTTCCTCTTTCGAGGCTTTTAGGTGAGGAGTTGTGCCGAGGATTTCACGAATGGTATCGTCCCCGCTGAAAAACAGCAGGCTTTTGTCCTCGTTGCTTCGGTCATAATAATCTAAGCGAAGATGACCTCCGCTTTCACGATCTCCTGCACTCTGTTCCTCAGATTGTTCATTCCCTGCACCCACTTTATCATATCCGCCGCTTTCAGGCTCTCGGTCAAGCCCTCCTGCGCCGCCATCTGCTTCATCAGGGTTTCTTCCAGCTTCATCGCTGTCTGCTCTGTTTCCGCTAAATGCTGTGTCAGGGTGCAGCTCGTCAGAAGATTGTAGTATCGGATTTTGTGGTGTTCTTTGAGAAATTTCCGCCTCATCTGAGCGTACCTGCCCAAAGTTACCTCCGGCTGCTGCGGCATTGTCAGGTCGGGAAGATTGTAATCGCCCTGCATTGTGTATGTCAGCTCGTTCATTTTCAAAGCTCCTTTCGCTTTTATTTTCAGCCTTATTGTAATCAGGTTTTTCTCTGTCCGCAATGATGCGATTTTGCCTTTCAAGAGCAAGAACAGTACGGGAGATTTCCCCAAGCCCCATCTCCGCAATATCGCTTGACGCAATGCCGAGGGCGTTTAAGGTTTCGGGCGTATTGAAATTTGTGATAACGGAAAAATCCTCCGCTTCATAAAACGGCTCGGTATCTATTCCAAGCCTTGTCATCATCATATACGCCACGCTGTTTGTTACCGCCTTCTTATACATAGCGGTAATCATATCCTCCGAAAGACCGTAGAGGAAGCTGTCATCTGCGGCATACATCAGATCGCCCAAATAGTCGGGGATATTATCCTCCACGGCGTTTTTAGCGGCGCTCAGCACAGCGTCCGCAAGGCTTTCCCTGTTTTCCAGCTCGCCGAAGGTGTTTTCAAGGGATTCGATCACATCGTCCGTATATTCCGGCTTCATCTCCCAAATCGGGACGGGGCGGGAGTAGCGGCTTGCGTGGGTATCGGAAATATCGAAGTAATGGGTTAAGCGCTGCCTGCTCCGGTCGGCGTCCTCAAATACGGCGATACCCTTTGCGCCACGGTTTACCCAACGCCCGAATTTGTCGTTCCAGCGCTCGATCTCCAGCACTGCCGTTGCGTCCGGTCTTTGGGCGTAGATGAGAAGCTGCTCGTCAAAGCGCAGACGATAGTTCCGGCAGGCGCAGCGCAAAAAGGCTTGCCAGTTCTGAACATCGGACACAACAGCGTGTGCGGTACGGCGGTACAGCTCGGAAATCAGGTCGTACTTTCGTGCCATCGGTTATGCACCTCCTATCTTTCATAGTCTTTCTGTTTCGGTCTTACGGGGATACCGTTTTTATCATAGCTTTTCGGATCGGCGGCAGGGGTATCCCAACCAAACATTGAACCTGCCTTCATCGCCTCTGCCTGACCTTTTGACAAGCCGAGCTTTTTGTTCATCTCATTCACAAGGGCGTTTGTTTCACTGGGCTTGCCGCCCTGAATATCCGTGCGGTAAAATCCGCTTTCGCCCTTTTTGACAATGCCGACGCAGTTTTCCGTCTGCACGAACACATAGCACTGCTCCGGCAGAGAAGAACGGAGCGGAATCACGGTATTGCCGTTTTGCTCCATCCGCTCGGCAAACTCGCAGATATGGTAGAGGTTGCTGCCAACCTCTAAATGATAGTCGTCAATATATCGGCAGGTGCGGTCAAGCTGTTCCCCGTCGCTTAAAGTGATCCTGATTTTATCTCCATCGGGGATTTTGAATTTTTCTTTGTAATCCGGCGTGATAAAGCGGATTCCACGGCTCGCCTTTTCCATATGGCGGTCGAGCCATTCCCGCACATAGCAGTAGCAGTAAAAATTGTAGTCCCCACGGGCAGGATTGCACCGTATCAGGAAGCTGTATTTTTCGGTGTCGGTACGGAAACCGTACTCGGTCGCATAGTTGCCCTGAAAGGCGCTGTCGGGATATTTCCCCGCATACTGCGCCATAGCCGTGCGGCTCTTTAACAGTCCGTATTCTTCGGAACGCAGGGCGTTGATAACCTCGTCCAGAGCGCTTTTGAACTCATCTGTTTTCAAATCCCGCCTGTGATCAAACCAAGAGGAAAAGAACTCTTTGCCGCCTGCGCCGAAATCGCCACGCAGATAACCGATACTTCCGGTCTGTCCCTCGATCTGCGTACTTTGCCTGTAAGTGTATTTTTGTTCGTCCGTATGAAGCGGTCGGATTTTCATTTTCTCACCTCGCTTGCTCCATTGCTGTTCTTTGTTTCGGTATATGAAAGCCGTAAACTGCGGCTATTTCATCTCCGAGCCGTTTTGTTACCCTTGTTATATCTGCCCTTGTCGCTTTGCCGTAATAGATTTTTTCCTGTAAGCGTTCAATCTGTTCCGGCGAGGCAGTATCCTTAAACACACGGTACAGATAGTGATTTGTCCCGTCGTGATGAACAGCGTCGGCACGAAGGTCGCCGTACCGATCTACATACCACTCGGTCATATCCGTATCAGAATAAAGGCAATCTTTAATATTGCCGGAATCAATCATCTTGTATCCCATCACTCTGCCGTTCCATCTGCCGATGTCGCCGATGACAATAATCGGCTGAGCAAGCTGGACATTAAGATTTTCCCGTTCATCGGAAAGATACTCGCCATTGGTTTCAACCATATATTCGTACAGCCCGTGTTCGTCATTCGGATTCCCGTCGATTTCATTGATTTCAAGGAAATCCTTATAGCTGTCACGCCAATCATCAGGGTTGAGATTCATATCGCTCCAGATAATATGCTTATCCACCGTTCTGTTCTGACTTTTGCTCATCATCTGCACCTCCCAAATAGGAAAAGAGCCTGTTTTTTGCGATCTGCTCCTGAAGCTCTGTAATAACCGTCATATCGGAAACGGATATATCGGGGATTTTCAAAATACTTTGCAGGCTCAGCGCCTTCAAATCCTTTTCGGTTTTACAGCCGGAATCATAGAGCTTCACCAGCACCTTTACTTTCTGCTGCAAAGCGGTGTTTGTGCTTTTCTTAACTGCCATTTTCTTTTACCTCCCATCTTAGCTTTTAGCGTAGTCGGAATAGACACGCTGCATTTTGTGCCTTGCCCTGCGTACTTCGGGGGAACAGCCGAGTTCAGGATATTTCGCCTGAATCTTCTGCCTTGTTCTTCGGATACTCTCAAAGCAGGGGATACCGTAAGCCTTGTAATTGCTCATCACATCTTCAAAGCTGAAATGGCTGATACCGTGGGTATCATAGATACACGCCTTGCTGATAAGCAGGTACAGCTTCATATCGTCATTTCGTGCTTCGGGGTGTTCCTTTAACACCGCAAGCACTCGGTTTTCAATCGTTTTCAGGTTTCTCATTATAAGCCTCCCAAAATAGAAGAAGGGGCGGAGTTTTTAAGCCCCGCCCCCGCAGAAGTTCTTACTTTTTCTTTCTGTTACGGATCTGCAAAAAGATAAAGCCGCCTACGATAAAGACGACCAAAGCAATTCCGATGATCGCTTTCAGTTCCATCAGTTACCCTCCTTTTTCTTCTTTTTCTTAAATCCGAGAATACCGCAGGCTGCTATGCCGGCTGCCGACACACCCGCAAGGACAAGCCAAAGACCGAGCTTGCTGTCATCTCCGGTTTTCGGCGTATCTCTCAGCTCGTTGTGCATTTCAACGACCGTGGTAGAGCCTGTCTGTACCGCAGCCTCCTTGTCGGCAGGCAGGATATACATAGCGGAAGCCGAATTGTTCACTTCGGAAATCTTGTACTCGCCGATCCGCAGTCCTTCAAGGAAAATCTCGCCGTTTTCGTCTGTTTCAAGGGTAACATCATAGCCGTTTGCTCCGGTAATGCGGAAAGCGAAGCCTTCCACCTTTCCGTCAGACGATGTTTTTACGATTTTCAGGTTTCCACGCATAGGCTCGTTTGCGAAGCCTTTGCCCTCCGTGTTTTCCACCTGATAGGTCTTACCGTCCGTGTCGATGAATACCTCGTACACACCCTCGTCACGGATATACGAATCCGGACTTGCCGATTCCAAAATGAAGTAGCGTCCGTAGAGCAGATCGTTCATTTCATACTGCCCGATTTCCTTTTCGGTCAGTGTGCCGATCAGCTCGTCCTCGCTGTCCAGCTCGCCGTTGTCGTTGGAGTCCTTATAGACCTCAAACACAGCGCCCGTCAGCTTCGTATCGGTATATTCAGCGTCCACTTTCGTAAGAGCGATATTGCCACGCACCAGCTTATTGACGATTTCAATCTCAACGACTTGCTCATTCTCTGAGATGTTCACATCATAGACCGTTTCGTTAAGGACGAATCCAGTAAGCGGCTTGATCTCACGGATATACCAGTTTCCGTAAGGCACATTCTCAAAGGAGAAGCTGCCATCGTCGCCGGATACAGCGGTCATCAGGGCGTTTTCTTCGGTAAATTCCACATCATCGCTCTTAAACAGACCAATGAGCGCACCGCCGAGTCCCTCGCCGTTCTCGTCCACCTTTTTGCCGGAAACCGAGCCGTAGATCAGCCTGTTTTCCATCGGCTCTCCGTCATTGACGGCAATTACAACCGTTGCGGCTTCCTGTCCCGCATACTCGAATACAACGGGATATTTTTCGCCGCTGAGCTGATAATGCTCATCAGTCGCCAGCTCTTTTACATAATAGCTGCCCAAAGGCAGGTCAGTCCCTACGGTCGCTCTGCCGTTTTCATCAAGCGTGATGATTTCAAGCAGACCGTCTTTCGGAATGGAAGTGCCGCTTGCGGACACAAGCTCCTCATCGGCGAACAAGCCGAAGCTGATATTTTTGATTTCTCCGTTATTGCCGATACCAAACAGTTCGTTTGTCTCCAGCGCTTTTTCAAGGCTTACCTCAACCTTCTGCCGTTCATTGACAAAGGAAGTCGCCGTTTCGGTTACAGCTACATTCTGTCCGGCGTAAATGAGTTCTACGGTATGGACTTCACTGCTCAGCACCATTCCATAGCCTGCCTTGACCTCTTTTATCTCATATTTTCCGAGGTAGAGTTCCTTGCTTTTTGCAAAGCCGGTTTCATCGGTCGTAACCGTATCGACCAGCTCGCCCTTGCTGTATCGGAGAGTTCCGTCAGGCGTTACCACATCTTCGGCGGCACGGATTTCATAAACGGTATCCGGCAGCCCCTGTGTTTCATAGACCGGCTGATAGATAACGGGAAGCTCCTGCCCGTTTTCATCTGTTCCGCCGCTTACCGAAACGCCGAAGAATACCTCGCCCGTTTTTTCAATGCTGATCGTGCCTTTCTGCGGCATATTGGTTTTTTCAACTTTTATCACTGTTACCCCGCTTTCCTCAGAAGAATTTTCTTCCGTGACATCAAAATAGACGGGTGTGGAATCAAGGACATATCCATAAGGACTCTGTACCTCAACGATAGAGTATCCCTGACCGTATGGCAGCTTTTCCGGCGTTACGAGCGAGCCGTTAGCGTCGGTATAGAAAGTGTCAACGGTTGTCGGGGTAGGATAGGTAAACTCCATCGTGATAAGATTGCCGGACGGATCATAAATCTGGAATCCTGCGCCCGCATAGGGAATGGTCTTGCCCGTTTCTGCGTCTACCTTGACTACTTGGATATAGCTTTCAAAATTGCTGTTGTTAATCAGATAGCGGTAGGTCTGGGCGTCCTTTGCGATGAATACATCAAAATCGTCCATCAGCTCCCTGCCTTCCCAACCGGATACCTGATGGACGGTATATGTGCCGTAAGGCATATCCTTTGTCTGTGCAAAGCCGTTTTCATCACAAATGAGCGTATCACGCTCGGATTCCTTTGCGTCTGCAAAAGAGCCTGCGGACTTGAGATACACTTCAAAAACTGCGCCTTCTTCGGGTGTTTCGATCTGCGTCTCGCCATCGTCCGTATGTTTGATAATGGCGATATTGCCCTTGATGACCTGTTCTGTTACATCATTTGCGGTCTGGTTATGCTCGATGGTATAAAGCTCCGGCTCTGCGCCGACCTTATGGACGGTCGGATCGAGCAAATAGCCTTCACTCGGCTCCAGTTCCTTGATCGTCCAGTCCGCACCGCAGATATATTCTTTTGTGGTAAACTGACCGTTTTCATCGGTATAGTATTCATCAATGAGCTGTTCGCCTTTGAAAATCCCGTATTTTGCGCCTGCAAGCGAGGCATTGCCCTGAGCCGTTCCCGTCTCAGCGTCGCTTTTTGTGACGGTAACGGTAAACTTCTTCAGGATATTTGTGAAATTGCGGGTAGTGACCTCATTCCACTTGACGGGTGCGGTCTGATCTGCGGGAATGACATAACGGATTGCGGTATCCACTTCCTCGATGGTGTACGGCGTTGTGCCGCTGATCAGCACATCTTCAAAGGTCGCCACACCGTTTTTATCCGTAACGGCATACTCGTCCACGGCAATGCCGGAGAGCGATGTGCCGTAAAGATGGAAGGTCACGCCTTCATTGAAGTTATCCTCCGAGGATTTGATAACCTCAATATCGCCACGCTTCAGCGTGTTGTTGAAGTTGACGGTCGCAACCTGTCCCGCAACTACGGTTACTCTGCGGGACTCCTGCGGCTCGTAGCGGTCATATTCCTGCTCGGTTACGGTATATACTCCGGGCATTAGGTTATCGACCTGAATCTGACCGCCGTTTTCTGTCTTAACGGTTTTATCAATGCCGTTGCCCTGAATACGGAAGGAAATACCGTCAACTTTTCCGTCCTCACTGGTTTTGACGATTTTCGCTGATCCATAGGAAACCTTTAACTTAAGGAATCCCTTAACCGGATCATTGACCGTCTGAGCATAGGTTACGGTATCCTGCACACCGCCGTTCGGCCCATAGATACCGTCCGTCCAAGTGATAACGCCCTTTCTCTGAGCTGTTTTCTCTGCGGTAATCGTCAGCCCATCGCTCGGCGCTTTTTCAGCAGTGATCGTCAGCTTGTTGCCGCTTACGGAGAACTGAACACCCGAATTATTGGACGAAAACTTATATCCGGAAAGGACATTGTTGCTGTCCGTCAGCGTAACCGTGTATTTAGAGCCATCCCATTTAAGCTCAATTTCCTGTGCGCTTCCCGGCGTTTTGGAAAGGAAGCTCGGCAGCTTGGAATGCTTCTGCACACTTGCAGCCATTGAATTGTAGTAGCTCATAATCTTGTCATAAATCGGGTGGCTGCGACTGATCTGATCCAGAACAGCGTCCCTGCCGCCTGTGCTGACCTTGTTAAAGTTTTCATCACGCTCGCCGATCACGGTTTCCCAAATGAGAAGCTGTGTAGCGACTGCGTGAGCCAGCTTATCGCCGCCCTCGTTCTGAGAACGCCACGAGGTTGAGATTGTTCCCGTATAGCCGTACTGGAAGATACGACCAATGAACAGCTTAATATCGTCAGGAGAAATGGTGCTGTTATAGGACGAAGGGTAGTTGTCCCAAAAATCCTCGCCCTTTTTGGTAAAACTGTCTCCGGTCTGCTGCGGGACGCCGATCTCAATACAGTAGCAGATATTTCCGTTGTACGATCCCATCGCACGGACGGTTGTATAACGGGAAGTGCCTGTTTTCCAGCCGTTCATAAAGGTAAGGCTGCCGTGTCCCCATTCGGCGTTGTAATTCGAGTCCCCGTCACGGGGATACGAGATAAGGTACACATCGTCCGTTTCCTCTGCGGCATAGGCAGTCGTACCAATCCCTACAAGGGAAGTCACGCACATTAGCGCCGCAAGAAACAGCGACATAATGCGCTTTGGTTTCTTAATTTTCATCTGAAATCCTCCTTGAAATGAAAAAACGCACCGTTTTTTCGGTGCGTCCTCAAAATGGAATATTTAATTTAAGCGTAGCCGATATAGATGTCGTAGATTCCGTCAGAGACTTCCTCCGCCCAAATCCATACGGCTGTGATTTCTTCGTCAGCCTTGTACCGATCCAAGCGGCTGTGAATATCCCTTTCAAGATATTTGCAGTGCGCTCCGGCACGGATCGGATTATCCCAACAGTAAACCGCCTCGCTGTCTAACAGAAGCCCCACGCTCTGAGCGTAGCCTTTTGCAAAGGAAATCCAGTAGTTAATGTCAAAGTCGGTTTCGCTCGGTGCTTCTTCCGTTTCAGGCGGCGCAGGCGTTTCGCTTTCTTTTGGTATATCCGGCTGCGGTGTGGATACGGAATGTTCGGTCTTATCCGCTTTATCGGGTTGTTCGGCGGGCTGTGCCGCCTGCCCGGTTTCAGAAGCAGTCTGCGGCTGTTCGGAGCTGACCGTATCCGTTTCCGTTGTTTCTTCCTGCTTTTCCGGCTTTACTTCCTGAACGGCTTCAGGCGTTGTTTCAACCTCCTTGCTTTCCTTTCCCGCAGGCGCTTCGGATTCAGAGGTGCTTTGAACACTCTCCGAAAAAGAAAACGGCTGCGGCTTATCTTCATTCGGCGGGGCATTGTTGCAGCCTGCAAGCACGATCAGCAAAAGAGCCGTAAAAAAAGCAATTTTTGTTGTTTTCATTGCGCTTCACTCCTTTTCTGCCGCCATTGTAATGCGAAACAGCGTTTCAGGCAAAGGTGTGAAACAAGGGTTAATCTTACATCATAGGGCATACCTCCTGTGCTTTGGAATGGTGCGTTTTCCTGAGATAGATTGAGTTAGGTGAGATAGCTGTAATCAGGAGAGATAGATTTATTCTTTCGGATAGTCAGGTAGTTTCAGGGGTTGGAGTGTGAGGAAGGGGAAGAAGAAAAACACACTCCGCCTTACCTGCTGTCACGCTCGGCACGGTTACGCAAAAACCTGTTGTAATGCTCCAGCGCCTTGCAGACATACTCCTCCGTTTGGTTGATGGGGATATTTTTCGGGATCAGGCTTCGCACCCTGTCCCCACGCAAAACAATTTTCTCACGCTGATTCGGCTTTTCCTCACTCATAATCGCAGAGATCGCTTCTGTTGTCAGCTTGCCTTCTTCAAAGAACTTCCGCATACGGATCGCCTGATCGTGGGACGGGGTACAGTCGTTTAGGTCAATTTCGTCCACCAAATCCCTCTGGCAGTCCTCGTTCAGATAGGACAGCTCAACGGCGGGGCGCATTTTAATCCTGCCCTCGTCCACAAATTCGAGCAGTTCAGGAACAAGGTTTGTGAGGCGGATATATCTGTGTATTTGATTTCGGCTATCGCCACATTCCTCGCTCATTAAATCAAGCGATTGCTTACCCCGTAAATCAATCCCCACTGGGGATGAATTTTCTTTTCTCGGTCTGCCTGCCTGTCTTTTCATAGCGTCCAGCCGCATTTTATATGCGTGAGCTTTCTCCGAGGGAAGTATCTGCGACCGTTGAAAGTTGCTTTCGACCATTAAAATCGTAGCTTCATCACGGTCGAGGTCTACCACCTCACATCTGAGCGTTTCAAATCCGGCAAGCTCGCAAGCCCTTTTTCGCCTGTGTCCTGAAATAAGCTCGTATCTGCCGTCCCCCTTCTGCCTTACGGTAGCGGGAGTAATCACGCCACGCTCTTTGATACTTTCCACAAGCTGAAACATATCCTCATCTTCCCGCACCTTAAACGGGTGGTCGGGAAAATCGTCGATTTCCTCAAGCGGAATATCCCTGATTTTAGACAGCTTCGCTTCGTCCCTTTCCTCCTGAGAGGAAAACAGCTCATCGAGCGTGTTCGTGGGCAGCGTGAAGTCGCTCTTTCTGCCTGCCATCGGCTAACACCTCCTTTGTGAAACTGGCGTAAGCCTTAGACACCGGACTGTTTGGCTCGTAGGCGTAGATACTCGTCCCTTTAGAAGATACCTCTGCGGCTTTTACGGCTGCCGGAATCATTGATCTATATATCCTGATATGGCTGCCGAAATTTTCCCTGAGTGCTTCCACTGTGCTTTTCGCAAGATTTGTCCTTCCGTCCACAAGCGTCAGAAGAATACCGTCGATTTTCAAATCGGCGTTTGTGTGTTTCCTTACTTTCGCAATCGTCCCCAAAAGCTGCGTCATTCCCTTAGCGGGAAGATACTGCGCCTGAACAGGGATAATCACACTATCAGCCGCCGTTAGAGCGTTAAAGGTAATCATACCCAAGCTCGGCATACAGTCAATAAGGACATAATCGTACTTGTCTTTTACAAGGCTCAGGTAATTCTTCAGGACGCTCTCTCGGCTCATCGCTGTTACAAGCGTCATTTCCAATGACGATAGACTGAGATTGGCCGATACAAGGTCTACTTTCTCTTTATGTTGCAGGATACCGTCAAAGGGATTTTGCTCCTGCTCCGATATGATCGCCTGTAACTTCTCTGTCAGCGTTACGGAAAGACTGTCGGTATCCCTCCAGCCGAGGCAGGTCGTTAAATCGCCCTGCGGATCAGCGTCAATCAGAAGCACTTTTTTTCCTTGCATAGCAAGTCCGACGCCTAAATTAACCGTAGTCGTGGTCTTGCCCACACCGCCTTTTTGATTGCATACCGCAATCGTCTTGCAGTTTGACATCTCCGGCTTTACCTCCTTTCATAGATTTCACAGCCTGCCTCAATAAGAGGCGGCTATGTAAAGACCGCAGTATTTGTTCTCAACACCCCCTGCGGAAAGCGATTTGCTTTGTACGGGAAGCACTAAGGTTACAGTTTGCGAAACCGTATCATAGGAATCTCACCTCTGCCGGGTACTCCGCCAGCTCCGTAGAGAAGTATCATTATCATTCTGACTGTCATTGCCGTTTCAGTAGCAAGCTGAATTTCAGGTCGGGGATTCTCGCTCGTTCTCCGTATATCAATAGGAAAAGTCACGGCGTACCCACCTTCGGGCTATTCATCAGAACTAATGTCCTTAGCGCCTGTCTATTCAATTTTCAAGGTACTTTGAAGGGGGAAATCCCCTGCGGGAAAATAACCCCTTCACTCATTTGGACAAAGGGGGGCAAAATGCACACCCAAAATCACCCCTTTTCCGAAAAAAATTTGAAAAAAATTTTTTTGACCTTGAAAATTGCTCCTGAAACGACAAAAAGCCGCCCGCTTCTCCGTAGAGAAACAAGCGGCATAGTTGCGGTTTTATTTAGATGTACTGGACGGTAATCTTTTTCTTTCGTGCTTTTGTAAATTTGATAAGGACATCATCTACTGCGTCTGTATATCTGCCTTGCGCTATCAGATTATTTTTAAGGTCGATCAACGCCTGCAAAACTTGTCCGTACTCCTCGTCATCAAGATAGATATGAAATTGCCTGTCTTTCATCAAATCGTCTCCTTTATTTTATCTGTCCTTTTCTCCATTCAAAAAACCTCTGCCGGATAAACACTGTATCCTCATCTTCATTCGAGGTTATGAAAATATGTAAGCTGCGAAACGCTTTTTTGATTTTCATAGCGAAGTCTATTTCGCTGTTTCCTAATGTATATGGGATTTTAATCAGTTTGATCTCCCGCTTCCGGCACAGATATGCTTTCAAGGTTTCTACATTCTCTGTCCGACTAACCGTTTCAATCGCTGCTTTTTCTTCAGGTAAATATATTTCAAGAGGTATGCCGATAATCTTATCCGTATCCATCTGTACCTTTATGTGCTTCTTCGCTGCATAATACATAACCGCCAGCTTTGGAAAAACCGTCAGATAGTCTTTTTCACACACCTTACAGCCTTTTCCCTCAATCGCTCTTTCTGAAATTTTTGCCTTCCACGAGTGTCCGAGCGAACACTTCCACCATACACTCTGCATTGAATTCCTTGATATTTTGTTTGGGAAAATATCTTTGTTCCTCTCGTAATCCCATTCCGAAAGAAGATGTGTATCCGTCGTTGCTAAATCATTATACCCTGTCATAACCGCCCGATCTGCACAGACAGGACATACCGTTCCTTTTACACGAGCATATACGACTGACTGCCATTCATACCCGCACTCTCTGCACTTCCACCAGACATTTCTGCGGGACTTTTCGTTTATCATATCAGGAGTAAGGGGCAGATTCCGGTCTGACCATTCCTGTGCAAGCTGAGGATGTGTCGTAGCGAAATCATTAAATCCTTTCAGCAGAAGTTGACCGCTGCAATAAGGACACCCGCTTCCACCTGAACGAGTGGAAATAAGCGTGTTCCATTCGTGACCTTTGCTGCACCGCCACCATACCTTCCGATTTGCAAAGACCGTAACCATATCAGGCTTTAGTGGGTAATTTCTCTCAGACCACTCAGAAGCGATTTGGGGGCGCTGTGAGGCAAGGTCATTGAATCCTACTAAGATTTTATTATGGGAGCAATACGGACATCCTGTACCGTTTAACGCCCTGCTCTTAACCGTTGCTGTCCATTCGTGACCATATTTATCCTGCCAAATCACTTTCTTATGAGAGCCTGTCGTTACCATTGTCGGGTTCAGCGGATCATTCTTACTCGACCATTCATCAGCCAGTTCCGGCTTCAGCGTTGCCAAATCATTGACGCCCTCTATCACTCTTGCGCCTGAGCAGATTGGGCAGTTTTCGCCGTTTGAACGAGCTTTAACACTTGTCTGCCATTCGTGACCGCAAGCGCCTTTCCACCAAACGACTTTGTTTGAGCCGTATGTAATTCTATCCGGTGTAAGCGGCAGGTTTTTATCCGACCATTCCGCAACAAGTTCAGGGTGTACCTCTGATAAAATATTGCTCATACTCAATCCTCTCCTTCCTCTGCGATTAGCTTCATTATATTGAGAAAGCGTGGATTGGTATAGTTTGCGACGGGGAGAGTAAAAACTATGAGAAAATACAGAAGCCCCTGAGAAGCTATACCTTCTCAGGGGCTGTGTGAAATCAAAATTATGCGATTTTTTTGTTGCTGCACCGATTTTAGCACCGATTGGTGTAAAATTGGTGTATTTGTGTAAAATCCGAGGTTTTCGGAAAATGAAGTACATCTCGTTTTAGTAGAGCTTTGCGCCCGCCGGAATGTGGTCGTCTACCATCAGAAGATGGAGCTTTTCTTCGCCTTCTTCGTGGTGTACCGCACTAATCAGCATACCGCAGGAATCAATGCCCATCATCGGTCTTGGCGGAAGATTGGTAATAGCGATACAGGTCTTGCCGACCAGTTCTTCCGGCTCGTAATAGGCGTGAATACCGCTTAAAATCGTCCTGTTTTCGCCTGTACCGTCGTCCAGCGTGAATTTAAGCAGCTTCTTGGACTTTGGTACGGCTTCGCAGGCAAGTACCTTGACTGCCCGGAAATCGGACTTAGAGAAAGTCTCAAAATCTACGAAATTCTTGAACAAAGGCTCAATTTCCACTTTGGAGAAATCTATCTTTTCTGGCTCGGCTTTCGGGGCTTCAACCGCCTCAGAGCTTACACCAATTTCGTCCTTTACACCATTCAAGGGTTTCATTGTTGGGAATAATAACACATCACGAATAGCCTGAGCATCTGTCAGCAGCATTACCAGTCTGTCGATTCCGTATCCGATTCCACCTGTTGGCGGCATACCGATTTCCAGTGCATTCAGGAAATCTTCATCGGTGTGGTTTGCCTCTTCATCACCGGCTGCAAATGCTTCTTCCTGTGCTGCAAAACGTTCTCTCTGATCAATCGGGTCATTTAACTCTGAGTATGCATTACACATCTCACGTCCATATACATATAACTCGAAACGCTCTACATAATTCGGGTCTTCCGGATTCTTCTTTGTCAGTGGTGAAATCTCGATTGGATGATCTGTTACAAATGTTGGCTGAATCATCTTCTCTTCACAGAACTCATCAAAGAAGAGGTTCAGGATGTCACCCTTCTTATGACGTTCTTCATATTCTACATGATGCTCATCTGCTAATGCTTTAGCTTCTTCGTCTGTCTTAACTTCTGCAAAATCAACACCTGCATACTTCTTAACAGCATCGATCATAGAAATTCTTTCGAATGGTTTTGCCATATCGATAACTGTTCCGTTGTAGCTGATAACTGCGCTTCCGCACACTTTTTCTGCGAGGTAACGGAACATACTCTCTGTCAGTTCCATCATTCCCTCATAGTCTGTATATGCCTGATATAATTCCATCAGTGTGAATTCCGGATTGTGACGTGTATCTACACCTTCATTACGGAATACTCGTCCGATCTCATATACTCTCTCAAGTCCTCCGACGATCAGTCTCTTCAGGTACAATTCCAGAGAAATACGGAGTTTCACATCTTCATTCAGCGCATTGTAATGTGTCTCAAATGGTCTTGCAGCTGCTCCACCTGCGTTGCTTACCAGCATCGGAGTCTCTACTTCCATAAATCCACGTCCATCTAAGAAGTTACGGATCTCTTTGAGGATCTTAGAACGTTTGATAAATGTCTCTTTTGACTCTGGATTCATGATCAGATCTACATATCTCTGACGGTAACGTGTATCGGTATCTGTTAATCCATGGAACTTCTCCGGAAGGATCTGTAAACTCTTAGAAAGAAGTGTCATCTTCTCTGCATGGATAGAAATCTCTCCTGTTCTTGTTCTGAACGCAAATCCTTCTAATCCGAAAATGTCACCAATATCAGAACGTTTAAAATCTGTGTAAGAGTCTGTTCCGATCGCATCTCTTGCAACATATACCTGGATGCTTCCCTGAAGATCCTGAATGTTACAGAAAGAAGCTTTACCCATAACTCTCTTGAACATCATACGTCCTGCGATTGCTACGTGGATTGGATTGGCATCCATGATGCTTCTTCTCTCTTCATAATCTTTCTTCAGAACCTCTTTTGCCTGTTCTTCATCCATTCCCTCTACGTCTGGTGTCTGGTGGTCTTTTAAAAGTTCTGCTTCATGTGCTTCATACAGACTCTTCACTTCCAATGAGTGATGTGTCTGATTGAATTTTGTAATCTGAAATGGATCTTTTCCATTCTGCTGAAGGTCTGCTAATTTCTCACGTCGAACCTTTCTTAACTGGTTCACGTCCTGTTCCTGTCCGTTGTTCTGCTGCTTAGCCACTTTTTTATTCTCCTTCCTTATCCGAATTCAGACCTCCCGTGTGAGAGAGGCCTGAGTCATGTATTCTGGTTATTCTTCGACGGATGCCCGTCTGTCTCTTATTTTATAATGTTATAATGAACGGCTGATATCCAGTACCTTGTACTCCATTACTCCAGCCTGCGTCTCTACAGTTACGACATCTCCGATCTGTTTGCCCATCAATGCCTGGCCAACCGGTGATTCATTGGAAATCTTTCCTTCCAGACTGTTCGCTTCTGTAGAACCAACCAGTTTGAATTCCATCTCTTCATCAAATGTGATGTCGAATACTTTTACCGTACATCCGATATTAATCTTATTAAAATCAACTTCGTCTTCTACTACAACTTCTGCATTCTTAAGAATTGCTTCCAGTTCTTCGATACGTGCTTCAATGTCTCTGTCTCTTATACACATCTCCGAGCCCACGAGACCTCTCTA
>ENA-UAOZ01000575-UAOZ01000575.1-human-gut-metagenome-genome-assembly--contig:-NODE-575-length-19707-cov-5.253816_pt1 | contig 19707 bp, 22 predicted proteins | sample MGYA00243474_ERZ654565 | MGnify/ENA primary metagenome ERZ654565 (study PRJEB26926, sample SAMN06164854) | human gut metagenome | biome: ENVO:00009003; feature: ENVO:2100002; material: ENVO:00002003...
CGGGATTGGTCAAAATAGTTTGACTATTAGCGGCTAAAATCGCCCGGCGCTAACACCTCGCTGTTGTAGTTTTAGCTCTGCTCTCGACGATAGGCTCTCTGTACATATCGTTTGTGGCTTCTGGAATGGGTTCATTCGATATTTGGGTCTCCTGGGGTCTATTTTGCGCATCAGTGTTTCTTAACCTTTATTTTCTATGGTCGATTACTGTTCTTCGCGGATACGGCGATATAGCTGGCGAGAATAAGGCAGTCGTTATCGGAAGAGCGGCTCAGCTATCAGTTAGCGCCATACTGCTGCTATTGGGTTACGGTCTTGTTGGCGCAGCAATCGGATATCTTGCTAACGCTATACTGCTTAGGCTTTCTGCTGTAGTCATGCTCAGGAAGCATAAGGAGATCGAGAAGGGGAGACATTCAGACACGATGCCGGTAGAGGCATCGTCGATCCGAGAAATTTTCCTTACTATTTTCCATGTAGCATGGCGAGACGGCCTCGTGCAACTTGCGGTATACGCCTCGACCCAAGCCATGAGCATTCTAAGTTCGATTTTTCTTGGGCTAGCCGAGACGGGTACATATTCAATCCTTCTTCAGTTTGCAAACGCCATTTATAATTTTGCATCAACGTATCCAAAGTCTTTCTTTCCGGCGATGCAATCTGCTTTCGCAGGGGGAGACATGGAGAGGCAAAGAGAATATGTCTCCACAGGCATCGTAGGTTACTGGGGTCTGTTCGCTATCGGGACTGCTGGTGTTTACATTTTCGTTCTTCCCCTGCTACCCCTCTTTAAGCCCAACGTTTCCGTTGATTACGGTCTATTTCTGGGCATGTGTCTCTACCTCGCGCTGCTTCAGCAGCATTCAATCTTCTGCAATTACATAATAAGCATGAATGAAATACCGTATATGTGTGGTTACATCGCTGCGGCGGCACTCGGCACAGTGCTTGTTTGCCTTATGTGCGGTGTCTTCGATATGGGCGCTTGGGGAATTGTTCTGGGTCAGGCCTTCTCCCAAATTGTTTACAACAATTGGAAGTGGCCTATGTATCTTTGCAATAAATTGAATATGACTTACCGTGGTATCGTTGTTGAAGGCATTCGCAACTGGAAGGGAAAGCTCACGCGGAACAGACGGTAGCCGCATCTCGCCTCGTTGTGATTTGCCTATCGTTGAGGTACATAACTCAAAGCATTAGCCGGTATTCAAATAACTTTATTAACCAGCCTTAAACTAGGGTCAAGTTTGCGACTGTACAGAATAAGATTTGCGATTCATGATAGGTGCGCAATACGGCTAACTTCACATCAAGCGTTCTGCCAATTTCTCGAAAGCACTCATTTGGTTTGAGTAAGAAGTTTAAGCGAGTTTCTTTTTTAATCAACAGCAAGCCCGTTAAGTCGTGCCCCGAAAATTGCTTTGTCTTAGGTACAAGAAATATCCGAATAATTAATTTAATTAAGTAAGAATGGATATAACTGTGGCTTCGACTCATAAAACAGCTAAGGTTAACTATCCAAATTTGGATCTCATGAAGTTCTTTCTGGCCTTGCTTGTAGTTGAGATTCACACAAGGCCATTGAAGTGCTTTTATTTTGCAGAAACCCTGATTGAAGGGATTGATGTGCTGGCCGTACCCCTCTTTTTTCTCGCGTCCGGCTTTCTTTGTTTTCGAGATCTTAACTATGCATCCTTTGGCGTTGCTATTTCCGCTGGCACTGAACGCGTCCGCAATACCATTATTAAATTATTGCGCTTGTATTTGATATGGACTCTTCTCTATCTTCCCCTCACCATCTTCGGCAATGTGCTTCTCGGTAAAAACCTTCTTCATGGTTCTTTATCCTTCATCCGGGGAACTTTGTTCGTAGGGGAGAATTATTATTCGTGGCCTTTATGGTATTTGCTGGGTAATGTCGAGAAAGTTGGTGTAACGCCCGATCCGAAGTGAGTCGGCCCGGCGTCCTGGAATCTGGAATACGGTTGATATCCTATGCCGCCTCGACCCTGTCCGCAAGCTCGAGGCCGGACTCGAGCATCTTCCTGGCCTCCGCCTCAAGCCGCGCCCACTCGACGGGACCGTCGATTCCCCGAGTGCGACCGTCATCGTAGAGCTCGTTCATCCTCACCTCCGAGAAGTACCTGGACTCCTGCCATATCTCGTCCTGCTCGCACATGACCGCGCCCGCGAGCCGCACCAGCGAGCCCGTGGAGGGGAACGCCTGCACGACGCGCGACCTGCGCTTTATCTCCCGGTTGGTCCTCTCCTGCACGTTGTTGGTGCGCAGGCGCTTCCAGTGGGTCGGCGGGAAGTCGAGGTAGGCCAGCGCGTCGGGCTCGGCCTCCTCCAGCACCGCCGCCGCCCTGGGGCAGCACCCCTCCAGCATGTCGCACGCCGCGTGGTACATGGCCGTCACGGTGGCGGCGTCGCGCCCGCGGAACACCTGCGACACGATCCTGCCCACGCGGCGCCTGAGCTGCCAGGAGCCGGCCTCGCGCATGCAGTCGCGCATGAGGTGGACCGCGCAGCGCTGCCACGCGGCGCCCTGGAAGACCTCGCCGAGCGCCCGGACGAGCCCCGGGTGGGCGTCCGAGACGACGAGCCGCACGCCCGCCGCCCCGCGCGAGCGGATAGCCCGCAGGAAGGCGAGCCACGAGTCGTAGGACTCGGTGTCGACCACGTCGACGCCCAGGACGCGCCTCCAGCCGCCCGCATCGCAGCCGATGGCGGTGACCACGGCGGTGGAGGCGACGCGCCCCTCGCGGCGGCACTTGACGTAGGTCGCGTCGAGCCAGACGTAGGGCACCGGCGAGCCGCCGAGCGGCCTTCCGCATAGGTCCTCGATATCTGCGTCCAAGCTCGAGGCGATGGCGCTCACCTGGTCCTTCGAGAGCCTGGAGACGCCCATCTTCTCGGCCACCCTCTGCACCTTGCGGGTGCTCGTGCCCGTGGCGTACATCTCGGCCACGGCGGCCACGAGCGCGCGGTCGACGCGCTGGTAGCGCTCGAGCACGTCCTCAGGGAAGAAGCTGCCGGAGCGCAGCTTGGGGATGCGCAGCGTCAGCGTGCCGACGCAGGTGGCGAGCGACCTCTCGCGGTAGCCGTTTCGGCTGTTCGCCCCGCCGCCGCACAGCTGGTCGGCCTCGGCGTCCATCACGGCGTTCACGACCTGCTCGGCTAGTCTGCGGAGCAGCTCCTGCATGTCGATGGCGCCGTCGTCGAAACGGGGCATGGCGAGCATGTCCGGCGTCGGGTCTGATAAGATTCCCATAGCGGTCTTCGTCCTTTCCTAGAACCTGTTGTTGTGGTGATTTCAGATTCTAGGACGAAGGCCGTTTTTCGTTAAACGGGCGCTAGGGTGTCACCCTTACACCAACATTTTCGACGCGATCATTTGCTGGCGAGCATCGTTGGTTTCACGCTTGTCTTTATTTGCCTTCATAGGGGGGGGTGGCGGTTTAAGCACATAATTCCATTTTCCCTAATCTTATTACTCCTTGGCTTCGGTATTACTTACGTGCAGGGCTGGGATGGCGCTCCGGTGTATTTAGCGGTTCCGATTAGGATTTATTGTCGCGTGTTCGGCAGTTCTCGCAACGGTCTGTTTGAAGGGTTTTTCTATATTGCTGTGGGTGCAGCACTTGGTTTGAAATGGGATCAACTGAACAGAGTCCCATTGTTACTTGAATTTGCAGCTGTTGCGTTTGGGCTCGCTGGCACATATTTGGTGAGCAACGACGCGCATCTGCCATTCTGCGCAATTGCAAGCATTGGTTTGTTTTTACTATCAGTCCGCAGGTACGGCGTGAACTTGAATTCCTGTGCGCTAGCGCGCCGTATGAGCACAATTATTTACCTTGTGCATATGTATTTCGTTGTCGTGTTTGTCTACGGAATCTGCGGACAATCAAATCCGGATCTGTATGCGAGTAACGTAAATCGCCCGTTGTTGTTTCTTTTTACTCTGAGTGGTTCAATTATAGTTTCTACCTTAGTAATCGGCGTTTCAAAGAGGATGCCGATAATTAAAGCGGCCTTTGGAATTTAATTAGGGGTATCTCTCATGCTTCCTCCGCCCGTAGGAAATAGGCGAGCACTTATCTCTTATGAATTCACTTGGCTGATACCTACAAAGCTGCTCGTGTAATTCCGTTTCCCAATCAAGCTAATACAAGCGAAGCGCAAGCCGCTATGTAGATCGCCCCCCCAGCAACGAAATTCCTAAACTCGAGTGATTCGTTGCTGGGGGGGCGATCTAATATTTTCTTTATGAAGACCGAGAAAGGGATGCCAAACCCCCAGGTAGTCGTATGGCGCTGTAAATGCTGTGACAATCCTCCGTCCAGACGTTGGAGGTCCATTTATCTCGATTTATATCGCGACTAAACTAAAATTTAACCGATCTTTAGCGAGAATGGCAAAAGCCAGGAACATATCTGCCCTTGCGGACCGGGTCTCTTGGTCGTCACTGCACATACGCGCGACGCATCCTAGCGAAGCTCACTCAAACTCAATTCTCAATGCGAAGACATACGTTGCGGAAACTTTTAGAGAGAATAGCCCATAGGCATCAATGCTCATCCCAGGACGCGTAGAGGTGCACGGTTCCCGACCAGGCGCTCCAGCCGGTCTCCCACCCGTCCGGCAGCAGGCGGTAGGAGCAGCCGCCGGGGAGCCTCCCGTCCTCGAGGGCGACCCAGCCGGCCCTGCCGTCCGGCATGGTCGCCCACCAGGTGTTGTCCCAGTCCCTGTAGGCGCGCCATCCCAGGAACTTCGCGGAGCCGTTAGAGAACCCGAGCTCCGAGGCGGTCAGCGTCGGCATCGGGCGACCGTAGGCGACCGGGGTCGACTGGGGCGAGGCGCCCGAGGCGGCGGCGCTGTGGTAGAAAACCTCATAACCAGTCTTTGGTTGATACGTCACTTCGAAATTCAGCTTTACGTTCAATTTGTTACTTGATGATGTTATTACTTTAGACGATGCTGAAAGTTCAGCCTTGATGGCGTTCGACTTCCATTCCCACAGGCTTATCTTATACGCAATTATTCCGTTTTGAATGCCGCTGATACTGGGCGGAAAACTTTGGTTGTCAGCGTCTATCGAGAAGCCAGTCTCCTTGGCGTTCAAGTGCTGCTGGATGAGGTCGACATACTTGCCAGCCCATTCATCTGCCTTACCATTGCGTACAAAGTAGTTATCTTTTAGACTGTTAGAACGCGTAGCATAGCCATCAACAGAATAAATCTTTTCGTGCCCAGGGTGCGCAATTGCCATGAGCTCGTCGGTGAGGCAGAAATACAGATGACGCTGATCTAGATCACCGTAAAAATTATCAGACGTGTCATCCCAAGTGCAGTCAACCTGATACCATTCGCCATCGAGCTTAGCCGCATTCCACGTATGCCCATCATAGGTATCACGGGTTTCGGCGTTTTCTATACCTGCTGCGGAAAGAAGCTTAGCGTACGCCGATTCATAGCCTTGACACGTGCCAAGCCCCCTCGTAAGAGCGCTTTCATCCGAGGACCACTTGAGCGAGTTGTCGTACTCAAGCTGATCGAGAAGCCAGTCGTGAAGATAGAGAGCCATTTCGTATTCAGAACTATCTGTCTTTTGCTTGGCCTTTGACACTGCTTTATTGACGATGCTCGCAACGCTGGGATACGCATCATCTGCAACCTGGATATACGAGTTGGTGCGCAAGTAGTAAACGCCCGACGCCTTGTCCATGAGGTAAAAGCGGAAGTTATATGATCCGGTAGCCGTCGTTGTGAACGTAAAGTCGTGGCTAACGCACGCGCCGGTGTACTTTGTCCACTCTCCGCGGCTTGGGTCGGCAACCGACTCGTAGGCGTACTCATTGGGGTTGGAGTAAGAGGACGCATCCATGCGGAAAAGATGGCTGCCACTGCCACCTGTTGCGCTTACATGGAAGGTCGTTAGCTGTCCAAGTACTGGATCGTTCCATTCGACGGTGAGGGTGACACTGCCGCTGGTGGCGCTATCGCTGTACTGATATCCACTTATTGCGGCCTTTGTGGCTTGTTCCGAATCGGGCGACATGTCGGAAGCTAGGGAAACCCGAGGTTCAACCTGATGTGCAATTGGATTCGCGAGATCTGAATCATTTTTGATGGACTCAATGCCGATCTCGCTTGTATCGATGTCGCCTGTCATGCTGCCGCCCAAATTGTCCGCTGCGCCAGTCTCAGACTGCTCCAAGGTGTTTTCTTGCCGCCGTTCTTCTTCCGCTATAACCCTTACAGGTATTGCTGCACTAAGCATAGATACGCAAAGAACTGCGCAGAGCGAGCGGTAAAAGACTCGTTTCATAGCGGTGCTTCTCGATAAGGTGGGCGCCAAGGCCCGGAGGCGGCGCCAGGCCAACACTCCGTGTATATGTAAGTGGGTTTAATTTTACGGTAACGTTAGTCAACAACAGCGAACTTTTTGGACAAAGTTGGGGAGGGGTTGGTTGGGGACCGGTTGGGACTGATTGATTTTTCGTAATCATTTCTATTAATTATGATGAAAAGTGATATGGACTCATTGCTATAGTTAGGAGCCAAACATGGAAGCACCCGCCGTTCTCTATCATTATACAAGCCTAGATACGCTGGCCATGATTCTGCATAATCGGACTATCAGGTTCAGCCGGTTAGACAAAGTTGATGACCCACAAGAGCAGCGTTCAGCAGACTCTCAAAATCTTGGAAAAATGAAGCTCGTCAGTTGTTGGACTTCTTCTGATGAGGAGAGCATCCCCATGTGGCGCGAGTATGCTGGAGCTGAATGTGGAGTAAGAATCCAGATGAAGAGCTATCCGTTTAAGCAGTACTCTGTTTCAAATGACAGCCTCAATATGTTATCAAGTGAAGCGGTTTTGAAAGCCCTTGGTGGTTCATTTGATGGGCTTCATCTGCCCCTCGAGGACTTTTGGGATAAGAATTACCATTTTTTTGAAACGGCTCGTGATCGTGAGATTCTTCACGAGGTTGAATACACAAATGATGAGTCTCTTTTGTTTCCAAAGGTAATTAACACATTTGGAAACGGCGGACTCGTAGCTGATTTAAATGCACTTGGAGTTCACAAAACAACTGCATGGTCGTATCAGAAAGAATGGCGCTATATCTTGACAGCTGTTCCCATAGGTATCGATCCCGTAATAAACGGACGACTAGATCAGATTGTCAGAGCAAATGATGTCATACTCGATAAATGCGATCCCGGAATCCCACCCTATTACGATCTTGTTATCTCCGATGAAGCTTTTTCGTCAATGAAGATCGTTTCTTCGCCAAAAATGACACCTGGCAACCGCGTGATTCTGAACACGTTGATAGAGAAGTACGCACCCGGTATTGAGGTTGCAGAGAGCTCGATTGAGCTTTCCTAAGTCGACAACCATGCGTAACCCAAAGATAGCTCCGCGTTTGCCTATGGCAAGATGCGCCGGTTTTCATTACCGATTGTTAGCAGCCGTGGAAACAAGAATAGGGCCAATACTGAAATTAGACTCGAAAGCTGTTCCAGATAAACTTCAAGGAAAAGGTGTAAGTGGACGACTGCTTAACTGGAGACATCATCCACTGCGGTACGTGTCAAGGGAGGAGGAGACAATGGGTCTAACAAATCTACCTGAGTACATCTCGGCGATTGTGGCAATCATCGCGTTGCTCATTTCTTGTTACCAAGCTCGTCTCAGCAATAAACAGTCTCTATTCAATCGACGGATAAACATATGGATAACCGTCGATAAACTCGTGAGTGTTTACGCAAAAAACGCGAAGAACTTGGAGCATAACGACGAACCGCAACTGACTATCGACCGGCTATTTGTTTGGCTAACTAACACCACGTACTTGCAATCAATTTCAGCCTCAATAAATCATGTGTTAGATGCCGACCCTCAACTTAAATTGCATTTAAAGCTTGATGAAATGAAATCGCTCGCCATGGAGGCGAGATTTTGCTTCAAAGGAAAGAGTGGAGACGCAATAGCCGAATTCATAGAAGATTATCAATCCCTTTTGTTTTCAATGTATCAGTATCAGATTCTATTAAATAAAATGTCTCAGAGTGCAAAGGTATATCAATGGACGCTTGAACAGGCTTCTGAACAGTTACATGAGCCCGAACAACGGCAAGATCTCTTTGAAAAAGAAGACGTTCTTGCCACTTCATACAAGACTCTATGTCAGCAAAACAAGCGGGGTTCAATTCAGCGGCAAATACAGCTAGCAGGCCCTATATGGCGCTGAGAGATTCGATGGTTTACATGTTGATTTGTAGCAGCACTCCTTATCTACCGATAGTCCAAGCAAGCTATCTCATGACGTAGTTTGAATGCTCCTGGTGGTTCATTTGATGACCTTCACCTGCCGTTGGAGAACTTTTAGGATAGATGTAATTACTTTAAGGATATGTCTCACGGGGGCATGATTAAGTCTACTTAAACTGACAAGCTCATAGCGGAGACAAGGCGTACGCGTGAGACCTATTTAGTGACATCTGGGGAGTGCGATGGCCCTGTTTCTCTCAGACTTCAATATAATAGGCGCATTTTAACTGGCTCGTATTAGTTACGTAAATCCGAGCCAGAATTAAGGTATAAGCAATCGGGTCGGTAATACTAGGTCGTCAACCCTGATGGTGTCGCACAGCGCGAACCGGTCCTGGTAGCCGGTTACCGTGGCGAGCGACTTGCGACAATGCTCGAGAACGTTACCCGTGAGGAAGGTAACCCCCTGTCGCAGCAGCGGCAGTGCCATCTCGGTACCTCGGCCGCGATAGACCCGTCCCTCTAGGCGTCGTGCACGCCGCGCTCCTAGTACTCCGGGTCCGGCAGATAAGCCACGGCGTTCTCGGAGAGCTTGCCGACACCGACCTCATCGCGGCAGCGCCTCTCGTCATCGGCCTTTCTGAGCAGCAAGAACTCGTCAGCGGTGAGGACCACCACAAGCTCCCCGAAGGGGTTCTCTCTTCCCATATAGATCTGTCCCATGCGCCCGACCCCCCAAAGGGGTTTATCACCAAACATAGGTTCGTGTGGGCACTCGGGCAAATTCTCTATTTGGCTGGGAAGAGCATGGCGTTCGGGGGGCCTTTCGGTCCCCGAATTATCACCTGTTATCTAAGCTGTAAGAAACGCAGTGAAATTAGTCGGCAAAGACCTTTGAAGTGTAGAGTATATTTGATTTGATTGGTTTCATTTCATAGGAACAGCCAGGTGAGGTTTTGCGATTATTCTTTTGGAATTTAGCTCGCAAGAGTCTTGCAGATCTTATTTACGCTGCTATTCAATTGAATGACGTTGACGTGGCGGCTTTTGCCGAGGTTGACCAATTAGACTTTCAGCGATTGGCCGAGCTGCTTGATGATCATTATCAAACAGTGGAAACAATTGATGGAAAAGTGAAAACGAGTATGCTTGTCAAGAGAACAATTCGCTGGCAAGAAGCCTCTGCGGTGGTAAATAATCTTACCTGCACTTTGAACCTTGACGATATCCCCGTGAATATCTCAGTTGTCCACCTGCCGGACAAGCGCAATGATCCACTGGGTCATCATCGCGAAAGAACTATCCAACAACTCGTGAGCGAACTGAATACAATAAAAAAGTTGCACCCCGGCAGTGTTAACATGCTTTTAGGTGATTTTAATTGCAATCCATTCGACCCTGAAATGGTAAAGCTCAATTCCTTAAACTCGACCTTTTTTAAAGAGGTTGCAATGAGACTAAAAGTCAGAAATAGTGATGGTTCTGCTTTTCCAATAATGTATAACCCTGCGCTAGAATTTTTATCAGAGTCCAATTCTAATCAGGGTTCATTTTATTGGAGCTCGGGAGACTGCACTTATTATTGGCATTCTCTCGATCAAATCGTTGTAGATTGGCAACTGGCTGACTGCATTGTCGATTGTCGCTATCTTCATCAAATTGGCGATACTAAACTTATTGTTAGATCACAGCCGTGCTCAAAATATAGTGACCATTTGCCACTTTTGGTAACCATGGAAATGGGGAATTGTCATGGTAGGTAAAGAAAATTTCTGGACGGGCATAATTGATCAACCCTTGGCGAATTCTGCCGAGAACGTCGAATCGATCATGCAGGGACAGTGCGAGGATGTAAAAGCTGCATCCCGAGGTCTGATTGAAGCTCGTTTTGTCAAACTTGCTTTTACCACCAAAACAACGGGCAGTATGTGGAGCACTCAAGAAATGAAGCTGCAATTCGGTAGCCCAAAACCAATAAAAGTAGAGAAAACCGCCTTGAAGCTCAGCGATGTTAACGACTCTTATTCGCCTTCCGATTATGCTTTTGATCTTTTCACGACGCAGTACAAATTCAGGATCCTAACAATGAAATTAGGCGCCGTCTATCCAATTGAATTAGTCTTAGATGAGGACATATTCTGTCAAACAAGGGATTTGTACCCCGATGGAATTGCAGTTTCCAAGCATAAAGGGTCAATTGTTGTTCAAAATGACAACGAGCTTAAAAGTTGCTTGGAAATTATCATTTCTAGGAATGAGAAAATGAAGTTTATCGTCCATAAGATGATTGAATCGGAAAGCGCATTGCATGCAGATGCTAATGATGAATAACGCGAACTCATTACTATCTAGGGATTCATTTAGTCTTCAGCTCATAATAGAAGAAGGCATATTTCTCGGACGATTGCTGGACCAACATGAACGATTTCCAGATAATTCTCCGTGTCTCATACTCACGGCATTACCTTTTCTAACAATTGCAGAACATGATGCAATTCCCTTTCTCAATAGAAAGTTGGGGCTTGGTCTACCCACAGAAGATGCGCGACTAACTTCTATAAGACATATGACTAAGTCTCTAGACTCAAAGCATTTTGATTTTGAAGCCTATTCTTGCCAAGCAAATAAGGTGATCGAACACCTCAACAAGCAGTTTTACCTCTTTAACAAAAAGACGGGATCTTGGATCGATTGGGGGAGAACAAACGTTGGCATTTCTTATTACGAAGATGCCCCCATTTATGCTAGCTACTCGTCTACCCACCTGTTTACACAGGATAGCCCTGACCTATTAGGCACAGACGAACATAAGTATGAGGACCAAATTGGATTTTCGACAGGGAAGTCCGGGAGGGTCCTTTTGGAATTCGCAAAGAGCTATTTCCCGTCACCGGAGATGTATCAAACCCATCGGTTTCACGTAAAAGCAAATGACTGGAAATATGGAAAACTAACTGCATCCCTAGAAAAGCAGGGCATTCATGACGATTCAATTTTCTTTTTCTTTTCTGAACTCCTTATGTTACTAAGCTCAGTATGTGCGCTGAGATCCGCGGGTTATTTCAACGATGCGGCATGGCTGAAGTATTCCTCCCTAACACTAGATCACGCTTGGAGAGCCATTGAGCGCTTCTCTGGTTACCATCGTAAAAAGGGGGATAAGTCAACAATTCCAACTGACTTTTTAAATTCTGTCAGTAGACTCTTAAATCGAGATGAAAAGAAGTTTATTAATAAGACACATCCGCTACGTAACGCCATGATGCATTACGACTTTACCGACAAAATTGTTCCTATAGAGGTGGATGGTTCTGACCCTTGGACCGTTATGAGCGTAGCTTCTGAAACAGTTGCTGGGATGTCAGCTCTTGAATACGGATGTGAACTGTTTAGGGTGAGAGACAAATTGATAGATTCAATTTCTGAATTAATATCATTTCCGAACTATAAACCGACTAAAAGACCACTAGGATGGCTGGGATGACTATCTCTTTAGTCTGATCTTAGAGCACAAATTACCCAAATCTTAAATTCACACTGTCGGTCCTTCCCGCTCAAGAAGAAGCCCAGTTCCAACAACTTTCTTTCTGATTTCATTCGGGGCGTCATCAAACGTTCGAAGACTAAGGGCGTTTTCATACTGGTCTTAAACAACCCTTCCATTCACCGACTGGCAAAACGATTTACACCTAATTATTGGCGCTGCTCAGGGACATTTTCCTTGTTTACGGCTTGATCTCGCTAAACTAATAACTGCTGCTACCAGGGCATTTTCTGGTGCACATTATATTGGCTCTGCGAAGATCGGAGCGGGTATGTTTGCTGCCGAGTCCTACACCAGCCGTCATTACATTGCAATTGTTGCCATGGCCTGCCTATGCGTTTTGCTGGGCGGGCCTTCTTATGCCGCGGGCGCGGAGAGCCTCATCATCGCGGGCGCGACGTACTACGAGCCGGGCGTGTCGGGTCCCGGCTGGGCCTGGACCGATGCCGACCACCTGATGCTTAACGGCTACGCGGGCGAGGCCATCGGCGCCGACGGCGACCTGGTGCTGACGCTTGCCGGGCAGAACTCCGTGACGGAGTCGCGTGCGCCCGATGCGGACATCACGCTGTGCGGCATGGAGGTGTGGGGCAACCTGACGCTTCGCGGCACCGGGACCCTGACGGCGAGGGGCTCGCAGTGCGGAATCCACGTCTCGCAGGCGCTCGTGGTGGACGCCTGCACCGTCGATGCCCGGGCAGGCGGGGCCGATATTGCGGACGAGGCGGTCGCCGGCGTGATCGCAGGTGACATGGCCGTGCGCGGCGGCGGACGCGTCGTCGCCGCGGGCGCCGGGTCCGGAGCAGGCGTGCGCGCCTACGGCGTGTATCTGCAGGATGCTGGCCTAGGCGATGGTGCGGCCGGTTGTCGGCTTTCCGTCGACGCATCGTGGCTTGATGCGGCCGGAGCCGATGGCGGCGTCGCGTGCTTAGGCGGGTCGCTTGTGTCCGCGCGATTTGTGATGCCCACTGGCGGGGCCTTTGGTGCTGGTGGCGTGGTGGATGCCGACGGGGCCGTGGCCGCGCATGTGGTGGTTGAGCCCGATGTGGCCACGCCGCCGACGGGGGAGACCGACGGGCGCGAGGTGCCAGGTGGTGGGGCTGGTGAAACTGCTGGTGGTGCCGGTCCTGCTGCTGGGCAGCCCGGTGTGGGGCCGACGACGGATCCCGCGGTGAAGCCTGCGGCCACATCGCCCAAGACAAACATAACGACCAAGACAACGGTGACCGCGTCCTCCAAACCAAAAACCGCCGCTGCGACTGCGGCGACACTCCCCAAGACTGCCGACAACAACTGGATCGCCGCTTCCGTGACGCTTTTCCTTCTTGGTATAGTGTCTCTAGCTACCGCATGTCGTTGTTGAGATAGCTGCCATTTGGAAGAAAGGGACATCCACAAGGTATAACTATTTGCTTGTTTCTTTATTGGCACCCAATAATCGAAGGCGGGGCCATACGGACGCGACCATGGGCTGAATCGTGACATGCGACCCAGGTCCACATGAGTGATACAAGCATTCAATAATGTCGCAGTTTGGACTGAAGGCAACGAAGGGGCACCGGGATCTTTGTCGACCTTGGTGCCCAAGCGAAAAACCATCAGAGTTGCTTCGCAATATTCGGCGGTGCCAAAGCGGGCAAATACTAAACCGAACTCATTGGTGAGCTGTATGAGCTGGCTTTTTAGTGACATCCCGGATTGTCTATAAGCAAAAGTCTGGTGTTTCGGAAATGTTATACCGTTCACTAAAACTCTCGATTTCCTCTTTTAACATAGCTGGCTCAAACTCTGCAAGCAGCCGCATAACGTCATAGAGTGTTACGATGCCTCGTATCTTCTTACTCCTCATCCGCACGAGTTCGTAAATCAGTTGAACAGAAATAGTTGTTGTATACGATTCGCCGCTTCTATCAAGATTTAATGCTCTTGCAGCACCATTTATCGCAGTGCAAAATAGGAGATCAGGGGAAATCCCTTCAGCGGGGTTTTCGATTTTGATATTTACCTTATCTCCGCAAAGCTCAATTTCTGTTTCTCCGACTCTGCTTTGCTTGAGAAAGGGTTCTGTTTTACCTAGACCTAAATATTCCGTTCTTTTAAGACGCTGCCTGCGGCAGCTCTCCTTAAACATATTGTTACGGCAATCTATGATGGCGGCATTCACGATCTGGTCAGTCAGGCATGGGTAAAAACCTATTAGGATCCAATCGACCTCGCAAGATGCCTTGAAAAGAAGATCGTAAATTTCCGCATAAAGTGGGCATTGCCCACTGACGAGGCGGGCTACTCTTGTTCCATCGTGCATGAATAATCCCTGAAAATCTGAATGAATTTCAATTAGATAACCCAATTCAATGCGTCCATCATCACCGCTAAGTTCAGTAAGGTGATTGCGGTATTTAGGTAATTTGCTAGCATGGCCTGTTTTTCCACCAAACAATCGGGCATCTAGAGAGCGCGTCAAATCATCGCAACATGCACAGCTTTGATGATATTTGGCCAATGAGACATAGTTTGCGGCTAAACTCGCCATTTCCTCCGACGATACGCTGTCGACTTTAAGCCTTGGCACCAGCTTTTCATAGTCAGCCTTCATCGCCGATGTGAGCTCAGCAGATTTTGATTGAGCGTTTCGACCATGTTTGATGTTATGGTCGATTCTAAAATGTTCCAAACCAACAATGGATCCATTTTCGCGGGTAATAACAATATCAGGGCACTCGCTGCCTGCGTTAATAGATCCACCCACCTTCAAGGCAGCTTTCTTCTTGTAACCACCCGAGACCATCGACAGCTTAAGAACATCATTGAACACTTGCTCTTCGTGCGCGTTCTGGTCGCTTTTGTTCTTGCTCATGCCGGATCCTCCGCCCTTATAAGTGAAACATAATTCAACTCGCGCCTTTTAACGTTGTCGATAGACGCTCACTGAAAGGTAAGCAATTCAGCAATGTCATCAAGGGAGCCAAGTCTCAAATCCTGATAGGGAATGTAGCCGTTGAACACATTGTGCGTCACACCATCCCAGTCCTCCTGTTCAAAGTCGATATCGCAGTCGTGGCCAGTGACGATTCGAAACTCATGTTGATATTCATATACACGATTCTTGTGAAAAGGACTTTCACCGGCTGCCTGCTTAAACTTAGATAGTGCTACATCAGGCTCAAATATGTCTCCGTCATAAGAAACCAGCCCGAAATTGATACCTTCAGGTTCCGCCTCCTGAAAGCGAAGCAAAAATTCGACAGGGTCTTTAATCAGAACAGCAGCGCCTCTATTTGAAAATTCATCTTTAATGCGCCGCCCAACCTTACTCTGTAGGAAGAATTGATAATTCGAATCTTCAAGTGCCGTCATGCAGTAAATTGCACGACTTGAACCAACAGACATAAAACTTGTAAGGAGACCCTCGTAGGCATCAGACCTTCCATCTCCCGCCTCTTTTGATCTAAATTCATCAATCGCCTGCAGGTAGGGGATTCCCTGGATAAGTTGTTCCGCATAAACTCTCTGCGTAACAAATTTGATTAATGACCCAACACGCCACTGCTCAAGTGCGCCGGCAATTTCCGATTTAGAGATTCGCCGAACCATACAATCATCTCCTTGCTGCTATTCTTCACTTCTTATCAGAACTAATCCAGTGATCTTAAACGATGGTGTATATCTATCAACGTTCTCCTCATGCATTGTCAGATGATGCCGATTCGACGACGAAAGATGACTTGATCTAACCAGCCCCATAGGCTCACCAATTATTCCGCTAGAGTCGTACAAGCTCATAATGAAATGGCTCTGATAAAAGCAAGTGTCTTATGCGTAGAATTGCTCAATAAGTGGAGTCGTGAGATTACTGGATTTTGTAGAAGACTTCTTGTGGAGAGGAACACGTTGGCTGAATTTATATGCTCGGTTATCTCTTTAGCATTGGCGTTTGCCGTCGCCGTTGTACAGTATTGCCAGAGCAAGCGCATGGAGGAATTCGAGCGTCGTCAGGACGAGAGGGATGAGCGTAGGCACGCCGAAGGGAATAAGGAACGAGCGATTGAATTCATCTCGAAGCATTACGCCGACAGAGGCCTGATTCCGCTATGCGCCGTTGCCGCCATGCACAATGATCTTTTCCATTATTCACGTAAGATGTATTGGGAATTCTGCTGCCTTGTGCCGGAGCTGCAGAATCTGATTCTTAAATACTGCAATCTTGACTTGCGGGTCAGGGGAGAGGACGACCTGTTCGTCCGTTGCATCGCCGCAGTCGAAGCCGCCCTCCGTGACCGCTTTCCAGAAGATGAACCTGTTCTTTATGATGATGGGAAATACGTGCTTCGCAGTCTGGAAAGGTATGCGGGGGAGAGACTGCCAGCACCTCGGGTTGGCCTTCTTCCTGAGTGCTTGGACTCTTCCTTCCTGCTCCCTGATAGCTGTACCCCGGGGTACGATTACCTTATCCGTAAGGTACTTTCCGAGGCCTTCGAATCGAGGGATGCTTCCTTCGCCCCCATTTCCTATCTAAAAAATGAATATCAATTCGAATCGAGCTCCGAGATTGAGGCCTGCCGATTCGCGTCGACCATTGCATTCTACGCGGCGACCTACGGCTCTGGTGACGAGGCCAACGATAAGGACTACGGGTGCCCCGGCGGTTTCGATGGCGAGAGAATCGAGACAATGGAAGACCTATTTCTTCTTACTGTCTTCCAGATATATACCAAGCTTCTGCTTCCGAACGAAGGGTAAGAAATAACACGAGGCATTCGTTATTTGACTCTGCCTAATTCTGCCAAATTCATTTTCGATACCTCACTCATTTCCTTCATTACTTGGGCATACTTAAATCAGAAATTGGTCGTAGGGCGCGACCAACGAAATCAAAAGAAAGCCCACTGAGAAGATGTCTTCAATCTCTTTGGGTTGGAGGCATTTTCTTTTTCGGAGAGTCTGCATGAATTCTAAAAATGTCTTTTTAACAAACTCGTTCTACAAAGAACATCCAAACCATCTAGTCTGCTCTTTATACTCGGATATAAACACTAAGGAGGTAGACGTGTTTTGGAGCTATGTTCAGCTTGATGACGGCACTCAGTTTGCCTACTCAGAGACAAGAGATGACGGGACCGTTCGCGTAGCCGTCGAGCGTCCGGTTGACCTTGGCTTTGACCATGCAGAATGCTTCTTGCCTGCGGTTAATTGGTTCAATGTCGAAGGATTTTCTATTGACGATCTGGATTTTTTGACCGAGTTCGTTAGATCAAACGCCCCATTTATCTTCGAGCTTGCAGAACGGCAAAAAGCCGGACCGGCGGTTTCGGCGCTGGCCCCCTGACGTCTACTGTTGAACGGCAAATAACCCATGATTACGCCTACCGACATATCCACCGCCGCCTCCCGCGTGCTTGCTCAATACGACGTCAGCGAAGCATATTTATTTGGCTCGTTTGCCCGAGGCGAGCAAACGCCCAATAGCGATATTGACTTGCGCCTAGTCTGCGGCAACGCCATGACGTTCGGCACGCTTTACGAACTCTCCCATGAGCTCGAGAGGGAACTTGGGCGAAAGGTTGAAATCGTCACCAACCCACCAGAGCACATGCGCCCAGCATTCCGCAAAAGCATCAAGCAGGAAGAGATACGCCTTTATGTCTCAACATAAACGAAACGATGAGCTTACGGATACAACCCTACAGCCCTGTCCTCCCAAAGAACCTAACGCCGAAAGCCTAGAGGCCATCCGCGAAGGGGATGCGTTCTTTGCCAGTGGAGAACTAGGTCGTTTCGACAACTCCGCCGACCTTATCAATGCAGCTCTAAATGCCCCTGAAATGTGAGAAAAATTATTCACCGAAGAGGCTGTCGACTCGGAGGTACCAGAAGGCTTGGCAACCTGGGTGAGCAGATCATGTTCAAAAGCGAGCGTGCGTTTAAGAATAATCGATTTGCTGGATTTGAGCGCGCGCCGCTAGCCCTGAATGGCCCATTGGCCAGGGAACAAGACGAAGCAGCAAGAACAGTATCGGCAGTTGCTTGCCGAAAACTCGTTTGAGGGGCTCCGTATCGTCGATATCATTCGAGAGGGGATGACGGGCGATGACCCACGCCTACAGTGAGATGTATCTCGAGGACGCCATGAGAACGCTGGGTGAGGCGGTCGATTTTGCCCTTTGCGATCAAGGCTTGAATCCGAACGAACTGACGGCGATCTTGTCAAACGCTCTTGAGATGAAACAGTTTGAGCGCGGTATCACACGCGTTATCTGCGGCATGTCGGGCGATGAGCTTGCGCGCGAATTTATCGCCCGTGCGGGACTAAGACCAGCCGAATGCAGGAAGAGTTATCCATTCGGCCGTTCCCCGCAATACTGGGCGGGATGGGTTTTGGCCTATACGCAATGGATGAGCAACTTGCACTTTAGCGATCTTCTTGAAGTGGCACCACTCGATTGGATTATCGGTTCGTACCATCCGCTTCACGAGGCCTCCGAAGATAAATTCGCCATGATAGTCATTGATAAATGGAACAAAGCCCAGGCAGGCAAAAAGGGCCTCAAGGCAGCACGAAAGGCGTCCGGCCTAACGCAAAAACAGCTAGCCGCCCAATCGGGAGTCAAACTCCGTGCCATACAGCTCTACGAGCAGAATCAACTCGATCTACGCCGTGCCTCGGTCTCCTCGGCATTAGCGTTCGCCAATACGCTAAACTGCACCATCGATGACCTCGTCTGGCAACCGGTCACTCTGGAGTACGACTCCTAATGCCACGGTGTTGTGCTCCCATGTATTGCATCGGACGTATAGAATCTAAGCATCCGCACGCCTGCCATTATCTTGATTGGACGCCACATGGAGATCCCCAGCACCCTGTGCAGCAATGTGTACGACTTCGCGTTTTGCCCCGAGCCCTGCTACGATCACTTGGTCGATCTCGCCGACCCCGAGGACTGGGGTCCCAGCAACCGCATCCTCAAAAACTACCTGTCGTTTTCGTTTAGCCGCGCGGTGTTCTTGACCGAGCGTGACGTGGACCAGACCGCCCCGTCCAACTTACCGCTGGTGTTCGACGACGACCGTTGCCTATTCAACACCGGCCTGTACACGCGTCGCTACGAGACCATCTACGGCCTGTTTGAGCCCAACACCAAGCCCGACGCGCGCCAGCGCTGGTTTTTGAAGAGCTTCTTTAAGGAGAGCGACCCCATGCTGGTCTCATTTGAGTACCTGCCGTGCCGCGTGCGCTTTGCCGAGGACCCCTCCGAGCTGGTCTTTGACTACCGCCTTCCCATCCGCTCCAACATCGACCACATTCTGGGCGACGAGGAAAACCTTACGCGCATTCCCGCCAGCCTGATGGGGGAGGGCAACTCGCTGCTGCTGCGCCGTGCCTTTGAGGGAGCCGTCGTCGAGGCCGCCCGCCGCGCCGCAGCCAACTATACGCTCGCGGTGCCGCAGTTCTACGGTGGCCGGATCCAGCTACTCCTACCGCTGTGCCTGACCGGCGACAAACCCGAGCTGGCGCTGACCATCCAGCTCGAGGACGGTTTCTACGCCGCGCGCACCTGCCTCACGCTCGACATGGCCTACAACAACGCGCGACTTATCTGCCGACCCGAAACCTCGTGGATCAAGCGATAAAGGGTGGTTTAACTGGTGGTTTGTCGGCTGCCCTGATTGCTGTGGCGCGGTTTGCGCCCGCGAATTTAAAATCGGAAGCAAAAAGTTCTTGGTAAACCACGCACGGCTATGTTAGTATCTCTTTTGCCGAAAGGCGACGGGCGATTGGCTCAGGGGTAGAGCATATCCTTCACACGGATGGGGTCACAAGTTCGAATCTTGTATCGCCCACGAAAGTCGAAGCAATTCGACTGGATATAACTGAAGAAC
>ENA-UAOZ01000585-UAOZ01000585.1-human-gut-metagenome-genome-assembly--contig:-NODE-585-length-19578-cov-5.378323_pt1 | contig 19578 bp, 18 predicted proteins | sample MGYA00243474_ERZ654565 | MGnify/ENA primary metagenome ERZ654565 (study PRJEB26926, sample SAMN06164854) | human gut metagenome | biome: ENVO:00009003; feature: ENVO:2100002; material: ENVO:00002003...
TTGAATATTTTAAGATAGTTCGAATCTGTTCATTACTTAAGTTGGGAACTCCTTTATGTTCTCCGGTTCTAGCAAATGGCAATGCTCCCAAGAACTCCCAGAGGTAGTTTAAATACCTCTGCTGAGTTTTATCAATATCGATTATATCTAGAATATTATCAATATCTTTAGTTATATCTTCTTGGAAATAGTTACCACAAATTTCTAGAAATCTTTCTAATATGCCCTTACCGTCGACTTTATAAGTATCTTGCTCTTTAAATTCGAAAGGTAAGAAATCAATTAGGTTTTTAAGATTTATCATAAGCTTATACTATTTCGTTTACTTTAAGTGTTAACTGACTTGAGTCTTCGAATACCGGGATATTATAACCAGGGTCTGTGTAATCCCTGTTTGGTTCTGCAATGGTTATGGTATACCTGAATCCAGATTGATAACCATTGTCCTGAATATCAAGGGCAAATATAAATCCATTTATAGTATCCCTGATTTGTGTAGTCTTACCTACTTGGCCATCATAAGAAAATCCTCCCTTAACTGAACGTACTGTAAATTGAGTACCTGAAGAGAAAGATATAAAGTAGTCCATAGAACCATTAGCCTCATCCAATTGGAATTGACCAAGGATTAATTCCTTGTTACCATAGATTGTTGTAGGCCAAGGTTTAGTATAGAATTTCTTTAGGTGTAGGTAATCTACTGATTCGAGATTATCAATGAGTGCATAGATATCAGAGATTCTTACGCTGCCACCAATGTCTGAGTTCTCCGGAGAATAAGCATTAAATAAAGCACTGAGTATTTGAGATTGAATCTCTGAAGTCTTATAGGACTTCTTACCAGTAACTTCTACATCCAAGATAATATTTACTTTACCTGCAGACTTAACGGTTAACCAAGTAGTAAGTGGTGAGTTCTGATGTAATACATCATATACTTTTTGAATAAGGTTAGAGTCAGCAGTAGCACCATTATCAGGAGATATATAAACGATTAGTTTTCTACCACATTCGTATTCTGCCTTTGCCTTACTAACCCCATCAACCAGTTTAGCTAAGTCTATGAAGTCCTGTTTGGTAATAGCTACTCCCATAGTCTTTACACTCAAAGGTATGTGTTCCTTGAGCATACTAAAATTCTCATAGGATGAACCTCCACCTGCAGCATAAATATTAGATACAGTAGCATCTGTTACTGATGAAGATATAACTGAAGGTACAGAAGTAATCATACCAGATTTTACATTACCATTGATACCAGTAGTAAGGTAGAACTTAACCTCAGATATCTTGGCATTAGCTGCAGGCTTCTGTCCATATTTACCATCACCAAATAAGATATATGGATTTAAAGCTTCATCCATAGTAACCATGAAATGTTTATCGGTGGGTTTTGAATAAGCAAAGGTATTTACCAATACCCAAGATTCTCCACCAATCTTCATACTCATAGTTCCATGTTCGTAGTACTTACCATTAGGTAATGTACCCAGGGTAATAGTTACCCTTTCATCTGAAGGTATAACCATTCCATTTATCTGGCTTTCTGTATATAATTCATGTTGTACAACTGGAACTTTACAAGTAGTTACATTAGCATACCAAGTTACATCCCTAGAAGATAACCATTTGTTACCATTAGAATCTGTAAATAAAGTTCCAGAAGGTATAGTTAATTTAGCACCAATAGAATCTCCAGATACATCCCTGGATACTACCAAATCTACTGATGCTGCAATAGCACCTCTTGCATGATAATCTACCAAAGCTCCATGCCTAACTACTGAACTGTATTTACGAGCAGTAGGTAAGAAGGATTCCCTTGCCATATTATCAATGTAGTAGTGAAGAACTTCGGCAATTGCCGCAAACAATGAAAGGATAATGATTAATATATTTCCTTCCGAGTAATCAGTTACGAGTACATTGCCATCTTTGTCTTTGATATTCGTAAGTGATTCTATCAGCTTGGCCTTAATCTGTTGGTAAGACCTCTGATAAGGGTTGAGCCATTTATTAGTGATTCCCATATTAATAAGAGTTTAATGAATTTTCATTTTTATCATAGGTCAGGTACAGGTACTGACTAGTAGAAGTTTCATTAACTACATAATGAACTTCTATGTTTATTTTAGCACCTTGTCTAGAAACGGTGATACCCTTAAAGGTAATCCTTTGTTCCCATGCACCAATTGAGCTTTTAATAAACTCTTTAATAATAAAACTTAGGGCTTGTGTATTTGGCTCTTCTATACATTCCCATAGGCGATTCCCAAAGTTTTCCTGTCGAAATCGTTGTCCTATTAAATAATACATTATAGAGCTTATATTATTTCTTACCAAAGCCATATCACCATTAACAGGATACCAACCTGTTTCACCCTTTTCGTTTCTTGTAAGTTGAATAGGGAATATCATACCCTTTCCAACAATGTTAGTAAGATAGTTATCCATTAGTGTATACATTTAATATCCTCATAATCTTCTTGTTTGAAAGTAGAGAACGGTTGACTTGCTTGAGTTACGGTAGGACCTGAAGAACCAGGTCCAGTAGTTACACCCGAGTGTACGTGAGAATTGAATAAAGTTCTTAGAGTTTCCAGTTCTTTAATGGTATTATTGAGTTTCTCGGTTAGTTCTTTGATATTAACTACTCCTTGATTCTCTCCCTTATTTAAGATTACTGTATCACCAGAACCTACACTTACATCTCCTTGTGCTTGAATAGAAATGTTTCCCTTAGCAGCAATGCCTACATCTCCATTTATATAAACAGTTAGCTTTCCATTATCATCATCAAGTACCATTACATTTCCTTTTGGAGTTATAATACCCATTTTATTAGGACCATCCAAAGGGTCTGGTATTTGTTGTAGTCCCCAACCATGATATTCCCATAGGGGTTTAGTTGGGTCTCCAAATTCAAAAGTAACAAATACTATATCTCCAACCTTAGGAGCTAAGTACTTGAACCCATTGTTGATAGAACCATGTTGGCCTTTTGCATAGGCCCATGTAATAATTCCACCCATGACTTCTGGACAGCATATCTTGATACGGTTCATATGTTTCTCCGTATCATTATTATCTACCACTATGCCACGGTAGACAGAGTAGTATCTACCTAAACCTTCGATACCCTCTTCTGTTAATAGTTTAGCTGTTGAGTACATTATTTCTTGTTGGATTTATATCGTTCATAAGCTTTCATTGCCCAATTAAACTCATCAAAGTTATACCTTTCTTTCATAGAAGGAGTAACCTTCGATTGGTCTGCCTTTACCACATTGGTCTTACCATAGATTGCTGTACCATTTGAAGTTACTACTGTACCTTCTGTACGAACTGTACCTGCAGCAAGAGCCTGAGGGTCTTTAGCATTTATCTCATCATAATAGAACTTATTCTGTAAGAACTCTCCTGCACCTTTCTTATCGATAATTCTACCCTTATCATCCATGTATCTTTCTACGAAGTATACTACTTCATTGTAGGTAAAGTCATGTACAATATCGGAAGCATTAGCAGTATTCTTCTTGTTCTTACCAAAGTCAGTTTTAGCAGAATCCTTAGCATCATTACTTACAATGTCCTGAGTACTAAGTTGGGTCTTAGATGTAGTCTGTCCATCCCTTGCATTATTCTTAACCAAGTCTAATGTACAGAGATAACCTTGACCTGCATCCATTGAATGTTGTACTGACTTGATATACCAAAAGCCTGACCACCTTTTTCCTACATTCTCTAAAGATATTATCTGAGAAGATTGTAATGAAGGTCTACCTACTACAGTCATTTGGCATACCAACTTTCTTTCGGATATCTTAAGACCTCCATTGGCATTAGCATTCATTGCCCAAGTAACCTTATCTGCTCCGCCGTATCTACTAAAGAGATTATGATATAACTTATAGATTGGTACTAAGAATGGTACCTTCTTCATTCTTCGTATCTTAACTTTAGCTTTAACCTTTCGAGTCATAGTGGGTGTAGTAACTCCATCTCCAGAATACTCTACTTTATAGGTATCAGGGTATACAGTAATATATGGATTCTTTTCCATTGCAGATATACCTCTCTGAGATTGGTTATCTATCATTTGTTTTTCATAAGGATTACTTGAAAAAGTTCTGATATTCACCATGTGAGTTATAGTTCCACCTTCTGGGTCATATTCTCTTGGGTCTACCCATTCTTCTGCAAGGTATTCCATTTTATATTCTCCAGTAAATAGGTATCTTTCGTTTTCTAGTAATTGCCTAAGATTACTTTCTAACTCTTTACCGTTCTTAGAGTTCTTCAAGATTTGCCGAATAACCCTTTTCTTATCGTTCGGTAAATTGTTTACAGCAGTATTAATTGCTTCTCGATATTGCTCAGTACTCAGATTATCTAAAGCCTCTTGTTTACCTGCATTGTAAGCAACATAGGGTTTCTGAGAACCATACTCTTTCATTGCAGAATTATACTTTTGAGCTTTAGCTCCATACCTTTGTTCAGCTTCCATCTCGGCAGCAATATTAGTAGTAGGATGACTACGATAATCTTCGTAAGGTACACTACCATAATTTACTACCATTGTATTATCTACTTGAGCTACAAATGGTTTGAGTAAAGTTACTTCCTCTTTCTCTTTTTCAGGTTCTGTGATATCTGTTGAACCTACAATTAAACCTTTATCTTCTGGGTCTAAGGCTTGAGTTAATTGAGCCTTTACCCTTTTGGTTACTTTCTGAGTAGCGAATGATACTCTAAGTACTTCTCCATTTTCTGATTGGTAAATATAATTGTATTCTGGTTCTTCTTGAAACTTACGGTTGTGTATGTATATTACACCATCCCGGGAATCAATATACCAAGGACCATTTGCATACCCTTTCATCTTTTGTTCTAATTGAACTAAGATGTTATTTCCTATTAATCCCAAGTCACTATCTATCAAGGACTTTAAATCACTGGGCATAGCTACTTGAGCTACTCCACTAAACCGGTTAGCGTAAAGTATCTTTCCAGTAGTAGTTCGACTTTGTTCTGTCGGGACCTGTAGTGACTCGTAAACTTTATTACTTATTATTTGTTTAGCCATTACTGAAATATTTCTATGATTACGCCTATATCATCATTACAACCATTATCCAAGAAGTTGGATAAACTGTGTTCTGATAAATCCGAATGAGTATAAGGTGGTTGGAATCTTAAATCTCCAACTGTATCTATACACTTAATCGTCACATGAGTACCAGTAGAATCGAATACACAATCCAAATCTCTAACCTTGATACTTCGTACTGGGCTAGAGATAAATTGACCATCTGGATATATGTATCCCCACTGAAGGTAAATAATTGAGCTTTCCTGGAGATCTTCGATATCTACAGTATCGGGGTCTCCAGTATCAAATGTAATGGTAGCTAAGTTCTCTTTCTCCTCATCATACTTGTAGCTCCAATTACTTATATAAGCGCCAAGAGGTATGCCAGTAATGGGATTCATTATAGGCATACCTCCAGAATTGAACAGAGCCATGTAAGGTGTTGCTGTTCCATTATAAAGTATTGGTTGGTTAGGTTTTCTAGTTGCCGCCATACATAGGTATTCTTAAAATTTGATAAGGTTCTAATTCTTGAAAAGAGTTCAAGATATTATTAGCTTCAGCAATCAGGTACCACTTACCAGAATCACCATAATAACGATGAGCAATACTCTGTAGGGTTTCTCCATCTAATACAGTATGTTGTTTATCGTTATCTGTATAAGGAACATTAGGAGGAGTTACCTCTAAAGAATAATCTCCTTCATCATACTTAAGAGCAATAGCTCCATCATAAGGACTTGCTCCTGTCATGTATTGATTTAAGTCTATCATATCTGTATCCCTTTCGTATTCTTTAAGTCTTCTTCAGTTACAATATCCTGATAAGATAAGTTATAAGCACTTACTCTTTTGAAGATTAATTCCTGAGTTGCAGCTGCAGGCAATAACTTTAAATCCTCAATTGTACATGACTTACCTGCTACTCGAGTCCTTGAAGCATTTCTGAAATTATTCAGGGTATAGGTTGCAGATGTAAGAATGTACTGATGATTATCGAATATACCAGAACTACCCCACTCGATTTTTAAAATCGGAGGGCTTGCTTGATAAGAGTTTGCCTTAGTCCACATTTCCAATAATCGGCATTTAGTAATTACCTCTTTTGGATTATCTGGGTCATTACAGAACCAAGATACATTGAATTGAATTATATCTTCACTACCAGTATAATGGTACATGGGAGTATTACGTCCCATTGATTTAATCGTTGCCCAAGTAGTTTCTCCTCGGAAATCAATTGAAGGTGGTCTGTTCTGAAGAGTGATATATTGATATGGGCTAGCTGTAAGATTATAAATCACTACCTGATTCATGTTTCTTACTTCTGGCATTACCAAGAAGAGTTCTTTATTCTTCGTAACATTCTGGCCTTTAGCCGGGTCCATTTCTTCGTATCCAAATGGAACTCCACCTTCTATTTGATGTTTTAATTCCATTCGATATTGAGCCTGAATCCTTTGATTTAACTTAGGATTCTTTGAATTAGCTCTGGGTCCGAATGGGTTATTTGGGTCATATACTTTACCCTTATCTGCAGTATCTTTAGGCAAGGTTGAAGTTGCCCTATTGAGATAGATTCTGGCCCTCCAAAGTTTATTTAAAGGACCAGTAAGAACTCCTGCAGAATCTCTGGTAAGGTCATTGTATTTTTCAACAACCCCACCTGCTATCCGATTTAATATTCTTGCCATGATTGTTTAGTTTAATCCCAATGATATACCAGTAAAATCTTGTTGGCCACCAGGAGCAAAGTCTCCAGCTTCATTTCCATCTACTGATATATTAATTCTTGAATCCTTAAATCCATCTCTGATTGCACTCCTAACGGCATCAACAAAAGCTTGTTGATTTCTATCCTGAATGGAAGCTTTAGTTTCTTCAGAGGTTAAAGCCGCAGTATTCTTATCCACAGAATTTGTAAGACCACCGATTACTTCGATTAATGCAGGAATAGCTATAGAAGCTAGTAGTCCCCAAGGCCCACCTAAGAATCCTAAAAGTCTACCACCAAGTAATCTAGCACCAAATCCCATAGCACCTTTCTTAGCAATCTGTTGGCCTGCAGTTTTAGTTACGGTAGAACCTACTGCTGCTCCAACCCCTGCTCCTGCAAGAGTACTCATTGAAGTAAATCTTCCTCTTGCATCTCTTGCTACTACAGTACCTTTTCGGGTTTTACCTATGGTACCTCCCATTGGTAATGCAAAGAATTTACCTGGAGCCATTTGCATAGCAGTCATTCTCATCATCATTGCTGAGATATTTCTCATGTGACCTTCAAGGATTGAAGCTTGAACATTAGTTCTTACCATACCTTCTGCCATACCATTAGTTTCTGAAGTAGCTAAAGCCTGGAAGGTACTAATCATCTTGATAGTACCCTGAATAAACTTAAATCCCTGATATAGAGTACCTACTACTGCACCAGTTGCAACTACCTTTACCAAGAACTTACCTGCCCAAGTTTCTTGTATACTGTTAATAATCTTTAGGATACCAGAACCCAATTTAAGTACTGGGCTAAAGACTTCAGCAAGTGTAGAACCTGCAGTTACAATAAAGTTCTCCCAGTTTGATTTAAACTGTTCGATAATACCAGCAGGAGTTTGTAATCTTTCTTGAGTTAAGTTTTCTACTGTACCGTTTGCACCTGCAACCTTATCCATAAGTTCTGTAAGCTTATTAGCTCCAGTCCAGTAATCCTGAAGTAAAGCTGAGGCAGCTCTTGTACCACGAACTCCAAAGATATTGAATAAAGCAGAGGAGATATCTATTCCTCGTTTACCTCTAAGTTTATCTCCCAATATAGATATAATCTTATCTAATCTCAAAAGATTACCCGAGGCATCTACTAGAGTTTTTGGGTCAATGCCTAAAGATTTTAGCATCTCACCACCTCCCTTTTTCTGCCCGGTTACGGAAAGTGTTAAATAGCGCATCATGTTTGCTAATGCAGTACCAGCTGATGAAGCTTGGATACCTTGATTACCAAGTACTCCAATGGCTGCAGCTGCATCACCCATACTGATTTTGGCATTTCTAAATTCTGCTCCTGAATATTGGAAAGATTGGGCAAGGTCTGTTAGAGAAATATTTGCAGAGGTTACTGCAGTTGCCAATTGGTCTACTACCTGAGTAGCATTCTGTGAAGGTATATTAAAGGTCTGCATGATGTTAGTCACCAAGTCAGCAACTCCACCTTTTTGACCAAGAGGCATACTGAAGATAGAAGCTAGCTTAGCTGCAGGGCCAATCATTCTTTCGATTTGCTCTACATTGTTACCAGCCATTGCCAAGTACCTTTCGCCTGATGCAATATCTGCAGCAGTAAGAGGAGTTACCTCATTGACTTCTTTGGCTACTTGCATTAGCCTTGCCTGTTGAGCAGCATTAGCTCCAGACATTTTAGAAGCTAAGAATACTTGGTCGTATACCCCTGCAGAATATTGGTAGGCCCTTGCCATACCTCCAACCAATTCTTTTCCAAACTCAAAAGCATTAGAGGTTGACATTTGAATACCTCGATTCCAGGTATTCATATCGTTCATCATTGTTCTGAATGAATTCGATATTCTGCCAGCCTCATTAGAGAATCGGTCTCTTAATACCATTGCAACACCGACCTCGACTAAGCTTCTTCTGTCTATCATTTTCTAGTTTTCTTTTTTAAGTTTTCATAATACTCATCGGCTATATCCTTAAATCTTTTCCTTTCTCTATACGGAAGACGCAAAAAGCTGAGATAGTCAATGGCTACCTCAGCTCTACATATATAAGTGAATGTACCTGGATGGTCTACGCTTCCGTCAGGTAGAAAAAAGTCGGTGAAAGCATTATAGGATACTTATCAATTCTTCCAGGTATACTCGGATGTTCTACATCGGTATTACCATCGAAGACTGGGTCATAAGCAAAGATTGTTTTACGAATCTCTGCAATATCTCTTACTGAGAATAAATGGAAGCTTTCTACCTTTTCCCATTTACCATCAATCTGAAGATGTAAGTTCCTTGCAATCAATGCAGCATTGCGAGTTTGTTTTTCTACGGGCAAAGTAACCAACATCCTTTCTCCTGCACCTGTAAGCAAATCGAATTTAACTACCTTACCTGAAGATAGAGTTACTTCATAATCAGTAAGCTTACCTGGTTGAGGATAATAGGGGATAGCATTGGGTTTATCTGCCAATTCCTTTTCTGTAGGAAGTTCTCCATAGTTATCGAATAACATTTCACTTAAGGATTGACCATAAGTTTGTACTCCACCTTCTTGGCCCCAATCATATTCGAATTCTACTTCATCACCGAGTGAAAAGATTCGTGATTGGAATAAGATACAGTACCGGTCATTCAAAGGTATACGGTCTGCATCTTCTACCGTTAATCTACGAGTACCAGTAAAGTCTGTATCGACTACGATTGCCTGAATGAACTTAGTAAGGTTCATAAGGTTTCTTACATCCATAGGATTAGATAAGATATCCTCATCTGCACCATTCTGTTCCCTGATTGAGTATCTATAACCTGATGGGGTTATGAACTCATGTGTTCTACAATTTAATTCCATGTTTAAATAAGTTATTTGGTTATACTTTAGTTCATAGTGTTCGCTGTAACAACAAGAAAGGGGTGAGCCCTTTCTAGGAATCCCACCCCTCCCACCTAAAAATCTTAGTGAAAATAGACTAAGCGTTTTTAATACTTATCTACGGTACCTACTGAGAATTCGATACTTTCGATAGTGTTCTCTGAAGCCATTCTGTCCAAGTCTAAACCTGTAATCTTACATGGCCATACCTCTTCGAAGAGGTGGGTGTTAAGTACGGAAACTCCATCTTCAGCAAGTTCATTTACGATTACATTTTCCCAGTATTGGCTTGGTACCAAACCTCCACCAGCAATCATATCTTGGCATGAATAAAGCCAATCATGAAGCCATGTATCTGAACCTGCAGTAGTTAAAAGTTTACCTACTACTAAGTTACCTACAGTAACTCTACCGGCAGTTTTAACGTCCCGGTTAACGTCTCCATGAGCAACCTGGTCAATCTCTACATCTGGCAAAGTACAAGTTTGGAACAGATAAGTATTGATTGGGTGCTTAGGGAATGTGATACTCCAAAGGAATTTCTTTCTTGGATTCTTTACTTTTGCTCCCATGTTTTCTTAATTTTATTCGTTAACGTCCTGAATGGATACGGACTTAGATGCTTGGTCAATATAGATACCCATAGTGATTTCTTGCATCGGAACGATATCCTTGAATTTCAGGATTGCTTTGTATTTACCTTGACGAACATCGGCTTCATTGTTAACCGATAAGTCATTGTACGAGTTAGCATCTTGGTCACCCATCCAGGTGTATTCAGACATGGCATCTTCATCTACCAAGTTATCCAGCATTGGTTTAACTTCTAGATAAATCTTATTCCAGGTGTTCCAGATATTTGGTTCTTCCAAATACTTTTCTAGAATAGGTCTAAGATTCTTTTTGAGATACAGATTCAATCTTACAATTGCAAGAAATCTTTCTGAATCTTGTTTTACCTGAGAAGAGAAACAATGCCATAGCAAAGTCTGTTTACCTTGGTTAGGAACATCCTTGATACAGATTATGTTTACATAATTCTGTGCTAACTCATTGAGTTCCTTAGTTCTTGAAGGAGAACCATAATTTGGGCATACTGGACCATTACCATCATAGATAATGCCCCGATTCATACCAGCAAATGATTTCCAAGGTCCAAACTGAGAAGCAGAAGCATCTCCTAATCCTGCAATGGTACCAAGAACATCTGAATCTACCAAGTTACCGTCGGCATTATAGTATTTAATACCACCACCAAAGTAAGCAACATACTTACTGTTACCTACAGTACCAAGGCAAGTCTGAATCCAAGTGATGATTGATTTCAAGTCTCTTGGTTGGTCACCCTGAGTATAGTGAGTAGTATATTTTGGTACTTCAATGTAGTAGGTATATTCTTGCAGTTCTTTAACCATATCTACTGCAGCCTTGTGTACTTTAAGTACATCAGCAGATGCTTCAAGATGTTGGTCAATGTGTGAACAGAAGATTTGATATACATCTACATAATCCTTAACGAATTCCAGAGAAGCAATCCATTCGTCTGCCGTAGGAGTACTACCGGCACTACCAATTGTACCATTCAATTTTACTCCATCGGCAGTGATAACAGCACCATTGAGTTTAATATCAATGGGGTTTCTTGTCCCATCTACATCATCAGTTAACCATTTGATGAAGTTGTTCCAAGATTTAATGTTCTCTGTCTTTTCGGTTAATACCGGAACGATGTATTCTGAGTTCTTTGCAAATGCACTTAGAGCAAGGTAATCTACAGAAGTATCATTGTTATCATCTGCAGTTTTGTAGGTTACTACTGGACCTTGTTCAAGTACCTGGCCATTAGCACTAATTACTTGATAGTAAACCGTGTTAGCCTGTTTGTAAATATTCACAGAGAAAGTTTCAGCACTACCAACTGGGTCTCCATATCCTTTAGTTACCAAACCAAAGCCAACAGCAACTGAACCAGAAGTAAACTTGAAAAGAGTAGAAGCCGTGGGTTCCTCTGGAGTTGCAGAAGCTACTACCGGAGAACCGTCTTCAGCAGCCTTAGGAGCAGATGCAGCTTTAGCTCTTGTTGCAGCAGATACTACACCTTTGGTTGCACCCTTACCAAGTACACGAATAATACGAAGCTTAGAACCACCATTGAAAGCCTTTTCGATGTTTGATACAGAACCATCTGGTACTATCTCAGAACCAAAGACTCTTTGGAATTGAGAGAAAGATTGGATAAGTTCTGAGGGGTCATCATATGGACCTTTAGTAGTTCTAGCCAATACACATGAAACTCCTAACATAGGAGTAGTTTGAAGAACGTTATCGTTCTTAAACTCAAAATTTACAGATGGTGAATTAGGCATATTTATACTAATTAAGTTAATTACTCATTTATTTAATACCCTCTAGTATTGAGCTATTTTACGTTAAGGTTAAGTAAATCTGACTCTTGCTTTTCGGTTAGTCCCATCAATACGGATATATCCTGAATTGGTACAAGTTCACCTTCTTCGGCAAGTTTCTCGGGTAATATACCATCTTTGCAAGTATACTGATATACCTTTTCAAGTAAACCATGACTCTCATCTGGATGGTCATAATAGTTACCTATCTCTATAAATAGGTTTCCTGTAGGTGCTACCCTACCATCTTCCCATTCTTCTAAGTTATTATAATAAGGTCTTACGTATCCACGAGAAGGTAAAGCTTCATACATTATATTATGAAGTAACCTCATGTCGGCTTGAGTATTAGATACCAGATGAATATCTAGAGTTATATCTTTTGTTTCATAGGGAAATTCAGATGCTTGGTAGTTCCCACTCTCTAGCTTATCACCAATGATATATTTATTTACACCTATATCACCATTATAGAATCCTTGTAATTCAATGGTAATTCTAGGACAAGTCTTTGCTCCCTTAACCTGATTATTACCTATACCATAGATGGGAATGAACTTAGGCATAGCATCTTTATCTGCCTGAAATCTTCTTTCATTTTCTTGTGATAAGGGTAAGTAATCTTCGGGGTTAAGTGTTAAACCTTTTTTCAATGCTGTTTGTAATAGGCAAATATAAAAGGTTCTTTCTACTATTTCTTCTGTATTTACCATAGTTACATAAGTTGAGGTATTAGTATTACATTAAATTGATATGTACCTCCATCACTAAAAACGCAGTCCCAACCTCCAGAAGTACTACCAAATAAAGCTCCGGCATCTTTTCTACCATGGGCTATAGCTGAAAGAGTGGCCTGGTAAGAGTTAGCTATGTTACCATAATCAGTAATCCAATAGTACAACTTAGTACCACTATTATAGGCGGCAGCTTGTTTAGTCTGAGATACAGTTGGTATTTTAAAAGCCATAACCTCTTGAGATACTTGTTCACCTTCAATCTGTTTACCTCTATACCCAGTAATACTAAAACTAACTGAATTTTCATAGGCATTTAAGATTTGGTCTTTAGGTATACCAATACTAACACTAGCCGGTTCTACCCAATATCTATAAGTTACTTCTCCTGCAGCCTGGGTTACAGTTACTGTTTTAGTTAGACCACCAACTTGTTTGATAGTTAGAGTTCCACTGATAGCCTGTTCGGTATGATTCTTAGAAGTAATGGATACCTCTAGAGTCTTTTCGTCTGCGTCCGTAAATCTTACTCCAGCAGTAAATGGGGGTTCCTCTAGGAATTCTGCCGTAACTTCTACATTTTCCCAATCTCCTTGGGGTGTACCATTAATCATCTCTCTACGTTGAGAAGCGATTACCAAAGTATCAGAGCCACCCTTACCCAATATATTTATGGTTTCCTTATCTACTTCTAGTTTGTATTCGTAGTTAAGGCTGCCTTTCTTTTGAATAAGATTTACAGTCTTAGGTACTCCATTAACTGTAATGGTAAGGATGGCTTTTTTATCTGCTTTTGTATCATTCACTTTTAACGGATGTACCATTACAAGTGCAGGACCAGTACCAGAGGTTTTATCTGCTTCAAAATCTGCCATTACTTTGTATATTTTCTAAGTTCTTTTCTTAATTGATTTCGTATCTCTTTCTCTAAAACTACGTTTCCACCGGCTGCCTCAAAAGCAGGTTTCCATAAAGGACGAGGTGGAAGATTACCATCTCTACTACCGTATTCCAACATGATAGCAATTTGATTAAGAGTTTTTCGAGAAGTTCTACCAGAGTATGTTATCTTCCTTAATCCTGGAGGAAGACCAACAAAGGTTCTGTCTTTCTGAGTTACCATAGTAACTGACCTTGCATATTGACCAGTAAGATTTAATAGGGTATGTGCTCCATACTTCTTAAGTGTAGCAGTAGCATGAGGAGGCCAAGAAACTTTGGAACCCGGTGGAGGTAGACCATTATTTAAACTACGTCTTACTATACGAAGAAGTTGATTACCAAACTTCCTAGTACCTAACTCATAACCGAGTTTCATAATACTGGGAGTTTTAGCAATCAACCTCTCAGCCTGACGTTGTTTAACGGGGTCTACATAAATCTGAATATCACATAGATTATTCGAGAGGTTTATGTTAACCTTTTTGCTTGGCATTGTTATTTTTATTTAATCCCAACTCACTGGCAATCTTCATAAGAATATCTTGTTGCATGGATAACTTCTCTGCTACCTCAGTTTTAAAAGCTTCAAATTCTTCTTGCTTATAAGCTGGAGCTGGTTGTTGTTGAGGAGTTAACATACCTTCAATGGTATGATATATGTTATCGCATTCAGTAACTATTGCCTCATATTTATCTCGGTTATTGAGAATATTTACGGCATTAGTTCTTTGGATATTTACTTCGTTTACGATATTGCGTAAGTCGGTAGTGTAATAAACATTATTATAAATACCCTCTGCTAAATCTGTGGGAAGGTATATAGTAACAGCAGATACAGAATCTTGAATAGAGATTTCTGTATTTGCGGCAAAGCTTCCATCTGGGCCAGTGGCTCTTGGTTTACTTTCACCAACTTTTAATACTTTAGCGGTATCAAAGATTGGATACCCAGAACGTCTGTCTCTCTCTAAGGTGTATATGGTATCACCTTTCTGCAATTTAGAAAAAATCAAATCTTCCATGTTCATCTTTTATTAATTAAGTTTAAACCAAATGATACTGCACCTGGATTCCTTTGCATAAAGTCTACCAGGTTTAAGAATTGATAGTATCCAAATTGGTCAATGAGTGACTGTGCTTTATTTGCTACTTCCTTTGCTATCTCTGCATTGGGAGCAGGCAATGTAAGTTGAATAGTAAAATCTTTTAGTTGATTTCCATTGGTTGGTTCTTTCTTAATCTCTTCACTTTCCATATCGTTTTATCTTTAGGTGGGTATAAACGAAAAAAGGAGTACACCTATGTAAGATGCACTCCTTCCTAATCTGGCTTACGTAATGACGACGGTCATTATTAAGCCGGGGTTGTGGATGTAGTCTTAAGAGCTGCAACTACTGACTGGATAATGTTCTGGTCTCTCTGAGCATCTACTACTCGGTTGAGACGAGCAATTTCCTGGTCTTTAAGTTTTAAGTTGTTAAACATAAAGTTAATTTTTAAAGTTATTCGTATATGGCCATATACATTAATAATGCTATAGTATCGTACTTTAAATTTTCTGTAGATTCCTATGGATTCTCCCATGCGATGTTAAGATTTAGAGTTGGAAGATTTTAACTCTAATTAAACTGAAGGTTTTACAGAAGGAGATTGATAATATAACCTTACATAAATAGCAGGTAAATTACCTCTTACTGGAGTAAGTACAATCATACCTACATACATACCATTAGTAGGTTTATTATTAGATAATCTGGCTTCCCATCGTAAGGTTAAACTTCCACCATAGGTTGGGTCATAATCTATCTTATTTACTGTAACTTTAAAGAGTTCTGATGCCAATGAGCTACCATACTGAAACTCTGATATATTATAATATCCGTCAGTTCCATTCAAGGCTATTGGCAAACCATCATAACTAAATTCCTTTAATGAAGGAGCTGCTGGTAACCACCGCTGACTAGTAGTAATGGGTTGAATGGGTTGAGCATGGTAAACTACTTGGATATTACTTTTATTGCTACCATGCGCTCCTAAATTTTCTCCTCTACTCAGATTAGGTAAAGAATCACTACCTTCATTAGATCTCCAACCAATACCCATTAACAAGGAGGCAGATAGACTACTGTTATACACATCAAATGCTACTTCTGGTGTATGGGGGGATTCTTGAGTTACGTATAGGTATAACCTTTTATTTGATGGATTACCTGGTTGAGTAAAGATCCTGGTAGCCTGCCTATCATAATCTTCCTTATTCTCATCTACCAAATAAGCGTAGTCATAATCGTTTTTGGCAGTTTGACCGTTTTCTACTAACCTACCCCAACTTACTGGAGTTGCAGTATCTTCGTCTTCATTAGGTTTTATATACTCTGTATAGGCAACCTGGGATTGATTGCTAGCAAGTAAGTACTCACATTTAGAAATTATGGTTATAGGAGAAATGCTACCTGCACTAGAATCATGACTTACATTCTTTATAGTTACACTTTCAACTTGGTCATACCATTGGAAGGTCCACCTCTTTACAGTTGCTACTGGTTTATGAGTAAGGTACAGATAAGCAGATTTACTTGGGTAATCGGCTATCCTATATTGTACTGTACCCTTTAAATCGAATACCGAACCATTGATAGACTTAGGATATGCCCTTACGGTAGTTATAGTTGGGTCATATGATAACGGTGTATTTGTAACTGTAAAGGAATCTATACCAACTCCACTAAAAATAACTTCGTATTCTGCAGCTTCCTCAGTATCAGATTCTATACCATTAATTACTGGTTTTCTCCAACATTTTAAATCTATAGATTGACCATGACTAGAACCAAACTGAGTATATTCCCAATTCATGGAATATCCCCCTACATCGGGATTACCATTAAAACCAATATAATAATTATAGGATACAGTTGCAGCTGATTGGTTGATATCTACTTGGTCAAGATTACTTGTACCTACTTGTCTAATTGTTACAGTAGCACTTCTAATTGAAGATACTTTATTCTCTAAGCAAGTTACGAATAACTCAGCTTGAGTCTGGTCATTACTGTTTTTGGTAACTTCTAACCAGGATTCTTCGATTGGGTCAATGGTTACTTCTACAAATTCTTTAGTTGAAGTTTGTGTACCATTGATTACCTTCGTTCTGTAAGAATTAACTACAATAGTATCGGGGTCTATCATCTTAGCTGGTACATTCAGTACCTTGGATGAAGGCTGAAATATATTAAAGGTATAATTCCAAGTAATACTTACAGCTTGTTGTTCAACTGTCAAAGTTATCGAAGTATCACTACTACCAGTTTGAAATATAACGATATCTGCACTTCTTTGACTAGTAGTTGTATTCTCATCTACGGTTACTATGAGTGTATTAGATTGCTCTTCTACATGAATCCAACTTGGAGAACCCGGTATAGACGTAGTCCAAGTAGTATCTTCACTTTGACTTGTAACAGAACCGTTAACAATCTTATACCTTTTACTACTTATGGTAAAAGAGTAAGTACCACTAGGCTTAGCAGGCACTTGTTGATTTAAATCTTGAGTACCGTTATTTACCTTTAGTTCATAAGACCAAGCAACACTAGCACCTGCTTGTTTTACACCTAAACTTAGAGTTTTACTACCGTACTCTAAGTTTAAACTACCACTAAGTTGAGATTCAGAAGTATTCTCTGGCATAGTAGCACTTATACGATATCCCACACCAAGTTCATAAGTTACACTAGTACTACTTACAAAACTAGGTTTAGTTTTTACAGTAGGAGTATCATCATGCCAAGTTGTATCTTTACCATTTACCACGTCCCAATAACCAGACCTTACTAAAGCTTTAACAGTTCCTCCAATATTTGGAGCTGTAGGGAAACTCTCCTTAATAACCAACTCTTCTCTAATGGCCACTGTACCTGCGGCCTGACTACAAGTAATGGTTACGGTTTTGCCTGAACCTACCTGCTCATATACTACAGTACCAGTCCTTGCTTGGGTTGTGGTATTCTCTTTCATAGTAATAGCCACAGCAGCAGTAGCACTTTGTATTTCAGCAGAAGTAGATTTAACTTGGATATTAACTCCTTCAAGTGAACCTTCTACCAAAGAACCATTAAAATACTTTTCACGGTAACTACTAATTGTCCCAGATTTAGTTGTACCTAAGGCATCAAAGTTTAACGTTGGAATAGAAGTAGTTAATGTATATCTCCATTCTACTAAGTATGCACTTTGAGTTACCGTAACTTCTTTATAAACGGTATCCATAGTTGCCCTTACTACTACGCTTCTTTGATTTGCAGTTGTGTTTTCTGCAACAGTCAAAGTAGTACCTGATAAACTGAATCCGGTTACTGCAGTAGGTATACTTAACGTTGGAGTACCAGTAGCATCGGATGCTGCATTAGTTGCACCTGAAGACCAATGGTTAGTTCTACTTGCACTTGCACTTGCCGTTATTTGTGATGTACCACCTTTCTCGGTAAATGTACTGGGATTAGCAGAAATAGAAACTACCCAGGCACCTTGAGTTGTATTCTCGATTCGATTCTGAGCTTGGTAAATATCAATTGAGGCACTGCCAGATTTACCATTAAGAGTAACGGTTAATGTACGGCTTCCCAACTTAGTTCTTGCCTTTGTTGTTGTGCCAAGATTAGAACCTGATATATTATCAGACCATACTACTGAAGCTCCAGAGTTAATGGTACCACCATCATTAGTTTTACCATTCCATCCCCAAAGCTGAGTATAAGTATAAGTTGGTGTAGCCGCAGTTCCTCCCGATGCAGGTATATCCGCAATGGTTCCCAAATACACAGTAGGTGTACCATAAGTTTTAACACCAGCTGCTTGGGTAAATGTGGCAGTTACCTTCTTACCTGATTCAGTTTGAGTATAGGTAACTGTTCCTGTTCTGGAATTAGTACTCTTATTTTCTTGAGCAGACCAATCGCCTCCAGTTACATGGTTAATCCAATCGGGTTGAGCAGAACCGGTATACTCTATAGTAACCTTATCTCCATAAGCAGTACCATTTCTGTATTCTTGACGAGTAGAAGTAAATCCTAAAATATTATTAGCCGAACTAACTTTACCAAGAGCATTAAAGTCTATACCTGGATACTGAGTTTTAAATACATACTCGAAAGTTTGAGTTGCAGCTACCTGATTACAAGTAATGGTTAATTGTTTACCAGAATCTTGCTGAGTTAAAGTATGAGCAAAAGTTCTTGCTGAAAGGTTAGTGTTTTCTGAAGCTCTATATCTTAAATCGGCAGTCAAGGTAAGCCAATCTGGTAATGCAGGATAGGCATAATTTACCCTCTCTATAGTACCTGTAGCCACTCCATCCAATATTTTCTCCCGTGTAGATGCTACATTTGCACTAGAAGGCGTTGGTACTCCTCCCAAAGCAGTAAAGGATAATGTTGGATGCTCAACCGTAAATACATACTTATAGGTTACCTTGTGTATATCCTCAAGCTTTACAGTTTCATTATTGCCATAGGAACTAGCATTGGAGATTTCCAAGCCTACATAATTTTCTCCCGTTCCTGTAGGAGAGAGTGCTAACAATTCAGCCTTGGTAGGGCATTCATTTGAATCCTTACCAAGGCCTACTTTAGTTTTGACAGCACTCCAAGTTGCTATCTCTCCCATATTAATCCAAGTTTGTGAATAAAAGTTGTTTCTTCAATTCATCTATTTCTTGTTTCAGAAGTTTGATACCTTCGATGGCCAATACTGACATCTTAGAATAATCTCTGTCTCTTATACACATCTCCGAGCCCACGAGACCTCTCTACATCTC
>ENA-UAOZ01000610-UAOZ01000610.1-human-gut-metagenome-genome-assembly--contig:-NODE-610-length-19144-cov-6.593588_pt1 | contig 19144 bp, 18 predicted proteins | sample MGYA00243474_ERZ654565 | MGnify/ENA primary metagenome ERZ654565 (study PRJEB26926, sample SAMN06164854) | human gut metagenome | biome: ENVO:00009003; feature: ENVO:2100002; material: ENVO:00002003...
GTAGAGAGGTCTCGTGGGCTCGGAGATGTGTATAAGAGACAGCTTTTAACACCAACAATGCCTCTTCCTCTGTTGTCAGATCTTTTGGCAGTGTCGTAGAATTACCGACTCCTTTTGCTTCTGCCCGGACGCTTTCTACTTCCGAATCATCGAGCCCGTTGGCAAATTCCCATAACTTTCTTCCATGACTTTTCAGATGTAATTCCAGAATCGCCGGATCTGTATTCGCCAGATCTCCGATCGTATAGATTTCCAGCTTCTTCATCGTCTCTACACTGGAACGACCTGCCATAAATAACTCTCTGATCGGCAGCGGCCACATTTTCACCGGAACTTCTTCCGGGAACAGCGTGTGCACTTTATTCGGTTTTTCAAAGTCGGATGCCATCTTTGCCAGAACTTTTCTGGAAGATATCCCCACATTTACCGTGAATCCGAACCTTTTATACACCTCATCTTTAATTTCATTCGCACCTTCCACAGGAGATGTGAACCAGTCTGCGATTTCTGTAAAATCCATGTAACATTCATCCACACTGACCTGTTCTATATGTGTCGTGTAGGTACGCAGGAAATCCATAAGTCTCCGGCTGTATTCGCGGTACATCTGGTGATCCGGCGGATAACTTTTCAGATTTGGACACTTACGAAAGGCATTCGCAACAGGTTCCCCTGTACGAATGCCATATTTTTTTGCCGGAATGGATTTTGCCAAAACGATACCGTGGCGGGACTTCTGGTCGCCGCCAATGATCGCCGGTATCGTCCGGATATCCACTTTCGCTCCATTCTTTAGTTGTTCTACTGCAGTCCAGCTAAGATAAGCTGAATTGACATCTATGTGAAATATTACTCGCACACGCTCTGACTCCTTGCCACAAGCTTACCGTCTTCCACATCTATGATGATCGTATCCTGTGCGCCTACGTCACCCTGCAGCATCAGTTTTGCTGCCAGTGTATCGACATGTTTCTGGAGGAATCTCTTCAGTGGTCTTGCACCATAGTTCGGATCGTATCCTCCGTCTACGACATATTTCTTCGCATCGTCGGTCAGGAAAATAGAAATCTCACGATCAGCCAGACGTTTGTTGACATCAGCTACTAATAAGTCAATAATGTCATAAATATTGTCTTTCGTCAATGGTTTGAACATGATCGTCTCATCCAGACGGTTCAGGAACTCTGGTCTGAAGTGTGCTCTTAAGTCTTCCATTACCGCATTCTGGCTCTCCTGGCTGATGTTGCCATTTTCGTCCATACCATCCAGCAGATACTGAGATCCAATATTGGATGTCATGATCAGGATCGTATTCTTAAAATCTACGGTACGTCCCTGTGAATCGGTGATACGTCCATCGTCTAATACCTGTAACAGAATATTGAATACATCCGGATGTGCCTTTTCCACTTCATCAAACAATACGACAGAATATGGTCTTCTTCTGACTGCTTCTGTAAGCTGACCACCTTCATCGTATCCGACATATCCCGGAGGCGCTCCGATCAGACGGGACACGGAATATTTCTCCATATACTCACTCATATCGATACGTACCATGTTATTCTCATCATCAAACAGATTCTCTGCCAGTGCTTTTGCAAGCTCTGTCTTACCTACACCGGTAGGTCCAAGGAACAGGAACGAACCGATTGGTTTGGTCGGATCTTTGATTCCTGCTTTAGAACGGATGATGGCTTCTGTTACCAGTTCTACCGCTTCATCCTGTCCAATAACTCTCTTATGCAGTTCATCACCCAAATGTAAAGTCTTGCTTCTTTCGCTTTCATTTAATTTTGCAACAGGAATTCCAGTCCAACGGGATACGATTCTTCCGATCTCTTCATCATTGACACTTTCATGTACCAGTGAGAGATCTTCATCTTTTACTTTGGCTTCTTCATCCTCTAACTGTTTCTGGAGTTGTGGCAGTTTACCATACTGAAGTTCTGCAGCCTTTTCCAGATCATAAGAATGCTTTGCCTTTTCTATATCTTTATTAACCTGTTCAATCGCTTCACGGAGTTTCTGAACACGCTCGATACCGACTTTTTCATTATCCCATTGTGCTTTCTTTCCTGCAAATTCATCTCTGAGTTCTGCCAGTTCCTGCTGTAAATGTTCCAGACGATCTTTACTTAATCTGTCATCTTCTTTCTTCAATGCAGTTTCCTCAATCTCCATCTGCATAATCTTACGATTCAATTCATCCATCTCTGCCGGCATAGAATCCAGTTCTGTTTTAACCAGTGCACATGCCTCATCTACAAGGTCGATGGCCTTATCCGGAAGAAAACGGTCAGAAATGTAACGGTCAGATAAGGTTGCAGCTGCTACCAATGCACCGTCTGTAATCTTTACACCGTGGAACACTTCATAACGCTCTTTCAGTCCACGAAGGATTGAGATGGTATCTTCAACGGTTGGTTCTTCTACCATAACCGGCTGGAAACGTCTCTCAAGAGCTGCATCTTTTTCAATATACTGACGGTATTCATCCAGTGTCGTTGCGCCGATACAGTGCAATTCTCCTCTTGCCAGCATAGGTTTTAACATATTACCGGCATCCATAGCTCCGTCTGTCTTACCTGCTCCGACAATTGTGTGTAATTCATCAATGAACAGGATGATCCTTCCGTCACTGTTCTTCACTTCTTCCAGTACTGCTTTCAGACGTTCTTCGAATTCACCACGATATTTTGCACCGGCTACCAGTGCTCCCATATCCAGAGAGAAGATCGTCTTCTCTTTCAAGCCTTCCGGTACATCACCGCGCACAATACGCTGTGCAAGCCCTTCGACAACAGCAGTCTTACCTACACCAGGTTCTCCGATGAGGACTGGATTATTCTTTGTCTTACGGGAAAGGATTCTGATCACATTCCGGATCTCGGAATCACGTCCGATGACCGGATCCATTTTCTGTTCCCTTGCTCTTTCTACCAGATCCGTACCATATTTATTCAATGTATCATAGGTATCTTCCGGGTTATCACTGGTCACTTTCTGATTGCCTCTGACGGTTGAAAGTGCCTGTAAGAATCCTTCTCTTGAAATGCCCATCTCACGGAAAAGTGCTTTTACTTCTTTGCCTGCATATTTCATAATAGAAAGGAAGAGATGCTCTACCGATACATATTCATCTCCCATTGCTTTGGCTTCATCTTCACCATGAATCAATGCTTTATTCAGATCCTGTCCGACATACTGCTGTCCGCCCTGAACTTTTGGCCGTTTCTGAATGGCTTCTTCTACTCTGTTAATGATGAGATTCTTATCCAGCCCCATCTTTTCCATCAATTTCGCAATCAAACTGTCATCCTGTGTCAGCAATGCATAGAGCAGATGCTCCTGTGCAATCTCCTGGTTGCCATAGTCCATTGCAATACGTTCACAGTTCTGTACAGCCTGCAGTGATTTTTGTGTAAATTTATTTATATTCATATAGACAACCTCCTTTTTGCTCTTGTTCTATTTGCAATATAACATTACATCTTTTTGTTAGCACTGTCAAGAGGTGAGTGCTAATTATTTGTGAAGAATTTGTGAACGCTACAAGCCATGCAAAATGGTGAAAAAAGACGCCCTGCAAAGGCGTCTTTTTTTGCTATTTTATAGGGCGACAGCCCTACAGCGAGAGAACTCTTTTCCGAGCTGTACATGGCATAACATTCTCTTTCGCACTCGATTTTCTTACCACATTTTACGACAACGACTTCTGGTTTATCTCACAGCAGTCACAGTTTCTGACAGGTTCATTTTAGACATCCGCGTCCCCGTAATCATGCACACAGTATAAATCCTGTTTTTATTTTTCTTTCATATAATCTATACAATTTCTCACATTCCATGCATATCCATCCCGCTTCGCCTGTGTAAAGCGGATATTTTCGATTCTCACAGTATTCTGTTTCATAATTTTCTATTAATTCCACAAGGTTATTGATATCTCCCATCTGCGCGGCAGCCATTCCTGTCATTGCCCACAAAAAGCCATTTCTTTTTTTATTCAATTTCTGCCACTGAAACTTTTCCGTAAACTGATCATATAATATCCTTCTGATCATACAGATCACTGTTTCCAATAATTCTCCATCTTTGATTCGCATCATCCCAGAATATATTTTCTATCTGCGCCTGTATCTTTTTACGCATTTCACTGATTGCCTGTGTATCTTCCAGTCCTGCAAGTTCCAATTCGTGCAGACCTTTCCATACTTCCAGATTATCCATCAGATAAGCGGTTGTATTTTCTTCTGAGACCTGTGTGATTCCATCCCGCATCAGGCTTTGAATCTTTTTTAATGCAAGGCTGATTCCTTTTTTCCAGTATTCCGGCAAATCTGTATTTTCTGTCTTTTCCAGGTATTTTCCCATAAGGAAAAGATACATACCTAGATATCCGTCTTCGGAATCAACCTTTTCTTTATAAATAAGTTTTCCACTCTCTTTCCTGTAGATTCCCATTTTCCCATCTGTTTCCAGCCATTTCTGACGGGCATCTATTTCTTTTCTCAGATTCTGATAATAAGCATACAAAAATACAATCCCCACAGTTATGCAAAATATAATAAGTCCCACCACGTTCTTTCGATTTTTCACTTTTCTTTTGCATTGATTTTGTTTATGCTCATGCATCTATATCCTCCAGGATTTTTCTGATCTTGATACTTGCAGTTCCATCACCATAAGGATTTCTGGCCTCACTCATCTTTCTGTAAATCTCTGGTTCTGTAAGGAGCTGCCTGCATTCTCTGTATATATCATCCATCTTCGTGCCTGCAAGCTTTAAGGTTCCTGCTTCCACCCCTTCCGGACGTTCTGTTGTATCCCGCATGACCAGTACTGGTTTTCCCAACGCAGGCGCTTCTTCCTGATGTCTGGCTATGTACAGAAGCATCAGAATAATAACAAAAATAATATAACCTTTCATAATAGCTACGAACAGTTCCAAATACAATGGAATACAACATGATTGCAAGAAGCGTCAAAAGCTTATAGATCACTCCCCTGTCTCCTATTATTCCGGTGACCATAACTGTCATAACAAAAAACATCACCCATATGCCAATTTCCTGAAGCATATATAATTTTGAATAAACGGTTAAAGTATACGGAAAATATTTTCTCCAAACACAAACCATAGACTGTTTATCAGATGAATTGCACTGCACAGAATCAGATATATAGCAAGAGGGCGACCCTTCCATGGAAGGCACACCAGCAGAATGATTACTCCAAGAGAAATTCCTGCATTTATAAGGCTTATCTGTATTCCCGGATATACGGTTTCTGCACTGAGATAGCTGATTTTTCCAAACAGAGGATACGTTTCTGAACGGATTCCAACATACATATGCGGTTCATATTTCTTTAAAACACCGGCACATATCTTACAGATCATCCTGGTCAGATCATCGATCTGAGTCCACATAAGCAGAAAACCAAGCAGGAGCAGTATGACAATATACAGAACACATTTCTTTTTATCTGCCTCAATTCTTCGATAGGTTCTGGTGTAATCAATTACTTTCTTTTCTTTCATAGACCCCTCCTTTTGTCTCGCCTCGCTACGTAACTCTACATCGAAGTCTCTCAGAAATTTTTCACATCTCCTCCCCGTAGATTACAGCACTGCAGCCCTTCTGCTTTTTGCTCTGATACATTGCCCTGTCAGCCTTTCTGTATAACTGATCAAAAGAAACCTCTTCATATCCATCATAAAAACACGCACCCAGACTTATTTCTATGTTCTTCCCCTGCATCTCTATGATATCTATCTGTCGGATATTTTCAAAAAATCTCTCAAAAAATTTCTCTGCTACCCTTTGTTCCAGCATTCCCGGTATAAACATGGCGAACTCATCACCTCCGAGGCGCAAAACCACATCGCTGTCACGACATGTTTTCTGTAGTTTCTCCGCAATGGCTATGATCACCTTATCTCCTACAGAGTGTCCGTAATTGTCATTGATGGATTTAAATTTGTCACAGTCGATCAGGCAAAGCAATCCTCCTGTTTTTTCCTTTAAAAATTCAGTAATCTTTTTTTCTCCGCTTCCACGATTACATAATCCTGTCATAAGATCTGTCTGCGCCAGATAAATCAGCCTGTTCTCACGCTTTTTTTCTTCTTCTATACACTCAATACAGAAAAGTACATGCAGAAGTTTTCCATCTTCATCGTAGTCTACAGGAATAAATCTGCTTCGGTTCCAGCCTGATATTTTATCTGTAAATTCATGTGTTATGCTGTTTTCTCCAAGAAGCCGTTCTTCCAGCGTACTGATATCTACAAACTCCAGTGATTCCTGAAGTTGTGATTCCGTACACATTTTCTCAGCGATATTCTTGATATGTCCGCAAAAATCATCTCTGATTTCATATTCTCCCATTTTAAAATCTTTTCCCAAATATTCCGCAATCTGATCTGTCATTTTTATAATATGATATCTTTTTGTCTGCACATCAACCAAATACATAGATGCATAGATTTTGGAAAGCGACGAATAACTGCTGAGCTTTGCCTCTTTATTTGACTTTATAAACGAATTACGCAATTTCAGAAATGAGATAAGAAGCGTTCCTATCATATCCAGAAAAGTAGTAAGTCCCCTGTAATCACTCTTTGGAGGATTATCCACACCGAAAAAACCACTTATCTCATCTTTATAACGCAAAGGACATACCACCACATTTCTCACATTCTGCGCTTTTAACATATCATACGATGCGCGATGTTCTTCTTTGATATCTTCTATATCAGTGATAATGATACTTTCGCCTTTGGAAAACGTATCATACCACCACTTTATTACGTCCATATCGACATTCTGCAATCTGTCTATCTCAGGAATTACTCCCTGTGCACACCATTCATACGTATTGTCTGTGCAATGTCTTTCTTTACAATCTTCGAAAATATATATTCTGTCAGAACCGATATGTCTGCCGAAAAAGCGGATAAATTCATTAATCTGCTCGTCAGGTGTATTGTAATTGAGTGCGGATCTAAGTGCTTCATTTATGACCAGTTCATACTTTATGATTGTCTTCATGTTGCTTTCCTCCTGAATGTCGTTCTCATCTTATTTTTTTACATTCAAGCCAGATGGAAAGACCTAAATTTTTTCAATAATTCTGTCACGAAACGACAGAAAATGACACGAATTGTAAATCCATGGTATTGTTTTGTGATATATTGTTACCGGATAAATACTCTCAAACTCCTCATACTTCATCCTCTGTCTCTTCATAATCCTCATAAGACCTAATCTCTGCATAAAGATGTGTGTCTCCTTTCACATTTTCCTCTGGCTCATGCAATTCTTTACATTCCTTATCTGTATACAAAACGTAATAAGAACTATCATCATGAAGCATGATCCATACGTGATTATCTGCAGGAACAGTGATTGCATAATCCTTTTCCAGCTCTGTGCCAGGAGCTGCAGTAACTGTTACATTACGTACATCACCTTCTGCTTTTTCTGCTTCCTCGTACTTTTCGCAGAGATCTGCTACATCCTCAGATCTGTCCACGCCGTAGGAGAATTCCATCTTCGAAGCTTCTTCTGAAGTGCCGTCCTTATGATTCAGAATCTGAGTATGTTTCAATGGTCTGTAATCATCCGAAGCAACCACATATTCCATAGAAATCCAGTCTCCCTCTGTGTAGGATTCTCCATCTCCCTGAGAATTCAATGCGCTCTGAGTAAGTTCTTCAGGTACCTTTGTCTGTATAATGATCGTATCACCATCTTCCTTCATATCCGTCACTTCTTCCTCTATGGTTTCATCTGTGTAAAAGCTTATAAGATCATCTGCATTTCCATCTGCTTCATCAATATACAGACAGGAGAGGTACTCGTCTCCTTCTTTTCCGTATTTTAATTCGCCATTTTTATAAAGCATCTGGGTAGTACCATACATATCTACATACATCACTTCAGAATCTTCATAGTCATATACCTTTGTATTCTGCAGTATATATTCACAGGTAGCTTCATAGCTTTTATGATTGCTTACAAGACTGTCTGTTTCTCCTGCTTTCATCATCTGTTCCAGTGCATTGTCTTTTGTCAGTTCAGGTAACGTATCCGATGCCTGAACACTCACACATCCTGCTCCCAGAGTTCCCATAATCAGTGCCGTCACAATAATCATTCTTTTCTTCATTTTTTAGTCTCCTTTTCTTATATTTTTTCCTTTACGATGCCAGTAAAGCAAACTTTCGGGCATATATACCGTATCAAAATCTCTCCTCATTTTGACAGTTTTCTGAATCTATATTATTTATGTTATTTGAATTTGACTTCTCTGTCTATATTTTTGCGTGAATAGTCAAAATATGGTGTGAAAAGACCTTCATATGATTTGATTTTGCCCTCTGCCAATGGTATACTTATTTTTAATAAGTAACCTGGCCATTATCTATCTTTATGACAGGAGGGTTTTATGATAGCATTGCGTTATTTCTGCGGATTTTCTCTTCAGATTTTTCCTTATGCATTTTTCTGTTTGTATCCATTCTGGGATCGTTTCCGCCTAAGCACAAAAAAGACAATGCTCATGGCACTGTCCATTTTTATTGTAATGGTCATTCCGTTTTCTCTTATCGCACAATTCAACATCGGCGGTGATTGCAGAGAGCTGATCTGGAATGTTATTTTTTATATTGCCCTGCTACTGTTCGGAGTGTTGTATTGTTTTATCATCCAGGCAAAAATAGCAGAAAAACTATTTGTATTTTTTGTTGTAATGAGCTACGGATTCTTTGTTACAAGCACCGTTACCTTTTTGCACCGTACTTTCCGGTTCCCATCCGATTATTTTATGTATCCGCCCTTTGCACTGGCTCTCACACTTATCATAAATCTGGTTCTTGCGAAACCATTTCTCATGCTGATGGAGCGAATCCGTACTATGATCAATGCAGATCTGGAATCACGTATCTGGAAGATTCTCTGCTCCCTCCCTGCTTTGTTTATTCTGATTGCCAGCATTGCACAGTTCTCAAGCATAATAAATCTTTCCAATAATATAGTTGTCCATGTTATGTTTGTACTGTTTGCAGTATTTGCTTTCATGGTGTATGCCGTATTCTTCAGTGTCATGGGATACATCCGCAGCAAACAGGAAGAACAGCGGATTTCCGAGCGCATGCTGGAAAGCTATCGTAATCAGGCAGAAAACAATGAACATATCCTGGAAATACACCATGAAATCCGGCATCATATGAATGCCCTGTCCTCTTATCTTAATCAGGAGGACTATGCAGGTGCCAGACAGTATACACAGAAATTTACTGAAGAAGCCGAAGAGCTTCCTTTTGTCACCTACACAGCCAATGCTCTGGTCAATTCCATCCTTTCAGAATTTGCAGAACGTGCCAGCCGTTATAAAGCCATAGTGGAGTACAGTATTGTCATTGGCAGAAGTCTCAACATGGAAGATATTGATCTGTGCCGAATGTTGACAAATATATTGGAAAATGCAGTAGAAGGGTGTCAGAAGGTTTCTGAAGAACAACGGATCATCCGGCTGAATCTCCATTCAAAGGGAAATTTTCTGTTTATTAAATGTGAAAACTCCTGCAATGAGGATAACCTGAGAATCACGAATGGAAAATATAAATCCAGTAAAAAGAACAGTGACAAACACGGTTACGGTCTTAAGATCATCAATGGAATCGCCGAAAAATACAATGGTATACTGAACGTACAGGTACGTGGTGGCTTTTTTGCTGTAACAACAACGCTTTGTCTTGACGAAAATAACGATTAATAGGAGGCTTTCACTATGTACCATATTGTCATCTGTGATGATGAACCGATTTTTTTAACACAGATATCAGAAATGATCATCGATATTTTAGCGTCCATGGGAGAATCCTGCGAGATTCGAAAATATACTTCTATTTCAGAATTAAAAAATACATTGCAGAATACTCCCAAAAGCTGTGACATTCTGATTCTTGATATTATGCTGGGTGAAAACAATGGGATCAGCTTTGCAGAATGTCTCCATGACACTGGAAAACAAATTCCCGTTATCTTCATTTCCAGCAGTAAGGAATTTGTATTCGATGCATATTCTGCTGAACCTGTAGGTTATATCCTTAAGCCGGTCAGCCGTCAAAAACTTGCAGAAGCACTAACCCGTGCAATCCGACATCTGATCCCGAAATCCATTATAATCGACACTCCGTCCAGAACTGTATCCTTTCATATCAGGGATATTACCTATATTGAAATAATCAATAAAGAACTGCAGATTCACCTTCAGGATGGTACTGTCACGAAGATATATAAGTCCCTTTCTGCAGTCCGTGAAATTCTGCCGAAAGATATCTTTGTACAATGTCACAGATGCTACATTGTTTCTCTGTATGCTGTCCGTTCAATCCGACGTTTTGAAATCACACTGAATAATCATGAAATAATCCCGGTCAGCAAATACAGCTACCGGGATGTCCAGGAACAATTACAGCAATACGCTGCAAAATGGTTTTAATTTCTCCAAACAGCTCAAAAATCATTTCATCTCTCGCAATTATCTTTTATCAGTCAATCAGCTATAAATGCAAACAGCAGAAAACGGCGGTCTTATCGACCGCCGTCCAGACTGTAAACAACCACCGTTTTAACCGGTGGTTGTTTACCAGTTTTCCTTCAGATTCCCAGAACAGCAGATATCTTAATCTCTTTTTCCGTTTCACTGAGATCAAAATCTCCACTATCTTCCACAGTCATATGTACCTCATACAGTACGTCTTCGGATAATGTATCCGGTGTTTCACCATCTTCTGTCTGAATATGCCATTTCTCTGCCGGAACTTCTTTCAAGGTACCATCTGTACCATATGCATACAGCTTCAAAGAACCTGTTTCCCCTGAGATTCCTTTCATACGTATTGCAACGGTTGTATTCGGATGTACGTTCTCAATTGTGATCGTATTCAGCCATCCTTCCACATCTCCCTGGCCGCCGTCTGCCGCAAATTTCTCCTGACTTAACACATTGCGCATTGCCTGATCCAGATCCACCTTGCGGTAAGGCATTTCCGGCAGATATACAAACCTGTCCTGAAGTCTCAGCAGTTCCAGATAACCAGTCGGACAATAGAGCGCATTTCCGCTGTTTCCCGCATACATACCAATAGCCATGTTGTTGTATCCCGGTTTGTCAGAAATATCCATGGTAAACACAGTCTCGCCTGTCTCAAAATCAAGCATGATATACTGCCACATACCAGTTTCCATATCCTGAACATATCCGTAAATATATCCTGTTGCAGTGGACAGCTTCATCATGGAAGTGTCAGACAGATCACTTCTGCACCAGATACTCTTCATCTCATATCCGTCCTCCGTCTTAACTGTATCCACACGTTCTATACCCGGCGCGATCATTTTATTGCCCTGTCTCAGCCAGCCCACATCATAAATATTCTCATAGCTTTGTATTGAGGAATCATTATCTGCTTCTCCAAGCTTCGCACTTCCTGCACCAAACCAGTTACATACGATCGTGCTTACTGTTCCCTCTCCATCATCATATACAATTGCAGAATTTTCCACAGACACCTGTGTACCTTTCGGAAGCTCATCTATAACAGGCATGCTCGCAACCTGTTCTCCTGTTTTCATATCCACCGCAATAAGATTTACCGGATCCTGATTATCTGTAAACATAACCAGATCGTTGGTCAAAGACGGGGAACATCCACCTCCCCATGCAAGACCGCCACCTGTCGTCTCATCACCTTCTTTGCTTTCCTTAGCACCCACACTTTTATAGGAAGTTTCCCAGACTTTTTTCACACCATTATCCGCTCGGAGCAGATAACACTTCAGATTTGTCAGAATGACCGCACCCTCCTTAGATGCCGCAATACCATTCTCTGCACCCTCTCCCGGTTCCAGTTCATATACAAACACTGCATCTGACAGATCCACATCTTCTCCATTCAGGATCTTATCGATAGCTGCACGTGAAACATAGCCAAAGGTTCCCTGCTGTTTTCTGTCGGGATAAATACGGAAGCCTCCTGTTGCAAACCAGAGATTTCCCTCATAATCAAAAACTACAGATAACAGATTCTGATCCAGTGTTTTTCCAAGCGCTGCCTCTGCTGCCGCTTTAATGTCAATATCCAGCACTTTCTCAAATTCCGGAAGTACATTTCCCTCCTCATCTGTAGCCTTAAGCATCAGTACATGGTTATTATTGGTCGGACACACCAGACGGTTACTCTCATCTACAAAGGAATAGGAACTCTGGATCAGATAATCTCCATTATCATGCTGTTTTGGAGAAAAATATCCCAGTGTCTGTGTTTCCTCTGCATTGATATCACGAATTGCCAGTCCACCCAGCAACGGAACCACTGCATGTCCGTAGGAATCGAAAAAGATGGCAGGAGACGCATTTGCATTGGTTTTTTCATAAGAAACATTGATTTCCGAATAAATGTCTACCGGTAATACTTCGTCTGTGGAATCTGTATTGTAGCAGTCATGATGAATATTGGAATCACTTGCTGCCATATAAGGATTCTCGTCGATAACCTTCGGTGTAAGTGTCTTTATAGGCAGTTCTGATGTCTGACCTGCATTTTCTTCTGTCTGTGTTTCTTCTACCTGTGTTTCCTCTGCACATACCATATTTATTGACGGTTCAGATGTTGTAGCTGCTATAAAAGCGATCATTGCAAGAATTAAAGCTCTTTTCTTCATAATTGTTTTCCTCCTGAGTGTTTTTGTCATATTACATTTCTGCGTTCAAACCAGATGGAGAATCCTTCTTTTATTTTCTGCTCTTCCACAGGTTTCATAAAAAAATATTCTATCCGCAGTCTGAACGCATGAAGCGAAAAATCAAGGTCACTGCACCAGATAATTCCACATTTCGGATACAGCGAACGAAGGTGTTCTGCTGCATTCAGGCCGGACACACCCGGTAATGCGAGAAACACCACTGTCGGTACTGTTTTCAATGTCTGTGCAAAAAATTGTTCCTGCTTCTGATAAATTTCAATCAGTGGAAAGACATGCTTCTCTGTACAGTAATTCCTGATATATTCCGCACTTTTTTGTCCTTCCTGTTCCTGGTCAGTCAATATGGCAATACAATACACGACACCACTCCCCTCCCTTTCCATTTAAGGTACTTTCATTTGTTATTCTCATTATAAGAAAGGCAGAAATCATTTCAACAATTCTGTCACGAAGCAACAGAAAATAGCACGAATTGTAACTCCGTGATATTGTTTTGTGATATACTGTTACCAGAGCGTTTTTGAAATAACTACTCCACTTGCCTGTCTGCGGCTATAGATTACACAGATGAAAAAGTCTCAGCAAGCGGAATTTTATAAATATATATAAGGAAGATCTACTATGAAAATTGCAATTGTTGATGATATTTCAGACGAACGGACACTGCTGCGAAACAGACTGGAATCTCAGTTTTCCAGACGCAATGTCCATACAGATATATTTGAATATGAAAATGGAGAAACATTCCTCACTACAGCGAAAGAATACCCTTTCACTGTAGTGTTTCTGGATATTTATATGAATGGAGCCAATGGAATTGATATCGCAAAAGAACTTCGCAGATCAGACACAGACTGTCTGCTGATCTTTACAACAACTTCCACTGACCATGCTTTAGAGGGATTTCAGGTCCGGGCTCTGCACTATCTTGTAAAGCCCTACAGTGAAAATGATATTTCCGCACTGGCAGATGAAATCCTTTCCCGCATCCCGGATTCTGGAAAATACATAGATGTTAAGGTAAACGGCAGTAATATTCAGATTCCTTTCCAGAAAATAATCTACGCAGAGCATTTTTCTCACATGATTCACATCCACACTGCCGGTGAAAGGGAAATGGTCACCCGCCAGTCCTTTGATTCCTTCATAACCTCCCTGAAAATGGACGCACGTTTCTATCAGTGTAACCGGGGTGTTGTGATCAATTTGGAGCATGCCGTTGATTTTGACGGATCAGGTTTTTGCCTTGATAACGGAAGCAATGTCCCGGTCAGCCGGAAGCTGCTCAAAAACGCCAGACAGACATTTATGGAATTTCTGTTCCAAAGGAGGTCCTGAAATGACTGACATACTTCGCCCTGTACTTGAACTTTTCGTAATCATTCCCGGCATACTGCTGGCATATCTGCCTGTAAAGAACTATCTGAGGCAGACACCGCTTAAGCTGACAGCATGGCTTCTTCCCCTTCTTCTGGGAATCTGTATTTTGGGAGGGGCAGTTTGCTGTGCCCTGCAAATTCCGACCAGATGGTTCCTGTTTCCCCTGCTGCCTGTCATTATGCTCATTTACCATAAAACATTAAAAATCTCTGTCTGGAAATCCGTCAGTATTTTTCTGGCAGTCTTCGCAGTTTTTACATGTGTCAAAAGTCTGTCCCGGGCAGTCAATGCACTTATGACTGCTGACCTGCATATTACAGAAAACGAACTGTGGCTGCACACTGGTGCCGGAATTTTCTATAATGTCATCTGCCTGCTGTTTGTTCTGGCAGCCTGGTATCCTGCCTGCCACTGTGTACAGACAATGGTCACAGACGAGAACTTTGCCCAGACCTGGTATGTATTCTGGATTCTTCCGGTAATCTTCATAGGAGTGAATCTTTTTATGATTCCCAAACACCGCAGCACTTTATATACCGGACGTATTCTGCAGTGTTATATTGTTTTCAGTCTTGTACTGCTCATAATCCTGCTTCTGTTTTATGTCCTGTTTCTTATGATGGCAGTCAGCCTGAACAGAAATGCCAGACTTCAGCAGGAGAACCATTTTCTTTCCCTGCAGCAGGAAAGATACGAGAATCTCTGCATGGCCATTGAAGAAGCAAGGCAGGCACGTCACGATATCCGCCATCATTTCGTCCGTCTGTCCACTCTGGCAGAACAGGGTGACATAGAAAAAATTAAAGAATATCTCTCTGCTGCAACCGGAAAAATCTCTGACTATAACCTGCATTTCTGTGAGAATCAGGCTGTTGACAGTGTTTTCGGATATTATTCCGCCCTTGCAGAAAGAGAAAACATTCCTTTTCATGCAGTGGTTTCCCTGCCTGCTGAGCTTTCCTTAGATGAGATTAATCTGTGCCTTGTGTTTTCCAATCTGCTGGAAAATGCCATCCAGGCAAGTGTGAAAACAGAGCCCGCCCGCAGAAAGATTAATGTGGAGGTTTATCCCCACCATAATCACCTGCTTCTGATTCATGTGGAGAATACCTTCGATGGTAAAATACAGCAAGAAAACAATGTTTTCCAATCCTCCAAACGCTCCGGAAACGGCATAGGAATCGAATCCGTCCGCCACATTACCGACAAAAACGGCGGTGTCTGTGACTTTACCTATGAAGATGGTATTTTTTCTGCCAAAATAATGCTCCGGATATAATCAGTTAATGATTATACCCGGGCAAATGCCTGCCAACCAATACCGCCGCAACCGGCATCACCACCACACAGGCAATCGCACCAAATATCATAGATACACAGTTCTGAAATAATATTTTCGAATTTAATAATGTTTCCAGTGTATAATCCTGCATCTTCAGATAAGAAAATAATAATAACGATTCTCCCACATATGCAAACAGCAATGTATTCACTGTTGTCCCGATTACTTCTCTTCCAATCTGCATTCCGCTTTCTACAAGTTCTGTCAGTTTCATCTCCGGTTTGTGAATACTGACCTCGTAAACGGAAGTTGTAACCGTAAGTGCCATATCTAACACAGCTCCCAACGTACTGAGTATGATCACGGCTGTCGCAACATTTCTCATATTAATGTCCAGATTCATATTATAATATAATACATCATCTTCCGCAGCCTGGATTTCATTCAATCCTCCTGCCTCACTTCTCCACACCACCATATAGATAAAGAAAAACAGGACCGTCATTGTAATCAATACTGCTGCAAATGCACTCTTCGTCTTTTCATTGGTACCATTTTGATAAAATAATGTGACACATGAAATGATGATTCCCATTCCGATCGTAACTAGAAGTACCGGTGCTCCCGCTGCCATCAGCCAGATAGCCAGGCTAAGCAGCAACATATTTCCAACCAGTGCTATCAATGATATCACACCTCTGTCCCCGCCAATAATCATGATCAAAAATAACAGAATCAATCCCAGTATCATCAACATGTCTTCTTCACCTTCCTTATCGTTAATTTCATCATCACAGATGTGATCAGTATAGATACTGGTATTGCCAGTACAATTCCAATACTCTCTATGAAGAATCTGCATAATTCACACGGAATATGTAATTTTATAATCGTCATAAACCGGACACTGTTATTCATCCTGATCACGCACATCGGAATCAAGCCACAGCCAAACACGAACAATAATACATTGATCATCGTTCCCATAATATCATATCCTATCTCTCTTCCGGACCGGAATAACTCCCGAAATGTAACTTCTGGCCGCTTCGTAACAATTTCACTCAATGCGACAGCAATTGCCACTGCAACATCCATGATTGCTCCAAGTCCTGATAGCAAAATCTCTGCATGAAAAATCTCATCCGGATTATCAATGCTCCCTAAATATTCCATAGTAGAATAATCCAATTCAGCACTATGACTGATCACCACATCAAATATTCCCATGATCATTGCCAATACACATATAGTTGACAATAATGCCGCCCATGTTTTCCTGTGAATTCCATTTAATCCGATCAATGTAGCAATTGCAAAAAAGATTACCATTTTATTACAGATTGCTACAACATCCGCATCATCACCGCTTTTTAGGAATCCTGCTGTAAATATCACAATATTGATTCCCACTGTCACAATTGTAAGCAAGCCCTTCTTTCCCGCAATCATCATCAATACCAATATTAAAAGACCAAGCAAAATAACAAGTTCCGTATCTCTTTTTACACACTGTATACTGGATCCCACATTATTTTCAGACCCGTTCAGCAATACCTTATCCCCTTTGTGATATTTCTGCTTTAACATTCCTGTATAGGTATATTCATTAGAAAAATCAACGATTTTCCCTTTATTCGTTCCATTTAATATCACCCCCCGGATCTTTTGCTTATATTTGATTTCTTGTGTTCCACGGGTACTTTTGCTTTCTCCTGCCACGCTTGTCTCTACTTTTGTCAGCTTTGCAATCGGTGTCTGATACAGCCATGCGTCATTCATGACAAATATGACTGCAATTAAATATATCAGACCAAATACTCCATATAGCTTTGCTTTTTTACTTTTCTTTACATATTCTGTTATTTTCTTTGCAATCTGTTTCATTTTTATCTTCTTTTCTTTTTTATTTTATCTGCAGCTCCGAATCCACAAGGTGACAGTACAATGTATCGTCTCCCGGTTTCTTCGTTTCATACTATTCCACCTGGAATATAGAAAAAGTTATTTTCCCACACTCCCTCTGGTCTATCCTACATGGCGTTCAAATCTCTGGAAGTCTGCCACTGGCAGCTTTTATTCCGTATTTTTCTAGATTTACCCGGCCGTTTATCACTTCAACTCCATCCGCCCGAAGAAGTTCTGCCTGCACATCCTCTCCACCAAACGCAAATGCCCCGGCCAGTTTTCCTTTCGCATTGACCACACGAAAGCACGGAATATGCTCCGGATCCGGATTCTTATGCAGTGCATTTCCAACAGCTCTTGCCATTCTGGGGTCTCCCGCCATCTCTGCGATCTTCCCATAAGTTGCCACATGACCTTTTGGAATACGCTTCACTGCTTCGTAAATTCTCTTTGTCGGACTGTCCGTAACCAGATCATAGCTTTCTGCGATCATTCTTTTAATCTCTTTTTCCGGAACAGTTCCATCCAGAATGATCGTATTCCAGTGTTCTTTATTCAGATGATACCCTACTGTCACTGACTCATACGTCGAGCGCCAGAAGTCTCTCCACTCCGGATTCACTTTGACATTCAGATTGATATAGCCTTCCCGTTCATAGATCCACAGAAATGTTTTTTTACTTCCTTTGATCCGCACCAGCTGCCAGTTTGGATCACGGAATGGCTTTTCTTCATATACATTGTCAAAAGACATTCCGTATGCTAATGCTTCTTCTCTTGTCATCATATGATTCCCATCCTTCCTGATTTATACTTTCTTTCATTATCGATAAGTACAACTAATCAATATATGATATTCTCTTTTTTCAGAAGTTCCTCACATATTCCAATATATTTTTCTGTATAAATACTGCCCTTTTCCCAGATAAAATCAAAAGCATGCTGCATTTTAAAATCTGAAAGTCTGATTTCTTTCAATGTTCCATTCTTAAGTTCATCCGCTACTGCAATCTTATACATAAATGAAATTCCACAATCTCTTTTTAAAAGCCCGATAATTGTATGCATATTTTCCACTTCTGTATAATGGAGAAAATCTTTTATCCCCATTCCTCTTGCAAGAAGTAACTCCTCTAAAATATTTCTTGTCCCGGATCCCGGTTCACGTACAAGCAGGCGCTCCTTCACCAGTTCCTGCATTGTTTCTGGAAATTTTTCTTTGAATGTGTGATCTCTGGCACAAACTGCTATATACTCTTCCGTACTGTAATTTTTATGTTCATAATTTTCCTTCGGATAATTGCCCTCTACAAGCGCAAGATTAATCCTTCCTTCATCAAGCAATGTCAACAGCTGCGTTGTATTTCCATAATGTATATGCAGGTTTATCTCCGGATGGCTGATCAGGAAATCTGCTATTTTATCTACAATTGCATATTCTCCAATCGTCATCGTAACTCCTATGGAAAGTGATTCCATCTTATGGGATTCATTTCTTATCTCATTCATAATTGCCAGCTGATCATTTTTCATTGTCATCAGCCGTTTTCTAAGTATCTCTCCTGCCTGAGTCAGATACAACTGTTTATTACAATAAGAAAACAATTTGACATCGTATTCCTTTTCAAAGAAACGAATATGTTGCGAAACTGCCGGTTGCGTAATATGTAACCTTCTTGCTGCCTCTGTGAAATTCATTGTATCACATACCGCAAGGAATGTATCTGTTCTAAAATCCAGCATAATCTTTTTCCTGTCTCTTATACACATCTGACGCTGCCGACGAAGCTAG
>ENA-UAOZ01000612-UAOZ01000612.1-human-gut-metagenome-genome-assembly--contig:-NODE-612-length-19114-cov-6.631618_pt1 | contig 19114 bp, 20 predicted proteins | sample MGYA00243474_ERZ654565 | MGnify/ENA primary metagenome ERZ654565 (study PRJEB26926, sample SAMN06164854) | human gut metagenome | biome: ENVO:00009003; feature: ENVO:2100002; material: ENVO:00002003...
AGCTGCCCTACCACTGGGCACTGGACGGCATCTCCAACACCCAGACCATCAACCCCGATGCGCTGGGCCACAGCGAGGGCGAGCGTGTGGAGAACCTGGTGCAGGTCATGGACGGCTACTTCGATCAGGGCGCGCACCACCTCAACGTCAACGTCTTTGGCAAGGAGAAGCTGCTGGACGCCATGGAGCACCCCGAGAAAGAGGAGTATGCAAACTTCACCATCCGCGTCTCCGGCTATGCGGTCAAGTTCATTGACCTGACCCGTGAGCAGCAGATGGACGTCATCTCCCGTACCTGCCATGCCGCTCTGTAACCTCATCGGCCACGTCCACTCGCTGGAGTCTTTCGGCTCGGTGGACGGGCCTGGTGTGCGGTTCGTGGTGTTTTTGCAGGGTTGCGCGCTCCGCTGCAAATACTGCCACAACCCCGAGACCTGGGCCTGTGAGGGGGGCGAAGAGTATACCCCGGAAGCGTTATTCCAGAAAGTATACCGCTACCGGAACTACTGGGGCAAAAAAGGCGGCGTGACCGTCAGCGGCGGCGAGCCGCTGCGCCAGATGGAGTTTCTGACCGCGTTCTTTCAGCTGGCCCGCAAAAAGGGCGTCCACACCGCGCTGGACACCGCCGGGCAGCCGTTCCGCCCCGAGGACCCGGAGTACCTCGCCGCGTTCGACACCCTGATGGCCTCCACCAGTCTGGTGATCTTAGACCTGAAAGAGATCGAGCCCGAAAAGCACCGCCAGCTCACGGGCAAAGACAATGCCAACATCCTTGCCATGGCAAGGCGTGTCTCGGACCTGGGAGTCCCACTCTGGGTCCGCCATGTGCTGGTGCCCGGCCTGACTGACGACGAAGAGGGTCTGCGCAGGACCGCGGACTTCATCGCGTCCCTCAAGACCGTGCAGCGGGTGGAGGTGCTGCCCTACCACACGCTGGGGCTTTTCAAATGGGAAAAGCTCGGCATCCCGTACCCCCTGCCCGATGCTGTCCCGCCCACGGCGGAACAGGTCAAGCGGGCAGAGGAACTGCTGGAAGTAAGCAGGTACCCCGGCTGAAAAAAGAAATAAAACAACAACCCCCTTTCGAGTCAGCCTCGAAAGGGGGTTGTTGTTTAGCAACTCTTTAGATAACCCAGCAGCGCTCCCACCTGATTGGCTTCGTTGTGGAAGTGGCAGGGGACGATGGCCGGGCGAGGCAGGCTGCGGGCCTGCTCCTCGCCGCAGGGGTGGCCGATGATAATTTCCTGCTCGTAGATGTCGTTCAGCATCCGGAGCAGCAGGGGCTGGCGGCTGATGCCGCCGCCGATGGCGACCACCTCTAAGTCCAGCAGGACGGTCAGGTTGTAGATCTGGACGTCCACGGCTTTGCAGAGGCGGTGGAGCACTTCCAGCGCTTCCGGCTCCCCGGCGTTGGCGGCTTCAAAAAAGATCCGGCCGTTGAGCGGGGCGTCCTCCGGCAAATTTTTGCGGGCGCGGTACCAGCGCAGCAGGTTGGTGACACTGCACTGCAGCGCCACCGTTTTATCGCCGTTGCGCCAGTCATCGGCGTTGGTGTTGACAAAGCTGTACTCCCCGGCGGTGCAGTGGATGCCCCGCACCAGCTGACCGTTGATGACAAGGCCCCCGCCCACGCCGGTGCCGATGATGAAAACCGCCCCGTTGGTGCAGCCTTTCAGGGCCCCCAGCTGCAGCTCCGCGATGGCGGCAGCCTTGCCGTCGTTTTCCAGGAAGACACGGCAGCCGCAGCGCTGGGCCAGCCGGGGCCCTACAGGAGTGCCGATATTGTAGAGAAGGGAGGGCGCCCCGCCGCCCCGCACGACGCCATGCTCGGCATCAATGAAGCCGGGCAGGCTCATGGCAATGCCGTCCACCTCCGCCGCGTGGGGGCGATAGAGCGCCTCCAGCGTGGCGAGAAAGTGCTCCTGCGTGTCGCCCGGGGTGGGGACGCTGCCCGCATCCGCCCGGTTCAGCTGCTCGTCCATCACCGAGTATTTGATCTCAGTGCCGCCTACGTCAAAGACCATAACTTTCATACCCGCTGCCTCCTGTCTGTATTGCTTTCATTATGACAGAAAACAAACGAAACGTCAACAAACAAAAAACCCGCACTGCGGCAAAGCAAAGCGCAGCGCGGGAACGTGGATAGCGTTTTAAATTTTAGCGGGCCACAGTGTACTTGTGCAGGGTCTTGCGGACTGCGCCGTTGCCAGCGTACAGCTCCTTGACCATGCCCTCGATCTTCTCGCCCAGGCCGACAGCGTACAGATCAACGCCGAAGACATCAGCACGGCTGTACAGCTTCTTCAGGCAGCTGAAGTCCTGCTCGCCCTCTTTGACTTCCAGAGGAGCGACGATGGCCTGCAGCTCAGCCAGCAGCGGATCGGGAGAGATCTCAAACGGCTTGCCGTTGTCGTCCACACCCTTGAGGTAGCGGGCGTAACCAGCCAGCACCAGCGGGATCAGCACCAGATTGCTCTTGTCCAGACCGCGGGCCTCGTAAGCCTTGATGGTCTCGCCAAAGCGGATGGCCAGCTTCTGAGAGGTATCGGTTACGATACGCTGGGGAGCGTCCGGCATGAACGGGTTGGGCAGACGGCGGTTGATGACAGCGCCGATGAACTCATAGGGGTTCAGGACACCCGGATCGACGACGACGGGCATTGCCTCGATGTAGCCGATCTTCTGGATGAAGCTGCGCAGGTCCTCGTCTGCCATCTCAGCAGAGATGAGGGTGTAATCCAGCATGCAGCCATAGATGGACATGGCAGTGTGCAGCGGGTTGAGGCAGGTGCAGACTTTCATCTTCTCGATCTTGTCCACAGTCTCGCGGTCGCAGTACAGCACGCCGCCCAGCTCCAGCGGGGGACGACCATTGGTGTAGTGATCCTCGATGCAGAGGTACTGGGTCTCCTCGGCGTTGACAAATGGAGCGGTAAAGGTGTGCTTCTCGGTGACGATGGTGTAGTTGTCCTCAAAGCCGTCGTCAGCCAGCATCTGCTGCACCTTGGCATCCGGGCGCGGGGTGATCTTATCAATCATGCTCCAGGGGAACGTGATCTTGGTCTCGTCCTGCACATAAGCCAGGAACTCGGCGGGGACCAGGCCCTGCTCTGCCCACTTGGAAGCGTAAGCCAGAACCGCACTCTTGACCTTATCGCCGTTGTGAGAGCAGTTGTCCATGCTCTGCACGGTCAGGGGCAGTTTGCCTGCCTTGAAGCGCTCGTACAGCAGAGCGGTGACCTTGCCCATGGCCAGCACGGGGGTCAGGCCGCGCTCCAGGTCAGCAGGAGCAACGCCGTAGCCCTTCTCGGTGATGGTGAAGGAGATCATCTGCAGGCTGGGGTTCTGGAAGATCTCGACCAGACGAGCCCAATCCTCGCCAAAGGAGTAATCAGCCTTCAGGCTCTCAGTCACGGAAGCGATGACCTTCTTCTCGATATCGCCGGTGGACTTCAGGCAGACCAGCAGGCTCAGGTTGTCGTAGGGCTGGTAAGCCTTGTCGATGATCTCGTAGTCAAAGCTCTCAGCAACGATGACACCGCGGTCATACTTGCCGCTGTTCAGGGCCTCGTTCAGGATGGCAGCGGGGAAGGCACGGAAAATATTGCCTGCGCCGAAGTGCACCCAGGTGGGCTCTGCGTGGGTCTTGGCCTTGACAGCCTCCACGTCAAACTTGGGCAGCTCGTAGCCCTTTTCTGCCCACTCGGCGGACAGATTGCCGTTCTTGATATCAGACAGCTTCATAATAGTACTCAGCCTTTCTTTTTCTCTTCGTCCAGACGGTCCAGCAGGTCCCAGACACCCAGCATGTACTGGATACCCAGAGCACGGTCATACTTGCCGTAACCGGGGCGGCAGTTGCCGGGGCCTTCCTCCCACAGCTGACGGCCGTGGTCGGGGCGGATATAGCCCTCGTAGCCGCCGTCATGGTAGGCGCGCAGGATCTCGATGATGCCGGTCTCGCCGCAGCAGTCGCGGTGAGCAGCCTCGGAGAAGTCGCCGTTGGGGAAGTGGTGGATGTTGCGGATGTGAGCAAACGCAATGCGGTCGCAGTGCTTGCGGACGATCTCGGCAACATTGTTGTTGGGGTTTGCGTTCAGGCTGCCGGAGCACAGGGTCAGGCAGTTGTACTCGTCGTCCACCATGCTCAGGAAGCGGTCGATGCTCTCAGCATCCACCAGCAGGCGGGGCAGGCCGAAGATATCCCAAGGGGGATCGTCCATGTGGATGGCCATCTTGATGTCGCACTCGCGGCAGGTGGGCATCAGAGCTTCCAGGAAGTACTTCAGGTTCTCCCACAGCTTTTCCTTGGTAACAGGGGCATAGGCCTTGAACAGCTCGTCCAGCTTTGCCATACGCTCGGGCTCCCAGCCGGGGAAGGTCATGTTGTACTTCTCGGTGAAGCCCAGGATGTAGTCGGCCATGGCCTTGTAATCGTCCTGGATCATGTCCTTCTGGTAGAACAGAGCAGTGGAGCCGTCGCCGACGGGGTGGAACAGGTCGGTACGGGTCCAGTCAAAGATGGGCATGAAGTTGTAGCAGATGACCTTGACACCGAACTTGGACAGGTTGCGGATGCACTGCTTGTAGTTCTCGATGTACTTGTCGCGGGTGGGCAGGCCGATCTTGATGTCGTCGTGGACGTTGACAGACTCAACAACGTCCATATCGAAGCCGTAAGCGTGGATCTGATCGGCGACTTTCTGGATCTCGTCGATCTCCCAGATCTCGCCGGGCATCTTGTTGTGCAGCGCCCAGACGATGCTGGTCACGCCAGGGATCTGCTTGATGTCGCTGAGGGTGATGGGATCGTTGCCCTCACCATACCAGCGCCAACCCATTTTCATAGGCATAGTGGAATCCTCCTTGTGTGGCTATGCGGTGTTGCTTTGCTTTCTCACACCCTTGGCGGAACGCCATGGTGCATTCTCATCCATATTCTAATATATCAGTTGAGACTTGACAATTGACATTTTGACTTTTTTTAGAGTTTTTTCTTGTATACTTTAGACAAAAAAGACGGCTGAGATGGATTTTGCATCCATTTTCAGTCGTCTTTGTGTAAATTTTAACGTTATTTTACTCTTCCGTGAAGTAATCCGGGTGGCGCTGACGGGCCTGCTCCACACTGAGCCTGTAGCGGTTGAGGTGGTCGGACAGAGCCCGGCTCACATCCTCCTCCGAGCCGTGGAGCACGGCTTCCAGGATGCGGGTGTGGGCGGCGCAGACGGATTTGTTCTCGTCGGTCTGGAGGCTGAACTTGCGCAGCCGCTCAATGTGCTGGAACGTGGAGAGCATGTGGTCAAAATGTTCCTCCATGCCGCACAGCGTAAAAGCCATCCGGTGGAACGCGTTGTCCAGATCCAGCATCCGGATCTCCCGGCGCTCGGCCCCGGGCTCTCGCTCCAGCTGGCGGTAGCTCTCGATATTAAAGCGGTAGGCCTCCTCCTGTTCCAGGGTCAGGGTGCCGCGGATGCGGTTGAGCATCTCTTTTTCCAGCGTGAAGCGGGAAAACTGCTCCATCTCCATCAGCTTGAGGTCGATGGGGGCCACATGGGTGCCGCTCTGGGGTTTGATCGTGACCATGTGCGCGATATTGAGCATGATGAGCGCTTCCCGCATGGGGGTGCGGCTGATGCCCAGCTCCTGGGCCAGCTCCCGGTCGTTCAGCTCGTCGCCGGGTTTGAGCTCCATTGTAATGATCCGGCTCCGGATGGTCTCGTAAGCCACTTCGCGTGCACTCCGTACTGCCATGGCGTTTCTCTCCCCTCGGTAATATATCAGTCCGTTTTTTCAATTGTACCCGGGCGGAAACGCTTCGTCAAGAGGAATGCAGGGAAAAGTTGCACAGTCTTTACATTCCTTTTTTGGGCTTCCGGTACAGTACCGGTACCCACACGGCCACCAGCGCCAGACCGCAGACCACATCCACGATGGAATGCTGTTTTGTGAAGACCGTGGAAGCGCAGATGAGCAGCGCCCAGCCCCAGGCCAGCACTTTCAGGCCGGGGCGGTCTTGGGCCAGCTTGCTGCGGGAGAACGCCAGCGCCATGCAGCCGGAGCTCTGGCAGTGGATGGAGGGGCAGACGTTGACGGAAGCGTCCGCGTTCCAGAGCATCTGCATGATCCGCATGGCGATGTTGTCCCGGCCAATGGCCTCCGCCGTGGGGCGGATGTCCAGTCCGTTGGGTAGTACCATATATAAAATGAGGCAGAACGTCATGCCCGAGAACATCATCAGGCAGAGCTTGTCATAGCTGGCGGTGTCGTACCACCAGAGCAGGGCCGTGACGCCCGCCAGCAGGAAAAACCAGCTGCAATAGGGGAAGACGAACCACTCGCAGAACGGGATGAGGTCGTCCAGCGGGGCGTGGATGATGTACTTGGGGTTTTTAACGGTCAGATCCAGCCAGAAAAACCAGATGAGGTAGACCACCCAGTAGAGCTGGAACCAGAGGTGCGGTTTCAGATTTTTGCGCAAAGGATTGGAATGCATGTGTTTTCTCCTATAATTTTTATGAATGAACGCTTTATTTTACCACAAAGCGTCGTCTTGCGCAAATCCATTTCCTGTTATAGAATAGGGGGGAAAGAGAAGAGCATTCACTTAAAAGGAGATTCTATGCCTGAGATTCGTATTGCCGCCCTGGATCTGGACGGCACGCTGCTGAGCCGTGAGAATACCGTTACCCCCGCCACCCGGCAGGCCATTGCCGACGCGGTGGCCCGGGGCGTTGTGGTGCTGCCCGCCACAGGCCGTGCCCTGGCCAACCTGCCGCCGCTGGTGGCCCAACTGCCCGGGGTCCGCTATGCCATCACCTCCAACGGGGCTGCCGTCTGGGACCTGGGTACCGACCCGCTGGGCGCGGTCTACAGCCGCTATTCCGACGCGGAAACGCGCCAGACCAGCGAGCCCGCCTGCCTTGTCCGGCGGCTCTTCCCGGTGGAAAAGGCCCGGGAGGTGTTCGGGCTGTATCAGGAATTCGAGGGTTCCCTGAGCGTGTTCAGCGATGGCCGGGTCATCCGGGACCGTTTGGCGCAGGAGCGGATGGGGAATCACCTGCGCCGCCTGCTCAGCCTCTCCACCGAGGCAAAGCAGCCCAACGACGGCCGGTTCCACATCGTGCGGGACACGGCGGAGTGGATGAGCCGCCACGCCCATGAGATCGAGAAATTCTGCATGTTCTTTGAGAACGCGGAAGCGGCCGAGGCGGCCCTGCCACGGTTCTATGCGCTGGAAGGCGTGGAAGTGGTGCAGGGCTCCCCGGACAACATTGAGGTCACGGCCAAAGGCGTGGACAAGGGCAGCGCCCTGCTGGCCCTGGCCGACCGGCTGGGCATCCCCCATGAATGCACATTGGCCGTGGGTGACAGCGACAATGACCGCGCCATGCTGGAAAAGGCAGGCGTGGCCGCTGTGATGGCCAATGGGATGGAGCGTGTGAAACAGCTGGCCGACATCGTGAGCGAAAACGACTGTGACCATGACGGTGTGGCCGAGATCTTTGCCCGGCTTTCGGTCTGAACAGCGTCCGAAAACGCAAAAATAACAGCAAGTTCCCCGCCGGAGAGCGCCAGGACAGGTGCTCTTCGGCATTTTTGTGCAATGTATACAAGGTCTTATGCAAAACATTGTGCTTGTTGAGCATTACCAAACGCCCCGCCGTCGTTTATACTAATAATACGAACGTATGGTGGGGCGAAGTGTGCCTGTGAGGCCTGCACCCCATTCCCAGAGAGTTAAAATAAAAGGAGAAATGCGTTATGAATCCCATCGTAGAAAAGGTCTATCAGATCGGCATTATCCCTGTTATCGCTTTTAACAGCGTTGATGAAGCCCTGCCCCTGTGCAAGGCTCTGGCTGACGGCGGTCTGCCCGCAGCTGAGGTCACCTTCCGTACCGCATGCGCTGAGGAGTGCATCCGCAAGATCCACGAGGAGATGCCCGAGATGCTGCTGGGCGCAGGCACTGTCCTGACCACCGAGCAGGCTGACCGTGCAATGGCAGCAGGCGCATCCTTCATCGTTGCTCCCGGCTTCGACCCCGAAGTCTGCAAGCACGTCATCGACAAGGGCGGCATCATGATGCCCGGCACCTGCTCTGCAGGCGAGATGCAGCAGGCTATGAACATGGGCTGCGAGGCCCTGAAGTTCTTCCCCGCTGAGGCAAACGGCGGTGTCGGCATGCTGAAGAACATCGGCGCTGCCCTGAAGGGCGCACGCTGGATGTGCACCGGCGGTGTCAACGCAAAGAACGTCAACGATTACCTGGGCTACGACCAGATTTTCGCTGTCGGCGGCACCTGGATGTGCAAGAGCGATGTCATCAAGGCTGGCGACTGGGCAAAGATCACTGCTCAGAGCAAGGAAGCTGTTGACACCATGCTGGGCCTGCGCCTGCACCATGTCGGCATCAACACCGGCAACGAGGAAGAGGCCATGAAGGTCGCCACCCTGCTGGGCGGTCTGCTGAACATGAAGGTCGCTCCCGGCAACTCCAGCATCTTTGTGGGCAACAAGGAATTCGAGATCATGAAGAAGCCCGGCCGCGGCACCAATGGCCACATTGCCATCGCCTGCAACAACGTTGACCGTGCCATCTATCACCTGTCTCAGCGCGGCGTGAAGTTCGATCTGGACAGCAAGAATGTCAAGAACGGCAAGACCATCGCCTGCTACTTTGCTGACGAGATTGCCGGCTTTGCAATGCACCTGGTCCAGGCCTGAGTTCCTGAGCATTTCCACGGCGTTTCCCGCCGCACCGGTCCACCCTGCGGCGGGTGATATAAAACACATCTGATTATAAAGGAGTACACCACAATGAAAGTCGTTACTTTTGGCGAACTGATGGTCCGTCTGCAGCCGTTCAACTATGAGCGCTTTGTCCAGGCTAACAGCCTGGAGTTCAGCTTCGGCGGCGGCGAGGCCAACGTTGCTGTTTCTCTGGCCAACTACGGCCTGGACGCAGCTTTCGTCACTAAGCTGCCCGCACACGCCATCGGCCAGGCCGCTGTCAACAGCCTGCGCCGCTACGGCGTTGACACCAGCATGATCACCCGTGGTGGTGACCGCGTTGGTATCTACTACAACGAGAAGGGCGCTTCTCAGCGTGGTTCTGTCTGCATCTACGACCGTGCCAACAGCGCAATCCAGCTGGCACAGCCTTCCGATTTCGATTGGGAGAAGATCTTCGAGGGCGTGGATTGGTTCCACTTCACCGGCATCACCCCGGCTCTGGGCGAGAACGTTGTCGAGATCTGCCGCGAGGCCTGCAAGGCTGCTAAGGCTCACGGCGTGAAGATCAGCTGCGACCTGAACTACCGCGGCAAGCTGTGGACCCGTGAGCAGGCTCGTGCTGCCATGACCGATCTGTGCCAGTACGTTGATGTCTGCATCTCCAACGAGGAGGACGCAAAGGACGTGTTCGGCATCGAGGCCGAGGCTACCGATATCTACGGCGGCAAGCTGAATGCTGAGGGCTACAAGAGCGTTGCCAAGCAGCTGGCTGACAAGTTCCACTTCGAGAAGGTCGCTATCACCCTGCGTGAGAGCCACAGCGCATTCGACAACGGCTGGAGCGCTATGCTGTACGACGTTGCTTCCAACGAGTACTGCTTCTCCAAGAAGTACGACCTGCACATCATCGACCGCGTTGGCGGCGGTGACTCCTTCGGCGGCGGCCTGATCTACAGCCTGCTGACCGGCAAGAGCACTCAGGAAGCTGTTGAGTTCGCTGTGGCTGCTTCTGCTCTGAAGCACTCCATCGAGGGCGACTACAACATGATGACCGTGTCCGAGGTCGAGAAGCTGGCTGGCGGCGACGGTTCCGGCCGTATCCAGCGCTAATTGCAGGAAGGAGTCCAGAATGGATATCCGCTACTCCTGCAACCAGAAGGATTTCAAGCGCTATACCACTGAGGAAATGCGGGACGAAATGCTCATCACCGGCCTGTATAAGGCCGATGAGGTCGTTGCTGTGTACAGCCATGTGGACCGTATGGTCACGCTGGGCTGCATGCCGGTGCACGAGACCGTGTCCATCGACAAGGGCATCGATGTGTGGGCAAACTTCGGCACCCACTACTTTCTGGAGCGCCGCGAGATCGGCATGTTCAACATCGGCAAGGATTCCACCGGTATCGTGGTGGCCGACGGCGTAAAGTACGAGCTGGGCTACAAGGACTGCCTGTACATCACCAAGGGCACCAAGGAAGTCACCTTTGCTTCCGCCGACCCGGAGCATCCCGCCAAGTTCTACATGGTATCCGCTCCCGCACATTGCTCTTACGAGACCCGCCTGATCAAGATGGCCGATGCAAACCATCGTCCTCTGGGCAGCGTCGAGACCTGCAATAAGCGCACCATCAATCAGTTCATCCACCCGGATGTGCTGAAGACCTGCCAGCTCAGCATGGGTATGACCGAACTGGAATCCGGTTCCAACTGGAACACGATGCCCAGCCACACCCACGAGCGGCGCATGGAAATTTATACCTACTTTGAACTGCCCGAGGGGCAGGTGGTGTTCCACATGTGCGGCGAGCCTACCCAGACCCGCCACATCGTGATGCACAACGAGGATGCTGTCATCAGCCCTTCTTGGAGTATTCACAGCGGCGTAGGCACCTCGAACTATACGTTTATCTGGGCAATGGGCGGCGAGAACATGGAGTTTGACGACATGGACAACATCGCTACCACTGACCTGCGCTAAAAAGCACCATACACAAGCCCCGTACCGGGTCCACCGGTACGGGGCTTTTTGCTAAAAATTTAACTTGAACCCTCTCCGTCATTGCTGCGCGATGCCACCTCTCCCGAAGGGCGAGGTTTTTATCCATCTTTCCTCAACGTATCTAAAAGCTCCCCCTTCGGGGGAGCTGGCTGCGAAGCAGACTGAGAGGGTTATTTAACTTGAGAAGGAGAAAATCATGGATCTTTCCGCTTTCAACCTGCAGGGCAAGGTGGCTCTGATCACCGGCGGTGCCCACGGCATCGGTTTTTCCATCGCCGAAGGCATGGCCCAGTGCGGTGCAACCGTCTGCTTCAACTGCTCTTCCGAAGCAAGCCTTGAAAAGGGCCTTGCAGCATACAAGGCAATCGGCATCGACGCACACGGCTATGTGGCCGACGTGTCCGATGAGGACGCTGTGAACGCCATGGTTGCAAAGATCAAGGCCGAGGTCGGCCCTGTGGACATTCTGGTAAACAACGCCGGTCTGATGAAGCGGGTGCCCATGATCGAGATGAGCCACGCCGACTTCATGCGGGTCATCGACGTGCATGTAGGCGGTGCCTTCAACTGCTCCAAGGCCGTTCTGCCGGACATGATGGAAAAGCGCGAGGGCAAGATCATCAATATCTGCTCCATGATGAGCGAGCTGGGCCGCGAGACCGTCTCCGCCTACGCTGCCGCCAAGGGTGCACTGAAGATGCTCACCAAGAACATCGCTTCCGAGTACGGCGAGTACAACATCCAGTGCAACGGCATGGGCCCCGGCTACATTGCCACCGCCCAGACCGCTCCCCTGCGCGAGATCCAGCCCGATGGCAGTCGCCACCCGTTCGACACGTTCATCTGCGCCAAGACCCCCGCAGGCCGCTGGGGCAACCCGGAGGATATGGTGGGCCCCTGCGTCTTCCTGGCCTCCCATGCTTCTGACTTCGTCAATGGCCAGATCCTCTACGCCGACGGCGGCATCCTGGCTTACATCGGCAAGCAGCCCAAGTAAAAATATCAAAACAACAAAACAGAGAGCAAAAGCCCTGCGGGATCCCGCGGGGCTTTTGCTCTCTGTCCCGGTGTGATCAAATAATAATGCCGTCGCAGTGGTCGATCTCGTGCTGGATGATCTGTGCCGTCCAGCCGGTGAACGTTTTGACGCGGGTCTGGAATTTTTCGTTCTGCCACTGCACTTTGATGGTCTGCCAGCGCTTTGCGGGCCGGGTGCCGATGAGGGAAAGGCAGCCCTCTTCGGCATCATAAGGATCGGTCTTTTTGAGGATGACCGGGTTGAATAGGACGAGGTATGTGTCCTGGTTCTCAACTGCGATGATGCGTTTGTTGACACCAATCATATTGGCGGCCATGCCGACACAGCCGTCCTGGTGCGCGATCAGCGTCTCCAAAAGGTCGTGCGCAACGGGCAGGTCTTCGGGCGTGGCGAGTTCCGACTTCCGGGCGAGAAAAAGCTCGTCTTTGCAGATGTTGCGAATCATAAATAGTCCTCCATCATTTGGACATGATCGTGAAAAGAGGCCGCTGCGTTACCACAGCGGCCTCTTTCTGGCTGAGAATCAGGTGGGATGACACTCCCCACATCTCCTGACAATGGGCGACGGCTGCCTGTTCCGTCCTCTGGTTCTCACGTTTCTTTATCGGAGTGGCGAGACTCGAACTCGCGGCCTCCTGCTCCCAAAGCAGGCGCGCTACCAACTGCGCAACACCCCGGCGGGAATACCACAATAGTATACCTTTTTTTGCGGGGTTCGTCAATCCCGGTGAGGGATTTTTTGTGCGGCCTCAGCCCTTGGTGCCGCAGCCGCCGCAGCCCTCGTTGGCGGAGGGCAGGCTCTGGGCCAGCTGCTCCAGGGTGACGCTGTCGATGTACTGGTTGATGACATCGTCCAGGCCGGACCAGAAGGGCAGGGTGAAGCACTGCTCGGACATGGGGCACTCGTTGGTCTCGCTGCCCAGGCAGGGGATGGGGGCTACACTGCCCTCGATGGCGCGCAGGATCTCCCCGGCGGTGTAATCGGCAGGAGTTTTGGTCAGGCGATAGCCGCCCTGGCTGCCACGCTCGCTCTTGACAAGGCCCATCCGGGCCAGCGGGGTGACGATCTGCTCCAGATATTTCAAGCTCAGGTTCTGACGCTCGCTGATCTCTTTCAGGGAAACGGTGGTGCCGGGGGCGTAGCGTGCCAGCTCGGCCATCAGACGCAGGGCATAACGACTTTTGGTGGAAAATTTCATACGTGCTCTCTCCTTGGTTGTCTTGTCCTAGTATAACACGAGGGTTTGGATTTGAAAAGCGAAAAGCACGTTTTCTCTTGTACAAACAAAAAATGTCTGTTATCATATAATAGAGAAAGTGTGACATTAAGGAGATGAAACAATGATCGAGAAGATCGATGCCGGCACGGCCATCCGCCTGCTGGATGCGGGCAAGGCGGTGGCGGTGGACGTCCGGGAGCCGGACGAGTATGCGGTGGGACACATCCCGGGAGCAAAGCTGCTGCCGCTGGGCGAGGTCAACAGCCGGGCGGCTGAGGTGTTGCCGGAGAAAGAAGCGACCTGGCTGGTCTACTGCCGCACGGGCCGCCGCAGCGCGGAGGCGGTGCAGAAGCTGGACGCGCTGGGCTACAGCAACCTGTATGATCTGGGCGGTATCCTGAGCTGGCCCTATGAGATCGAGGGAGACTTTGAAGGACACTTTTAAATCAGAAAAATAAAAAGAAACGAGGTCGGGCAACATGGCATTCAAGGCAAAAGCGTTCGCGGGCAGCCACTGCGGCTGCCGCTACCAGCAGGACTACCGCCCCACTCTGGGCCGGGACGGCAAAAAAGAGTCCGGCACGCTGGAGGTCATCAAGTTCTACTATGATGGTGCCATCCGGATGGAGCAGCACTGCTACGGTGAGGCCGCAACATTCGTCTTTGGCGTGTGGGCGTCCGGAATGGACCCGGACGGCACCCTCCACTGGAACCTGCCCGACCGCCGCAAGAGCTACTACGATGAGGACTATCTGCCCCAAAAGCTGGACCGGGTGGATGAGGCAGGCAACCTCTATTTTGACGGCTCGCCGTTCCCGTGGAAGCTGGCGGACGATTTTGCCGAGGATCCGCGCTGGGGCTACCCCCGCTGGAAAGTGGTGCTGGGCAAGCTGCTGGGCAAAGGCAAAGCCGAATAAAACGGCACGCCGCAGCCCACACTTTTTGCACAGACCGGCAAAATTGGGCCGGAAATGCCGCAATTTTTGCAATTCATATTGACACGGTGGGAATACTAGGGTATAAATATAGTGTCGCTCTGTGTGCATGTGGCTGGCAGCCGCGGCAGGAGAGTGTCAAAAGAGAGTATCCCGGGCGTTTGGCCCGGATTTTATCCGACGAAAGGACGGGTTTCAAATGGAAAATAAAACCTCCGGCGGCGTGCAGCCGTCTGAAAAGGTCGTCTATCTCGACAATGCCGCCACGACTGCCTGCGCACCCGAGGTGCTGGCTGTCATGGTCGAGGCCCTGAGCGGTGCCTGCGGTAACCCCAGCAGCCACTACAGCGTTGGCTACGAGGCCAAGGAGTTCGTGGACACCGGCCGCGCGCAGGTGGCCAAGGCCATCAATGCTTCCCCGGCGGAGATCTTCTTCACCGGCTGCGGCTCTGAGGCTGACAACTGGGCGGTCAAGGGCACTGCCTTTACCAAGGCACGCCAGAACAAGAAGCACCTCATCACCAGTGCGTTTGAGCACCACGCCATCATGCACAGCATGGCTTCTCTGGAGCGCCTGGGCTTTGAAGTTACCTATATCAAGCCCACCTCGGAGGGCTATATCCGCCCCGAGGACGTGGAGGCTGCCATCCGCCCCGATACCGCCCTCGTCAGCATCATGATGGCCAACAACGAGATCGGCACCATCCAGCCCATTCAGGAAATCGCTGAGGTCGCTCACAAGCATGGCGTCTGGATGCACACCGATGCCGTGCAGGCTGTGGGTGCCATCCCGGTGGACGTCAAGGAGCTGGGCGTGGATATGCTGTCCATGAGCGCTCACAAGTTCAACGGCCCCAAGGGCATGGGCGCTCTGTACTGCCGCAAGGGCATCTGGCCCCAGAACCTGATCGACGGCGGCAGCCAGGAAGCCCGCCACCGTGCAGGTACTGAGAACGTGGCCGGCATCGCTGGCATGGGCAAGGCTCTTGAAATGGCTACCACCAATATCGAGGCCCGTATGGCCCACGAGCAGGAGCTGCGTGATTACGTCATCGACCGTGTGCTCAAGAACATCCCCGAGGCCCGCCTGAACGGCGGCCGCACCCCCCGCCTGCCCGGCAATGTCAACATCAGCTTCCCGGGCCTGGAGGGTGAGACCATCCTGCTGGATCTGGATATGCACAACATCTGCGCTTCCACTGGCTCCGCCTGCAACTCGGACAGCCTCGACCCGAGCCACGTCCTGCTGAGCATCGGTGTGCCGGAAGAGATCGGCCACGGCTCCATGCGGTTTACGTTTGGCCCGCAGAACACGATGGAAGAAGCAAAATATCTGTGCGACGTGCTGGAGGAGGTCATCCCCCGCCGCCGCGCGATGAGCTGCATGTGGTTACAGGGCCAGAACACGGCCCGTCAGTTCAGCCTGAAGGGAGAACAGTAAAAATGGCAAGTATGTATAGTGCAAAGGTCATGGAGCATTTCGCAAACCCGCACAATGTCGGCGAGCTGCCCGACGCCAACGGCGTGGGCGAAGTCGGCAACCCCAAGTGCGGCGACATCATGCGCATGTACCTGAAAATTGAGAATAATGTCATCGTGGACGTCAAGTTCCTGACGTTCGGCTGCGGCGCTGCCATCGCGACCAGCAGCATGGCGACCGACCTGATCAAGGGCAAGACCGTGGATGAGGCCCTGAAGCTGACCAACAAGGCCGTTGTCGAGGCCCTGGAAGGCCTGCCTCCCATCAAGGTCCACTGCTCTGTTCTGGCTGAGCAGGCGGTCAAGGCCGCCCTGTCCGACTACTATCGTCGTCAGGGCATCGATCCGGAACCCATCGTGGGCAAGATCGAAGAGGATTGTGACCACTGCGAGAGCTGCGGCGGCTGATCCCGGATTCCATAAAAAACACAACGCCCTGCGGGCTGTTCACAACACTGTGAAGCCCGCAGGGCGTTTTTGCTGATTCCTTTCTATCAGATTAGAGTGCCAAGCTGTCCAGCACGGCGTTGACCACGTCCAGCGGAACCTGGCCAGGGGCGCTGGCCGTGCCGGGGTTGGCAAAGGTCATGGCGGAGCCAAAGGCCTCGCCGCACAGGCGGCTCACCCCGCCCAAGGCCCCCATGCTCATGGTGATGACGGGCGTTTCCGGGTGCAGGTCGGTCATCTCAGCGGTGGCGGCCAGCAGTTCCAACACATCGGCGCGGCTGCGGGGCATAACAGCCAGCTTGGGTAGGTCAGCTCCGGCCTCCTGCATGGCAGTCATCCGGCGGACAAGCTCCTCTTTGGGCGGCGTCTTCTCAAAATCGTGGCTGGAGCAGACGACGGCTATCCCGGCGGCGTGGGCCTGCGCAATGAGGGCGGGCAGTGCCTCTCGGTTGGGGAAGAACTCAATGTCCAGCAGGTCGGCACAGCCAGAGGCACAGACCGTCGTGCAGAATGCTGCGTATTCTTCTTGGGCCAACGGCTTTTTGCCGCCCTCAGCCTGGGTGCGGAATGTGACCAGCAACAGCTTTTCGCCCAGGGCAGCCCGGAGCTCATGCAGGCAATGCGCCAGAGCATTCATATCGGAAACAGCGTCGAACCAGTCGGCCCGCCATTCCACACAATCCGCTTTCAATGTGGAAAACGCGGCGGCCTTTTCCAAAATCGCCGATTCGGTGCGCTCGACGATGGGGATGATGACTTTGGGGCGGCCAGTGCCGATGCAGCAGCCGCGCAATGTAAGATTCGGCATTTTGATCTACCTCCATGCTCATGATAAATGGAATATGCGACCCTTGTCAAGCCTGACGAGGCAAAAAGCGGAAATGCGGATTCTTTTTGGTCAAAATAGCTCTTGTGGAAATCGGAAAAATTCAGTACAATGGACGCAGAAAAAGGCAGTGTGGCCCGATGGGGGCTGCACTGCCTTTTGCGTTTGGATCGAATCGAATCGGGGGAAGTATGAATGAAAGAGGAAACTAAGATGAGAACGACAGCCCAGGTGCTGGTAGACTGTCTGGAAGCCGAGGGAGCCGATGTGATCTTCGGCATCCCGGGCGAGGAGACACTGGACCTGATGTTCGCCATCCGGGACAGCAAAATTCGTTTTATTCCGGTGCGTCATGAGCAGGGCGCGGCCTTTATGGCGGATGTCTATGGCCGTCTGACCGGGCGGGCCGGTGTCTGCCTGTCCACGCTGGGCCCCGGTGCCACCAACCTGGTCACGGGCGTGGCAGATGCTTATTTGGATGGTGCGCCGCTGGTGGCCATCACGGGGCAGGTTGGTACCGACCGGATGCAGCTGACCAGCCACCAGTATCTGGATTTGACCGCCATGTTTGAGCCCATTACCAAGCGTTCCAAACAGATCATCCGCCCGGATACGGTAGGCGAGATCGTCCGGCTGGCGTTCAAGCACGCCGAAAAAGGAAAGCCGGGTGCCACCCACATCGACCTGCCCCAGAACATTGCCAAGATGCCCGCCGACGCAGTGCCCCTCAAGCGCCAGCAGGTGCATGACCTCTATGCGGACCCGACTCATATCGCGGCGGCGGGCAAGATCATCAGCGAGGCAGAGAACCCGGTCATTCTGGTGGGCACCGGCGCGGTGCGCGCCCATGCGGCGGCTGCCATCACCGAAATGGCCGACCGCCTGCACATCCCGGTGGTCAACACCATGATGGCCAAGGGCGTTGTTCCCAAGGACGATCGGTACAGCCTGTGGACCATCGGCATCCCCCAGAAAGACTATGTCAACCAGGTGTTCGACCGGGCAGATGTGGTCATTGCCATCGGCTATGATATTGTGGAGTGCGCTCCGGCCAAGTGGGGTGCCCGTCCGGATATGACGATTGTCCACATCGACAACGCCCCGGCGGATGTCAACAAGCGGTATCAGCCTGCTGTGGAAGTAGTGGGCGATATCTCTGAGAGCGTGTACGAGATCCTCCGCTGTGCTCGCCGCGGCACCGAGCCGGAGTTCGCACTGGAGCTGCGCCGTACCATGGAAGCGGAGCACGAGGCCATGGCCAACGACGACAGCTGTCCCATGAAGCCTGCCCGCATCCTTGCCGATGTGCGCAAGGTCATGGGCCGCAGCGATATTCTTGTGAGTGATGTGGGTGCCCACAAAATGTGGATCGCCCGCCACTACGACTGCTATGAGCCCAACACCTGTCTGATCTCCAACGGCTTTGCCAGCATGGGCTTCTCCATCCCGGGTGCCTTTGCCGCAAAGCTCCTCTACCCAGATAAAAAGGTGCTGGCGGTCTGCGGTGACGGCGGCTTTATGATGAACAGTCAGGAGCTGGAAACGGCCGTCCGGGAGAAAGTGCCGTTTGTGACCCTCATCTGGGAGGACTCCAGCTATGGTCTCATCAAATGGAAAGAACAGGAACAGTTTGGCGGCGAGCACTGCTATGTGGACTTCACGAACCCCGATTTCAAGATGCTGGCAGAGGCCATGCACTGCAAGGGCTACCGTGTGGAGAAAGCAGAAGACCTGATTCCGACGCTGGAAGAAGCGTTCCGGCAGGATGTGCCCAGTGTCATTGTGGTGCCTGTGGACTACAGTGAGAATATGAAGTTGTCGGAACACCTGAAAGAGGTTTACACCAAGAAACAGGAAACGATCATATGATATAAGGGAATATAGAGCGGAAAACCAGTCCTCCGGCCTGTGTTGCACGGCAGAGGGCTGGTTCTCTTTTCATAAAAAGAAGAGTGGAAAAGAAATATGAAAAAAGCAGCAGAAAAGTGTTGACAAGAGGCCCGGTGTGTGGTATTATACTTGAGCGCCAAGCGCTGAGGCAAAAGAATGACTTCCAAAGCCTCAGCAGGAAGCCCTTGAAAAGAACCAATAGACGCTGAAAAGTTCCAGTTTGTTCTGAGAAACTTCTTGGATGTCCAAGTTCAGAAAGTTCAAAAGCTTCTAAAAAATAAGGCTTGACAAAAAACCACTTCGGTGGTAAAATAAACAGGTCGTCAGCCGCAAGGCTGAGGCGCTACAGGACCTTGAAAATTGAACAATATCGAAAAACTTGTAAGGAACCTTTTAAGTGTTTGGAAAAACACTAAAAACAATTCCAAAAGTAATTCACACAGGACGCAAGCGATTGCGTGCTGAGCGAACAAGATTTAACACTTTAGAAGTGATAAATATCATTTATAAAGAGTTTGATCCTGGCTCAGGACGAACGCTGGC
>ENA-UAOZ01000614-UAOZ01000614.1-human-gut-metagenome-genome-assembly--contig:-NODE-614-length-19066-cov-6.617695_pt1 | contig 19066 bp, 18 predicted proteins | sample MGYA00243474_ERZ654565 | MGnify/ENA primary metagenome ERZ654565 (study PRJEB26926, sample SAMN06164854) | human gut metagenome | biome: ENVO:00009003; feature: ENVO:2100002; material: ENVO:00002003...
GTCGATTATCGCTTGCTGAACTGCGGAGCGCGACGAGCTGCTTTGAGACCTGGTTTCTTACGCTCTTTCATACGTGGGTCACGAGTCAGGTAACCTGCTGACTTGAGAACCGGTCTGTAATCTGCGTCTGCCTCAAGGAGTGCTCTAGCGATTCCGTGACGGATAGCTCCAGCCTGTCCTGTGTATCCACCACCACATACATTAACGATTACATCGAACTTGTCAGCTGTCTCTGTAGCCACGAGCGGCTGGCGAACAACAACTTTCAGAGTTTCAAGTCCAAGATACTCGTCGATATCTCTTTTATTGATTGTGATCTTTCCTGTTCCAGGTACAAGATATACTCTTGCGATAGATTTTTTTCTTCTTCCTGTTCCGTAATATTTTGCGTTAGCCACTGTTATTTCCTCCTTCTACCTAAAATGTAAGAACTTCCGGCTTCTGAGCCTGATTTGCATGCTCTGGTCCAGCGTATACATGAAGCTTCTTGATCATGTCTCTTCCCATAGGTCCTTTCGGGAGCATTCCCTTAACAGCAAGCTCGATTACCTTCTCTGGCTTCTTAGCAAGAAGCTCAGCAAGTGTAGTCTCTTTCATTCCTCCAACATAGTCAGAGTGATTGTAGTAGATCTTCTGCTGTAATTTCTTTCCTGTTACTTTAACTTTCTCTGCATTAACAACGATTACATAATCTCCTGTATCGATGTGCGGAGTATATTCCGGTTTGTTCTTTCCTCTGAGTACCTTTGCGATCTCAGATGCAAGACGTCCAAGTGTAGCGCCTTCAGCGTCAACCACATACCATTTTCTTTCAATCTTATCAGGGTTAGCCATATAAGTTTTCATGGGTGTTCCTCCTATAAATAATCATTATATACTATTGCTTATTTATTTGAAATCAGCATACTCCGGGGCTTTGGTGCATACTGTTTCTCCTTATGCCATACCTTGCTATTATATGTTGATTTATGTTCTGTGTCAAGTGTTTTTTGACGAAATCGCAATATTTTTTCACACAGAAATGCCTGTCCTCGACTATCTCCAGAACAGCCATCACTCATTTATTCAAAATGTACTGTTACCACCATGATCTCACTGTCCGTGCCCACTCGGATATTCGGTCCATAGACACCCACTCCTGATGTAACAATGCTATACATATCACCAATCTGCTTAACTCCCCAGTAGTTTTTCCATGCAAATGGCTGAACAATCGTCAGTGGAAAGAATTGTCCTGCATGAGTGTGCCCTGAGAATAAGACATCCACACTTGCTTTATCATACTCTCTCAATTCATCCGGCTCATGATTCATTACAAACAGTGGCTTTGTTTGATCTAAATCTGCTGTCAGTTCTTCGATGGACTTTCGTTTTGAAGTGCCTCGCCCATTCTTTTCTCCGTCCAACCTTCCAACAAGATAAAACTTCTGATCAATCAGTTCTGATTCATCCTCCAGCACTGTGATTCCGGCTTTTTCCATGAATTCATCCATTCTCGGATCACGGAGTGCTTTCTTAGACGCGCCGATTGAGAATCCCGCAACCAATGTCTCTTTCACATCATGATTCCCATACACTGCATATGTTCCGTACTTACTTTGAATCTGATGTAATGTCTCTGACAAGTGTTTTGGATTATCTAATGCCTCATATTCATTATCAAAAATGTCTCCAGCCAGGACAACCAGATCCGGATCCTGCTTGTTGATCCTATCAACCATTTTCTCCATGTCTTTACTGCCAACACTATATCCCAAATGAAGATCTGCAATCAGCACGACTTTCATTTCCTTCAAATCATCTGCCTGTTTACTGATCGAGATATCATGAAATGATGTCTTAATCTTCTTCGCATGCACTGCTCCGTATAGTGTAAACAGGAAACTTCCTCCAAGGATAAAAACTGCCAGTAGGATCACACCTGTTTTTGTTCGGATCAATGGTTCGCCCATCCAGGACCATTTGAAAGCAAGGAAAGAACGCAATAACCAGATCAAATCACAGACCAGGATAAAGAAAATAACATAAATCAGAAATCCGATCCAATAGTTTCCAAATTGAAGAATTTTAAGCTGTATTTCACTCTGTGAAAGAAATTTCCCAAGGAATATGGAAGATGCAAGTAAAAGAAGTAAGAAGGCAATTCCTATGCTCACTATTTTCCAATGTGGAATCCCCATCCACTTTCTCCAGCGAAACCATCCCGTAAAAACATAGGAACACAGTACAATATAAACAAATAACATAAACCATTTAAACATTCCGTTGCCTTGCGTCCTTCCGCTTATTTTCTTACTAAATCTACTTCTACTTTCATTCATTTCTCTACAAAATGTTCTATCTCCGCACGAAATTTCTCTTTCTCCTCATCGTCACTCAGGCTTTCGATCAGTTCTGCTACAACTTCCGGGATCTCCGGTCTGAATTTCATATACCAGTCAAGCGTCTCGCGGATGTATTTCTTGCGAAACTTCTCATTTGCACAGAATGCGCTCTGCAGATTATGAAGACGATCTGCCCCTTTCACTGCATATGCCATAGAATTTGTCTTAATCCCTGCAATATAGTTCTCCATACAATATTCTTTTTCCTTCGTCACCAGCTTCACTGCTTTTAAGACATCTTCTCCCCCGATTTCTACAATCTCCTGTTCTGAAGCATCTGTATCCTCTAAAAGATCATGAAATACTGCCGCAACCCGATATTCAACCTGCTTACCATCCTGTCGAAGAATCTCTGCAACTGCAATCGGATGTACAATAAAAGGAGCTCCACCTATCCGAAACTGTCCTTCATGCTTCTTCTTCGCATACTCCAGTGCTTTCTGGTATATCTCTTCTCCCATGATATCCTCCTTTGAATCTTCATTTGAATCTTCCATATTTCTGTATCATCCGGCCAGTATCTTCCTGTTGTTTCGATAATTTTAGTATACGTTGTATTTCTCGTAAATGCAATTCTATCTCTTTAAACTTTTTCACCAAATCGCTCAACTTATGTTATAATTAGAAATAGGTTTTAAGAGATTTTTATATCTCTGACTCTTTATCGAAATCCGATAAAAATCCGAATCAAGAAAGTGGGTAACAACTATGTGGGCTTACAATGAAACTTTTTATCAAATCTACCCGATCGGATTCTGCGGTGCTCCGGTACATAATGACGGAGTAACAGAACACCGGATTCTTAAAATTGGTGAATGGGCAGAATATCTTGGTAATCTTGGAATCGGTTCAATCATCTTGAATCCGATTTTCGAATCAGACAACCATGGGTATGACACAAGAGATTTCCGCAAGATCGACTGTCGTCTTGGAACGAACGAAGACTTTAAAGAAGTCTGTGAAAAGCTGCATGATAACAATGTAAAGATCATGCTTGACGGAGTATTCAATCATGTTGGACGTGGCTTCTGGGCATTCAAGGATGTGCAGGAGAAGAAATGGGACTCTCCGTATAAAGACTGGTTCCATATCAGCTTCGACGGAAACAGTGCGTATAACGATGGTTTCTGGTATGAAGGATGGGAAGGTCATTTTGAACTTGTTAAATTAAATCTGCAGAATCCTGCAGTTGTCGACTATCTGCTTGACTGTGTCAAGATGTGGATTGAAGAGTTCGGCATAGACGGACTGCGTCTGGATGTAGCTTATTGCCTGGATCATAATTTCATGCGCCGTCTGCGCAGCTTCTGCGAGGAACTGAAACCGGGATTTGCACTGATCGGTGAAGTTCTCTTCGGTGACTACAACCTGATCGTAAATGATGAGATGCTTCACAGCTGTACAAACTACGAGTGTTACAAAGGAATTTTTTCAAGCTTCAACTGCATGAACATGTTCGAGATCGCACATTCCCTAAACCGTCAGTTCGGACCGGAACAATGGTGTATTTATCGTGGAAAGCATTTGATGACATTCGTAGATAATCATGATGTCACACGTATTGCAAGTATCCTAACGAACAAGAATCATCTTCCGCTTGCTTACGGTCTTCTCTTTGGTATGCCGGGTATTCCGTGTATCTATTATGGAAGTGAATGGGGCGAGGAAGGTGTGAAAGCACCGGATAATGACTATGCACTTCGTCCATGCTTCGAAGAGCCGAAGCCGAATGAACTGACTGATTTCATCAAAGAATTGATTGAAGTTCGCAGAAACAGTGATGCTCTTTGCAATGGTTCTTACCGAAATGTTGTCATTACAAATCATCAGCTGATCTTTGAACGCCGCGCTGATAATGAACGTGTTCTCGTTGCGATCAACGCCGGTGATTCTGAGTTTACTGCCGGAAATGGAGAATTGCAGGGTAATTTCACAGAACTGCTTGCAAATGCTGATGAAATAGAAAATATAACTCTGAACGGACAGCTGACAATGCCGGCTTACAGTGTACAGTTCCTGAAAGCTGTATAAGATTTTACTGATTAAGTCATTAGAAAAAGGATGAGTGGTAATGTATCTCACATTTACCATTCATCCTTTTCTTTTTATAACTTCTTCACAAAAAGTGTACGCATCGCATTGAGTATTGCAAGTACCATAACTCCCACATCTGCAAAGATTGCGAGCCACATATTTGCAATTCCAAGTGCTCCGAGAATCAGGCACACGCCCTTTACTGCGAGAGCAAATACAATATTCTGATATACGATTCCGAGACATTTCTTAGAAATTCGGATTGCCTTAACAATCTTCAACGGATCATCATCCATCAGGACAACATCTGCTGCCTCAATTGCCGCATCGGATCCCATTGCCCCCATCGCAATACCGATATCCGCTCTTCCAAGAACCGGTGCATCGTTGATACCGTCTCCGACAAATGCCAGGTTTGCCTTCGCCGGCTTCTCAGCCAGAAGTCTTTCTACCTGCTCCACCTTATCTCCAGGAAGCAGTTCGCTATGAACCTCATCAATACCAAGATCTGCTGCCACCTGGTCTGCCACCTGTTTCGCATCTCCCGTCAACATGATTGTCTTCTGAATTCCTGCCTGTTTCAGTTTCGCGATTGCTTCTTTAGAAGTCGGTTTCTCAACATCTGAAATCACAATGTGTCCTGCATATTCGCCATCAATTGCCATATGTATGATTGTTCCTACTTTATGACATGATTTATATGGAATACCAAGACGATCCATCAGCTTAACATTTCCTGCTGCAACGCTTCTTCCGTCTACTTTCGCTGTAATTCCGTTTCCACTGATTTCTTCTATCTCACTGACACGGGAACGATCCAGTTCTTTTCCGTAAGCCCTCTGAATACTCTTGCTGATTGGATGAGATGACGCACTCTCTGCAAGTGCCGCATACTCTAAGAGCTGCTTTTCTTCCATCTGATTATGATGTACTCCGACCACTTCAAAAATTCCCTGAGTCAAAGTTCCTGTCTTATCAAAAACAACATATTTTGTCTTGGACAGTGCCTCGAGATAATTGGATCCTTTCACCAAAATTCCCTCATGGCTTGCCCCGCCGATTCCTGCGAAAAAGCTAAGTGGGATGCTGATAACCAGCGCGCACGGACAGCTGATTACAAGAAATGTCAGTGCTCTGTAGATCCAGTCATTCCACTGCGGTGCAGCTCCCATTGCAAACATTCTCACAAGTGGTGGAAGCACTGCAAGTGCAAGTGCGCCATAGCATACCGCCGGTGTATAATATTTTGCAAATTTAGAAATAAAGTTCTCTGATCTTGATTTTCTGGATGTGGATTCTTCTACCAGTTCCAGTACCTTGGATACCGTTGATTCTCCGAACTCTTTTGTTGTACGGATCTTCAACACACCTGTCAGATTGATACAGCCACTGATGATCTCATCTCCGGCTTTCGCTTCTCTCGGAACGCTTTCACCGGTCAACGCACTTGTATTCAGTGTAGAGGTTCCCTCTACAACCACACCGTCGATTGGCACTTTTTCTCCCGGCTGAACAATGATCACTGTTCCGATTTCAACTTCATCCGGATCCACCTGTTCAAGACTTCCATCCTGCTCTATATTTGCATAATCCGGACGGATATCCATCAATTCACTGATATTTCTGCGGCTCTTTCCAACTGCATAGCTCTGGAAAAGTTCACCGATCTGATAAAACAGCATAACAGCAACCGCTTCATTAAAGTCTCCGGACTTCTCATAAAATGCAATCGCAATCGCACCGACCGTAGCAACTGCCATCAGGAAATTCTCATCAAATACCTGACGGTTTAAGATTCCCTTCCATGCTTTCTTCAAAATATCGTAACCAACGATCAGATATGGAATCAAAAACAATACAAATCTGATAATTCCTGTTACCGGAAGGAAATTCAATAGAATCAGGAGCACCGCCGCAGCAATGATCCTGGTCAGCATCTTCTTCTGCTTCTTCGTCATTCTTCTCACCCTCTTACAGGTAGATCTCGCAATCGTCCTCTACCTTCTTACAATTCTTCAGAACGTCTTTCATAACGCTCTTTGCATCCTGTCCCTCTTCAAACTCAACGATCATCTTCTGTGTCATGAAATTCACTGTTGCATTCTGAACACCTGCTGTGTTCTTTGCTGCATCTTCCATCTTATTTGCACAGTTTGCACAATCCACTTCAATCTTATAAGTCTTCTTCATCTTTCTCTTCCCCTTTGATCTTGTTTTTTTGACTTTCATCAAACATGTTTCCTATTCATTTTCATTAAACGATTAAGCATTCGTTTAATCTTTATATTTACATTATAGCCAACCAAATGAAAAAGTCAATACATTTTGGTATTTTTATGTTACAATACCTTTATGATTATAGAGTTGCCAAAGGCGCTATTGAATTTCAATACCGAATAAAAGGAGATTGTTTATGACTGACCATACTTTACCGCATAATCATGGTGAACATCTGAATACAGAACTTCTTATAGATAATATTGCAAAGACGGAGGACTTCCAGATTGTTGCTGACCTGTTCAAGGTCCTCGGAGATAACAGCAGGGTACGCATTTTCTGGCTTCTCTGCCACTGCGAAGAATGTGTAATCAACATTTCTTCCATGATGGACATGAGTAGCCCGGCTGTCTCTCACCATCTCCGCCAGCTGAAATCTTACGGACTGATTACCAGCCGCAGAGAAGGAAAAGAGGTTTACTACAAAGCAGCTGACACGAATCAGGCTCAGCTGCTTCATCACATGATCGAGCAGGTGATTAAAATCACATGTCCTGAAGCTTAGCTGTTATTACTGCAATATCACGCAATTAAACAAGTATATCAAAACGGAAAGACATGAATTTCTCAGAGGTATTCACATCTTTCCGTTTTCTCATTGGATTTATTCACATTTATAAAAAAGTTTTACACTTCACCGTTTTTGAACTTGATGATCATCTCGTTTGTCAAACTATCTCTGCTCGGCTCCACCGGAATCTCATCCCTTCGGAACCATTCTGCCGAGGCCAGTTCCTCGCGGTCGAGTGTGATTTCTTCCTCACCATCCAGATCACAATAGAATCCCATCAGGAGCGTATCACTGAAAGACCATGGCTGACTTTTATAGTAACGAATATTTTTAACTTTCAGCCCGACTTCTTCCATTACTTCACGCTGAACAGTCTCCTCGATTGTTTCTCCAATCTCGGTAAATCCTGCAAGAAGTGCATATTTTTTGTATGCTCTTCCGGCATATTTTGACATCAGGATCTTATCTCCATCAGTCACTCCGATGATTACAGCCGGGCAGATCTTCGGAAATTCCATATTACCGCAATGGTCACAACGCATCATACGTTCTTTTTCATCATGTCTCATCTTATGTCCACAGCGTCCACAGAACTTGCGATTACGATACCAGTTGTTCAACTGATAACCGGTAATTCCGGCAAATGCAAGATACTGCGGTTCTGCATAACGGAAAGATTCTTTATTCTCCATTGTAAACTCTGACAACCGTTCACGACTAATATTCTGTACCAGATAAAAGCGTTCCTCGTCAATCGTAAACAGATAAACTGCTTCTTCATAAATTTCTTCATTAAGCCGTTCCAGGTCACGGAATCGTGGAAAATCAATTCCATCTTTCCCTTTCTTCAGCAGTGCACTTTGTCCTTCGTAATACAATGCATAGCTCTGTGCATCCGGAGGGCATGGTCTGTACTGGTTATCAAACTGATGTGGCTGTATATCCTGAATCATAATTCTGTTCCTTCTTTCTTAAACATAGAACCAAGAACCCAGAGTACTCCGCCTGCTCCGATTGCAAAGTCTCCCAGGTTATATGTTACTTGATCCAACTTTTCCTTTCCTGTCTTAACTCCGATGTAATCAACAACCTTCTCTTTCTGATAACGGTCCGTTAAGTTACTCCAAGCACCTGCTGCCGCAAGTGTGATTCCGGTTTTTCTTAAAATATTGCTGTTCCCTAGAAGTGTCAGCATCTGTATCACTGTCACAATACCTGTTCCCACTTCTGTAAGCTTTTTCACTTTCTTTGGATTATTCGCAAATACTCCCAGACAGATTCCCGGATTATGAATACGTCGAAGTTCCAGTTTCTCTGTCAGTTTCCTCTTTTCACCCATCTTGAGATTCTTTTCCACATAGTGCTTTGCCCATTGATCCACAAGGAATACCGTGGTTCCACCCAACGGATAGAATTTATTTTTCTTCACGCTATCATCTCCCAGTCATTTCATATTACAATTCAAAGTACTTGTCCCCGGCAACAATTTCTCTACAGCATTTCCAGAAAATCTTTTTCTGAAATAATCGGAACTCCGAGATCTCTTGCCTTTTTATTTTTTGAAGATGTGAAATTTACATCATTGTTGATCAAATAATTTGTCTTTGATGTGACACTTCCTGTCACTTTACCGCCACGTTTTTCAATCTCAGTCTTTACCTCTGCACGATTTGCAAAATGTTCAACACTTCCGGTAATAACAAAGTTCACTCCGGCAAATTTCTGACTGTCTTCTGTTACTTCCTCTTCTTCTAATTCCACTTCGTCAAGAAGTCGCTTATAGATTTCCTGATGCTCTTCCTCTTTAAAATAATCTACATAGCTTTTCGCCATGACTGCTCCGACACCCTGGATCTCAACCAGTTCTGCCTCTTCTGCCTGAAGCACGCGTTGCGAATCATTTCCAAGTGCCCGGCAGATCACCTTAGCATTCGCACTTCCGATTCCCGGGATTCCGAGACCATAAACCAGTCTTGCAAGTGTTGTCTTTCTTGCCTTTTCAATACTGCTCTGCAGTTTCAGGAACGATTTTTCGCCAAAACCATCCATTGTCATGATCTCATCTCTGTAGTTATCCAGGTGGAAGAGATCTGTAAAGTCTTTCACATAACCGTGAAAAATGAATTTCTCCAGTGTCGCCTCTGAAAGGCCTTCAATATTCATCGCATCTCTGCTCACAAAAAGTGCAAATGACTTCACATGCTTTGCCTGACACTTCGGATTGGTACAATACAGCGTCTTTGTCTCATTTTCCATAGAGATTTTCGTCTCACCTCCACAGACCGGACAGACTTTGGGAATATCTTTCACTCCACTTCTTGTCAGATTCTCCGCAATCTGCGGAATAATCATGTTCGCCTTGTATACCTGGATCTCATCTCCAACACCAAGTTCAAGTTCTTCCATGATGCTGATATTATGGACGCTTGCACGGCTGACTGTCGTTCCTTCAAGCTCTACCGGCTCAAAAACCGCCACCGGATTGATCAGACCTGTTCGTGACGGACTCCACTCAATCTCAAGCAGCTTTGTGTTGCGGATCTCATCTGCCCATTTAAAGGCAAAGGAATCTCTTGGGAACTTCGCTGTTGTTCCAAGTGACTGTCCGTAAGCAATATCATCATACACAAGCACAAGACCGTCCGACGGAACTTCGTTGTGCTCAATCTCACGGGCAAACCATGCCACTTCCTCTTCAATCGTATCTCTTGTCACTTCATGGTTCTCCACAACATCAAATCCCTGGTTTTCAAGCCACTGCATCTGATATTTTCTGGAATTCTGGAAGTCCACGCCTTCTGCACGAACGAGTGTAAATGCGTAGAATCTTACATTTCTCTTTGCAGTGATCTCATTATTCAGCTGACGAACAGAACCGCTGCAAAGATTTCGTGGATTCTTATATTTCGCATCTACATCCTCAATCTCTTCATTGATCTTCTCGAAATCTTTATAGGAAATAACTGCCTCTCCTCGCAGTACAAGTTCTCCCTGATATGGAATCTTAAGCGGTACATTTTTAAATACTTTCGCATTGTTTGTAATGACCTCACCGATCACTCCGTTTCCTCTGGTAACTGCCTTCACAAGTTCTCCGTTCTGATAGGTCAGAACAACAGTAAGTCCATCCAGTTTCCAGGAGATTAATGCCTTCTGGTTTCCCAAAAACTCTTTCAGTCTTTCCACATCTTTTGTCTTATCTAACGAAAGCATCGGACGCTCATGACGCTCTTTCGGGAGCTCACTGAGTACTTCATATCCAACATTTACCGTCGGACTGTTTGCCATTCTCGTACCAAGCTTCTCTTCCAACTCCTGCAGTTCATCATAGAGCTTGTCATACTCGTAGTTGCTCATGATCTCTGTATTTTCCTGCTCATAAGAACGTCTCGCTCTGTTCAGAAGTTCCACCAGTTCTCGCATGTGATTCATTTCTTTCTGCTCATCCATCATCGCTTCTTCCCTTTCCCATGTCTCGTTCTATTATCTTGTGCTGCTGCCCACTGTTCCTGGTATTTTCCTCCCGGAAGTACGGAAGAATCTTTCAGCTGATCATATAATTCATTCAGTTCCTGATCTGTCAGTTTTCTGTACTGTCCATCCTTCAGTCCATCCAGTGTAATGTTCATCACACGAACGCGTAAAAGATCCTTCACTTCATATCCGAGAGCTTCACACATTCTGCGGATCTGGCGGTTCAGCCCTTGAGTCAGGATAATGGAAAATGTATACTTTCCAATCTTTTTTACAGTACACGGACGGGTCACAGTATCAAGGATCGGAACTCCGGATGCCATCTTCTTCAGGAAATCTTCTGTGATTTCTTTATCTACAGTTACTTTATACTCTTTCTCATGTTTATTGGCTGCACGCATCATTTTATTGATGATATCACCGTTGTTCGTCATCAGAAGGAGTCCATGAGAATCCTTATCAAGTCGTCCGATATAAGTCACACGCACCGGATAATTCAGGAAACGGACAATGCTATCCCTTTCTCTGCGTTCTTCTGTACAGACAATCCCGCGCGGCTTATTCACTGCCAGCACGATCATCTCGTCCTGTTTGGAAACAACTTTATTTCCAACTTTCACAACCTGTCCCGGCACGATACGCATACCGGTCTGCGCACGCTGTCCATCAACCGTCACGCGTCCAATCTCAATGAGGCGGTCTGCATCCCTTCTGGAACACACGCCCGCCTCGCTCAAATATTTATTCAGCCTTACCGGCTCACTCTTCTGTAAAAATTCTTCTTTGATTCGATTACTCAACTGCAAACACTCCACTTATATTATTGTCTTTGAAAAATGTATTTCCACTGTATAAAAACAGAACCTCTGAGATTCTGTAGGAATCCATAAGATCATTGATCGTTCCACTGTAATATCTCGGATCCACAACTACGATTTCTCTGTAGTATGGTGTCAGAAACGGTATAAATGAATTCGCGAAGGAATCTTTCACAAGGAGAAGACGCTTTGTGCTTGTAGAAACTGTACGGATATCAAGAAGGGATGAATTTCCTCCTAGAAATACCGTATACTGATCTTTCTCCTTTAATTTAGAAGAATCATATAAGGATGTGGAACGCTTTCCTTCATCCACATAATCTACGATCAAATCTGTATCTTCTTCTGTCGGCACATAAATATCAATCTGTTCCTTCTCTCCAAGGCTCACTCCGCTTTTTGACGCCAACATTCCGTTAAAGCTGTCTGAAACTGCATAGGAAACATATTTCCCAGAAAGATCTCCTTCAATCCCAAGGGATGGTGCCGCCGCCTGAAATGCATAAAATGCACCAAGTGTCGTCCAGTGATGATCTGTTTTGTAATAAATCTTCTCTGTCTTATGTTTATTCAATTCCGTTGAAACGTCAATCCACTCAACACTATCTCCAAGATCCTTACGAACCATACTGAACATCTGTGTCTGATCCTCCGGCTTCGCAAGTGCCGGAAGGGAATGATTCAATACATTTGCTGCATCCGGAACAAGCATCATACGAACCGGAATCTTGGACTGACTCTCTGAAAATGATTTGATTGCCTTAATATTTGCGGCAAGATGATTCTCATCTGCAACTTCAATCTGTTCTAAAAGCTGCCCATTCGTTCCGATATAGACACCATTTTCCAGACGACTTCCACCAATCCTGTCCACCGTAACTTTCAGCTTTCTCCACATGTCTCTTCCAACAAACTGATCATCCATATAAGCTTCAAATTTTTCATCATAATCTCCGCTTATCAGACTGCTCAGGCGAAACTTTGGCTTCGTTGCAAGCATACGGTTCTCCTGCACTGATTTTTCTCTGTCAGGCACAATAACATTTATAATAAGGAATAGAAACAAGGTCAGAATAAATATAATACCAACCAATTTTTCCTGTACTTTTCTCTGTCTATCTTTCTTCATCTTTTCACCTTAATTGTTGTCGTTCACTGTTTTCTATAACTCTCTAGAATCTAAAGTACAAAAACGGATTGTACGTATCTGCGATCAGATAAGCAACTGATATTGCCAGCATTCCAAAGAAAACAACCAGTGTGATTACAGTCCGTACTGTATGATTCTCAGACACATTCAGGATTGCACGGAGCATTCTTGATCCAAGTGTTGTTGATCCAATTACTGCCAACAAGTAGAACAACCAGTGTGTCAGGATCACAAAGAATACTTCTTTACCGGCAAATCCTGCTCCGCCGCCAACCATTGCAAAAAGGTAACGAAGTGCTGCTCCAAGGCTTGGACTAAAGAAAAACACCCAGCCAACCAGCACCAGTACTAATGCATAAATATGTTGCAATACACTTGGCCACCGATCCACGATTGCCCCCCAGACATATTTCTCCAGTACGAGAACTACTCCATAATAGATTCCCCATACAATAAAATTCCATGCAGCTCCGTGCCACATTCCGGTCAGCATCCAGACAATCAAAAGGTTTACAATATTTCTTGAAATCGTCACATGATTTCCACCAAGCGGAATATATACGTATTCACGGAACCAGGAGCTCAAAGAAATATGCCATCTGCGCCAGAATTCTGTAATACTTTTAGAAATATACGGCACATCAAAGTTCTTCTTAAACTCAAAACCGAACATTCTTCCAAGTCCGATTGCCATATCTGAATAGCCGCTGAAATCAAAATAAATCTGGAATGCATAAGTAATACATCCGAGCCATGCCATCAGAACTGTCAGGTTACTTGCTGATGTCGATGAGATTTCTTCAAAAATCTTTCCCAGCGTATTTGCAAGCACTGCTTTCTTCGCAAGTCCAATAATAAAGAGCATCGCGCCCTGTCCCAACTTTCTTCCGGAGATTTTCCTTGCGGTAAGCTGCTTCTCAATATCTCCATAACAGACGATTGGTCCGGCAACCAGCTGCGGAAACATGGATACATACAGCGCATACTTCACCAGACTCTGCTGTGCTTTTACCTTGCCTCGATATACATCTACAATATAGGAAATTTCCTGAAATGTGTAAAAAGAAATTCCAATTGGTAATGCCAGTTCCCTGTACGGAATACTGATTCCGAACAACGTATTCGTACTCTCTACCAAAAATCCAAAATATTTAAAGAACACAAGCAGCACAATATTTACTGTTATTGCAAAGACCAGTGACCGCTTTGCTTTCGCCTCATTCTCACTCTTATTCTCAATATCCATTCCGCAAAAATAGTTTAACAAAATACTGAGTATCATCAGAATGATATAAACCGGTTCACCCCAGGCATAGAAGATCAGACTGCCTGCAAGCAGCAGGAGATTCTTCCATTGCGGCGGTGCAATATAATAAACTGCCAGCATGATCGGCAGAAATAAAAACAAAAATGTAATACTACTAAATAACATCTGCTCCCCCTTCTACAGACTCTTGTCAAATGCGCTGCGATATTCAGAAGCTTTCGAAGATACTGCAAAAAAGATATATCTTCCACGAATACTTTCCTGTGAGTCTTCTAAAAGCTTCACCTGTTCCGGCAGGTAAGAATCAAAATCTTCTATTCTCTGTGCTTTTCTCCGTGCGATCGCATTTGTCACATTTTCTATCTGTGCATCATTTTTCACCTGTATCACCAGAACTTCCGCTGCTGAAATACTGGACGGAGAAGAATAATACAAAACACCCTTGTAATCTGCACTGTTCAGTCCATAATTTCTCTTGAGCATCTGGTCATCCATCTGCACAAGTTCTTTACTGTCCAATACACTGCTCACAGCCTTTGATACTTCTGAAAAAGTCCGCTTACTTCCACTTGCATATAGCATCAATATCACAAGATATCCCACGATAATTACTAAAAGTATATATTTCATCGCAGAGATCATTCGCTGTCTTTTCTCTGTCATAGCGTTGCCACCTCCGCCATCTTTTCTGCCCAGATTGGATAGAAATTCGCTTTAAAATGAATTCCATCCTCTTCATAATACTCATCTTCTATAATATCTGAATTATCAATGTATCCGATCTGCTTCTTTTCACACATCGCCTCTAGTTTTTCATTGTAATCTGCGATATTTGCAAGTGCCGGCTCCTTCTCTACCGCACTTTCCTGCACCGGAAAAACAGCATTCACAAAAATGTGCGCATCCGGCATAGCCTTCTGAATCTTCTTAATCACATCTGAATAATCCTTGATAAACTTGTCTACATCTCCGTTTGTCTTAGTTACATCATTCATCCCATATGCCAGAAAAACAATCTGCGGATCCAATTGTTTTGCCTGCTCGATCTGATCATCCAGTTCGCTGAAATGAATTCCAATTTTCGCAACAACACTTGATGTATTCAGTACATCATACTCTGTAAAGCTCGCCGCAATGGAATCGCCCATCACAACAGCACCGGAAAAGCGTTCCTTCATACTTCTTGTATCGGATGAATCTCCTGTTCCATCTTTCTTTTCCAACTGATTAATCTTCTGCTCAATCGTCTTCGCATCTGCAGATTCTTTGCCTTTTATATATGCAATTCCTTCACTGGTGTCGACTGGCTTCTTTGTCAGATTGCTAACACCCTGCACTGCCAGGAGTATCACTGTAATGACCAGCGCACATCCGACCCCGATCCGGATTCCCAGTTTTTGCTTTCTTTTTATTGTTTTCTTCATATATCTATATTCTTTCTGTTTTTTATATACTGTATAGAATCCCATACTGTTTTAATAGTACATTTTTTAGCAATAAAAGTCAACAAATCTGCGCTTGTATCTCGCCATTCCTTTTAGTACAATGATAGGTAGACGATTAAGAACTTAAACAGCTGCGGAGGTATCTGATTTATATGATTTCACTGACTTTAACAAATGTAAAAAGCTTCATGTCTCACCTTCTGTTAAAAGAGACCTTTGACAATTTCTCTTTTATTGAAGGAGAGATTATTACGTTTAATACCTTTCGGATTGACGGGTATATGCAGAAAGATTTCTTTGATTCCGAAGAAGAGATTCCGGAATATTCTCTTTGGAAAAATCTGCGTGAATTTTGTTTTTCCTTAATTAAAGGAAAGAAAACACCGCTCGGTTTTCATTTTGTCTTCAGCCTGAATTCAAAGAATATTTCCCGTCTGATTGAACAGAAAGAACTGGGACTTAATCCTGCTGACGTGCAGGGACTATATTTGAATATACGTTACGATGGAACTCATCTCACCTGCGTGACAGGAACTTCCTTCAAGAGTTTTATGATGGATAAGACCCTGGAACGCGAATGGGATGAGATGGTAAAGAAGTTCTTTTTAAAAAAAGAGATTGCATTTGAGTTGATGTAAATTTAAAAATCCATTAGCAATGTGTGCCGCAAGGCGCACATAATAACAGCCGCCTCACGGTCAGATAATCGTGAAGCGGCTGAACTTATTACTGCCAATGATGAGAAACTCATAGAACATATTTCTCATCATTTTACTTTATTATTTTGTCAGAAGCATCATAATATCATTGCTTCTCTTAACGAATGCTGTCATCTCTTCCGGACTTAATGGCTTATGAGCAAGCATTGCAAGATCATACAGCTGTTTGCAGATGATTGACACGTTCTCGCTGTCTTTGTTCGTTACAAGGAACTGAACAAGTGGATGGTTAGCATTGAGTACCAGTGTTGCCTGGCTTCCGAACATGGATGCATCCATGCCGCCCATACCATACATCTTCATCATCTCCTGCATTCTTCTGTTTTCCTCAGAAAGAACTGCCATAGATGCTACATTTTCATCTTTGAGTTTTTCAACTTTAACATCAAGCTTCTCATTGCCAAGCTCTTTGCGGAAGATTTCAACAAGGCTGTCTGTTGTCTTCTGGAATTCTTCCTTCTCATCTTCTGCAACTTCATCCTTCAGAGAATCATGTACATCTGCATCAATTCTCAAGAACTGAACTTCCTGATGTTTCTGCTCAAGGTATGTGATAAATGCAGAATCAATGTTATGTGTCAGAATGATTGCATCCTGTCCCTGGGCCTTGAACATGTTGATGTACTGGCTCTGCTGCACTTCATCTGTTACATAGAAGATTCTTGTTTTCTCTTCTTCCTTCGCATCTGCGTCCTTAGACTCTTCTGCGTCTGTTTTTGTTTCTTCTGCCTTAGCTTCCTCTGTCTTGGCTGCGTCAGCTTCTTCGCCTTTGGCTTCTTTGATGATATCTTCGAGAGTCATGTATTTATGATCAAGATTCTTGTAAAGCATAGAATTCTTCATTTTCTCGCCGAATTTCTCATCTTTCAGGCAGCCGAACTTGATGAATGGACTGATGTCATCCCAATATTTCTCGTAGTTTTCACGGTCTGTCTTGAACATTCCGTTCAACTTGTCAGCAACCTTCTTGGAAATGTAATCAGCAACTTTATTTACAAATCCATCGTTCTGCAGTGCACTACGTGATACATTCAACGGCAGATCCGGACAGTCGATCACTCCCTTAAGTACCATAAGGAACTCTGGGATTACTTCTTTAATATTATCTGCGATAAATACCTGGTTATTGTAAAGTTTAATCTTTCCTTCGATGGAATCATACTCTGTATTGATCTTCGGGAAGTAAAGGATTCCCTTTAAGTTAAACGGATAATCCATGTTCAGGTGGATCCAGAACAGTGGCTCTTTGTAATCCATGAACACCTTGCGGTAAAAGTCAATATAGTCTTCCTTTGTACACTCACTTGGATTCTTTGTCCAAAGCGGGTGTGTATCACTGATAGATACCGGACGTCTTACGATCTTCGCTTTCTTCTTCGGCTCTCCTTCTTCGCCTTCCTTTGGTTCCTCTGTGATATGCTCTACAACAGTATCTGTGTCAAGAACATCATCCTCGTCGATTGTGTCATACTCAGGCTCTGCATTTGCCTTGGAGAGGAAGATCTCTACCGGCATGAAAGAACAATATCTCTCAAGCACTTCTCTTGCACGGTACTCGTTTGCAAATTCAAGACTATCCTCATTCAGGAACAGTGTGATCTCACTTCCAACTGTTGTCTTATTTCCTTCCTGCATCTCATACTCTGTACCGCCCTGACTTGCCCAGTGTACCGGCTTTGCGCCTTCTTTATAAGAAAGAGTATCAATCTGAACTTCGTCTGCTACCATGAATGCAGAATAGAATCCAAGTCCGAAGTGTCCAATCATCTCATCGTCTGTTGTCTTATCTTTATATTTCTCAAGGAACTGTGTTGCACCGGAAAATGCGATCTGAGTAATATACTCCTCAACTTCCTCAGCTGTCATACCAAGTCCGTTATCGATAAACTTCATTGTTTTCTCTTCTGGATTGACAATTACTTCAATCTTCGGTTTGTATCCTTCCGGAAGCTCATATTCTCCCATCATATCCAGCTTTTTCAACTTTGTGATCGCATCACATCCGTTGGATACAAGCTCACGAACAAAAATGTCATGATCGGAATAAACCCATTTCTTAATAATAGGAAAAATGTTTTCGCTGTCAATTGATAAAGTACCTTTTTTAACTGCCATTTTACTGCACTCCTTTTTATTTATAATCTATCCGTAACTGCTCAGTTACGTTTCTTTTAATATCGGCTGTCAATCAGCTTTTTCGCTGATATCGATAGTATATTTGCTTGCCTAATGGACATTCTAGTACAGCAAAATTTAAAAGTCAATAGAAAATTAGCACTCCTTTCAAAAGAGTGCTAATAATTCCATTAAAAGTATAAAGTTTTTATGAACTATACTGTTTCCGGCTCCGGATAATCCTCTCCGAATGTCTCAACAGTTACTTTCTTCATTACCTGTTTCTCAAGCGGACGATCACTGTAGTCTGTTGCTGTCTCAGCAATCTTATTCACTACATCCATTCCTTCTGTGATCTTACCAAATGCAGCATAAGCTCCGTCAAGATGTGGTGCTTTCTTATGCATAATGAAGAACTGGCTTCCTGCTGAATCCGGATGCATTGCACGTGCCATAGAAAGAACTCCTGCATCATGTACAAGGTTGTTCTCTACACCGTTCTGCGCGAACTCACCTTTGATTGAGTATCCCGGGCCACCCATTCCTGTTCCGTCCGGATCTCCGCCCTGGATCATGAATCCGCTGATCACGCGGTGGAAGATTACTCCGTCATAGAAGCCTTTTTTTACAAGTGATACAAAGTTGTTCACTGTGTTCGGTGCTACTTCCGGATACAGTTCTGCTTTCATGATATCGCCATTTTCCATCTCAAATGTAACTACTGGATTTGCCATGTTTAATTCCTCTTTTCTTCTATAATAATCGTTCGCAGTTTTCTATACACTGTGAATAGTCTTATTGTAGCGGATTTATTTCATAACTTCAACCATCATTCTTCTTCATATGGTTGAAATGTACACTTTCCCCTCCTT
>ENA-UAOZ01000619-UAOZ01000619.1-human-gut-metagenome-genome-assembly--contig:-NODE-619-length-18965-cov-5.809201_pt1 | contig 18965 bp, 14 predicted proteins | sample MGYA00243474_ERZ654565 | MGnify/ENA primary metagenome ERZ654565 (study PRJEB26926, sample SAMN06164854) | human gut metagenome | biome: ENVO:00009003; feature: ENVO:2100002; material: ENVO:00002003...
TATCCCGCAAAGTGGGGCGTGCAGATTGCGGGAATGATTTTTCAGACACGCTCTAAGGCAAAAAAGTTGCTGTGCATTTCTATAACTGAAACGCACAGCAACTTTTTTATTTGCAGCAATTTTCTTCGTCACGTCACTCTACACCGAATCACTGCTCCGCGGTTTATCGATTAAATTGCTGTCTGTCTCTATTTCTTTAATCCGGTTGTAACCTTGCAGTTAGTTACTTTCAGGCTTCCTTCAGAAGCAAAGAGTGACAGACTTTCTCCCGGACGTTTATATGCTCTTGCATTTAATGCAACACCGTCTACATAGATTGTAGCAATTGTATCATCTACGATCATTTTGATATTGTATTTCTTACCAGGTACCAGTTCCAGCGGTCTCTCCAGTCCGATATTCTGGTTTGCAGGCCATGGCCAGTTTGGTTTTTTCTCAAATACATATCTGTCTTCTGTTACATTAAATACGAACTGGTAAGACTCAGCTTTATCCTCATCTTCATAGAATCTCACACCGAAAGTTCTGGTTCCTTCTGTAAATTCCACATCTGCTTCGAATTTGAAGATATCTCCTGTGTCTTTTGCAACTACTTTTTCTGTACTCTTAGTTGGAGTATCAATTACAAAATCTTCTGTCTTTTCTTCTTTATCAAATGCATTCCATACAGTTTCCGGAATTCTTACACCAAGAGTTCCGTCTTCTCTCTGGTAAACCTCATGTGCCATAAATGTTCCTGCCCAGATGAAGTTATTGTCATCATCATCCTGATCCTTGGTAGCAACCCAGCCAAAGAGGATTCTCTGTCCGTTCAGTTCAAAAGTACGTCCTGCATAATAAGATCTGCCGTCAAATGCATCATCTTTCGGTGCAATCCACGGACCTTCCAGACTCTTGCTCATGCGGTATACCATTTTACTTCTGTCACTGTATTCTGTCACAATATGATACCACCAGTCACCAATCTTAAATAAGTCTGGCATCTCATGCATAGTATAGAGATCCGGTGCCCAGAAATCTCCTTCAAACTTCCAGTTTTTCAGGTCTTTGGATGTGAATTTAACAGTTCTTCCTGTCTGTCTTGTCTTTGGTCCCTGTAATCTTGCACCAAGGATCAGCAGATACTGATCATTTTCCTCATCGCGGATCACCCATGGATCTCTCCAGTCATCCGGGTCATAGCCTTCCTGTGGAGTGAAGGTAAGTGCATCCTGAGTTTTGTGCCATGTTACAAGATCATCGCTGTATGCATGCATCAGAACCTGAGATGGTTTTCCAAGTGCCGGATAATCACGGTTATAACCTGTATAGAAAATATGATACTGTCCTTCTGCCTCGAAAACACTTCCTGCAAAGATAAACTGATCCTGCTCTTCATCTGTTCCTCTCGGAATTGCCACACCTTTATCTTCGTAATGTACAAAATCAGAAGTTGTTGCCAGATCCCAGCCAAATGGTTCTCCAAATGGTCCCGGTTTTCTGGTATCTCTCTGATGATATAAATAGAATTTATCTCCATGTCCAAATGGCATGCAATCGCCAAACCATGTTCCCGGGAACTGATAGTATAATTTCTGCATAGTCTTAATCTCCTTTTTTATACTTTATTTCACTTTACAGGCCTGCTTGTACTTTTCCGGCAAGCCTGTTATTTACTCATAAATCAAACTACTGTTATCAGGTAATTCTTGCATATTATCAACCTTTTACTGCACCTGCTGTCATACCTGCCAGCATCTTCTTGCTGCTGAAGAAGTAGAAAATAAATACCGGAAGTACTGTTACAGTGATGGCTGCAAATGTACCACCCCAGTCTGTCAGTCCCATGCTTCCTACGAAGTCATTTAAACCAAGTGTAATGGTTTTCATATCTGTAGATCTGGTAAATGTATAAGCATTAATATACTCATTCCAGCAGAATACTGCCTGCATGGTTGCTACTGTAATAATAGAGTTCAGTGACATCGGAACCACCATCTTAAAGAAACATCCTATCGGTGAACATCCATCAATGATCGCTGCTTCCAGCATTTCTTCAGGGAAGAATTTGCTGAATGAATAAAACAGCTGAATGGAATAAGACAGTGAAAAAGCAATCTGTGGCAAAATAATTGCCGGGTATGTATTGATCAGTCCCATCTTATTAAAAATAGTAAACAATGGAATCAGTGCAACCTGCATAGGAAGCATCAATCCAAGAAGGAAATAATTAAGGACAAATTTTCTGCCTTTGAATTTGATTTTGCTTAATGCAAATCCAGCCATCAGTGCAAATAAAAGCAGAGGAATCAGTACACCGATCAAAACAATGATACTGTTTTTAAAATAAGTCAGCATATGGCTTTTTGTAAAAACATTGATAAAGTTTGTCAGCACCCATTTTGACGGGAGTGCATATGCCGGTAACTGTCTGAAATCATCCAGTGACTTAAAGCTTGAAGTAAATACATAGAAGAAAGGATAAACCTGCATCACAACAAGGATTAATGCGATAACCCATTTAATGATGCTCGGAATGGTTGTTTTTTTCTTTTTCATTCGTCATCCCCTCCTCCTGTAAATTTACGGAATAACATTCCAACTACCATACAGATGATTACGATCATGATCGCTACAGAACTTCCGTAACCATATTTCATACTGCTGAACGCCTGTTTATACATATAAGTTGTCATAAGTTCAGAAGCATTTCCCGGTCCTCCATGTGTTAACAGATAAGAGAACTCGAAAGATCTCAGGGAACCATTCAGTACCAGCAGACAGTTTGCAATGATAACCGGTTTAATATAAGGAATTCTTACATAAAGATATTCCTGCCATGTTGATGCTCCATCGATCAGTGCTGCTTCTCCCAGTTCATCCGGAACACCGATCAGTGCTGCATAAAAGATAACCATATACAGTCCCAGGTATTTATATGCTTCTACAAAAGCTGTTACATACAGTGAAATCTGAGGATTGGAAATCCACTCCATCAGTTTCAGAGATGGATCGATGAATGATAATACCTGATTCACAATACCGGTTGGAGTTACTGATAATAACTTTGTAAAAATCTGGCAAATCGCTACAGAAGAGATAACTACCGGAATATAATACAGAGTCTGTAAAGCAACTCTTCCTTTTTTAATACGACTGAGGAGAATCGCAAATAATAAACCTCCAAATACCTGAATTGCCACATTAATTACAGTATAAACAAGAGTATGCCCTATTGTAGCTCTGAAAACTTCATCCTGCGTAACAAGTTCTATATAGTTTTTTAATCCTACAAATACTTTCTCTCCAACACCACCCCAGTCAAAAAAGCTATAATAACCAGCCCATATGATGGAAACAATTACAAATGCTGTATAAATAAGAAATGCTGGAAAGATGAATAAAAGGATGACTGACTTTTTTCCAAATGCTTTCTGCACAGTTCTTCCTCCTCTCTTTCTCTGAAAGAGACTGACAAGGCAGCTGTCAGTCTCTGTTTATTATTATTGAAAAATCACTTACTTTTTACAAAAGAATCACAGGTTTCGATAAATTCATCCGGAGTGGTAATTCCCTGAGCCAGTTTCTGCTGTTCATCTGCAATTTGGGTCAGATTTTCTGAATCAAGCTTATCATCCCATGAGGTCCATGCTGTTTCAGCATTTTCAAATAACGGCTGAAGATCATAGAAAAGCTGTGGAAGTCCTTCTGGAATATCATCGTTAAACGGTGAGAAAATATTTCCTTTGTTGTAACAAGCCTCTGAATAATGTTCACATGCATAATCAAAGAATTCCTGCATAGTGTCGTCATATGTAGCCTTATTATATCCAATACCAAATCCTGCGTGAATTGGAATATTTGTCTCCATATTATCCATTTCTTCTGTGTCAGGCACAGGGAAAAATCCTATCTGACCTGCATCATACATATCCTCAGCAAGATTGATCTGACCTGAACCACTGTAGAAAATTCCACCAGTGCCACCATAGAATAAGTTTGTGGCTGAAGTGTAATCTACACTTGCAAATCCTGGTTCAAAATATCCTTTTGTTCCAAGATCATAAACCAGATTTACACCATATTTGGCAGCTTCATTTTGGGCAAAAGAGTCTGTTCCAGCCTGATATCCAGTGGATAAATTCCGGACCTGTTACTCTCCATGGAGAGAATGAAAGATATCTCATAATCTGCCATACATCTGAACCACCGATAATAACCGGAATTTCTCCTATATCCGCAAGTTTCTGACAGTCTTCTTCAAATTCTTTCCATGTTGTCGGAGTTTCTTTAATACCGGCTTTTTCAAAGAGATCCTTCCTATACATAAAGAATTCACAATATAATCCCTGTGGGAAAAGATACAAATTACCATCATCTGCATCTGTAAGGAAATCTCGTACCGCACCATTCATCTTATCCGCATATCCATTTCGATCTAACTCAGCACCTAAATCCACTAATGCATCAATGTCTTTACATGCTTTAGAAAGTGTTCCATTGGGGCATCCGAAGATATCTGGTAATGTATCACTATTGATATACATCTGTAATTTCGTAAAATAATCTTGTTTATCATTAACCATTTCTATTTCATAGTCAATGCCTTTCTCATCACAGAAATTTTTCAACAAATAGTCATAAACCTGATACTGTTCTGTCGATTCTGTTGAGTTTAATAAAGCAGTAATCTTCGTTCTTTTTCCATCATCCGATTTCTTCGCAGAAGCTGTAACTGCTCCCATGCCTGTCAGAAGACTGGCTGTCATAGCTGCCGTCATGGCAAGTGATAACACTTTTTTCATTTTCCTCATTTACTTGTTTCCTCCTTTTAATTTGTGTTTCCTCGTTCTTGATGATTTTATTTTAGTCTTTTTGCCTTTTATAAACAATTGGAAATAAAAGTAAAAATAGGAGATTTGTGCACAAATTTTATACTGTGCACAAATCTCCTGTTCTATCGTCAGGCAGATAAAATCATCCGCCTCGCTACTTGCCTGATTCGATTAAATGACTTACCTGATACAGTTAACCTCGCTGTTTATATATATTTCCTGAATTCATTGGGTGTAATACCGTAACGCTTTTTGAATACTTTTATGTAATATCCAAAGTCTTTGTATCCTACCATTTCTGCGATTTCATATTGTTTATATTTATTATCTGCAATCAGTTTCTCCACCTGTTGGAACCGGACATCTGTCAGATATTCCAGAAAACTCTTTCCGGCATATTTCTTAAGAAGGCGGCTGATATAGGTTCTGCTTACATGGAATTTCTCAGTCAGATCATCCATAGATAAATCTCCTGAATAATTCTTCTCAATGTAAGAAAGAACACTCTGAACCAGTTTCCGGTTCCGTTCATCAGTTCCTTCTGTATTCTGTTTAATCAGCGTTCCAAACAGATTCAGCAGACAATTCAACACCTCTTCTGTGTTCTCGCACTGACAGATTCTTTTTATTCCATCCTGAAGCACAGAATGATTCCAGTTTTTATTATGAATTTCACTGTCAACTGCACAGATATATGGAAATTTCATACATCCCAAAAGTAAATCCATTGCTGCAAATTTCACCGGAGATACATCTTCCGGTGCGTTTCGAAATATCTGATGAAGTTCATCCTCCGCTTTCTCAAAACTGTCCTGAAACAAAGTCATCATAAAATGTGTTTTTTCACCGGAAGTAATCACAAAGTCTGTCTGTTTTTCATATTGCAGATCTTCGTATCTGAGTATGATATTCGTACCCAGATAAACACATTGCCTGCATGCTGTCTGTGCCTTACGGTACTGTGCATTTGCCTGATATTCGTCCACTTCTACATCGCTCAATCCAAAATTCATATGTGCTTTCAGATACCGTTCTACTTCTACCTGTATCTTACTGCATGCCTGCAATGCTTTTTCCATACATACTGCGTTTTCTTCTTCCTTTTCAAACAAAAGAATAAAATTATATTCTGCAGTTGCTGTATTATAATCGCTCAAAACATGAATTCCAAAATCATTAAAAATTTCCTCAAAAATATTGATGCATGCAAATTCCTCTATCCATTTATCTCCTGTATGGATTTTATTTTCTCCAACAACTTTTCGCCCTACACACACAATATATTTCTCTATTGTCAGATTCAGAGATTCTGCCTGCTCTTTTACAACTCCTTTTCCCTGGATTCTTCCATACAGAAGATTTCCCGCAAATTTGGATCTCAGCTGCGGAACTGACCTGTTGAAATATTTCTTCAGATCCCGGATTTCCTGCTGTTTTTCCTTCCTTGCATGAATTTCCCCTGCAATCCGGGCAGCCATTGCCTTTAACTCATCATAGTCCACCGGTTTGAGAAGATATTCTTCCACACCAATGCTGATTGCTTTCTGAGCGTAGGCAAAACTGTCATATCCTGTCAGTATCACTATAACCGCATTGGGATAAATCTCATGTGCTTTTTCTGCAAAATCCAGTCCATCCATTCCCGGCATCTTCACATCTGTAAGAATCAGATCCGGTTTCGCCTGCTCCAGTTTCTCCAGCCCTTCCAATCCGTTCCTTGCAGTTGCAGATATACGGTATCCATAATCGCTCCATGGAAACGAACATAAACCATCCAGAATAATATATTCATCATCTAATATCATTACCTGCAATTCCATTATCTCTCGTCTCCCCTTTTTTTGTTATTTTCATTTACAGTTTCATCGTATTTCCTGTAAGTAACTCCGACATTACCGTTCATCGGGATTTCCAGTATTACCTGGGTTCCCTTCCCCGGTTCTGATGTAATGCTCATCCTTGCCTTGTTCTGATATACATAATCCAGTCTCTTTCTCACCGCATACACTCCCAGATGAGTATGTGTCCGCTCTGCTTCATGATCTGGCTCTTCCTCTGTCCCCATCAGTTTCTCCAACTGCTCCTGTGACATTCCAACGCCATCATCCTTTACTGTAAATACTGCCATTCCATCTGTAATTTCTCCTGAAACATAAAGGAAACAGTCCCATGTCGCATTTTCCACACCATGAACTACCGCATTTTCCACCAGTGTCTGAATAGTCATCTTCGGAATCTCTAATTCATTTAATCTCTCATCCACTTCAATATAAGATGTAAATTTATCTCCATATCTGGTTTCCTGTATGTAAAGATAATCCTGTACATATTTTATTTCCTCACGAATATAAACCATACTTCTTTTATTGCTGATACTTGCACGCATCAGACTGCTGATAGAAGTAACCATACGACAAATATTATCCTCGCCCTTCTTTCGCGCCATCCAGTTGATCGTATCCAGTACATTATAAAGAAAATGCGGATTAATCTGTGCCTGCAAAGCCTGGAATTCAATATCTTTGTTAACTGTTTCCATCTCCACAACCTGTTTTATCAGCTGCTCTATTTTCTCTATCGTCTGGTTGAAAACAGAATTCATGGCTCCAATCTCATCCCTTCTTCCTTCCGGAAGACGGACAGAAAAATCCCCCTCCGCAAACTGCTGCATTGCTTTACTTGTACGCTTGATCGGACCGGCGATTCCCTTTGCCAGAATATCAGCAAGAAAAATACACAACATCAAACTTGCCAGAATAAGCATGATTGTCGTTTTCTGTAATCCTCTGGCTGTTTTCTGTAAGAAACTCATAGGAATCATTCCTACAACTGTAAGTCCTGTGTCAGAACTTCTCTGATATACACAGTCATAACCCTGTCCATCTGCAGTAAACAGAAAATCTCCTGTGTTACCTGATATTTTTTCTATCCAGCTTCTGTCACTGATTGTCGCATCATTCTCTGCACTCTCTATCAGAACATTTTTGTCACTGTCCAGAAGAAAAATATGTGCAGACAAAGAATCTCTGGCTGTGATCGTCATTTTTTTCAGATAGCTCAGCTTAATAGATGCTCTCAATATTCCCACTGGCTTCATAGTCAGAGAATCTTTGATCTGCTTTGCCATATACATCAGGCCTTCCTCAGAAGCATTATAATAAATACAGCGTCCTTTTGCCTGCTCCGCCAGTTCACAGGATGTCTGAGCGGTATTTTCATTAATCTCATGATTATTTGCCAGCAGATGATTTGCTCCGTTATAACCATACAGCTGGATATCATTCATATAAATACTTGTATATCCCTGCAAAAGCAGCCTTCTGATCTGCCCTGATCTTGAATAATAGGAATACAGCTCTGTGCCATCCGATTTATATGGTTCATCAGACTCCAATTCCTCCTGAACCGTATTGTTATTTGCAATATACTCAAATGAATTCCTCACCATATCAAAATAATGATCCAAATTCACCGACAACTCATTTACCACTCCCACAGACTGCTTCCTTGTCTGTTCTGTCACAATTGAAGATGCAGACATATACTGCGAAACACTGGCAGCCAACAGAACAACCAATGCTACTCCTAACGTACAATACAGAATTTTTCTCTGTATCGACAGATTAATATACCACTTCTTTAAATTTTTCATCTCTCTTTTCCCTTTAATGCCCCTTTATTTTTCCCGTTTTTCACTGCTGCAATCTATTCCGGACAGCCAAAAAGCCGACACACTGCTTCCAGTCAATGTATCGGCTTTACTGCTTCATTTTATTATACAGGTATATTCCGTAACTTTTTCTGTTTTACAGATACTGACTGAATTCCACTTTCTCCTTGTTCGGACCCTCAATGGTAAAAAACTTCACACCATTTTCCCAGAATGGCAGGAAATGAATGGTATCCTGTGTGGAGTTTAAACCCGCTTCATTAATATACTGGAAAATCTCCTCAATATCTCTTACATCAAGCGCAACATGATCAATCGCTCCATGCTCCATCTTCGCCGCATGATTCTCATAAGTCTCCACTACCAAAGTTCCCAGCTTCAGAAAAACAACCTTCTCATTCGCTTCCTCATTTACAGTCTCAAATGCAGTCTCAAAACCAAGTTTATGATAAAACTCCACAGTTTTATCAATGTCATTTGTCGGAATCCCGATATGCTGTACTCCTGTTGAATAATTCTTTAAATCCATGATCTTTACCTCTTTCTGCTCATCTTTGTAGCTTTTACTCATTATTTTACTTATCCAATATTTAATATTTTATTTTTTACAATATACGCAGAAAATCATTCGATTGTCAAGAGTAACAACTGATTCTTTTCACTTGACCCCTCCGCTCCCACCACCTCATCCATTTTCTCTTACACAGCCAATAGCCAGCGTGAAGCAGCATCTCTCTGCAGGTGAATCTGGAGGGGGCTTAGTAACTCTTAGGTGGGGGAAATCCGCGTTATGAAGAAAAATAGCAACCTGTCTGAGCGGAGTCTGCGACGGAGCGAGTTTTGCATTTTTCTTCATGCTTTTAGCGGATTTCCCCCACCTTAGAGTTACTTAGCCCCCGGAACTGAACCTGCAGAGAGATGCTGCTTCGCGCGTCCCCTCTTGCGCTGTGTACGCCCCACACCAACAAACTTCCCCCAAATACTTACAAAAACCTCTTGACTTTCAAAACAAACAGCGTTAAAATTGCTTTAGCTTTTTAAACAGCTAAACCTATAACGCATAAATTCAACGAAGGGAACCAGTAAAAACAGTCCCCCTGTCCTCAGAGAACTGCAGTCCGGTGAAATGCAGTGACAGACCTGTTTCGAATATCATCCCCGAGAAGGAAAGCCGAACCCTTGAATACAGCCATCACAGATATTGCCGTATTCACAGTAAGCTTCCCCGGCCGCCCCCCGTTACAGGAGCCGCGTATATCGGTACGTTGCAGAATCGTACTTGTTTCAAAGGTGAAACAGGGTGGTTACGGAATATCATATGTCCGTCCCTGCGTGGGGCGGACTTTTTTTATGTTATAGGAAATTACTCCATAATATTCCCATAACATAAAAAAGCCCTGACACACGAGACATACTTTCTTTTCCAGGCTGTCGATCTGAAACCGAAACACTACTTCTGTTTTTCGCAGACAACAGAATTCACCACAGATGAAAAATGTAACTAATTACATATTATAACCATTACATTCCATCTGCCTTGAATCTGCTCCAAATTCCGAAAAACAGCAGCAAATTTTTTGAGAGGAGTAGAGAGCATGAAAATCTACAAAAAAATCATGAACGCACTGGCTGCAGTAGAAAAGATCGTCCTTGTGATCTCCACACTGCTGATCCTGGTGCTGACTGTGGGAAACGTATTTTCCCGTAAAGTCATCCACCGTTCCTGGTCCTTCACAGAAGAACTTGTAGTAGCGGTATTCGTACTCATCACCCTGCTGGCAGCCGCACTTGCCTGCCGCGAAGGAGAACTGGTCAGCCTGACACTGGTCACAGACCGTCTTCCAAAGAAACTGAAGAAACCATCCGTAATTCTGATCACAGTCCTGAGCATCATCTTCAGCGTCATCCTTTTCAAATACGGAATGGACAAGGTAATCACTCAGCTTCAGAATGGAAAAAGAACCTTCGTATTAAACTGGCCTGAATGGATCTTCTGGTCCTTCGTACCCATCGGTGCAGGATGCATGATCCTTCACTTCATTGAATTCTGTCTGGACTTCTGCTGCAAAACCGACAGCGCCAAAAATACCGACAACAGCACAAAAAGTAACATGAACACAATCACAACAGACAAAAAGGAGGGCAAATAAATGATCAGTGCAATCTTATTTATCTCCTTCTTCATATTCCTGATCCTGGGTGTACCCATCGGAATCTGCCTCGGACTTTCCTCCGTATGCGCAATTCTCTACTCCGGTACATCCCTGACGATCGTAGCAACCAACATGTACTCAGGAATCAGCAAATTCCTGCTCCTGGCAATCCCATTCTTCGTACTGTCAGGAAACATCATGGCAAAAGCCGGTATCTCCAAACGACTGATCAAATTCGTTGATACCTGCGTAGGCCACAAAAAAGGCGGTATCGCCATCGTATGTGTTATCGTAGCCTGCTTCTTCGGCGCCATCTCCGGTTCCGGCCCTGCAACTGTTGCAGCTCTTGGCGCCGTACTGATCCCTGCAATGGTAGAACAGGGCGGTTTCTCCGCACCATTCTCCACAGCACTGATGGCAACCTCAAGCTCCATCGCCATTGTCATCCCGCCAAGTATCGCCTTCGTTGTATATGCCTCCATCACAGGCACATCCATCGCAGATATGTTCATGGCAGGTATCGTACCAGGTCTTCTTATGGGCGTGGCACTGGTAATCGTAGTAATGCTGGAAGCAAAGAAACACAACATCAAACCATCCAGAGAAAAAGCCTCAGGCAAAGAACGCTGGGACGCTTTTAAAGATGCTTTCTGGGGATTCCTGATGCCGGTCATCATTCTGGGCGGTATCTACGGCGGTATCTTCACACCAACAGAAGCAGCAGCCGTATCCGTTGTATACGGTCTCTTCGTAGGTATGGTCATCTACCGCGAAGTTTCCATCCGCGATATGTTTGACATTCTGGTAGACTCAGCAAAGACAACCGGCGGTATCATGCTCATCGTAGCAAGTGCCTCTCTGTTCTCCTTTGTATGTACCAAATTCGGTATTGCAGATGCAGCCTCCAATTTACTTGGAAGCATCGCACACAATCAGTTTACCTTCCTGCTGATCGTAAATATCATCTTCCTGATCGCAGGATGCTTCATCGATGCAAACTCCGCTATGTACATCTTCATTCCGATTATGCTTCCTGTATGTAAGGCTCTTGGATACGATATAGTAGCATTCGGTGTTATGGCAACTGTAAACCTTGCAATCGGACAGGTAACTCCTCCTGTAGGCGTAAACCTTTTCGTAGCAATCAGCATCAAGATCAAAAAAGGTCTGGAAGTTACTCTGCAGGAGATCTCAAGGGCAGTTGTGCCAATGATCGCAGCCTGCGTTGCAGTTCTTCTGATCGTTACATACATCCCGATCACCTCCACTTTCCTTCCGAAAGCTCTTGCAAAAGAAGGCTCATACACAGGTGATCAGTCCTCCGCTTCCTCTGACACAGCTTCCAAGGAGGCAGGAGACGGCAATAACTCCTTTGACACAATCGCAGATTACAGCGACCTTGACTGGCCGGAAATGACCTGGAACTTCGCATGCTCCACTACTGAAACAAGTACATGGGCTGATGGCGGACGTAAGTTCGGTGAACTGATGAAAAAAGCCACAGGCGGCAAAGTCAAAGTCAACATTTACGCTGCTGACCAGCTTACAAACGGCAACCAGTCCGAAGGTATTCAGGCTCTGATGAATGGGGACCCGGTTCAGATCTCCATGCACTCCAACCTGATCTACTCTGCATTTGATCCACGTTTCAACGTTGTTTCTCTTCCGTTCGTCTATGATTCTTACGACGATGCAGATGCGAAATTCGATGGCGAAGCTGGTGAAAAACTGAAAGAAATCCTTGGCGAATACGGACTCCACTGCATGGGTATCGCAGAAAACGGTTTCCGCGAGATCACAAATAGCAAACATGAAATCAAATCTGTAGATGATATGAAGAACCTGAAGGTTCGTGTAGCAGGTTCCAACCTTCTGATGGAATGCTACAAGAGATGGGGTGCTGATGCCACCAACATGAACTGGTCAGAGACTTACACAGCACTTCAGCAGAACACGGTTGAAGGTGAGGAAAATCCACTTCCTGCTATCGACGCAGCAAGCGTTCAGGAGGTTCAGCCTTACTGCTCCATGTGGGATGCAATTTATGACTGTCTGTTCTTCTGCATCAATCAGGATATCTATGACGGCCTCACACCAGAACAGCAGGCAGTTGTTGACGAATGTGGCCAGAAGGCAGTTGAGTATGAACGTTACATCAACCGTTCCAGCGACAATGAGATCAAAGAACGCTGGGAATCCAAAAACGGCGTAACCTTCACAGAGAAAGCAGATATGGATATCGATTCCTTTAAAGAAGCTGTAGACGGCGTAGACGAATGGTTCGTAAATGAGCTGAAGAGCCAGGGCTACGAAGACGGCCAGGATCTGGTTGATCTGTTTACCAAATAATCCTTACGGTTACAAAACTCCATAAAAATAAATGAACAGGGTATGAAGTTTCATCAGATTACGATGAACTTCATACCCTGTTTTGTTTTTAATAATATAGAACGTAAAGTACTTGATATCTTCTATTTTTCACGTTATACTGAACAAGTATAATTGAACAGACCCGGATGCAAAGTTTCGCCCCCTGCCCTCCAGTTTCACGAAAGGAGGGTGATGCCCGATGAACACAATGGAAGTCCTTACTTTATTGTTAGTAATTTTTACGGCATTGACTTACATAGATCAACATAAAAAGAAATAAGCATCCCCCCGCTCAAAGTGAGATGCTTACTTTCTTTTTAACATTATAATTAATCACAGAGGGCAACCGGAACACGCTTCCGGTCATCTTCTAAGTAGATTATACAATGGGGCACCTGATTTTTCAAGTGCCCTTTTTTATAAAGTAAAATGGACATTCGCAATCCGCTTCGCTACTTGCTCATGAACGCAGTCACTTCGCGACCTGCGTTCAAATCTCAGATCTTCAGGTAAGACTTGATTTTCTCCTCCTGCAGTTCTTCCCCGATCACGATCAGAACCTCCTGCCCTACATGAAGCGGACGGATTGTAATTTCATTCTTGGTAGCATTTAATTCAATCCACTGCTGTTCTTCGCTATCTGTCTGAGCAGACTTTCCAGAGCCGTCTTCGCTGTCACTGTCTACTCTCATAAATCCCTTCATTCGGAACACACGCCCACATTCAGGATCAGACAGAATCTTCTCAGCCGCTTCCCGAAGCTCCTTCTCAGTCATCTTCACATTCATAAAGTACAGAGAAGTAAAGGCATCCTCTGCCTCAAACTCCGGTTTCCTGTAGCTTGCCATCACATATCCACAGGATGCGATTCTGTCAAAGTCCTCTTTCGACATCTCATCCCAATTCTTGTGGATAACATTAGCAGTATCCACACCATTCATTTCACAATGAAATCTCCTGCTGCAATGAACCTTCTCCAACGCCTGATTCACATGCTCAATCGTACCCTGGATTTCCTCGGGTGATGCGTCCTGGCTCTTGCTCATCACAATGCATCCGGCATCTGCCACCTCAGAAGCCAGAATGAAATCCGCCTCCTCTGACAGATCACGCTCCAGCTTAGAATCCACAATTGCAATCACATTCCCAATCTGATACCAACGATTTAACGGCTCCTCATGAAGAATATCAAAGAACTCATCCACATCAAAAATCCCAGACGGCTCCACGATCACACGGTCATAACCGCACATACCCATAGCAATCAGTTTCGTCTTAAATCTCCTCCTGTGGCAGTCCTTATCACACCCTCCTGAGATCATCTCCAGCTCACAATTCTCTCCCATCAGATCCTGAAGCAACATCATATCCACATTCACAGCCCCGTAATCATTCTCCAGAATTCCAATATTATTACCAGCATCCATCAGATACTGCGCATACTTCCTGATAAACGTCGTCTTCCCTGAACCAAGAAAACCAGTGATCAGATCTATCTTTACCATCGTATATCTCTCCCTTGCTGCTGCATAATTTTTCTTTTTTATCCGTAAACCGGAACTTCATCATCTGTGATCCACATACCTGTACGATCATAGCATTATAACGCAGAAAACGCAACGCCCGCAAAGAAAGACCACAATTATTCATGTTCTGAAATAATTGCAGTCTTTCTGATAGTTCCTTATGACAATTCCAGCTTACCGGTATAAAGCTGATAATAAGTTCCTTTTAACTTAATGAGATCTTCATGGTCGCCTCTTTCAATGATCTTTCCATGATCCAGTACGATGATGGCATCGCTGTTTCTGATGGTTGAAAGTCGATGGGCGATCACAAATACAGTACGGCCTTTCATCAGGTTATCCATACCTTTCTGTACGATACTCTCTGTACGGGTATCAATACTTGAAGTTGCTTCATCCAGGATCAGTACAGGCGGATTGGCTACTGCTGCTCTTGCAATGGAGAGAAGCTGGCGCTGTCCCTGGGACAGTTCCTCACCGTCTCCGCTTAACATGGTATCGTAACCTTTTGGAAGCATTTTGATAAACTGGTCTGCATGAGCCAGTCTTGCTGCCTCGTATACTTCCTCATCTGTAGCATCCAGTTTACCATAACGGATGTTTTCTTTAATAGTTCCTGTAAACAGGTGAGTATCCTGAAGTACGATTCCCAGAGAACGTCTCAGGTCGTCCTTCTTAATCTTGGTAATGTTGATTTCATCGTAACGGATCTTACCTTCCTGAATATCGTAGAAACGGTTGATCAGGTTTGTGATTGTTGTCTTTCCTGCACCTGTGGAACCTACGAAAGCAAGTTTCTGTCCCGGCTTGGCGAAAAGACTGATGTCTTTCAAAATAACTTTGTCCGGGTTATATCCGAATGTAACATCTTCGAATCGGACATCTCCTGTCAGTTCTGTATAAGTAACGGAGCCATCTGCAGAATGTGGATGTTTCCATGCCCACATGCCTGTTCTCTCTTTGCATTCTGTGATATTGCCGTTGGCATCCTTTCTTGCATTAACAAGTTCTACGTAACCTTCATCCTCTTCCGGCTTCTCGTCAATGAGCCTGAAGATACGTTCTGCACCTGCAAGTGCCATAACAATGGCATTGAACTGCTGTGCCACCTGCATGAATGGCTGGGTAAAGCTCTTGGTGAACTGTAAATAGGAAGCCATAACACCGAGGGTGATGCCGCCCACACCTGTTACAGAGAGAAGTCCCCCAAGTACTGCTGTCAGTACGAACTGCAGGTTACCGATGTTACCGATCACCGGTCCCATCATATTTCCGTATTTATTGGCATTTGCGGAGCTCTTGAAAAGTGCTTCATTGAGTTTGTCGAATTCTTCTTTTGATTTATCTTCGTGGTTGAAAACTTTTACCACACGCTGACCATTCATTCGTTCTTCCACGAAACCGGTCACATCTGCCAGAGATACCTGCTGACGGATGAAATATTTGCCACTGTTGGAACCAATCTTACTGGTAACCTTCAGCATAATAAAAATGATCACAACTGCCAGAATCGTAAGCAGCGGACTTAACAGTAACATGGAAATAAAGGTAACCACGATCGTAAACAGTGCCATCAGTGCCTGCGGGATCGCCTGGCTGATCATCTGTCGCAGGGTATCTGTATCGTTAGTATAAAGGCTCATGACAGATCCGTTTGTATTCTGGTCGAAGTAACGGATCGGAAGAGTCTGCATATGCTCGAACATATCATCACGGACACTCTTAAGAACACCCTGACCGATATAAACCATCATTCGGGTATAAATAAATGTGGCAATCACACCAAGTGCAAAAATACAGCCAAGGACTGCAAGTGCTTTATAGAGTTCTGCGAAATTCGGATCTGTCTGTCCGATCAGCGGGATGATAAAGTCATCCAGCAGAAATTTCAGGGACAGGGATACTGCAATACTTGCTGCGGAACTGATAAAGATGCAGATAAATACGATGATAAACTGTATCTTATGGGTTCCTGTCATATATTTCAGAAGTCTTTTGGCAGTTTGGATGGTGTTCTGATCTAATTTTTTCTTCTTATTCATCGTCTCCGCCTCCTTTGACCTGTGATTCATATACTTCTCTGTAAATATCATTTGTCTTCAGCAGTTCTTCTGAAGTACCCACACCTGCGATCTTACCGTCATCCAGTACGATGATCTGATCTGCATCTTCAATAGAAGAAACTCGCTGTGCGATAATAATCTTTGTTGTGTTCGGGATCTCCTCGCGGAAAGCCTTACGTATCAGGGCATCTGTTCTTGTATCTACTGCACTGGTAGAGTCATCCAGGATCAGGATCTTCGGTTTCTTGAGAAGAGCCCTTGCAATACACAGACGCTGCTTCTGACCGCCGGATACGTTGTTACCACCCTGAACGATCATTGTATCGTAGCCATCCGGGAACTCACTGACGAATCCATCTGCCTGGGCCAGCTTACAGACCCTCCGAACTTCTTCCTCACTGGCATGTTCATCACCCCAGCGAATATTGTCATAGATGCTTCCTGAGAACAGCACATTTTTTTGAAGTACCATGGAAACCTGGTCACGAAGTACTTCCAGATTGTAGTTGCGTACATCCACGCCTCCCACCTGGACATTACCCTTTGTGACATCATAGAGTCTGGGGATCAGCTGCACCAGGGTAGACTTTGCACTTCCGGTTCCGCCGATGATACCTACTGTCTGACCGGATTTAATATGAAGATTTACATCCTTCAGGGAAAGATTTCCTCCCTCTCCTGCATAGCTGAAATCTACATGATTAAAGTCAATAGAACCATCTGCCACATTCTTCACTGCATCAGCTTTATCCTGCATTTCAGGAACTTCATCCAGAACCCCTACAATACGGTCTGTAGATGCTTCTGCTATCATGATCATAACAAACACGAAGGTTACCATGTTCAGGGACATGAGAATCTGAAGTGCATAGACAATGATACTTGTCAGCTCACCGGTCTCCATGCCGCCGAGAACAATTCCTCTTCCGCCAATCGCAACAATGATAATGATTACAGTATATATGGCAAACATCATAACCGGTGAGTTCCATGCAACAATTTTCTCTGCTTTGGTAAACAAATCATAAACATATCTGGAAATTCCATGGAATTTCTCAATCTCATAGTCCTCTCTTACGAAAGCCTTAACTACACGTGAGGCATTTACATTCTCCTGAACGGAATTGTTCAGGTTGTCATATTCATCAAATACCTTGATGAAATGCGGATGTGCCTTTTTCGCAATAAAGATCAGTGTACCGCCAAGGACAGGAACAACTATCAGGAAAAGTATTGCGATCGGTTTGTTGATCGTCAGTGTCATAATCCATGACAGGATGATCATAAACGGTGCCCTGGCAAGAAGGCGGATACTCATCATGTATGCCTGCTGTACATTTGTGATATCAGTGGTCAGTCGTGTGACCAGACCTGATGTTGAAAAGTGGTCGATATTTTTAAAGGAAAAATCCTGCACCTTATAAAAAATATCGTGTCGTAAATTCTTCGCATATCCTGCTGCTGCAACTGCCGCCATATTTCCGGCCTGTACGCCGAAGAACAGGGAAAGCATTGCCATTGCAACAAGGATGACTCCACGCTGGATGATATAGCTCATATCTCCGTTTGCAATACCTACGTCGATAATCTTCGCCATCTCCAGAGGAATCAGAACTTCCATCAGTACTTCCAGGATTACAAGGACCGGAGCCAGTACAGACTGCTTCTTGTATTCCCGGACTGAACGTAAAAGTTTTTTATTCATCTTCGTCAATGTCCTCCTTATGTCTCGTTATTTCTGTTAAAAATCATTCCTGCTATCGCAGGATTTTTTCCGGTTTTCATACATCTGCCAGAGAACCTGTTTGCACAGTTCCACATCCTCCTTCGGAATTCCCCGGAGCATTTTGGCTTCGCCTTCTTCAATACTCTTTAAGATTGCAGGACGGATCTTCTCTGCTTTCTCTGTGGGAATGATCTGTTTCAGGCGTGCATCCTGTTTCGCACTCTCTCTGTAAATGTAACCGTTCTTCTCCATCAGCTTCAGGATCCCTGTCACTGTAGGTTTCCTGATCTGGAATTCCTCTTCAATATCTTTCTGATAGAGATCTCTGTGCATGGTTTCCAGAAGGATAAATTTCAGCACATGCTTCTGCATGGTCGTCAGATCGTCATTCTCCATCACCTCTGCCGGATTATGCCGTTTCATTGTATGGGATAAAATATGTATCAGCCTGCCTACATGCATCTCATTCAGCTTCTGTTTCATTTCCTCGTCTATCTCGCCGCACCTCCTAAAATCAGTACCCATACTATTGCAAAGCCATATAAATAGTTAGGTTGCTATCCATTAGTTGCCTAACTATTATATGGCTTTGGTTTTTTTATGTCAATACTTATTTTATGTTTCTATTTTTGTTCTATATATG
>ENA-UAOZ01000632-UAOZ01000632.1-human-gut-metagenome-genome-assembly--contig:-NODE-632-length-18772-cov-8.693380_pt1 | contig 18772 bp, 22 predicted proteins | sample MGYA00243474_ERZ654565 | MGnify/ENA primary metagenome ERZ654565 (study PRJEB26926, sample SAMN06164854) | human gut metagenome | biome: ENVO:00009003; feature: ENVO:2100002; material: ENVO:00002003...
TGAACTTCATTGATTTTTATATCTTCAACCATATCTTGTACATTTTAGGGGCGTCATTTCTACCATGAAAATCCACCCAATTTAACATTTAAATAATTATCTATTTTTGTAAATATTAATCAATCAAAAACTTCATCAAATTCAGCTGTATTTTGTTCGCCGGTTAGTATATATCCATAGTTTTTTTCGCCATCCTGCGTTTGCAAAATACGCCTTCCGTTCTTATCGGTTATAGTCCATAATGGCGGGTTATCAGTTCCGGCTTTAACAAGACATACAAAGTTTCTGTCACCCATCCGAACAATGCCGAGATATGGAACATGCAGCCCGGTATACCATTTCCCCATGTAGGTTTTCAGCAGCAAGTTACCATATACATAGAGTATGTCCTTGCCCAGGTAAAATACAACTTTTCTATTCCCTGTATATATTGCCATAGCTTTATGTTTTAAGAGCCTGGTAAAGTTACAATATACAACGTGTGAGCATCAGGAGTAATAATCTCACTGAATTCATCATTTGTCATCGGTTTCGATATAGTTGTAAAAAACAGGCTTCCGATTTTACTTGCATCCAGCATCTTAACCGTTTCTGCCGAAGCAACCTTACTGGAACCGCCGGTAATAAGGTCATTTATAATGTCCGCCTTATTAATCTTCTTCCCCAGCTCCGTTGCCATTGTCGTAGCAAAATTCGGGTCATTACCCAATGCGGCCGCAAGTTCGACGAGCGTATCCAGTGCTTCCGGAGCATTGGCTATAAGGGCATTGATTTTCTCCTGCATTTTGGTATCAATGGTGGTGGCTGCTTCATTGGCCAGTCCCGCTTTTTCATCGGCAAGGGCAGCTTTTTCATCGGCGAGACTTGCGGCAGCATTTGCAGCTTCTGCCGCGAGATTGGCAAGGATTGCCTTTGCATTGGCCTCCTCTGCCGCTCCGGTTGCTAAACCTGCTGCTGCATCCGCCTTCTCGGTCGCTTCAACGGCCGCTTGTTTCTCTTGGCTGATGTCGGTAATCGATTCATCTACACGTTCTGCAGCAGCATTGGCTTCAGCCGTTGCTGCCTGTGATTCCTGTTTGAGTGTTCCGAACTCCGCAACCCGTTTTTCTTCTGCTTTGGCACGTCCAGTCTCGGCTTCGACACGCTTTGATTCGGCTTCCTTAATCATCTTTTCCGCGTCCAATGCAGGGGTAGCAAGCAAAGTAAGCGGAGCTTCTACAATATCCGGCATATCCTTACCTTCAATCGGTTGGAATGCAGGTAAAGAAACAATACCTTCCAATGATTTTGCCAATGGTATTTCACCTACACCTTGGGAACCGACCTGCAAGTCGTTCTTAAGACGCTGTAATAGTTCGTTGTATTGCTGTTCCGTTAATTCCATAAAAATAGTCATTTATCAGTTACACATTCTTCCGGCTGGTTCTGAATCGCATGGTTAAGCGCATCGATAAAGAAAGGAGGCAGCTCTTCTTCTGCAAACCGTTGCATCAGATTGACTTCCTCATCCGTGTATGCCGTTTCACCAGAAGACTGGTATATCTTTATTGAAAGAAGATGCATAGCAATTCCATAGCCGTATTGGTACATTTTGTTCGCGAACTCTTTCTTATAGTCCCTGTTCTCGCAATGACTACGGGCAACATCTGACGCTACAAGCATTTTTTCAAAATTTATTCTCTTCATAAGCTCAAAATTAAGTGGATGAATATGTTTTTGTTTTCCCATTAATATAGAACATCAATCCACTTCTCGTTAAAGAAATAGAGTCACTTCCTATAAAAATGTTCAAATTGTTTGTTCCCAGTCTAAGTTCACTGACCAACGCGGAATTGTGATAATTCATCAAGCGGATTCTCGGATAGTAGTTGGTAGCCCCGTTCCACGATTCCGAAACAAAGTCAAATGTTCCGACCATCTGGTTATTTTGGTTATACATGCGGATGGAATTTGTATCCGGATCAAGTTCTATTCTTGTTCCATTCTTCTTGGTTGCAACTTTTCCATTGAACTCTCCGGTGGCACCTTTCAATTCTCCGCTAAACTCTCCGTTTACAGCCTTAAGTGTACCATCTTTACGAATGGACGTATTACCATTTATCGAGATATTCCCAGTAAAATAAATATTCCGGGATGATACAGATATATTGTCAAGTGCAACGTCAATAGCAGAACCCAAGCCATCCTTTTTCACATATAGGGAAAGATTGTCCTTTATGCCGTCGATACTTAACCCTATTTCCCGTAGAGAACCGTCAACTGCATCTATCCGCTTATTTGCGGCACTTATTCCCTCGGCTGCAACCTGCATCTCGGAAGCCAAAGTATTCATAGATTCGGACATTGATTCAGACAACAGAGTTATTTTCCTGTTCGTTTGTTCAATTTTCGTATTGAATACCGTCATCAGGTCCTCATAGGCATTCGCTGTCAATGCCAGAGAATGGAGATACATTTCACCGGTAAATTTCAGTTCAAAGTCTCCCGTTCCATCCCAAGTGCCGGAATACTCCTTTCTTATATACTCCTTACCCGGTTCAAGCCGTTCAGAAAAATACAAGTTCTGTCCGGGAAAACCGATTGTCAACGTTCCGGGAGTGACAACCTTATAACGGAAAGAAATAAAGAATTTTCCCGGCGTTTCTTCTCCCTGAACAGGCTTTCCTGACAAATCAGAATTAGCCTGCTTGATACCGGACGCTATGATACGGAGCACATTCCGGTTGCCATATCGGACAACGGCTGCCATAGCATCCTTGCGGCTATAGAAATTATCATTGAAGAACAGGAATTTCCCGTTGACAGTAAAGAAACGGATACGGTTTGTCGTATCCCAACCATCGGTGTTGGATGCAAAAGCCGAATTATACAGAAAATTATCTTTCGTCTGTACTTCATCCAGCACTTTAGAGACTTCCGAATAAATTAGGTCTTCAAGCACCTGAAACTGAGTAAGAATATTCACACCCGTCTTCAGGATGAAATCACCCGTGATTTTATTGCCATTGGGACTGAAAACAGTCACTTCCTTGCCGGCCAAAGAGTAGGAGTCAATTCCTGCGTATTGGTGGAAACTCGGAGCATCATCGCCATAAACGGATACGATTATCGCATTCTGACGTTTTTTATCTGTAGGATTACCAAGCTGTACAAGACTGTCACCGGCTTTGGGTATGTCATTATCAGGTGCCTCACAATCTGTCTTACTCAAGTCTACATAATCATCACCAATGCCGATACATTTACGCCAATAAAACCTATTAGATATATTCTCGTAAACGCCGGGTTTTATATTGAACTCTCCATAACGTATCTGGTCATCCAAATGAAAATCATTCTCAATGGCTGTTGTTCCATCATCAGCTAAGAAATAACAGCGCCAAAACGTAGCGAACTCTTCAACTTTAATACATTCCGCTCCGGCAGACGAAAAAATAAAATTTCCACCGGCATAAGAGAGCTTTTTTATCTCCAGTGCTGTAAATATAGCCTTAATACGTACGTATAATTCGTCCACCTCAATATAGGACTTACCGGTCTTTTGGTCGACCTTTATCAAAAAGCCTTCTCCCAATACGCCGGAAGAATAATTTACAGACCGGATATAATCAGAATATAATCCACCCAAGAATTTAATCAGAAAATTAGTTTCGTCCGGCTGATTCCTATGTAAATAGATATTCTCAAGGTCTTTTATCAGGTTAAGAATACCAACGAACGTACGTCCTACACGTTCCGAGGTGTTTTCATTCTCCCGGGTGGCATACCGTATATACCGGGCCAGTTCTTTAAGTATCTCAATTGTATCTGCCATATTTATATAAATGCTTTCCGGCAATTTACAGCCACATAGGATTGTGACAGATGTATTGCTGCAACCACTCCATAAAGTTGGTTGTCATTATTTGTCACATAGTCTGCTTCCACTTCTTCCAATGAAAAGGAGAACCAGTAGCGCCTCTTCTGTTTGTCTTCGAGCAACCGATTGAACAATTCGTCTAAAATACGTTCACACTTGTCAATCACTGTTTCTATCTGTACATAATCGGAAGTGTCGGATACATGCTCCACGACAAAAAGTAGGTAATCACGCTCTTTCCGGTACGCTCCCGGACCACCGCCGTAACCGAATCCGGAACCACGGTCCAGAATCACCGCCGGATAATGGAGCACACTGTCCAATGCCGTATGCTTCTCCCTTTCGGATGAAAGGAAGTGTACCTCATCGTTCTCCTTGTGCCGGATGTCAACATGCCTTTCGGCCAAATTCTCTATGTACTCTGAAAATGTCATTTGTTCTGTTTTTGAGCATCACGTATTCTTTTATTAAGCAGGCGGAATGCGGTTGCCACCGGCATTGCCTGGTATTTCTCCATGACCGCCACATCGTCACCGACAAAGGCATCGAATATGTCGAGCCAATTGACCGACGGTGCAGCCGGCTTCTTTTGCCCATCCTTCTGTTCCCGTTCGTCATCCAGCGGAAACAGGAAAGGAAAAGCCTTCGAGAGCCACCTCTTGATAAAAACATAATTCAGGAATATAGCGTATTTGACATGTTTGTCAATCTTTGCCACCTTCATTACCCGTTTTTGCAATATCAGGGGTTTCTGACGGCTAAATAAGCCGTTTTTTCCTCCTGACGGTAGGACAATATACTCGTTGTCCTTCAGATATAACATTGACACGAAAGCATCCAGTGAGGAATCCTTGCCGTCACGGGCATATCGGTTGAAAGCCGTGTCCACGTGCATGAAATGTTCAAAACACATTCCTTTCAAACGTTCACCCGGCGCCTTGAGTCCCGCTACATCGGAAAGTATGAAGCGGTCCATCCGGACACGACAGTCACTGATGAACTCCACAAGCTCGCCCAACTTATACCTGTAATAATTGTCGGAACCGGCTCCGGACGGCAGGGAATAGAACTTCTTCAGGAATGATGATTCATCCATTTCCTGAAGATACAGCCGCGACACAAGCAGGAACTGTTCCGGTGTCAGTTCTTCCCATTTCTCCGGTACCGGGCATGTCACTTCACGCCGGATGCCGAAGCTGCTGTATTCAATGCGAAGCTCTTTCATGTCCAGAATGTATGTTTATGATCATTGTTCCGGTCGAATATCCTCCTGGGGTCACCGACATACAGCTCTGAGAAATAACTGCGTGCCGTCCTTAGCAGAGCCGTCATATACATATCCGCATCCGCCTTCAGGTTCTGAATCTGTACGGATATTCGTTCCGTATCGACAGGTTTCCTTTCCTCATTTCCTTTTTCACCTGGCTGTACCGTAGTGAAGTACAATCCCCGGTCCGTTATGCTACCCGTTTCCATCAACAGACGTCTGACCGCCATCGCAACAATGTAGCGGGAACAGGCCAGGCGCAGACGTTCCACATCTTTCCGCTGCCCTTCATCTTCAGATTGATTGACCAACCCATCAATCAGATGTTCATACAGTTTGTCACCGATAGCCGGCTGAAGCAGCATTTCCTCGACAAACTTCAGATGCGGTTGCAAACGCAGGAAGATAATCCGGCTACCATTGATAAAACAGACATCATTGACATCCGCGGTACTGCGAACGATGGCGGATTTACGGTCCTGATAAGCCTGCGAGGTCGCAAACTCCGGATATTCCGCTATATGGGCATACAGGAACTCAAGCAGTTCGTCAAGCGCATTGAATCCTTTGTTCCGTAACGATGTCCGCAGGTTATCTTCCTGATACTTATACACCTGCTGGAATGACTCGTTGTTGTCAGACTTCTGTCGCTGGAAGCCAGCATCGGTGATGCGCATGCTGATTTCATCAAAGTCATTCCAGAACGCCAGGTTCGCATTTGCCCGCTTGCAAATCTCCAACAGGCAACTGTCCAGCTTCTCCCGTTCGGTTGCTCCTTCTGTATTCTGTTCCAGTACATCCGGATTCGGTCCGAATCTGTATATCTCAACCACTTCACTCGCCATCGCATCGCCCAATAGCGGTACAAGGTACTGCCGGAAAGCATTCCGAAGAGGTGCTTCCATCATGTCAAAGGAGATGGCGGTGTTCACCTTCATCACCGCTTTCAGCTCCTTGCCGTTGTTCCATTTTTCTGCACTGAATATCATTAGCTCAATGTTTTTTGGGTACCGCTGCCAGTATCAAGGGTTACTAAGACTGTATTACGGAAACGCAACTCGCATTCCGGCATACCGTTTATCTTTATGTAGAGTTCTATCGGGTCTAGGATATTCTGCCGATCAATCCACGCATTGGCTATATTCACGAGAAATGCCTCGCGAATATTGGAACCACCCTGGTTGCCTGCGTATGTACCACCAGGCATACCGGCACCGAGCACATTGGGATTGACCATCAGTGCGAACAGGATTTCCGAGTTGGCGGCTGCCGATACCGGCAGATTGTCACCGCCCTGATATTTATTCTCCAGCGGCTTGATTTTCCATTCTTCCTCAATCCTGCCGTTCATTTCATTTACGGCATAATGTGAAAAGATAGGCTTTTCCGCATTATCTGGGCCGCAAAGGTTCTGCTCCACAGAGTCCATGTACTTCTGTATGGCCGCCTCACGTTCCTTGGCTGAATAGTCCTTGGACGGATATTTTTTCTCCCAATAGGAATACGGTATCTGCACATGCCATTTCCAGGTAATCTGGTTCTTGTAGGCTTTCTTGAGGAAATGGGGGATAAGATGGGCTATCTCCACCCATCCACAAACGTAAGCGGGCCACCAGATAGGCATACCGTAAAGGTCATCATTGCTCCAACTGTCACGCACCGGCATGATGAAACCATCCTTCATCTTTCCGGCAAACTTCAGTACCTCGGCGTGCATTTGTGGGTCATATTCGGACAATACATCCAGCCTGGTGTATTGCCCCTTGTCCGGACGCTGTGGCCAATATCCGGAAACGATGCACTTGCAGGCGCCGTATCCGTCCATCTCGGAATAGCGGCGGTAAAGCGCATTGACCGGATTGATGCCGGCAAAAGAGTTGGCAGCTGCCGAGGGTACGAACTGGACGGCTCCGTTACCGAATTTCAGATAATCACGAAGTACCTTTTCCATGTAGCGCCTTACATTCCGGGAAGCGATAAAAGCCTGTACCCGGCTGTCCTCAATGGGCTTCAGTAGCTCATTGCCATTGTCGTCGTAACCGTCCACCCTGCAAGGATAGATACCCTGTCCGAGTGTCAGGTTACGGAGAAATTTCAGCCCGGTGTTGAGCACGCTGGTATTCCCGATTTCTTCAGCCGCCTTCTGCGGGAAATCGTTTCCATCTCCCCAGGGACGTACTTTCACCCCGTCGATGTCTATATAACTAGCGTTCGACTGGTCATACGGCGCCAGAATCCTGGCACGTTCTTTCATCTCCTTCTGCGGTGTTCCCGTCGTCTCACCGAATATATACGTGGATTGCATCAGCAGGGGAATGCCGCTTGAATTAAACAGTATATTCATCAGAATACGATTTTCATTTTGTTATATTCCAGTATCAGGTCAATATCCACCGGATACGGATGTCCTTCGGGATTACCTTTGCAATCACAGGGTTGTACGCCCCGGAGTTGGTACTCCTTCATGTTCATGCGTCCGGCACCACATGCGTATGCCTGGGGAATAAAATACACCCTGCCTTCCTTGCTGACGAACTTAATTGAAAAGATGCGCCGGCGCCCGCGTTCGTCCATGCGGATATCCATGTCGGCCAATGCCAAATTTCTGCGTATTGTTTTCATATTATTCAAATGTTCCATCAAATGTATAGTCAAATATTCCGCCACCAAACGAAGCCCTATCGAATACATGGTATTTCCGGTTTGCCGGACAGAAAGTCAGATTTACGTTCACCCTCTGGTTACTCATTTTCGTATGGGTAAAATCAATATCCGTAATGATAATTTCCATCAGAAGCGAGGAAGGGTCGTAACAATATTGTACAGGCGAGGTTATCATATCTATCAGCGCCTTGTATTTGTTCTCATCCAAGTAACCGGTATTGACAGTACGTAAATCATTAAAGAGGGGATTGAAACGCCTTCTTTGTTTTACCATGCCCACAATATCACCTACCAGTTCCGGGCTGTATTGTACCAATCCGGAAAATGAGATAGACTCCGGAAGACCAAACATATTATAATAGAGAAACTGATGTGTCTCACGGTATCCTCTCCGGTCTATAACATATCTCACAAGGTCTGTCAGAGTACCGTTCGTAATACGTACATCATAGGATATGATATTATCATATTGCACATCTGCAAGCCCACTTACTCTGACCGGGCTTACATTATATGCTACCATACGGTTTGCTTCAGGAAGTTTCAATTCGACGGTTTTCTTGATACTATTACCTAATTCCAGATAGATAACATCCAGAGATACTTTTGTTTTTTCCGAAACGAAGAAAGAAAGATATTCAATATTATCCAGCCTGATTCGTTTGACTTTGTAACGGGAATAGAACATAAAATCGGTCAACGGCTCAAAAGAAACATGATATCTGGAATGAAATACGTATAGTGTGTAGTCGACAGAAGTCTCACTGTCCGAAAGGAAAAGTTGTACCGTCATGGGGGACAATGCAATCCAGGCGTCATCACTGGTGAGTTCCGGACGTAGGAAATATTCATTGATGATGTCGCCGGGATCACAAAGGATAACAACATTGTTATTGTCCGGATAATAGTTCTCTGAAAGTGCTTCCTGCCCGTCAATCACCATCTGAATACTCAGTTTTTCATGTACGCCTGTGATGCGGATGTCCGGCATATTATAGGAAAAAACATACGAATTATCAGCAATATTGGTTACCATCTCCACAAATCTTTAGACAAACCAAACACAACAGACCTATTGTATAAATCATATCCGACCTTAAATTCCCAGGATTTACGGCGATACCCTACCAAAACAGCACAATTATGAAGTCCCTGCAAGGAGCCTAACGTTAAGGTATTATTGTAGACAACCGGTTGGCTGTAATCTACCACTACCGTACGGTCAAGCAATGTATTACGGGCTATTACATCTGTCAATTCCACCCGTAGATAGGGACGTTCAATAATTGTATCAAGATACTGTTTCTCCAGGAAATAGTCAGCCAATATAGCTGCCGTATCCACATCAGCAGGTATCGCCCTGACGATTACTTTCGGTTCAGGCACCGTGGGACGTATTGTATCATGGCGGACAACCATTTCCGGAACACGGATAATACTCCGGGAACGGGAACCGAACCAATATCCCGTCCAGCCGGCAAGAAGTGCGATAACTGCACATAGGAATATGCACTTAACGTTCCGTCCCATCAACCTTCCTTTTAAATTTATCCGTAACCGTCACCCATAATATTTCTACCTGCTTAATTAAGGCATCCTTTGGCTTGCCGTCAATAATGGCAAGGTTTTCCAATATGCTGGTTACATGCTCTACGCAGAACCAGGTCATGACAAACACTTTGGTGATGGAAAAGAATACGGTAGCCAACAGCATGACAACGTCACCTTCCGCCATAACCTTACTTTCCAAATAAAAAGAATGGATAATGTAAATGATAGCCAACCAGATACACAGTTTGATGATGCACCGGGAGAAGCGGAAAGATTCAAAACCTATGCCCTGAACCTTACTTGCCCGGATACCCGTCCACATCTCGGAAACAATCGCTACCAACATGGCCATTGCCAGAACAGGAGTGATGCCTATAGACTCGCTGACTATCGCGGTAACGGCACTGAAGGAAATAGCCGGAAGCTGTAGGTTGTATTTGAAACTCGGAGCTATCGAAAGAAAAAATTCCTTCAGTGAATCGTACCCGTAGGTACCGACGAATTTTGTAAGAAAACGTATCATATCTCTTTTTTGTCACAAAGATAGAATCCTGCCATCCGCTATCATAGGACAAAAAAGTCCCCTCCGTGGTTGAAGGAACGGAAAAATAAAAAAATACCTCTTTACGCCCGTTTCCGTTTGTGAGTATGCGAGCAAACGGAAACGGGCGCCGCCCCGCACCCGTTCCCCCCTATAAGCGTCCCTCATCGGCAAAGCTGTAATAGGTATCTCCTGCTATGATTATATGGTCTATCATACGAATGTCAAACAGAGTACCCGCCTTTTTCAAACGTTCCGTTACGTTTTCATCTTCCCTGCTGGGGTGTTTGCTACCACTCGGATGGTTATGTACGACAGCGAACTGCGTTGCGGATGCTTCCACCAAAATGCGCATTATCAACCGCACGTCTACTGCTGTCCGACTTATCCCACCAACCGAAACCCGTACTTTCTTTATCACCTTTGCAGCAGTATTCAAGGCTATCACCCAAAGTTCCTCATTCGGCAAATCCCACAAAAACGGGTGTATAAGCGCATCTATATCCTGACTGCAACGGATGGCGTCCTGCCCGTTATGCCTGCTTTGCAACCGTTTGTACAGTTCAATGGCAGCCGTAGCCACTTTTTTACGGCCGGGCGTCAACGAGGAGAACAACCCGTTCAAATCATATTCCTCGCCTTGTCGTTCCGCTTCGGTAACAAGTTTCTTACTGTTCGTTATCTCGTATATCAGTTCGCTGTCGCTCATGTAGCGGCAAGCACTGTCAAACAAAGTTTCCATATATCCGTATTTTATTAAAGGCAGCCCGCCCGAAAGCGGGCTATCCTGTACTTATTATTCACTGATTAAAAGCTGTTCTAACTCTTCGATTTTCTGCTGAATTTTCTTTTGCATAAACTTAATGAACTCCGCCAATAGAAAACGGTTGGAGATTGTAAAAATATCGCTGTTGCTGCCATAGCCCGAAGCTTCCGCAAACCGCAATTTATAAACCGCCGTTTCAAACGTATCTTCCTGCTTCAATTTATCCGCTGCTTCATCGAGTTTATCCATAGCGTTGATAAATGCGGTACGGTTGCGGGAAATCTCTTTTTTCCGTTCAAGGTCGGCCAGACATTTCTCCAGCTCTTTTGTCTTACGGTTTATCTCCTCTTGTAGCTTGGCCGCTTCATCCTTTTTAGAATTTTTCCCTTTACCCTTGGCGGGTGTATCGGCCGGCTTCTCCTCTTTCACGGGTTGTTTTGCGGTTTCTTTCCCTGCCTTACCGGCTTCTTTCATTGTCTCTACTGCTTTTGTCAATTCTTCACCGATTGTTTTTACTTCTTTTTCCATGTTTGTAAATTTTAAAAAGTTAATAATTAATGATTTATATAATAGTGATTAATCTATTTCTCCAACTTATGCACCTGACTTTCCGCAAAGAGGTAGCACAACGGAAAAAAGTCCTCTTTCGCATCCTCTTCCCGACCTTGTTTTTTCAGTTCCTCGATGCGTTCCCGCTCCGCTTTCGATGCAACGGGCATTCCCCATATTAGCAGTGCCTTTTCACCTTTACGAACGGTAAACCCTTCTTTTTTCCACTCCTTGAAAGTCTTGAGGTTGGTGTATCCCTTGCAAGCATAGTAAAACCGCAACAGACCGTTTACCGTATCATCCTCGTTGCCCATGTATTCGCCCATCTCCCTGCGGGCAACCAAAGACTGTGACAATGTTTTTAACTGCTGCCTTTTCAGAAGCCGTGTTTCACGTTCTTTCTTCTCGTCTCTTTCCTTTTTCATAATTCCATATATTAAGATGTTATGTATTAAAATATTACGCCTCTATGATTACAAAATCCTCTACCGTCTGAAAATAGGGGTCGGCCGTTGAAAGCAGTTCCCACTTTTTCCCGTTCTCATCCCGAAAAAGAATGCTTAGTTCCCTGATACCGTCAAACTTCCTCAATATCTTGTATCCTTTAAAATACTTGTTCAAAACCTCGATAGCCTGTTTGTAAGTGAATGTTTTCATAATGCTGCAAATTTTATGTTGAACCTTGAGCTTCCGGGTGTGAGCCTTTTCATTTGGCTGTTTCCCTGATTGGAGCTTTTTTTTTCTGCGTCGCCTGTCGCTACGCGGTATGTTTCGCCTTTTTTACGCTGCATCAAAAGGTGTTGTAAGGAACAGGAGCAAGTTTTTCAGAAAACCGGAACGGCTTGAATACTACCCAAAGGGTGGAGATTTTTTATGAAACGCCAGCCTGAACTTGAGCCAGTGACGTCAACATTTACCTTTGCAGCACAAAAAAGCGAAACTGCGTAGTGATAGGAGACAGAAAATAAAGGGCGACAATCAGAAAAGGAAACAGCCTGCAATACATAGTTGAAAACTATACCGCTCTGCCCGGTACATCCTTTGAATAGACAATACCGGGCGTACCTGCATGGATGCAAACAGTTCCAAGAAGCCGCTGCTTCTTACCGCTTAACCGCGCAAAATTCGTACCGAGAAAGCAGATTTATTACCAGCTTTCTCGGTACGAATTTTGCGCGCCCAGGAAACCGTTAACGAATGTTATTAAAAAGATATTCCGCTAAATATGAACACATAACACCCGCTTTCCATCCGAATGGAAAGAGAAACGGACGTTTCTCCCAACCGCGCCCTATCCCAAAACGCAAAAAGAAACGCAAGAGACAAGGAAATATGATAGGCGGCACACCCCCTCAGACGTTTATTCAGTACAGTATCCTGTCCTCAAAGGCTGCGATTGTCTTTGCAAAGATTGTAGTCCTGCCATATCTATTGCGATTGCCGTTGCGAATGTATGTAAGGAAAATCAGATACGTGCATCTACGAACCCATATGCCTGCCTGAGCAGGTGCCCGTACTTCGTCCAGACACGCTTATCCACGGCATCGCCGAAGTGGGTGGCTTCTTCCGGAAGAACGGACTGGTTGCGCTCGCTGCGCTTGTCCTTGGCAAAACGTCCTTCACGGTCTTCGATGACACGCGTATTGTTCATGGAGATGAGTGTGTATTTGCATTTCGAGCCGTTGAAACGCTTCTTCGGAAACCGCTCGTCTTTCTCTGCCAGAATGGAAGCCCAGAGCAGATACTTATCATGTTGTGGCGGTTCCATACCTGCATGGGTGTGTTGCTCCACCATCCATCCGTGTTTTTCCAGGCGCTCAACGGCAAGCTCATTGTAGGATTTTTTGTTGTTGGCACGGCGTGCGTCCCCGTAGCGGTCACGGTAATAGTGTACGTGTTTGTTGATATGGTTACGATAATAGTGGCAGAACTTATCCATCAGCGCGTTCACCATGGTATCGTCCTCTTCATCACGCTTGACGAAGAACTCGTTGATATTGTTGTCCACCGGTTCACGCGTCAGCAGCTTCGTTACAAAGTCATAGTTACGCTCCTGGGCAACTTCCAGGAACGAGGCAGCGGAACCCCAGTCGGGTGTCAGTTCTATCGGCTGGCTGGGATTACAGTCCAAATCACGGCGGCTGTCATCATTGTTGCCCAACCGCTTCCAGTCGAAGCCTGTATCTTCAGCAAAGTCGCGTATATAGTCATCATTGGTAGCGTTGTAGTACACATGCCGTTCGTCCAACTGGTAATAGCAGCTGTCAATCTTATCCACCATGTAGTTCAATATCTCAATCATAAAGGAAAGCTTGTCCATCACCTTGTACTGGTTCAGGATGTAGTTCATGCCCACATTGGCGATATTGTCGAAGATGGAGCCGAGGATAAACAGCGTGCCGTCCCGTGAGACGAACGGCGTAATGCTTTGACGGAGACGGACAGTCTCATTCCAGATTTCCTTGAACATTCCCGCATCACCGGCAATGCGTGCATCAATAAGCTGCATCTGTAACCGCACAATCTTATTCCAAATATCGAACAGACGGATGTCCCGTTCCTCTTCATAATACTTGGCAGGTTCGAGCAGCCATTTCTGCTCCGGAGTATAAGGCATGGAAGATAAGAAGGTATTGCCATGATGCTTCAATACCGGATGCTCCGATTTGCGCCCAAAAATATGCTCATTACCGCGGTTGGTAGGCGCGGCTTCCCGGTCGAATTTTTCCTTATCGAGCGTCAACGCTTCATCAGTGATGTTGTAGTCGGCATTCGGTCCACGGCTGTTACCGCCTTGGGTAAGTATATAGAGCATATGTCCGTTGCTGAAGCTGATGCCGTATTCATAAGACATGATATGTTCATAAGGCTTGTACCACCCCTCAATGGGACGACGGCAGACCACATAATCACCGGTTTTACTGACTGGGTCCCATTGCTTGTAACCGAGCATCTCCAGCATCTTGAAAGCTGAAGGCAGCGTTTTAGTAAGCGCCTGGCCGATGGTGGCCTGGGTGAGTGTGGTAATGCCACGCGGCATAAGCCGGATATTGTCATCTATCACGGCGCCGGTAATGAATGACTTACCCGTAGCGCGTGAGTAGATGACATATCCACTCCTATAGGGCATTACCAGGAATGCCGCCTGTGCCGGATTGACCTTAATGACCTCTTCCCATACGTTTTCATCCATTGCACCAGCATATCAATAGCGTGGAAATACAATGTAGTTCACGCCCTCAGAAGAAGTCATACGGGGCATAGACTGTCCGGTGTCCGCAAGTAACTGCGGCACTTCATCCGGTTTGAACTTAGCAGACACGGTACAGACAATCTGTGTCTTGCTGACCGACACCATATCAATATGCTTGTGGTCAACCAGGTAAGAGATAAGCCGTTTATTGGTTAATTTTTTCATAATACTTTCTGAATTTTGAATTGACAAATAAATAATTTCTTACATGCCAGTACGGTTTACTGGCTTTCTGTTCCCGTTGCCTGATATCTTCCACGGCCCGGATGACAGCCTCTTTTATATTCAGTTCACGAAATGCGGAATGAATTGAATGCTGTACCGGCGAGAGGTTACAGGTATCAATGCACATCACAATTGTAACAATCAATGTATCAATCATATTTCCATATATTTATGAGTTCATAATTTCTTCAGCCTGTACATCGTCAATGGGTGTGTACATCGAATCTACCAAAACCTTTTGCTCTTCCTGTGAAAGATTGCGGATGGCATTCAGAGGAATATCCACCTTTTGCCCCATGCTGTTGATTTGAATATAGAAAACATTCTTCTCCATGCGGCGCGGGTCCTCAACCGAAGCGGGTTTCTCGCCAATCATCTGATGCAGCACTTTTTTGGCATTATTCCATTGCTTGAGGTCGCCCTTGAGTTTACAATCCCGGATAAGTTGTACTTGGTCCTTTATCATCCAGGCAAACCAAAAATCCCAGTCAAACTGATGCTGTGTCTTGAACAGTTCTTTTGCCAGGGCGATATCCTTACGCACCTGTGTACGTGAGATACGGTATTTTACCAGCATGATATTGATGATATGGCTCTCGTTCGGATAATCGTCCAAAAGGCGGGCTATCTGCAACACCCGGTTGCACTGCGCCTGTAAATGTTCCGGTAACGGACTGTTCTCAGGGTCAATGATATGTTGCTGTATAAGGTCGTATGACTGTTCCTCCAGTGCGGCCTTGCTTTTGGATGCTGTCAGATTACTACTCATACTCAAGATACTGCTGTTGCGATTTAAAGAATTTAATCAGCTCCTGCTGTGCCGGATTACTGCCATTGACGGCGGATTTGATGATTGCTTCACGTACTTCGACCATCTGACGAAGATGCCCACGATAGAAAGCCGCCCGTATTTCAGTACCCGGAGTTCGGAGTTCTTGGGTAAAATCCGTTTCGTCCACACCTATATTAATGGCAATCAAGCCCGGTGGAATAAGACGATATGCCATCTTCTCTATTTCTTCACGTTGTTCCCGCGTCAAATTCATCATTCAGCATTTTAAAGTCAAAATCAAAAATATCCCGACTGGTATGAATAATTCCACGTTCCAGTTTCGGGTTATGAGTGGCATTTTGGCTGCCCACTACGGTAATCTTCCAATTCTCATTATATAGTAATGCTACCTTCGCGTGCAACGCCAGGCAGCGGTAACTGTCCGGGAATGTAGTTATCAGATAATCGAATGGTTTGGGTGAGATGCTGCGTACCCGATTGTCTATCAGAAACCGTACCGACAACAGTTCACCCGCTCCCATCTTGCGATGAAGCGCCGCAATACTATCCATGGATATGGAATAGGTGGTAAGCAGCAGATGTGCTGGACCAGTCTGTTTCAGAATATAGAAAATCAGTTGAATAAGATTGAATGCCCCTGAAGAATAGAAATGTTTGTCCTTGCCGGGTACCAACATCCCCATGGCATCCGGATGCAGCAGTTTTTCCGCAACCAGGTCATGGTCGGAAATTGCCGCATCCGTTTGGCGAAGAGGGAGCGCATTGTCCTTCATAATCTCCGCCGACATCTCATTCATATCACCGCAACACACCAGCATTATTGCAGTTCAGCCAGTCTATATTCTATTTTTTCTACCAATGCTTCCTGGTCAGCAATCTTCTTCTCGTATTTCACACGTTTCGGGCAATCAGGAAGAGGATTTTCTTTACCGTCTTTGGGCTTGCTCTCCGAAGAATACAGCAACATATTCTTTGCTTTAGTTATCTTACTCTTGGCGTTGGATTTCGCTTTTTTCAGTTCTTCTATCGACAAAGCACTGATGTCGGTATCGTCCGATTCGGTGTCCAGCTGCTCTTTAGGGGCATTCTTCTCTTTATAGAGTTCGTCCAGTTGTTCTTCAGAAGGCAGTTCCTTGTTTTGTTCAAACTGCTTTTTGACGGCTGCCAGTAAAGTCATGCGTTTGGAGAGATAACCTATACGAGCGATAATATCCTTGCGTTCTGCACATACAGCTTGCGTATTGGTCTCACCCTGTTCGGCAAGCAACCGGTGCTGGCGTGAACGCTCATTATAGCATTCACGGAAATCATAGATGATTTTGGCAATAACTGGCGGATAGGCAGGCTGTTCATCCGCTTCACACGCCAGTTCATTTTCCGCAATGGCAACAATGGCTGCCGCCGTTTCTTCTGTAACTGTTTCGGGACGCCCGTCATTACCCGGTACCGCATCATCCGCCAAATCCACATCTTCAAAGCGCGGATCGTCGGGATGATACCACACCTTAATCATCTGACGGATTTCATACTCCAGTTTCTCACGGGTATGCGTTTTTTCTCCCTGACGTGCCAGACGTGCGGCGACAAAACCCTTATACCCGGAACGGGTAAGGATATTCACACCGGTACTGTAATCCCGTTTCTGCGAGTTCAGCCATTTGATGCCGTCCCTGCGTGCCTCAATGTAGCTTTCTTTAATCTTTGACATTGCACGTTGATTTTTAATGATACACAAAACTATTGCGATTTTCATTGCCGGAATAGGACAAAACAGAATGTCCGCCTTCCGGAAAGAATCCGGAGACGGACATAAACAAATTACTAAATAAAGAAACGAAAAATTTAGTCGCCAAATGCGCCCTTTACAGTAAGAATATCTTCCATGTCACCTTCATACACACATTTGCGTGGTGCTGTAAAAGTATAATGGAGCGTGTTCTGGTTGCGGGCTGTGGAACTTGCCCCAGTAGTGGCTCCGTCACCTGATGCACGAAGAGCACCACGGCGCTTGTCACCCATCAGATAGTTCGTTCCGTTATTGTCGGTCACGATAAAGAACATCTTGCGTCCTTTGGTGGCATTCTCGAAACCGAATATCTTTTTCCGCATTTTGGCAGAAATGATATTCAGGTCCATCAAATATGATTCGCCGCCGCTTTCTCCTTGGTCGGTAATCTTGAACTCGGCCAACTCGTCAGTGAAATCCATCTTGTATGCACGACAATTTTCCTTCATAACAAGATCACCGACCAATGTACCGGCCTCTTCAAGAGAAAGAGGGGATTCCGTCTTTTTCGGATAGTCCGGCCAGGTCGCTACATCCGCATGATAACCGAAGATGACGGACGGTATAATACCGCCCATGTTATCCTGGTTCTCGCAGTCCATTGCCTCATTGATATCATCAAGAGCAATACATAATTTAGGGTCTACTTCTGCCATAGTCACAGGATTTATTCAGATTTAACAACATAGGTGCCCGTCACTTTTTCCACCTTGCCCGCAGCTGGTGTCTTCTTCTGCACGGCAGGAGTGGTATATCCGGCAGCTTCCAGAAACTCGACGGTATATTCCTTGCCACCAGGAACAGCCACATACGTACCGGAATCACGCCAAATTTCCTCGCCTTGAATACGCCACTTTCCACCGTTGTTGGCCGCTTCATCCGGCGCAATGGTCACCTCAATGTATCCGAACGGATTGGTTCCTTCAGGATCCACCGGACGGTCATTGACACAGAACTCGGATTTATGGACGGATACGAACTGGAAACCAATCAGATACTTCCCGGCAGCATCGAACGTATAGGGATTACCCGACATGAACGGCTTGATAGACTTGAAGTCGCTTTCCTTATCAAAACCGTAACATGTGTTCTCCTTAGTGGTCAGCATGACGAACTGACTGCCGTCGGGAAGGTTCGGAACACGTACCAGCTCACAACGGTTGTTGGAACCGAGAAGATGCTGCGTATCAGAAGTGTCTTCTTTAAGTCCGATAACGATGGTACCCTCATCTTTGCGCCAGTCGTCGTACATGTCACCCAAATCATCGGAAATGAACATCTTAATGTTCTTCTTGCGCTTGAAGGTACGCGGCATGTGACGCCACATTTCCAGCAGTTTCTCTCCGATATTGGCACGTGTCAACTCGCCGGTAGTATAAACGTTACCCTCAGCGCTGGAGATGTCTCCGACTGCCTCGCCTTCGGTGATGATGGTACCGATACCATCGAAAGAGTCCTGAATATCCGTCTTTTCTTCATCCGCACTGTATTTTGCCGTGAAAATGGCAAACAGCAGGT
>ENA-UAOZ01000634-UAOZ01000634.1-human-gut-metagenome-genome-assembly--contig:-NODE-634-length-18748-cov-9.545819_pt1 | contig 18748 bp, 14 predicted proteins | sample MGYA00243474_ERZ654565 | MGnify/ENA primary metagenome ERZ654565 (study PRJEB26926, sample SAMN06164854) | human gut metagenome | biome: ENVO:00009003; feature: ENVO:2100002; material: ENVO:00002003...
ATGTAGAGAGGTCTCGTGGGCTCGGAGATGTGTATAAGAGACAGATATTAATGTAACAGAGAATTACTATCTATATAAAAACAATGATTATTTTTTAAAGGACAGTATCGGCTGTAAAACACAGGAGGAAGCAGACAATTATTCGGTGATTATTAAAACGATTACACCGGAAGAGCTGAATGCACAGCCGAAATGGGCAGATTATGCGGATCTGTATGTGGTTTCCCCAAAGGTACATTCCGGGGGTGATAATATCAGAGAGATCTGGAAAAAACACAACAGGTACGGAAAGCATTCGTCTGTTTCTTCGTATACGAATGGATTTAATGGATCGAAAGATATCAGCTGGGATGTTGTCAAGAAAATGTATAAGAAGATCAATCGGGAGGAGAACTATGCCCCGATTTTTATGGATTCCGGGGTGTATATAGCTACACAGGGATCTTTAAGTGGGGGAAAATCGGTTACGTTTCATATTTTGGACTGGAATATGAATCCAACCATTTATACTTATACCGATACGGGCTATAACAATAATATGTATAAACTGGCAGTCATGCTGTTTTCCATGGATTCTGAACTGTTTCAGCGGTTGTATCTGGATGGAGAAGATGCCTTGATTCAAAAGAAAGAAATTAATGGAGTTGAGACTGGTGTGTTTACTGCACAGACGGACGATGCGCAGACATACTGGTCTATGTTTACATTTCTTCCGTCCGATGTGGATGGACGTGTGATCGGCGAGAACTGGTACCATTACTGGACGAAGCAGGATAAATGGGAGAAGTATATGACTGCCGGAAATATTTCTACCGATGAAAATCAGGGATATTTAAATGGCAGACTGTTTGTGTTTAAAGGGGATACAACTTCCACACAGGCATTTGGCACGGGGACGGTTCCGGCATCGGATCCGAATTCTAAGTTTACGGATTTTAAGGAATTTACGGGAAATGATCCCAAAGCGACACCGGCAGATGCAGTCCGTTATATTCTCGGATATAAAACATCAAAGGATCATGTGGATGGAGAACTGCGGATATTGGATATTGAGCCATGCTATGACCGAAAGAACGGATACTCTCTGAAAAAGAGTTATATCCAGCTTATGATTCCGAATTTTATCGGGGATATTAAGATTACCCATATGACTACGGCAGAGTTTATTGGTTCCACGGAGGATCTAAACAGCAAGTACAACATGATTTATCTTGGGCTGGATCAGGGCGCTTACAATCTGGTAGAAAAGGATGTAACCTATAAAGATGCAGATGGCAACGTGAAATGGATCAAAGAGAATCAGACGGTGTGGAATGATACTTCCATGAATGGAAAAATATATTTCCATACCGGAGATAAAATGACCAGTGCAGAGTATAGCAGGTCAGACGGCATAAGCCGTTCGGTCAAGTTCCTGTGGGCTGGAAGTGGAAATAATGTTATAGAGGATACGACACTCCGTTTCCCGGGAAATGACATTACAAAGATTAAGAAAGCGGAACTGGAGAACTTTTTACATGCCGGTTATCCGGTTGTTGCGGTTGATGACCTCTATCGTCTGTCCGATAAAATAGATGCCGGTTCAAACCTTGCGGATCTGGTCAGGGAGAGTAAGAAGAAAAAGAAAACCATTTACCAGACGTCAGATACCAATGGGCTGATTGCAAAGGTAAAAGAGGTCTGTCCGAAAATTGCGTTTACAAAACTGCCAAATGAATATCAGGGAACGACTTCGTCTGAGGGGAAAAATGATACGTCTGTTTCCGTAGATGACAGTAAGGCAAATTATCTGGATGTGGACGGTTTTGGCAGATCAAAACTTGATTTTGGTTTTCAGGTGACGGATGTGCCATCGGCACAGTATCAGTGTAAAGTTTATATTGACCAGAATCAGGATGGTAAATTTGAAGAGGGGCTGGCAGATGTGGATGGCTCCGGGGATGCGGATGATTCGGATGATACAGGGGAAGTTTATTATGAGGGAGATGTTTTTACGGCAGGAGACGGGGAACAGAACATTACACCGGTAAAACTTTCCAAACTGTACTTCGGGCTGATCCAGTGGAAGATTGTTGTATACCGCAAGGATAATCCGGACATTCATTTTACACGTACCGGCTGCTCGGTTGCAAAAAACCAGACCGGACAGAAACGGGAGATTAAGGTGCTTCAGATTATGCCGGATACGGATACTAATAATAAGGGGTATCTGAATCTGGAAGAAAATACGCTGTTTACGAAATATTATAATGCATTGAATGATTATAAAATTTCCGTGGTAACGACTACGGTTTCTGATTTTCAGAAGAATTATTTCGGGGAGAAATTTGTGTATGATTATTCCAGGGATATTTCAGCCCAAAAAGGAAACGAAAATCCAGCTAAAATGTCGAAAAAACAAAAGGAACTGTATCATACATACAATATGTTTATTCTGGGATTTGGCGATACGTTCCATAAGGTAAATATGTCGAATAAAAACGGTGCGATTGATTTCCTGAAATATTTTATCGCCTCTGGAAAAAGTGTTTTGTTTACGCATGATTTTACTTCTATGCATAATGTGAACAGTGGGGATTTCGGATATTCTGCCAATACATATCTGCGTGATGTCATGGGAATGAACCGGTATAAAGCTGTGAGTGGGAAGCTGACCGAGAGCGAACGAAAGGAACTGCTGGCTTATCAGGCGAAACATAAGTATGATACAATGACCCAGACAACCGTTGGCAGCGACGGTACACTTTCTACAACGGCACTTGGTAATACCCAGGGATTTACTTACTATGCCATGAAACGTCTGGGATGGGAAAAGAAAAATACGGATCAAATAATCCCATACCGGTATATGATCAGAAGTTATAAAAATGATGAATATATCTGTGGCGTGAATAACAATAACGTGAAATTGACGGGATTTAACAATAATAATGACCTGACAACGCGTGCAACGAAGACAAATACGGGACAGATTACGGAATATCCGTTTAAAATTGACGAAACACTCAAAATTGCATCAACGCATGGGCAGTGGTATCAGCTGGACATGGAAGATCCGGAAGTTACGGTCTGGTACTGTCTTTCGGATAATGAGAACGGAGATCCATGTGCATGGGCGGGTACGGCTTCAAACGGAGATGGAACCGGTGCCACCTATGGGGCTTCCCCGAATGATGCCGCCAATAATTACTATATTTACAGTAAGGGAAATGTTTTTTATTCCGGAGTAGGTCATTCTACGGTAGATGGAGATATGGAGGCAAAACTTTTCATTAATACGATGATTGCCGCATACCGTACCACATATGAGCCACCAATGGTCGAGATCCTGAATGAAGAGGCGGAGCTTTTAAAAGAGGAGTCCGGAAATGGAAGTGATCCGAATCTGGTGTATAAGATGAACTGGATGAAAGAATATGGAAATAACCTTGACGGCACTAAGGAAAAAATTCGCTTCAGCCCGGTCGAACTGAATACCGTCAGAACGAAGCTGACCTGTTCGATCCAATACAAAGATGGAACTTACGTAGATAAAATTTACAAAAAAGACGGAACGTTGATTGAGGGAAAAGCAACGAAGGAGAATCCTAAAAAATATGTGTTTGAAAACCTGAAAAATATGGGTGAGTATTATTTTATTTATGATACGACAGGGGAAAACAAAAAGAAGGAAGGGGATATTGTTTTTGAAATTTATAACAATAAGTCCAAAAATCCGGATGGAACACCAAGAGTGGGAAAAACTACTGTGAAAATGGAATCCCAGAATTTGTTTTTGCTTGATTAGTATGGGGATTTAAGAAAAGACACACAATGTGAGAGAGTATCGCATTGTGTGTCTTTTTTATGATGGTCACAGGTAGAATACGTTTTGCAATTACATATATGCAGTATACGTAAAGTTTTCCTTGCCAGGAAGGTGGGGGATATGCTATGGTAAACATATCTTTTTTCAGTGGCAGTTCCTGCCAGAAATCCCATTTGTTTTGTTGTATAAGTGAAAGATGTGAACTTTAATGTGCCTTTGACGGTCAGGTTTTGACAGTCAGGTTTTGACGGTCTGAGTTTGACGGTCAGGGTTTAACAGTCTGCAATTTTTATGCGTTGAAATAAAAGCAAAAACCACATATAATATAAGGAGAACATTTGGAAAAAGAACAAACGAAAAATCAACAGGAGAAGAATCAACAGGAGAATCAGAAAAAGTCCCAAAAGCTGCAGTGGCATCCGGCATTCTGTTCAGCCTTGCGCCTGGAACTGCTGGAGGATGCAGAAAATCTGGAATTTACCGATGAGTTCCAGCTTACGGAGAAACCTTTGCAGATTGACTGTACGGTTGTAAAAGTAAAGAAGGACTGCAAAATAAAAAATGAAATTGGGAAGATCTTCCGGAAACACAACATTTTTGAATATAAATCCCCGAAGGATGAGCTGAACATTGATACTTTTTACAAGGCGGTTGCGTATGCATGCCTGTATAAAGTATTACCAAATCATGTGGATGAGATTCCGGCAGAGGAGATTACCATTACACTGATTCGAGACCGCAAGCCAGTGAAGCTTCTTCAGAAATTAAGTAGTGATGGGTATGAATGCAGGAAAGAAACAGCCGGAATCTATTATGTCAGTGGTGTGATGTTCCCGGTGCAGATCATTGCATCATCGGAACTGGATATGGATTTGCATGTACAGCTCAAGGCACTGACTGACAATTTGGATGAACCGCTGATGTGGAAGTATCTGCAGGAAGTTAGCGTTTTTACAGAGAGGGAAAAGAATCTTGCGGATGTTGTGCTTCAGGTTATTGTAAACAGTAACATGGAGAAAGTGCAAAAATGGAAAGGAAGTGAACAGACAATGTGTGAGGCATTACGTGTTTTAATGGCAGATGAATTGAATGAAGAACGCGTGGAAGGTCAGCGTGAAGGCCAGATTCGTGCATATGCAACTTTGGTAAAGGATGGAATCATTACAGTGGAAGTTGGTGCAGAAAAAGCAGGAATGTCTGTCGATGATTTTACAAAAGAAATGAAACAGGCTGGTTATGTAATCCCTGCGGTATAAAATCATTTTGTAAAGCCATGTAGTATGTATGGGTAAAAACATCTATAATTTCAATTATTCTGCGGATTCTTGAGAAACAGAGTCTTTCTTTTTCCTGGATTTTGCAGAAAGCATTTTATGACCAGAGTAGATAGCCATAATCATGCAGAGAAGAGAACTGCAGGCAAAATATTTGTGAGCTGATTTCATATTTTTATAGCCGGTATAGATAGTTCCGATCATGGTTGCCAATGCACCAAGGGACCAATATTTATGTGCTTTCATTTGAATACCTCCTGTGTTTTTCTATATAATACCTCTTTTTGGAGAGTATGCAAACAGGAAATTTTATTTTATTTGCTCTGAACTGTTTTTCTGATGAGGCAATATTTGTTAGAGGTCGGTGCATTTGCAGAGAGGGAAAAGGATCTTGCGGATGTTGTGTTGCAGGTTATTGTAAACAGTAACATGGAGAAAGTGCAAAAATGGAAAGGAAGTGAAAGGATTATGTGTGAGGCATTACGCGTTTTGATGGCAGATGAATTGAATGAGGAACGTATGGAAGGGCAGCGAGAGGGCAGAATTGAAGGCCAGCGAGAAGGAAGAATCGAAGGTCAGCGTGAGGGCAGAATCGAAGGTCAGCGAGAAGGCCAGATTCGTGCATATGCATCTCTGGTGCAGGATGGGATCATCACCGTGGAAACAGGTGCAGAAAAAGCGGGAATGTCTGTCGATGATTTCACAAAGGAAATGAAGCTGGCAGGTTATGTAATCCCTGCGGTATAAAATTAATTTTGTAAAGCCATGCAGTATTGGATTTTTCCATTGCATGGCTTTTTGTTTTTCCTATTGTTTTTCCAGCTCGGGATGTTTTTTCTTGCAGCGGTCATAAACATATGGTATAGTAATCATATCTTTTTTCAGTGGCAGTTTCTGCCAGAAATCCCATTTGTTTTGTTGTATAAGTGAAAGATGTGAACTTTAATATGCCTTTGACGGTCGGGTTTTGACAGTCAGGTTTTGACGGTCTGAGTTTGACGGTCAGGGTTTAACAGTCTGCAATTTTTATGCGTTGAAATAAAAGCAAAAACCACATATAATATAAGGAGAACATTTGGAAAAAGAACAAACGAAAAATCAACAGGAGAAGAATCAACAGGAGAATCAGAAAAAGTCCCAAAAGCTGCAGTGGCATCCGGCATTCTGTTCAGCCTTGCGCCTGGAACTATTGGAGGATGCAGAAAATTTGGAATTTACCGATGAGTTCCAGCTTACGGAAAAACCTTTGCAGATTGACTGTACGGTTGTAAAAGTAAAGAGGGACTGCAAAATAAAAAATGAAATCGGGAAGATTTTCCGGAAACACAATATTTTTGAATATAAATCCCCGATGGATGAGTTGAACATTGATACTTTTTACAAGGCGGTTGCGTATGCGTGCCTGTATAAAGTATTGCCAAATCATGTAAATGAGATTCCGGCAGAGGAGATTACCATTACACTGATTCGAGACCGCAAGCCGGTGAAGCTGCTGGGGGAACTGGAAAAATCTGGGTATGAATGCCAAAAAGAAACAGCCGGGATTTACTATGTCTATGATGTGATGTTTCCGGTGCAGATCATTGCATCATCGGAACTGGACACGGATATGCATGTACAGCTAAAAGCATTGACGAATCATCTGGAGGAATCGTTGATGCGTCAGTATTTATTGCAGGTGAGTACCTTTGAGGGAAGGGAGAAGAATCTTGCAGATATCGTGCTGCAGGTCATTGTAAACAGTAACATGGAGAAAGTACGGGAATGGAAAGGAAGTGAAAGGATCATGTGTGAGGCATTACGTGTTTTGATGGCAGATGAATTGAATGAGGAGCGTATGGAAGGCCAGAGAGAGGGCAGAATCGAAGGTCAGCGAGAAGGTCAGCGCGAAGGACAGATTCGTGCATATGCATCCCTGGTGCAGGATGGGATCATCCCCGTGGAAACAGGTGCAGAGAAAGCAGGAATGTCTGTCGATGATTTTACAAAAGAAATGAAGAAGGCCGGTTATATAATTCCTGCAGTATAAAATCAGAACATAAAATGTGTGGTGCCCGTGGTTGCACCACACATTTCATTTTAATTTAAGAAAAGTTTTATATAATAGGAATTGTTCTGGAAATCAGTTCGTGATAGTATAAAAGCTATGCATATTAAAAAGGAGTTAAATCATGGGAAAAATATTTAAAAACATGCTCCCATACTGGAAATGGATTCTGGTTATTGTGGCTTTTCTTGTGATGCAGGCATTTTGTGATCTGTCCCTGCCACAGTATACATCGGATATTATCGATGTCGGAATCATGAGCAGCGGAGTGGAGCATATTCTTCCAGAAGAAATGACAGAGGAAGATTTTGTGTCAGCACAGCTTTTTATGACCAGCAGGGAAAAGAAAACATTTGCCGCCTGTTATAAGGAGCCGAAAAAAGATGGAAACTATGTGAGAAATTGTGAAGAGGATACGCTTGACGATATGGATGAGTCTCTGTTGGAGCCGATCGTCATGGTACATCAGATGTCCCAGATGAAGGAGTCCGATATTGACGAGAAGGCTCTCACGGGGAAAATGGGAACGGATGGGACGCAGGTAGATATGAAGCAGCTGATGCAGGCACTGGCAGCCGGCCAGGTACCGGATCAGCAGATTCTTGAGATGCGAAAGCAGGTGTCCGGACAGATTGATGCGATCGGATCTTCTACATTGAAATCCATGGGTGTGACCTATGCGATCTCCTGTGATAAAAATGCAGGTGTGGATGTAGATGCCATTCAGAAACATTACTTATGGACCACTGGAGCCAAGATGTTTGGTTTTGCGCTGCTGATGGTTATGGCGGCAGTGGTTGTCGGATATTGTGCTTCCCGTGTGGGAGCATCCATCGGACGGGATCTGCGTGATAAGACATTCCGCAATGTTGTACAGTACTCCAATGCAGAGATGGATCGTTTTTCAACGGCATCCCTGATTACGAGAAGTACCAATGATGTACAGCAGATTCAGATGGTGACTGCAGTATTTCTGCGAATGATTCTTTATGCTCCGATCATTGGAATCGGTGGTGTGATTAAGGTTGCACAGACCCATGCAGGAATGGAATGGGTGATCGCGCTTGCGGTGCTTGTTATTCTTGGATTTGTAATGCTTCTTACCTCCCTTGCCATGCCGAAGTTTAAGATTATGCAGAATCTCGTGGACCGGCTGAATCTGGTTTCGAGAGAGATTCTGACAGGATTAAATGTCATTCGTGCATTTGGACGGGAAAAACGGGAAGAAGAGCGGTTTGATGAGGCCAACCGCAATCTGACAAAGACGCAGTTGTTTACCAACCGTGTTATGACATTTATGATGCCGGGAATGATGATGATCATGTACTGCATCACGCTTCTGATCGTGTGGGTTGCCGCAAAACGGATCGATGGCGGATATATGCAGGTAGGTTCCATGACGGCATTTATTACTTATACAATGATGATCGTTATGGCATTTCTGATGCTGACCATGATGTCTATCATGATGCCGAGAGCCGGTGTAGCTGCAGAGCGTATAGATGAGGTTGTAGGCACAAAAAGTACGATTACAGATCCGAAAGAGCCGGTTGCCATGGAACAGTGTGAGGGTGTGATTGCCTTTCATCATGTAAATTTCCGGTATCCGGGAGCCACGGAAGATGTGCTTTCGGATATTGATTTTGTTGCAGAGCCGGGAAAGACCACTGCAATTATCGGAAGTACCGGATGTGGTAAATCTACGCTGGTCAACCTGCTTCCGCGTTTTTATGATGTGACAGGTGGAGAGATCACGCTTGACGGAACGGATATCCGCAAGTATACATTGCAGGATCTGCGGGAACATATCGGATTTGTACCACAGAAGGGAGTTCTTTTCTCTGGTACAATTGCAAGCAATCTGCGCTTCGGGGCAGAGGATGCGTCAGATGAGCAGATCCGGGAAGCAGCGGAGATTGCGCAGGCAACAGAGTTTATTGACAGCAAACAGGATGGGTATGAGAGTGCGATTGCACAGGGCGGAAGCAATGTTTCCGGCGGACAGAAGCAGCGGCTTGCCATTGCCAGAGCGATCGCAAAGAATCCAAAGATTTATGTGTTTGATGACAGTTTTTCCGCTCTGGATATGAAGACCGATGCGGCACTTCGCAGAGCGCTTGAGACAAAGACGGAACATACGACCGTGATCATTGTCGCACAGCGAATCAGTACGATTCTGCATGCGGACCAGATACTGGTACTCGACGATGGAAAGATTGTCGGAAAAGGCACGCATGAGGAATTACTGCACAATTGCGAAGTTTACGAGCAGATTGCCAGGAGCCAGCTGTCTGCCAAAGAACTGGGACTTTCTGAGGAGGTGAAATAAGATGGCAGAACAACGTACAAGAAGACCTCACGGTCCGATGGGCGGCCCGGGCAGAGGAATGATACCGGGAGAAAAGTCAAAAGATTTCAAAAACTCTATCGAAAAACTGGTTCGTTATCTCGGAAGATACTGGTATGCAATCGTTGCCGTTATGATTTTTGCGGCGGTGTCTACCGTCTTTTCCGTTGCCGGACCAAAGGTTATGGCACGTGCAACGAATGCATTGGTGGAAGGTCTCGGAAAAAAGATCGCGGGAACCGGATCTATTGATTTTACCTATATTGCCAACGTGTTATTGTTTACACTTGGCCTGTATATCTGTTCTGCAGTATTCAGTTTTATACAGGGAATGATCATGACAGGAATCACGCAGAAAACCTGTTACCGCATGCGTAAGGAAATTTCAGAGAAAATCAACCGCATGCCAATGAAATATTTCGAGAGCCGCACGTACGGAGAGGTGCTATCCCGCATCACAAATGATGTGGATACACTTGGACAGAGTTTAAATCAGAGTGTGACGCAGATCATTACGAGTGTGGCAACACTGGTCGGAACACTTGTGATGATGATTTCAATTTCCGGAATTATGACATTGATTTCACTTGTGATTCTTCCGGTATCTGCCATCTTGATTTCGTTTATTATCAAACATTCGCAGAAATATTTCCGCCAGCAGCAGGAATATCTGGGACATATCAACGGACAGGTGGAAGAGGTCTATGGCGGACATCTGGTGGTGCAGGCATATAATAAGCAGGAGAGCACCATCAAAAAATTTGAAGATACCAATCAGATTCTGTTTCAATCGGCATGGAAGTCCCAGTTTTTATCCGGACTGATGCAGCCGATCATGCAGTTTGTCGGAAACCTCGGTTATGTCGGAGTGGCAATTTCCGGAGGACTTCTGGCAATCCGCGGAACCATCGGGGTTGGTGAAATTCAGGCATTTATTCAGTATGTCCGGAATTTTACTCAGCCGATCCAGCAGATTGCGCAGGTGGCAAATATGCTGCAGTCGATGGCTGCAGCCTCCGAGCGCGTATTTGAATTTCTGGACGAAGAGGAAGAAGAACTGACGGTTGAACATGCTGTGCATCTCGACCATGTGGATGGTTACGTGGATTTTTCCCATGTAAGTTTCGGATACAATCCGGATCAGATCATTATCAGGGATTTTTCCGCTCATGTAACACCTGGACAGAAAATTGCAATTGTCGGACCAACGGGAGCAGGAAAAACCACAATGGTCAAACTGCTTATGCGTTTCTATGATGTGACAGGCGGAGCCATTCAGGTGGATGGGCATGATATCCGCGACTTTAACCGTCAGGAGCTTCGGGATGCATTTGGTATGGTATTGCAGGATACCTGGCTGTTTAAGGGATCTATCATGGAAAACATCCGGTATGGCCGTTTAGATGCCACGGATGAGGAAGTGATTGAGGCGGCAAAAGCCGCACATGCCCACCATTTTATCCAGACACTTCCGGGTGGCTACCAGATGGAGTTAAACGAGGATGCAAGTAATGTTTCCCAGGGACAGAAACAGCTTCTTACAATTGCACGTGCTATCCTTGCGGATAACCCGATTCTGATTCTGGATGAGGCAACCTCTTCGGTAGATACCCGTACCGAAGTGCGGATTCAGAAGGCATTGGATAATCTGATGCGTGGACGGACCAGCTTTATCATTGCGCATCGACTCTCTACGATAAGAAATGCGGATCTGATTCTGGTGATGAAAGATGGCGATATCATAGAGCAGGGGACACACGAACAGCTTCTGGCACAAAAGGGATTTTATGCAGATCTGTATAATTCCCAGTTCGAAGAGAATGCATAAGACATTGAAATAAATTGGCAGTTGTGATATAGTTTAACTGTATTTATCGACAAATTTTGACAAAATCGGACAGTGCTTTCTGGTATGCTTATTTTTGACTGAATTTGACATTCTAGGAGGCCTACATGGGAAAACTAAATGTCGCAATTGCAGATGATAACGAGGTTATGCGTGACTTATTGGAAGAAATGGTAACCAGTGATGATGAACTGCACCTGATCGGGATGGCAAAGGATGGAGAAGAAGCCTGTCATCTGATCAAGGAAAAAGAACCGGATGTTGTATTATTGGATATTATTATGCCGAAACTGGACGGTCTGGCAGTCCTTGACAGGATCAGGGCAGATCATACACTAAAGAACCGGCCAACATTTCTGATGATCAGTGGGATCAGCAATGAAAAGATTACCGAAGACGCGTTTGAGCGGGGAGCGGATTATTACATTATGAAGCCGTTTGACCGGAATATTGTTTTGGACCGGATCAAGACACTCAACCGTCGAAAAAACAAAGTACGAAAAGAAATTGGCAGACCGGTTGAGATGGAAAAGAAACCGGAAAAGTACTCGTTACAGACACTGGAAGAGGATGTCACAGAGATAATTCATGAGGTTGGTGTTCCGGCACATATCAAGGGATACCAGTATTTGCGGGAGGCAATCATCATGTCTGTGACGAATATGGACATGTTAAATTCTATTACGAAAATTTTATATCCGGGGATCGCAAAGAAATTTGATACGACACCAAGCCGTGTCGAGCGTGCCATCCGTCATGCAATTGAAGTAGCGTGGAGCCGTGGCAAGATGGATACGCTGGATGATCTGTTCGGATATACGATCAGCAATGGAAAAGGAAAACCGACCAACTCGGAATTTATCGCTCTTATTACGGACAAAATACGATTACAGATGAAGAGTAAGTAAAGGAGTGTTATGTATGAAGAAGATTCTGTTTGTTTCATCAGAGGCAGTTCCATACGTGAAAACCGGAGGTCTTGCCGATGTTGTTGGGTCACTTCCGAAATATTTTGACAAAAAAGAGTATGATGTGCGGGTAGTTATTCCGAAATACGCCTGCATGGATAGCTCATTTCTTCCAAATTTAAAATTTTTGTGCCATTTTTATGTAAATCTGAACTGGCGCAGGCAGTATGTTGGAATTTTCGAGTCGGAATATCATGGAGTTCACTTTTATTTTGTGGACAATGAATTTTATTTTGCAGGAGAATCTCCATACAACAATATCTATGAAGATGTGGAAAAGTTTGCATATTTTTCCAGGGCAGTACTTGCTAGTCTGCCGTATATTGATTTTGCCCCGGATATTATCCATTGCAATGACTGGCAGACAGGACTTATTCCAGTGTTTCTGCATACGGTATTTGGAGATGATAATTTTTATGCGGGAATCAAAACCGTGTTTACGATTCATAACCTGCAGTTTCAGGGACGCTGGCGAATTCAGGAGATTATGGATATTACAGGACTCCCGGCACACATTTTCAATGCATATGAACTGGAATCTTATGGCGAAGCAAACTACTTAAAGGGTGGCGTGGTATATGCGGATTATATTACTACCGTCAGCCCGACGTATGCAAATGAGATTACGACCGTAGAAGGGGGAGAGGGCTTAAGTGGCCTGATGACTGCCCGAAAGGATCGCCTTTATGGTATTTTAAACGGAATTGATTATGAAGAATATAATCCACAGACAGATCCTTATATTTCGGTAAATTATTCGAAAAAAGATGCAGTGAGTGGGAAAAAAGAAAACAAAGTTGCATTACAGAAAGAACTTGGGCTTCCAGTCAGGGAGGATGCTTTCCTGATCGGAATCGTATCGCGTATGACCAGCCAGAAAGGATTTGACCTGATTGGCTGCGTATTGGATGAACTTTTAACCGAAATGGATATACAGCTGGTGGTTCTTGGTTCCGGAGAGAGCCAGTATGAAAATATGTTCCACCATTATCAGAGTAAGTATCCGGACAAGGTAAGCGTACATATCGGATTTACCGAGGAGCGTTCGCACCATATATATGCGGCAAGTGATGTGCTGCTGATGCCTTCCATGTTTGAACCATGCGGGCTGGCACAGATGATTGCCATGCGTTACGGAACACTTCCGATCGTACGTGAAACCGGAGGACTCCGGGATACGGTAGAACCATACAATGAATATGAAAATACAGGATGTGGTTTTTCATTTGCGAATTTTAATGCACAGGAAATGGCAGATATTGTCCGGTATGCGTATCGTGTGGAGCATGAACAAAAGGCCGCATGGAAAGAACTGATCTATCGTGCGATGGATCGCAATTTTTCCTGGAATGTTTCGGCACATGCATATGAGAAGCTATATGATAAACTGGTAGAAATGTAATAGATGTTCCCCGCAGAATTTTTTCTGCGGGGATTTTGTGTCTGGAAATATAATCTATGAAGTGCAGACCGGCTGCGGCATGGTCAGCAGATGGCTGTGCCGGCAGTAATAGTAGGCATGGTCGGACAGAATTTCTTCATCCTGAAGCTGTGAGGCATTCACTTCTTTTACCATTGCGGTGTAATGGTCGAGATTCTGCCTGTCGTTTTCATCGGTGGCAAGAATCAGTACTTCGTGAATACTGCTTGGCAGAATGATCAGATCCTTTTCAAACAAATCGGACAGTTCTTTTAAGATGTCATCGTAGAGGAGAACGGTTGCACCGTTGGTCCGGTACGTATTGGTCAGAACATACAGTGGCGGGGCTGCTTCCGGGAGTGGAGTTTCCGCGACGAGCTGCATTTCTTTGAGAAGACTGCTCATCGGGGTAAGCTGTGGGGGAAGAAGCTGTGGCGTGTTTTTCTTCGCAAGCCGGTAAAGCGTTTCTTTGTCGGTTTTCCAAAGGTTTAAGTGATGATTGTGGATCAGAATATTTGCCTGGTTTTCGGCACTTGCATGGAGCAGACAGTAAAAGATTACGGCCAGATCCTGGTAGCGGAAAAACGGAACCTCTTTTAACAGTTCCTGATTTTTTTCAAAGCTTACAAGACGCATGACGATGTGCTCGCTGGCACGGGAAAAATCGGTAAAGTAGGACGTGTCAAAATTTTCTTCCGGGGCATGCGCCTGATAGGTATGAAGAATATCTTCACAGATTTCTTCAAGGCATACCCCTTCCAGATAGCGATGATAGTATGGCATCAGATAGATCGCAGGTGACACGTTTTTCTTCGGATGGAGAAGTACCAGACCATCGTAATGTGTTCCGTTATTTTTGGTAAAGGAACGAATGTCTAAAGTGACACCTGTCTCGATACGCAGAGAAAGCTGTGTACGGATCGTTGTTAAAAATTCCTGATAGTTCATATGTAATTGAAAACAAATGTATATATGGGAAATTTCGGAATGACCGTTTCCGAAGATGAAAAATCCACGGTGTTAACCAGACACCGTGGATTTACTTTAGCATGTTTTGACTGAAATTGCAATCATTTTTCTCGGTTTTTTAATAAGAGAGAAGTTCCTGCCACAGCTTTGTGTACTTGGCGGAATCATCATCACTTAATGCTTTATAGATTTCACATCTTTTTATCGTGTCACTGGAAGGATTGATAGCTTCGTTATTTTTTACGTCAGCGTCCTGATTTTCTACCACAGATGTAATCGGAGAGGCATACTGCACATATTCGAAATTCTTTTCTGCGATATCATCCTTGCACAGGAAATTTAAGAATTTTAAAGCGTTGGTCTGGTTAGTGCAGGACTTTGGAATGAACCAGGAATCGATCCAGAGGTTGGATCCCTCTGTTGGAACTGAATAATCCAGATTGTCGTTCTCTGCCATGGCCAGTGCAGCCTCGCCGGAGTAGCACAGTGCGATGGAGGCTTCTTCTCCGATCATGGCATCGGCTGTCTCGTCTACATAGTAAGCATATACGATTTTATCATCTTTTTGCTTTTTTAATACGTCGAGGGCTTCCCGCAGATGATTTTCATCGGTATCGTTTAAGGAATACCCTTTGGAGATCAGTGCAGGGGCAAACGTATCACGGACGGAATTTTCCATGATGATTTCATCCTCATAGGTAGGATCCCACAGGCAGTCCCAGCTTGATACGGTTTTGGCATCAATGGTTGTTTTGTTGTAGAGAAGGCCAAGAGTCCCGTAAAAATATGGAACGGAATAGGTGTGATTCTTGTCATAGGAAGCAGACATATCAAGGATCGTTGGATCCAGATTTTTGTAGTTGTCCATGGCATCGTAATCTTCTTCGAGAACTTCGCCCTCGTTGATCAGACGCTCAACCATATATTCGGAAGAGCAGATTACATCATAGTTGATGGAACCAGCTTTGTATTTGGTATACATTTCTTCCGGACTTTCATATTCTTCGTATTTGACGGTGATACCGGTTTCTTTTTCAAACTGTTTGACTACGGACTCATCGATATATTTTCCGTAATTTAAAACGGTTAAGGTCTGTCCGTTTTTTTTCGCAGAGGAAGATCCCCCACAGGCAGTGAGTGCGCTGACTGCCAGAGCAGAAATTAAGAGGGCAGAGAAAATTCTTTTTTTCATAATAGGACTCCTTTCGGCTGGAATAAAATTCCAATGGATAATTTATTTGGCTGCAACACGCTTCTTCCCCGGATAAACATTTCCGGCAAGAAGAATGAGCAGAACGGCAAAGAACAGAATCGTGGAAAGTGCATACAATTCCGGTTTGATTCCTTTGCGAAGTTCTGTGTAGAGCATGGTGGAGAGGGTATTGACCCCGGCTCCTTTGGTAAAATAGGTGATGGAAAAATCATCCAGTGACATGGTGACTGCCATCATAAATCCGGAGAACACACCGGGACGGATTTCCGGCCAGGTGACTTTGTAAAATGCATACAGCGGCGTTGCTCCGAGATCAAGTGCCGCCTCATAGGTGCTGCGGTTTGTCTGTTTCATTTTCGGAAGCACATTTAAAATAACATAAGGAATACTAAAAGTAATGTGCGCTAAAAGAACCGTCACAAATCCGAGGTCGATAAATTTCACAAACAAAAGCATCATGGAGATACCGGTTACGATATCCGCATTCAGAAGCGGAATATTGGTCGCGCCGAGATAAATGGTCTGGTGCCGTTTTTTCATGGCGGCTATGCCGAGCGCGGCAAGTGTTCCGATCAGTGTGGAAATAATTGCGGACAGGAAAGTGACCTGCAAAGTTGTGACAAATGCAGTCATAATCTTTTCGTCCTGAAAACAGCCGGTATACCACCGGAGCGTGAAGCCACCCCATTTTACCTTGGAACGGGAATCGTTGAAAGACAAAGCAATCAACACAATAATCGGAAGGTAAAGGAAGGCAAAAATCAGGACCATATAGATCCGGGATGCACATTTTTTTAACATATGGATGTTCCCTCCCCTTCTTTATCAAATATATTTACAATAGTCATACTTGCAATCACAAAAATCATAAGAACAAAGGAAAGACCGCTTCCGGCATTCCACTGCATTCCCTGCATAAAATCCTGCTCGATCACATTTCCGATTAAAAGAACATGACCACCGCCTAATACCTGCGAGATTGCAAACGAGGTAAGTGACGGGACAAATACCATGACGATTCCGCTGATGATTCCGGATACGGTAAGCGGAAGGATAATCTTTAAAAAGATGGTTACATTTCCGGCACCCAGATCACGGGCCGCCTCAATCCAGTCTTTACGGATTCGTGTCATGGAGTTGTAGATTGGCAGCAGCATAAATGGCAGGAAGTCGTATACCATGCCAAGGACAACTGCTGTTGGTGTATTTATGATATTGATGCGGGAAAGCCCGAAACCTGTGAGAATGGAGTTGATTACACCATTTTTGGAAAGCAGAAGTTTCCATGCCAGGATACGGAGCATAAAGTTCATCCACATCGGAAGCATAAAGATAAAAACAACCAGTCCCTGATTTTTGATTTTCATATTATTTAAAATCATTGCCAGCGGATAGGAAAGAACCAGGCACACGATGGTGCATATAATTCCAAGTCTCAGGGAAAGTCCCATGGCTTTGCGGTTGGTTTCATCTGCTATCGCTGTGATATAGGATAATGTAAAACTGCCATCGCCGTTTGTAAATCCATAGTAAAGAATCATGATAAGCGGCAGGAGAATAAAACCGATGATCCATATAAGGTATGGACCGGCAAGAAACTGCTGTTTAAATTTACGCATCGATCTCCACCGCCTTTTCATCGGAAGATTCCGGCTTATGCATGATCTGGATATTAAATGGGATCACTTTGATTCCGACTTTGGTGCCGACCGGAATATAGCTGGTGGTGTGTACCAGCCATTCATAGCCGCCGGCCATGACATCAAGCTCGTAATGAACACCTTTAAAAATCAGGGAGGTTACTTCACCCCGCAGTGTTCCCTCCGAAGGATCGACAAGTTCTACATCTTCCGGACGGATGACAACGTCGACCGGCTTATTGTTGCCGAATCCTTTGTCGACACATGCCCACCGGGCACCGAGAATCTCTACAAGTTCATCTTTTATCATGATTCCGTCAATGATATTGCTGTGTCCGATAAAATCGGCAACAAATGCGTTTTCCGGTTCGTTGTAAATGTTTTCCGGAGTACCGATCTGCTGGATATATCCCTGATTCATGACAACGATGGTATCGGACATGGTCAGAGCCTCTTCCTGGTCATGGGTGACGTATACAAAAGTAATTCCCAGTTCTTCCTTCAGACGGATGAGCTCATACTGCATGTTCTGACGCAGTTTTAAATCAAGTGCACCGAGAGGTTCATCTAAAAGAAGGACTTTTGGCTCGTTTACAATCGCACGGGCGATGGCGATACGCTGCTGCTGACCACCGGAGAGAGAATCGACCGAACGGTTTTCAAATCCTTCCAGATTGACCAGTTTTAAGGCATATTTGATTTTATCCTGAATATATGCTTTGCTTTTCTTACTTATTTTAAGGCCGAATGCAATGTTTTCGGCGATGGACATATGCGGGAAAAGAGAATACTTCTGAAAAACGGTATTCAGTTTCCGTTCATTGGCGGCAAGAGCTGTGATATCCTGTCCGTCAAACAGAATCTGTCCCTTGTCTGGGCTTTCAAAGCCTCCCAGCAGACGCAGGGTTGTAGTTTTTCCGCATCCGGACGGACCTAAAAGGGTCAAAAATTCATTCTCCCGGACATACAGATTTAAATCATCCAACACAAGATTGGAATCGTAGGATTTGGAAATTCCAATAAAATCAATTAAATGTTTACTCATACGTTTGTCCTCTTAAAAATTTGGTGGGGTAGTCACCCAGATGATGACAGCATCTTTTGCACCGGTGTTTTCCAGATAATGCTTTTTCCCTGCTTTAAAATAGAAAGATTCCCCGGCATGTACCGTCTGGTTTTGTCCTGTCTCTTATACACATCTGACGCTGCCGACGAA
>ENA-UAOZ01000649-UAOZ01000649.1-human-gut-metagenome-genome-assembly--contig:-NODE-649-length-18488-cov-5.274345_pt1 | contig 18488 bp, 15 predicted proteins | sample MGYA00243474_ERZ654565 | MGnify/ENA primary metagenome ERZ654565 (study PRJEB26926, sample SAMN06164854) | human gut metagenome | biome: ENVO:00009003; feature: ENVO:2100002; material: ENVO:00002003...
TGTTTGTCGGTTCGGTGTCCGACAACTTCAACGAGCGTATCGAGCAGAAGATTTTTCATTGTGAGATTGTCGTGGATGCCGAGAAGGTGAGGCGCGAGGAGAAAGCCTACAAGAAAATCCCCGTCATTACCGACTTTACGGACGGGGACGGCAACGACCGCATGAAGGAAACGGTTCAGGCGAATTACAGGCGCATCAAGGAGGAAGTGAAGCAGATTGTTCAAGAGGAACTGGAACGTATCGCAAATGATGAAAACTTGAAACACCTGTTGCAGCAGAAATAACAGATTCCTTTATATATGAAAAAGGGGATGTGTCAAAACACCCAAAATATGAAAATTACCCCTGTCACAGATATCTGTAGCAAGGGTAATTTTGTTAAAAAGAGAGTTTTGACGCCCTCTTTTTATTCTCAGATTTGAGATGCTTGTTGATGGTGGTAATGGCAAGCGTCAGCAAATAATTTTTCAGCTCTGTATCGTCTTTAAGCAGTATGCTGTATTCTTCGGCAAACATTCTCAACAGTCTGGTTCTGAGTTTCGACATTTCTTCACCGAAAGGTATCTGTCGGTTTTCTTGCCAATACTCAATCACTACGGAAGATACCAGCCACTTGAACTCGGATTTCATCTCTTTGCCGAGTTTCTTGAAGCGGATTTGTTCGCTAATTGGCGGCTCGTTGTATGGCATCATGTCTGCCGGGTCATAAACGGATATACTGCCGATACCATAATCCATGATTATCGGTAAATCAGTTTTTACATCATTCTTATGTTTCTTCTTTTTAGCCATACCCGTTATTGTTGCAGGAAACCTTTACCTTTATCAGTAAGATAGTATTTCTGTTGCGGACTCTTGGAGCCTACGGGATAAAGTGAAAGGACCAAACCGGAATTTATTGCCGGATGGATATAGTTCTTTAAGAAATTCCTTTTATCTTTCATTCCCGTTTTCTCCATGATTTCTTTAGCAGAGAGAGTGTTGTTCCCAATAGCAGACAACAGTTTTCCTAACTGTGGGGTTACTGTGGGGTTACTATAGGGTTGCTGTGGGGTTGCTGTGGGGTCTTGTCCTACTGTAGTTCTTGTATAATGAAACACAATCCATACAGCATTGCCGTCGGTATGAAACTCCGGATCCGGAATACCGACACGGCGACATTCGTTTACCATAAGGGCTATGCCACGTCCCCAACTCTCCAATACTGCACTTTTGTACAGCACATTGGCTACTATCAGATTTTGTGGTTCGGAATTGTGGCCACCCAACAGTTTCTCAATGGTAATATCAGGCGGAAATGTTCCGCTGTTTTCAATCTCCACGCGGTCATCATAGATAGCAATCCCGACTGAACTGCCGGGGCGATGGTAAACACGATGTGCAAAAGCATTTATGCAACATTCTCTCAATGCCTTATATGGCACATTCAGTTCCTCTTCTCTGTACAAACCTTCAATTTTACCGGAAAGGGACAAATGCTTGAAGAAAAATGCCATTGCAGCATCCAGCAAGTTGAATATATTGCCTGTCACACGCTGATTATCTAAAAATTCATCTTTTGTCGTTCCTTTGAACCGGGCTAAACGGAGCAGACATTGGGGATAATGGTAGAAGTTTCGTCCGAATAGGACAACGGAAGCATTGTTCAGCTTTCCATCATTCAACAAGTCAAATTTTTCAAGGATGGTTCGGACATCCTCCTGCATAGAACCTTCCGGCAAACGTCCGCCTCTGATTCCTCCACGTACTGCGCCCAAGATTGCCGTTTCGTCAAGGTCGGATATTTTCAAGCTGGGATTTTGCATGGAATCCCAAGCATAGGTTCCGCCTCGCTGCATAACCAACAGGTTGTATATACCCTGCGGCATGGCAGATGTAACGCTCTCTATCCGTTGATAAGCCCTCCCCTTATAGGTGAACGGGCGCATATATCGTTGTTCTTCCGCTGATAAAGCTATAACACTTTTGTTCGTTCCCGGAATGTCTGTATAGGATATATCAATGGTCGCAAACGGCTCGATTCGTCTGATGGTTTCAGCAATATCGCGCTTCGTCTTGTCGCTCACTTCCTGACCGATAATCTTTCCCTTGTCGGTTACACCGAACAGCACCGTGCCGCCCGTACCGTTCAAGAAGGCACAAAGAGTTTCAATTCCACGCTCCAACTGCCCGGTAGTTTCTTTGAACTCAACTGTCCCGCCTTCGGCTCCGGCAATCAGTCCATTCAATATTTCGAGGTTATCTATTTTCATCCGTCATTGATTAATACTTGCAAAGTTAATGATTTTAATCGGCTTTCCGGCAGATAATAGAGTGATTGTAAATGAAGAAGGATAAGAAACCGTATAATCCGGCCGCTTATCCTTTGTTTGGCATTCGTTTATCTCCTCATCCGCTCCAATTCATCGTCATGTCGCATCTTCGCGTTCAGTTTGTCCTGCATCTTTTCAAGGAAGTAGGTGCGACTGTCGCTTTTCCTGCGTTTGATGTCCGTATAGAAGCGGTAGCAGTCTTTGGACTCCACACCGAAAAAGGAATAGAGGACAGGGGCAAGCTCTTTCAGCGAAGCCTTGCCGCCATTGATGCAGCCGGTGGCGTAGAGGGCATAGATTAGTTCTACCAACTCGACGGCATTACCGGTCCATTGCAGGGCTGGGACTGTGGCTTTGGTTTCGGATGTGGATGTTAGTGGTGGCACGGAGGTAATTGCAGAAGCGGATACCATCTTCTGCATCTTTCGGATGAATGATAACGCCTTGCGGATATACACAGTGACGACATTCTCCTCCGATGCCGACAAGTTCTGCGGATGGTGCTGTAATTCGATTTCGGCAAAAGCCAACGCCACAATAATATGCTTGGCATCATTGCCGCCGTAGCACAGGTTTATTACTTCCTGCACGAATCCGCCGTATGCCGTTTCCGTGCTACCGTTGTCTTTTCCGTTTATCAGGGCGAAAAACTGTGTTTCCGCCAATATGAGATGGTTCATTATCTTTTCTGTTTTGAGGGTTTACACTTGTTTATCAGTGTGCGCACACTGATATATGGGCAAATCATAGCCCTAAACACGAGAAAAGATTGTGAGAAAATTGTACTACATTGTTTTTCAGAAAGATAAAATTCAAAAATAATTTTATCCTTGATTGCATCCCTTGTGAAATGTGTTCAGATTCTGAACATGTGTTCACTTTCTGAACACGGAAATTCCGCCAAGATGTTCATAATCTGAACATTTTATGCCCGTGGCTCTTTATGATAGGTAAGCCGGATTACTCCGTCCCTATAAGTTTTGTTCTCCATAAGCCGCCAGTCATTCATAGGTAGTGCTGACTTGAAAAAATGCGCTCCGTTTCCGTCGATGGTTGGAACAACGTATAGTATGATTTCATCTATCACGTTCATCCGTAACAGTCCGTTGGCATATTCGGTATTCCCGGCAGTTACTTCCAACAAATGGCAAATGCTTCCACCTTCCTCTCTCCATTCTTGAAGCACGGATACCGAATAGTCGGATGTCAGCTTATACAGGGCATTGGCACGTATTTCATCCATACCGTAATCTTCGGTTTGAAGCAACCGCTTCCGGGGATGCAGTTTCATCGGACAGCCATCTATTGAGATAACGGCAAGTAATTGTATTTTCGCCATAACGTATTTCCTTTCCTTTTTGGCGAGGCAAAAAAGTAGCGTGCAATTCACACTACTTTCAAGCGATGGCTCTGGTAAAGCCTTTACGGAGAGTACGTGAATGCACGCTATGCGTAGGCATAGCATAAGCATCACGCAATCGTCTCCGTAGTTTCAATTTACCAGATTTTCGCTCGAAACGCCTTGCGGTCTTATGTCTATATCATCGGCGAAAAGTTACCCAATCGCCTGCTATTTTCTGAAATACAATTGCAAAGTTAATCAATTATTGCCATTTACAGCCATACTCCGGTCAGTTTTCTTCATTCAATCCATATTCTACCAATTTATTATACAGCGTTGTCCTGCCGATACCCAGTATCTTTGCAGCCATTTTCTTGTTACCGGCTGCTTGTTTCAAAGCACGCAGGATACGTCCTCTTTCTTCATCCCCGCTCTTCAATGTAAAACAAGCGGAAGTAGCGGACGGTTCATTGTCAAGTTCCAAATCGGCTTCGGTTATCATATCGCCTTCTGATTGCAGGACTGCCGTCTGTATCTTCTGTTTCAACTCGCGCACGTTGCCCGGCCACGCATGGGCGAGCAGGGCATTACGGGCAGATGCGGCAAAACCTTTTACTTCACGTTCCAACTCACGGTTTGCCATTTCACGGAAGAACTCGGCCAATGGCATGATGTCTTCCGGGCAGTCGCGCAAGGGCGGCATGGTTATCACATACTCCTGCAAGCGATAGAGCAAATCCTGCCGGAACCGCTTTTCCGTTACGGCTTTCTGCAAATCCTCGTTGGTTGCAGCCACTATCCTCACGTTGGCTGTTTTGTCCTCCTTTGCTCCGACGGGACGGTAACGGCGTTCCTGTATGGCGCGGAGCAGCATCTGTTGCATCTCCATTGTTAGGTTGCCCACTTCGTCAAGGAACAGCGTGCCGCCATCCGCTTCCAGAAAATACCCCGTCTTGTTTGCTTCGGCACCCGTAAACGCGCCCTTGACGTGTCCGAAGAAGGCGGATTGTATCAATGACGGGGACAAGGCTCCGCAGTCCACTGCCACAAAAGGTTTATCGGCAAGTTTGCTTTGTTGGTGTATATGTTGTGCGATATGTTCCTTGCCCGTACCGTTCTCGCCCAGTATCAGCACGCTCATCCGGGTGGTGGCTACAAGGCGCACACGTTTCTTGATTTTCTGATAGGCTTCGCCCTGCCGGACGAATATCGGAATGTTCCATTGTAGTCGCTTTTCATGTTCTTTTTGCAGGGTGCGGATAAGCGGTATCAGTTTATCCTCCAACAACTGTTTCTGTATGTAATCCTTTGAGCCGAGCTTCATACTTTCCACTGCCGTATGCACCTCCCCGTAATTGGTCATAACGATAAACACCTGTTGTTTGTCGTTGGCACGCATCCACCGTAACAACTCTATGCTTTCACCGTCGGGGAGGCGTAGGTCGGCAACGACAATATCATCCACCTCTGACTTTGCCAATAGTTTCTTGGCAGTGGCAAGATTATATGCCGACATAGTATCGAAGCTGTCTTTCTTCAGCAGGTTGCAGACATAATCGTTATAGACGGGGTTGTCCTCAATCACAAATACTTTCATCCGACAACCTCCTTTCCTTTTGCGCAAGTTCTATGATAACTGTTCCCATACGAAGCATGGCATCCACGCATTTCCGCAATTCCATTTCGGAACATTCAGATTCTTGATGCAGCAGTTCATACAGGTTCCACAAGGGTTTGTCAGCACGGATAACAGCCCATGAACTTCGCTGACGGTGTATCCATTCGTCCAACGCCTTGCGGTCATTCCTCTCCATGATTTCCCGGACAGCCTGCATATCCTTTTCTGTTTCGGTTATCAAACGGTCGAGCATCGCCCGTTTGTCACCATATGCAAGCAGAGAGGACAAGTCGGGAAGTTCATCCTTGTCCGTACTTGTCAAAAGGCATTTGTCTGATACAGCAACCAGTTCGGAAATGGAAAATGGCTTGAACAGGCAGGCGGTAAATCCATTTTCCAACAGCTCCTCTTCGCTGCAACTGCCGGAGGCGGTCGCCACGACAATGGGAATCTCTTTCGAGTTGCTGACACTTGACGAGCGTAACAACTCCAACACCTCATAGCCGTTAATCTCCGGCATCTTCATATCGGTTATCATGAGGTCGTATGTGTGCTGCCGCATGGCTTCCATTGCATCGCCAATAGTGGTGAACGTGTCGCAATGCACACCTATACCAGCATACATTTCCTTTGTCATGGATAATACCATCGGATTGTCGTCCAATACGATGACAGAATAAGGTCTTTCTATATGAGCCAGACTTTCTGCGGCTGTCTGTTCTTCAATACCAATATCGGCAGTGTTCATTGGCAACTCCACAGTAAAACGACTGCCTTCTCCTTTTTCGCTTTCCAAGCGTATAGTGCCGCCAAGCATCCCGACTATCTGTTTCACAATGCTTAACCCCAATCCGAAACCGTCTTGCGTGGCGGCGTTGGAAAGCCGCTCGAACGCTCCGAACACTCGCTGTTGTTCTTCCGCACTCATGCCGGTTCCGGTGTCCTCTACTACAAGGGTCAGCCTATTGCCGTCATAGCTTATGACAAGTGAAACGCTTCCGGCATTCGTGAACTTGACGGCATTGCCCAGCAGGTTGTCGCATATCTGTATGATGCGCTCCTTGTCGCCATTCAGGATAATACCCTCCGGGCACTCGATGGTAAGTTTAAGATCTTTTGCTTCTGCTTGTTGCGTAAACTCCGTTTGCAACAGCTCCGCGATGTTTTCCAAACGAAACGGACGGACATTCGCCTGTTCCTTGCCGCTGTCCAAGCGGAAGAAGTCAAGCAGGGAGTTGAGCATGTCGGTCATTCTCTTGGAGGCTTGCAGGATATTGTCCGCATAACCGCTTATCTTTTCTTCTTCGTTGTCCTGCATCAGTTCCGCATATCCATGTATGGCAGTCAGTGGTGTGCGTAGCTCGTGGGTGATGGTGTGCATCGCTTTCTTGCGTGAGGCTATCAACGATTCGTTTTGTTTTACGGACTTTTGCAGTTGCCCGATTAAATCTGTTGTCTTACGTTTGTACTGCTTGATGCGGGTGGCATAGCGGTGAATGATGATGTATGAAATAATGAGCAACAGCAGCATGACACCCGTTATGATACCTACCTGCAAGAACGACTTTTCACGCATAGCGGATATTTCCGCCTCACGTTCCTGCAAGTCAGCCTGCACCTTGTGGTCCATCTGCTGGATAAGGGTTTGCAGTTGGCGGTTCAGTTCCGCATTGCGGCTGGCAAGGCTGTCGGCATATTCCGACAGACGATGGCTTTGGGCACGTTGTTGCGCTATCATATCACGGTTCAGTGTGTAGAGCATCGTGGTGGTCGTCGTCGGAGGTGCTTCCTGTTTCTTGCCGAACAACCCGAGAAAACCTTTCCTCCTCTGTTTCTTCGGCTCTTCCTGCCTGCTCGTTTGCACTATCACCGGCACCTGCTTGGCTATCCGGCGGTTGATATCCGCCTGTTGTTCCAGAGCCTCCATGATGGCGCACAGCCGCTTTTCCTTGTCCTCCAGCAAGTGGCGCACGCTGTCTATGCGCACCGATTCGTAATGGCTCTTGAAGCGGCAAAGCATACTATCCACCGTCATCCGTTGCCGCCGGTATGCCGCCACATCCTTATCGTCCCATTCCAGCACCGACTCGCCCAAAAGAGACAACTCCACCACACCCACATACGCATCGTGTGTTTCCTTGCGGAAGCGGTTGATTTCACGGTTCTCCCGTTCCAGCAACTCCAAGTCGCGCCATTCTCCGAGCCACGTGCAGATGATGCCGCCCACCAGCAGGACTATCAACAGATAGCCTGCGGCAAGCATCTTGCGGAAATGCTTGGTAGTGGTAACGAATTGTTCGCTCATTTGCTGTTTGTGTAAATACCGTTATTTAAAATACGCATATAGGTCGTGGAACTTCGCAGGTTCATGGATGAGAATGGCGGCCATGCTGCCTATGACCGCCACCAGAATTATATATCCGAATAGAATTCTACTCCTCAATGAAACAACCATTCTTCCCTTATTTACAATTGTTATAATTATTAAGGCATCTGACCACCGGCGATAGGTGGAATTTCTGTTAGTATGGGATTTCTCGGGATTGAGTTAAAAATTCTTTGGCCACGTATGGCTTGACTTGGAGGAGCGTTTTCATTTACATCAAGCCGATAACATCTATCGTTAAATGTTATAATTCCCCAAATACCAATGGTTCCTGGGATTCTCGCCAATCCTTCAGTAGGTTTAAAAAGAACAACATTATCTATTATTCGATTTTTAACCGCCCGATTCCATGATGTTTTAATACTATTGTTAGGCGTTGGAATATGAGCAACATACCTAATGCCATTGTGCCTAAAACTGGCCATATAACACCCCGAAAAACCTGAACTTAAAGTATCTATGCCATTTGAAGCAACGACTGCTATTCTATCCGCAATATATATGACACAGGCGTAGTCTAATCTAAGAAAACGATAGTTACGGGTATATCCTTTTATTTGAAATGTCAAATTACTTTGCGTGAAAATCGGAGGGGTCAAACCTACATTATAAATATTTTGATAATGAAACCGTGCAATATTTGTCATTACTGCTTGACTGTTTGGCAATCTTAATGCTTGAATCAAATTCATATATTTACTTACTGTTACTTTCGTTTGTTATAGGCTCGATACATGATGCCATTATATCCATCAGTTTAGACAGACCTTCGGTCTGCGGCTGCTGACTGGCTGTCACATGTATCTGGTATTTTGCCGTTTGGTTGGTCATGCGGGTGTTCTCGCGGGCGGTTGTGACTTTGCCGCTGATTTCCGCATTTATAAACCAACGTTTTGCAGAAGCTTTTGCCTCTACTTCTGCGTTGGTAGTGCTTTTTACGTTTGACGTATCGGTAACCTCCATCTGGAAATCGACATCCACGCGATCTATAAGCAGGGCAGGAATAGGCACCAATCCTATAAACGGAGCCTTGACACTTTGTGACATTGTTGTCATTTTTCCATCCTGCTGTATCGGTCTTTCGACATCGAATTCCAATATACGCGCTTTATTGCCGCTTTTACCATCAAATGCAATTTGCTGGTAGAAATTCCATGCTGTCGCTGCCAATTCCTGTTGTGCTTCGGCTGCTGCAATAAGTGGAGCTGCAATAAGTTCCCGCATGGGAAGCCCCTTGAATTTGTCAGTCACGTTTGAATCTGCTTTAAGAACTGGAGAAGTTTCTCTGTTTTGAGTCTCTTCCAATGCAGCGGAGATAATTTCTTTCGCCTGTCCGCTTACATTTTCATTCAAGTTTTCCGCATTTTCTTGTTGCCCTTGGTTCTTTATTTCTTCTGCCATAACATTTGAATTTTAAAATTGTTAGATGTTTTTTACAAAATCGTCAATAATTCGGGAAATGCTCTCCGGAGTCTCCTGAACCTTAAAATTGACGCAAACCTCCATGATATCATCTGTATCTGGTTTTATGTTGCTCATCTGCATCTGGAGATTGGCTCTTTGTGGGCTGGATAACAATAAGTTGTTTTCTGGAATCTGTGATTCCACGCTTCCGACCTTCGCCTTGAACTTTATCTGCACATTATCCATCGCAAGATAATGATGGGATATCAAGGCTATAAGTGGAATATCAATAGTCTTGTCTCCAACCATGATTTTTTTCGATTGGAACGTATTTGCGTTATTTGCATTTGTTCCTTCAAAAAGTCTGGTCAGATTTTGTATCTGATGATTCTGTAATGTATCTTGTGCACAGTTTACGGCGTACTGCAAACCATTCATAATATCAGAGAATGAATTGGTTTGAACACTGTCCGGCTCATCGTCATTATTTTTCTTGCCTCTGTGAAAAAGTCCCATGTTTTTAATTTAAATACTTGATTTGTTGTCTTTAATGAGCACCAATCTTGACAATGTCCGGCTTACAGCTTCCATATTTACACTGGAGTCTATATTATTATTGACAATGCCTTGATGCCAAAACCAATATGGTGGATTCTCCGTGTGTTCCATCACGTCCTCCTTTCTTTATTGGGGTTATACTTCGGTTCTTTCCGTTGCGGGCGGAACTTTTTCCGCCCGACGGTTTACTGCTTCCTCAAGGTAGGCAATGCTCCGTTAAGTTCGTAACGCCACTCTGAGCCTGCGTTCTGCAAGGCGGTGTTCATGGCATCGACGGCTTTCTGCCAGGTAACGTAAGTGCCGTCCACCTTCGTGGATTCGGGGGCGGTCTTATAGCCTCGTTCCTGATTGTTCTTCCAATAGCAGGCGGTCACGGTGGTGTAGCTATCTCCAAACAAGCCGCCGATATGCACATTGCCGGTGCTGCTACCCGTACTGGTTACGTTGCCCGTGGCATAGCAGGCAAGGACGCGGCTTCCTCCGTTTAATCCCACTACACCGCCGCCAAAGTTATTCTTTTGGGAAGCTATTTCTAAGGTCACGTTGCCTGTGGCATAGCAAGCTGTCATGGTGCCCCATTTTTCTCCTGCCACACCGCCGACATAGTGCTTTCCCTTCACAGTGGCAGAGGAGCTGCATCCGATGATGGAACCGGCCTTTTGTGAACCCACCACACCGCCGACACAATCTGTGCCGCTGACGCTACCCGACACCGAGCAGTTTTCAATGGTGCCCCAGCTATATCCTACCACGCCGCCAGTACAGCCAAACATGTGATTGCTTGTTATCTGTATGCCTTCCATCACCACGTTCTTCACCATACCAGCTCTATTGAGATAGCCGAACAGACCCACAAATTGGTCATTTGTCGTAACGGTCAACCCCGTGATGGTATGGCCGCCGCCGTCGAAAGTGCCTTTGTATGAGTTATCGAAGCTTGTGCCTATCGGCGTCCAGTCTTTGCCCGTCAGGTCAATGTTTTTGTCGAGGGTAATGTTAATGTCGGTCTTACCTCCGTTCACTAATTCGGCTACATTCAACAGGCCGTCGGCGTTATAGACCGTGTAGCTGCCGTTGCTCTCTATGGTATAGCCCAGGTCTTTTGCCGCAGCGAGGGAGACGGTGTAGGTATATTCACCGCCCGCCTGCCAGTCGGTAGCATTCTTCATCTTATAAACGAAGGTCTTGCCGTTAGTGAAGGTGCAGGTAACGAAAGCCGTGCCAGCTGCCACACTTTGCGGGGCTACGATGGCGGTGTAGGTGTTGCTGCCCTTGTCATACGGGACGATTATATCCGGGTTGTCGCCTTCAGTGGAGAGTCCCGTCAGCTGCACGGATGCCAGCCCCTCGGTGTAGTCCGTCAGAACGATGGTCACTCGCGCCGTGCGGTGGGTGAAGCGGAGCGTGGGGCTACCGTAGGTCACCGTCTGTCCGTCGGCTACGATGAGGTCGCTGCCCTCAAAGTCTTTCTGGGTACTTTGGTTGGCTTTTACCTTTACCGCAGGTGGGGTTGTCTCGCCAGCGGTGTAGGGCCACCACGCTGTGACGGTGATGTCGTTGTGGTTGGTCCAGTAGTACGGGTCGGTGGAGGTCAGCGTGGCGCTGGTGAGATCGACGGTGGAGGGCGTCACGTTGTACGTCTTCACCGTGCCGTCCATCAGAACTGCCACGCTCTGCACACCCGTCCAATTGCCATCCGCTGGGGCACGGGTGCCGGCGGTGGCTGTCGCGGCGGGGTTCAGCCCCGTGGCGGTGAAGACGATGGGTGTGCCTTCCGCCCCTTCTGGTAGGAAGCCCGCTTCGTCCTGTGTGCAGGCGGCGAGTGAGAGGGCGAGCGCTGCAAGTGCAAAAAATCTTATCCTCATAATATCTGTTATTTTATTACTCTGGTTGTTTCCGTTGCGGGCAGAACTTTTCCGCCCGACGGTTTACTGCTTCATCAAGGTAGGCAATGCTCCTTTAAGTTCGTAACGCCACCTTGAGCCTGCGTTCTGCAAGGCGGTGTTCATGGCATCGACGGCTTTCTGCCAGGTAACGACAGAGCCGTCCACCTTCGTGGCTCCGGTGCTTTCCCTATTGTAGCCGATGCCTTGTTCATGATTGTTCTTCCAATAGCCGGCGGTCACGGTGGTGTAGTTATTTCCCAAAAAGCCGCCGATATGTACTTTGCCAGTGCTACTACCCGTACTGGTTACGTTGCCCGTGGCATAGCAGGCAAGGAGGCTGCTTCCTGCGTTCATTCCCACCAGACTGCCGCCAGCGATATTCTTTTTGGGGTCTATTTCTAAGGTCACGTTGCCCGTGGCATAGCAAGCGGTCAGGGTGGCACTCGAATTCGTCTGACCTGCCACGCCGCCGACATCGACCGTTCCCTTCACTGTGGCAGAGGAACTGCATCCGGTGATGGAACCGCCTATTTGAGCACCCACCACACCGCCGACATACACCGTGCCGCTGACGCTGCCCGACACCGAGCAGTTTTCAATGGTGCCCCAGCTATATCCTACCACGCCGCCAATACTGCCGCCATATATTTGATTGCTTGTTATCTGTACGCCCTCCATCACCACGTTCTTCACCGTACCAGCTCTATTGAGCCAGCCGAACAGACCCGCATATTCGTCATTTGTCGTAAAGGTCAGCCCCGTAATGGTATGGCCGCCACCGTCGAAGGTGCCTTTGTATGAGTTGTCGTAGTCTGTGCCTATCGGTGTCCAGTCTTTGCCTGTGAGGTCAATGTCAGTGTCGAGGGTAATGTTAATGTCGCTCTTACCTCCGTTCACTAATTCGGCTATATTCATCAGGCCGTTGGTGTTATAGACCGTGTAGGTCTTGGTGTTGCTGTCGTAGATGTAGCCCAAATCCTCGGCTGCGCCGCTCTCGCCGCCGCCGTCAGCCCAGCTGCCGATGGTGCAACCCTCTAACGTCAGGCCGGTGGCGTTCACCTTAACGGTATATTTATAGCGGCTGCCCGCTTCTAATACGACGTTGTTCTGCGGACGGAAGTAGAAGGTGCCGCCGCCGAGTTCCACCTTGACGAACGGTTTGCCTGCCGCAATGGTCTGCGGGGCGGTTAGTGCCTCGTAGGTGTTGCCGCTTGCGTTGTAGGTCTTGATGGCGGTCGGGTTGCCGTTATCGGCGGACAGGCTCACGAGGCTCACCGTGGCACCAGCGACGCTCGTGAATCCCGTGCCGGGCTTCAGTTCGATTGTCACGCGTGCCGTGCGGTGGGTAAATTCAAGAGTCGGGTTGTTAAATTCCACCTTCCGGTTCTCAGCAGAGATGAAGTCGCTGTTCTGGAAGTCAGCCAATTTGCTTTGGTCTTCGGCCACCTTCACGGCAGGCATCTGTGTGATGTCGGCATTGTTGAAGGGCCACCATGCCGATACGGTAATCGGGTCGCGGCTGGTCCAGTAGTACGGGGCGTTCTCGCGTGAAAGCGTGGCACTCTTGAAATCGGTAGAAGCCGTAACGGTGTATTCCTTTACCGCATCGCCCATCTTGAGTGCCACGGAAGTGACGCCCTGCCAGTCGCCGTCCACAGCGGCACGGGTGGAAGAGGCTGCCAGCGGCGTTGCTTCTACGGACAGTCCGGTGGCACGGATGAATACAGGGTATTCACCTTCGGGCAGACGGTTATCGCCAGCAAGTTCGTCCTGCGTGCAGGCGGCGAGGGCGAACAGCAGTGCGGTGGCTGCGGGGATAAATAATCTATGTCTCATAATTCTTCATTCTAATCGATTAATTATTAAAATCCTACAGGTCAGCACCCACATCTCCACCGTCTATATCGTTCCACTTTGCAATGGTGGCTTCGCTGACTTCAAGGACTTTGTTGCGTACCTTGACGGTATAGGTGTAGTTGTTGCCCGCCAGCAGTGCGCCTTCGGGCACGGTGAGTGTGGCATGATATTCCTGACCTTTGTAATTCACAACCAACGGCAGGGATGCAACTGTCTGCGGGAAGAGGATGATCGATGACGTGAGAACGCCGTCTGCCAAATTCATGGCCAGTTCTCCGGTCTGTGCCCCGTTGTCTGCGGTGGCAATACCGTCGGCCGTGTTGAACGTACCGGTGAGTAACAATCCGTCCAGCGTGTAACGTTCAGGCTTGACCACGCTGAAATCCACGCCGTCGCCCGCCTCGAAGGTAAGGGTTATCTGGCTCATGCGGTGGTGGAAGGAGTTGTCTTCACCGCCTTTGGCGGTTTTGTCGGTAAAGCTTACTACCGGGTTGTTTTTGTCTCCCGTGGCTCCTGAAGCAAAGAGGAAGTCGATGGCAGGCTTGTTTTGCTGCGCCGTGGCATCGGTCGTGGCTGCGAGGATGCCTCCCGTCGTGTTGTACGGATAGTAGGCGCGGAAAGTATGGGTCTTTGTATCTTCGATATAGATAACCTTTCCTTCTGCCTCAAATTTCCCGTTTTTCAGGATGAAAGGCACGTTGCCGTACTGGGAATCGTTGCCGATGTCGGTGATGCCGATACGGTCGCCGGCAGTCCAGGTGGTTCCGCTGGCGCGGGTGGCGGGGGCGATGTCGGCGGTAAACTGGGCGGCCACGGGGTCACCGTTCAGGTTCTCGTTGTCGTTGTTGCAGGCTGCCAGTGCGAGGGCGAGCGTTGCAAGTGTAAAAAATCTCGTCTTCATTATATTAGTCATTATATTAGTTTAATTCCATTTCAATATTTGCTGCACCTCAGCAAAATCAAAGCAAGCTTTGCTCCTGCGTTCGGTTTACTAATTATTTACAAATCGGCATTTACATCATCACCTTTCACTTCTCCCCAGCCGTTGATTTCGGCTCCGTCCACTTCCATGCCTTCGGGAGTCTCAACCAGCGTTCCGCCGAGGGTCAGCGATTCGCCCTTTCCGGTGTTGAACCCCTTGAGGGCTTCCGTGATGTCGCTTTTCAGCGTCGTGGGGGTCGGGTTGCCGTCCGCATAGCGGATTTCACCCGTCAGCAGTTGTTCCGTGCCGGTCACACCCAGCAACCGCACCGTGGCTTTCCACTTGCCGGCATCGTCACCTTCGGTTATCTTGGTGAAGGGCAGCACGACGTTTGAAGCGGCTCCGTAGGTATCGGTAGCGAAATCGAGAGTTCTGGCTGCACCCGTCAGATGGGCAACAATCTCCGTGATGCGTCCGGCGGCATCCCCCGTCGGTTTGATGATAAGCGTCAGTTCGCGTACCTGCTGCTTCATTGCGGCGGTCAGCGGATAGTCCTTGTCTTTCTCGATGCTCACCTGTTTCGTATAGGTGAAGAACCATCCCGGGGCATTGTTCACAAAGGCATCCGTTCCTGCCCGGTTTCCCGTGGCTGCGGCAATGGTGGCGGTGGTACCATTTACCATGATTCCTTCAGCAGGGTTCCACACCGCAAGGGTGTAGCTGCCCGGAGCAAACAGATGGTTGGGGGCATGGGTGGCGGAAGTCTCCGTACCCGTATAGTCACCCATGGTAACCGTCCATGTGGTAGGTATGTCGATACCCTCACCGCGTGCCGACCAGTCGGCTGTCACCGCAATCTTCCCATAGTCGGGATGCGGCGTGTCATAAAGCGTGTCCTTCACGCAGGAAGAGAGCAGCACGGCGGCTGCCATTCCCATCATATTTATATATTGTCTTGCTTTCATATTCTATTCCTCCGTGTTAGAATAACTTCCATACCAATGTCACACCGGCGTTGATGGGGCCACACCAATTTTTTGTCTCGTTGCCACAGCGCACGCGCACACCATCGATGACTTCATATTTTTCGAAATCGGCATTCAGGTAGCCCAAACCGAGGTTGAAATCAAGATCTAATGCCTTGTTTAGTCGCAGCTGATAGCCGGCGGTGATGCCGCCACCCATCAGGTCGCCTTGCTTGCCTGTTTCGGAGATCTTGTAGTTGAACTGTCCGGCCTTGAACATCGCCCCCAGATACCAGGCTTTCTTCTCACCCATGTAATAACGTATTTCCGGAGCCACTTCCCAGAGTGCATAGCGGCGGTCCTTGTCGCTCCACGTCCAAGAAGTCCATGAGCCGTTTACGGCAATGCCACACGACGGACAGATGCGCCATTCAAGTCCTAAATCGGGTGTCAGGGTAGCCCAGCGCAATAGGTTGGCACGCAGGGAGAGATGATAATCATTTGTGATTTTAGTTTCCGACGGCGTGCCGGCAAGTGTATTTTGTAGAGCAGCTTTCTCGGCTTCTGCCTTTTCAGCGGCAAGTCGGGCTTCTTCCGCCTTGCGCTGCTCTTCGGCAAGCCGTTCCTGTTCGGCACGCTTCTCGGCTTCCAGTCGTTCGGCTTCCGCCTTGCGTCGTGCTTCCGCATCCGTCACGGCAGTTCCCTTTACCGGTACCGTCAGGCGCACGGTGACAAAATCACCCCCTGTCGCATGATTGTGGGTAATGAAGTTTTCTTCCTTGATTTTCGCGCGTGTAATCAGTTCTGATTTTACCCGATTGGCACGGATCTTCGCCGTTGCAAGGTTCTCAGCTTCACCGCCCTGCGAATTGCAATATCCGTCAACCAATAGCGGCAGTTTGCCGTCAAGAATTGTTGCTTTGTTGTTTTCGATACATTCCAACAGGCGGGCAAGTTCCGTGTCATTGCCATTCCAAGGCACGTAGAACATGTCCTTCTGCGTAACGAACCGGAAGGTGTAGGTCGTGTCTGCTTTCTGCTGCGCAATGACAGGAAAAGTTACCGTCATCAGCCACAGAAACAGGGTAAGAAAAGTGATTTTTCTGCTCATATAAACTTGAATTTATTATCTTTGTCTTCTCCAAAGGTAATAAATGCCATTCAGCGCCCAAAATATTACAAAAACTTTTTCTGTTGAAATACAGCGTTTTATAAAAATTGTCGTTTGAGCACTTTTCAAATTGTCGTTTGAGCACTTTTTTTGTCGAATTAGCACTTTTTTGTCGCTTGAGCACTTTTTGAAAATGAGCTTCTGAGACCTTTTTCATCGGCTTTTTACCACACAAATTATTCCAGATTTGCTTTTTTCCACTTGCCAGGCGTACATCCTTCCTTCTCTGTAAATGATTTGATAAAGTTACTGCGGGAAAGAAAACCGGAAGACTCAGCCAGCTTCTGTATATTGATTTCCGGATGCTCCTTCAGTATGTTTTTCGCATACTCCAACCGGAGACCGGTTATCCATTCGCGGAATGTCATTTTATACGTAGTCTTGATATAAGCGGAAAGATTGGTACGGTTGGTATGAAGCACATCTGAAAGCTCCTTTATGGTAAGGCCGGGCCGGATATAACCGTCCGCATCGATCCAACCTTTGATTTTTTTCGCCATTTCGGCATGGAAAAAAGGAGTATCCTGCCTCTGTGCCTGTTCCCGGTTTGTGGTGTCACACAGGTCTTCCTCTTCAGAAGTCATGCCATCCTCCATCGCGTTTTCCACCTGTTCGTAAAACAGCAGATAGTTCAGATAGCAAAGGAAGAGATAAATGTAGAACGGTACCGATGACAGAATCCAGATATAGATGTATTCATCAGGCAGGAATGTCAGCAGTCCGCATCCCACCCCGAATGTGACAGCCCAGTAGGTGAAAATGGAAAGCCATTTGATATAGGCACCGATGTCATCCGCACGGGTGTCATCGAAAATGCGGATGACCCTGTGATAGGCCCGGAGAAGCCTACGGGTCAAGAACAGCCCATAGATAACCAACCATGCGGCCAAGGCAAACATCACCGTTGTCTGTAAACCACCTTTTGGTAACAACAGCAGAACGATGCCGGAAAGGATGGAAAACAGTATCCATAGACAGATATGCGTCCGTAACCGACATTTGGTGATATAAAAGCGGTCAAGCAGAGTGGTGAGGGCCGAACTGAACAACCAGTAGCACAAAAAATAGGTGGACAGGTTCATCAGGATGGCGGCATCGGTATTCTTGAACCTGATTCCAAAAAAGAAATGTACCGAATAGTTGGCGGCAAGTAACAGTATGGCTACCCCCATAATTCGCCGGGAACGCAGATAATTATTGAAAATGGCTTTTTCCGGGGTTGGAGCCAACAAAAAATAAAAGCCGAAGAACGACATCAACGGCAGCGCAATGCAAAGTGAATAACTGTATATAGATGGTTCCATTGTGTAATATGCTTATTTATTTTGCAGGGCAAAGTTACAAAACTATCAGCGAACCGAAGTATTCTCACAGCTTCTTTTTATGTCTAAATAACACTGAAATACTTTTATATTAGATTGATATCGGGTTTACTTTCATCGTTGCCAGGTTCAAATACACCCCATGATGCTCTATCATCCCGTTGCGGAACATCTTCCACAGGATATTGCACCCGAGTTGCGCCAGCGTGGAGTTAATGAACAAGTCCTGCTTCTCCAATGCTTCTGCCAGCGAGCAGCTCGGACCGGAATCCTCCTCCTTCACTCTCGCGTATTTCACGAAACGGGTGATGACCTTCAGCGAGCCGACCGCTTCATACAGCGTGGAAGCCGGTTGCCTGATTTTTTTCAGCACGGTCCCCATTATAACCTGTCCGGTCGTTTGCGTGTTGCCGAAGTCCATCCAGTAGAGTGGCGTGGCATTGTCCGTGTAGGAGGCCGGCGGCATCTTTCCCAGCACGTTCCACAGGTCGAGCCGGGACTTGATGTTGTCCGTGCAGGTGACGGTGATGTTCGCGATTTCATCCCGTTTCACCTCCTTCAACACCGACGGATAGGGTCTGGGCTCCGCTTTCCAGTCGTTGCCGAAGAAATTATTGACACGGGTAATGAGGCATTTCGCCTTGTTCAGGCCTATGTCGGAATCACTGAAGAGTTGGCGTCCGATGTTGGTCCCGGACACGATGTCAGGGTCATAGAGCGTGACGGACAGGCCGGGGTGTCCGAG
>ENA-UAOZ01000662-UAOZ01000662.1-human-gut-metagenome-genome-assembly--contig:-NODE-662-length-18334-cov-6.000109_pt1 | contig 18334 bp, 12 predicted proteins | sample MGYA00243474_ERZ654565 | MGnify/ENA primary metagenome ERZ654565 (study PRJEB26926, sample SAMN06164854) | human gut metagenome | biome: ENVO:00009003; feature: ENVO:2100002; material: ENVO:00002003...
GCCATGCGGACTCCGTTCCGGACCTCAACGGTCCAACTTTTTGTCCGCAGTCCCCGCAAATACTGGGACACGCTTTCCGGTTGAGGCACGTTGCGGAAAGTGCGACCCACAATAAAGCAAAATTCCGTCCCAAAGTTTCCCAAACAGGCCCCAAGCGGAAGCCACATCCCACAATCCGCCTCCAAACTGGGATGTAGTTTCCGGCACAACAACCGCCGAAGCCCACCGGCCTTTCAATCTCCAAAGTGATCATCATCAGCAACGCCTTCGCTCCCAGCAACGGCACCCATCCATTCAGATTTTCAGCTCCAGCTCGTAGCCAAGCCGCCGTCCACCCCGGATTCCCTGATTGCTACGTGGCGGCAGGGACCCTACAGGGTAAAGCTCTGATAATATTCCGCAGGACGCATGAAACCCCCGCCGCACGAAGTGCGCAGCGGGGGTTTCATGCATGTCCGAGGACGTTTTCAGAGCTTTACCCTGTAGGGTCCCGAGGGGATATGTCCGCTACTCAGCCATCTGAGCCTGGACGGCGGTGATGGCCACGACACCCACGATGTCGTCGGCAGAGCAGCCGCGCGAAAGGTCGTTAACCGGTTTGGCGATGCCCTGCAGGATGGGGCCGTAGGCGTCAGCACCGGCGAAGCGCTGGACCAGCTTGTAGCCGATGTTGCCGGCCTCGAGGTCGGGGAACACGAGTACGTTGGCCTTGCCGGCAACGGAGGAGCCGGGAGCCTTGAGCTGGGCGACGGTGGGGACAATAGCGGCATCGAGCTGCAGGTCGCCGTCGATGGCGAGCTCGGGAGCCTTCTCCTTGCAGAACTTCACAGCCTCCTGGACCTTCTTGGCGACCTCGCCGCCAGCGGAGCCCATGGTGGAGTAGGAGAGCATGGCCACGTGCGGCTCAACGTTGCCCATGAAGGTGGACCAGGAGTGAGCGGAGGCGATGGCGATCTCGGAGAGCTCGTCGGAGGACGGGTTGATGTTGAGGCCGCAGTCGGCGAAGATCAGCGTGCCGTCAGTGCCGAACTGCGGGGTGTCGGTGCACATCACGAAGAAGGCCGAGACCAGCTTGGTGCCCGGGGCGGTCTTGAGGATCTGAAGCGCGGGGCGCAGGGTGTCGGCGGTGGAGTGGCAGGCGCCGGAGACCAGGCCGTCGGCATCGCCCATCTTGACCATCATGGTGCCAAAGTAGGTGGCGTCCATCACCTGGGCGCGAGCCTGCTCGATGGTAACGCCCTTCTTGGCGCGGAGCTCGGCAAACTTCTGCGCGTACTCCTTGTGCTTCTCGGCATTGCGCGGGTCGATGACGGTAGCGCCGGGAACGTTGATCTCGTCGGGGTTGCCCAGGATGACGATCTTTGCCAGGCCCTCCTCGATGATTTTGGTGGCCGCGACGATAGTGCGCGGATCCTCGCCCTCGGGCAGGACGATCGTCTTAAGGTCGGCCTTGGCGGCAGACTTCATACGGTTTAGGAAATCGCTCATGTTACTCCTTACAAGCGTTTCGCTAAGCTCCAGGCACCCGGCTGTTCACGAATAAACCCGCTGCTAGCGGGTTTACCTTTCAATTATGTACGCCGCGGTGCTTGAGCTTTCCTTGTGTGGCAAGCTCATTATAGGACGCATTAGCGCTATAATCGCTCTGATAAATATGTCTCGAAGAATGTTCGAGAAAAGCCCAGCTAACGAGCCCGTGGCTTTTGACAAGGAGTATCGATGCAGATTACCTCAGGCCTGCCTGAAGGCTTTAACGCCGGCGCGTACGACATGATTGTCGTCGGTGCTGGATATGCCGGTGCCGTTTGCGCCCGCCGTCTTGCCGAGACCATCGGCTATCGTGTTGCCGTTTTGGAGCGCCGTAGCCACATTGCGGGCAATGCCTATGACTGCACTGACGAGGCCGGAATCCTGATCCACGAGTACGGTCCGCATATCTATCACACTTTTAACGAGCGCGTGCACAATTTCCTGTCGCGCTTTACCAAGTGGACGGATTATCAGCACAAGGTGCTCGCCAACATCAACGGTACCCTTATGCCCGTGCCCTTCAACCATGCGAGTCTCAAGCTCGCCTTTGGTGACGAGCGCGGCGAGGAGCTGTATCAGAAGCTCGTGGAGACCTTTGGCAAGGATGTCAAGGTGCCCATTATGGAGCTGCGTAAGAAGAACGACCCGGATCTTGCCGAGGTCGCCGATTACGTCTACGAGAACGTCTTTTTGCATTACACCATGAAGCAGTGGGGCCAGACGCCCGATCAGATCGATCCCTCGATCACCGGCCGCGTTCCCGTCTTTGTGGGCGATGATGACCGCTACTTCCCGCAAGCTCCCTTCCAGGGCATGCCGCAGGAGGGCTACACGGCGCTCTTTGAGCACATGCTCGACCACGACCTGATCGACGTGTTCTGCGACGTGGACGCCCGTGACCTCTTTGAAATCGACGAGACTACCGTCAAGATCGACGGCAAGGTCTATGGTGGCGAGATCGTCTACACCGGTCCGCTCGATGAGCTGTTCAATCTCGATCTGGGCGCGCTACCGTACCGCACGCTCGACATGAAGTTCGAGACGCTCGATATGGACCAGTTCCAGCCCGTGGGCACCGTCAACTACACCACGAGCGAGGACTACACGCGCATTACCGAGTTCAAGAACATGACCGGTCAGATCCTGCCCGGCAAGACCACCATCATGAAGGAGTATTCCAAGGCCTATACGCCCGGCTCGGGCGAGACGCCGTACTACGCCATTCTTGAGCCCGAGAACCGTGAGCTCTATGAGCGCTATCTTGAGCGCGTCCAGAACCTGACGAACTTCCACCCGGTGGGTCGTCTGGCCGAGTATCGTTACTACGATATGGACGCTGTGACCAATTCCGCCCTCGATCTTTCGGATGAGATTATCGCCTGCCATGCATAAAGTCATAACATTCGGTATTCCCTCGTATAACGCCGCCAAGGACATGGACCATTGCATCACCTCCATCTTGGAGGGGAGCAATTACGCCACCGATATCGAGATTATCGTAGTGGACGACGGCTCCAAGGACGAGACGGCCGATAAGGCCGACGAGTGGGAGGCACGTTATCCCGGTATCATTCGCGCGGTGCACCAGGAGAACGGCGGCCACGGTATTGCCGTCCTTTCGGGTCTGCGCGAGGCACAGGGCACCTACTACAAGGTCGTCGACTCGGATGACTGGCTCGATGCTGCGGCTCTTTCGACTATGCTGTCGATTCTGCGTGGCTTTGAAGAGCGTGACCAGCGCGTTGACCTGTTTATCTCGAACTACGTGTACGAGAAGGTTTACGAGGGCACGCATACCGCTATTGGCTACAAATTTGCCCTGCCGCGCAAAAAGATCTTTTCCTGGGATCAGATCGGTCATTTCCGCCTGGACCAGAACCTACTCATGCACAGCCTGTGCTATCGCACGGATGTGCTGCGCGAGTCCAACCTTCCCATGCCGCCGCACACGTTCTATGTGGACAACATCTACGCCTACGTGCCGCTGCCGCGTTGCAAGACCATGTACTACGCCGACATCGACCTCTATCGCTACTTTATCGGTCGCGAGGGCCAGAGTGTCAACGAGGCCACGATGGTCAAGCGTCTGGACCAGCAGTTCCGTGTGACGCGCATCATGATGGAGTCGTACCACCTGTACAGCGATGTTGAGTCGTCGCGTCTGCGCTCGTACATGATGGGCTATTTCACCATGATGATGGCGATCTGCTCGGTGCTCACCAAGCTTTCCGAGGAAGATTGCGCCGACGAGCGCCTAAAGATGCTGTGGAATGATTTGAAGGCCTACGACGAGCGCATGTATCGTCGTGCCCGCTACGGCGTGGTCGGGTTCTTCACCAATCTGCGCGGACGGGCCGGAGACAAAACCACACTCGGCCTATACCGTCTTGCCTCAAAGATCTTCAAATTCAACTAGCTGCTGAGTAATCGCTGTTGATAGGTTGACTGGGCCCCTTGGCCTTTAGTTTGCTACTGCGAACAGTCCTGCTCGCACGGAAAGCACATTAAGTGCTTTCCGGCTCGTACGGAACTTGTATCAAACTAAAGGCCAAGGGGCCTCTGCTATAAGAATCGATTGTCAGTTTATTTGAATTTGAAGATCTTCGACGCGCGGTACACAGGGGCCTGGGCTGAAAAGAATCTGGTTGGTAGGTTGCCCGGTGGGGCTTGGTTATGTTTGTCGCGAGTTCCGCACGAGCCGAAGAGCACTTAATGTGCTCTTCGTGCGAGCCAGGACTGTAGAGCAGCAAACATAACCAAGCCCCACCGGGCAACCGGTCAGGTTAGGCTACTTCGCGGCGCCGGGGATGCCGTGGGAGGTTTTGGCGGTTTTGGCTCCGTTTACGATGGCGGTCTGTAGGGCCCTTACGGCGAGCATGCCCAGTAGGTCTAGGGGAACGGCGGCGCTTGCCTGGGCGCCCAGTTTGCCGCTGGCGAGGGTGTAGATGGTGTCGCCGTCGTTGGTGGTGTGTGTGGGGCGGATGGCGTGTGCGTAGGCGTCTGCGGCCATCTGGGAGACCTTGGTGGCTTGTGCCTTAGTGAGTTCCACGTTGGTGACGATGCAGCTGATGGTGGTGTTGGTGCGGTCGAGCGGCATCTGCATGGATCCGGCGGCGGCAAAGGCTGCGAGTTCCATGTCGACGATCTGGTCGCTATCGGCTGCGGCGCGCATGCCGGCGACCCACTCGCCGGTGAAGGGGTCGACAACGTTGCCGCAGGCGTTGACCGAGACCACGGCGCCCACCTTGATGGGGCCGAGTGCCACGGCGGCAGCTCCAAGGCCGGCCTTCATGCAGGTGGCAGGCCCCATGAGCTTACCCACGGTAGCGCCCGTGCCGGCGCCTACGTTGCCCTGTTCGAGCTTGGTGGGGGTGTGGTCGAGTGCTTCGCGCACGGCGGCGATGCCGGCCTCAATGTCGGGGCGCACGGTGGGGTTACCAAAGGCGAGGTCGAAGATACAGCTGGAGCACACGATAGGCACCTGCGTGGGGCCGACGGGAAGGCCGATGCCGCGGCTCTCAAGCTCGCGAGCGACGCCGCTTGCAGCCTCGAGGCCAAAGGCCGATCCACCCGAAAGGCAGACGGCGTGGACCTTGTCGACGGTGTTCTCGGGTCGCAGCAGGTCGGTTTCGCGCGATGCTGGAGCACCGCCGCGAACGTCAACGCCGCCGGTGGCGCCCTCGGGTGCCACGATTACGGTGCAACCGGTGCCGGCCTCCTCGTCCGTATAGTTGCCATAGCAAAAGCCATCGACATCGCAGACGTCAATGGCCTCGAGCAGTGTATCCATGTTTAACTCCTATCGGTTTTCCGCCGCGCCTTGTGCCCGGTCGGGATCCGTACGGTACGCCAAAATTGTAGGCGCCGGGGGATACCCAGCGCCAGATGCAATTACGAGAGTTTTTGAATCGCGCGCGCGACGCGGGCGATGGGTAGGCCCACCACGTTATAGAAGTCGCCCGAAATATCGTGCACGAGCATGCGTCCTCCTGTGCCCTGAATGCCGTAGGCGCCGGCCTTGTCCATGGGCTCACCCGAGGCGACGTAGTGCTCGATCTGCTCGTCGGTGAGCTCGTAGAACGTCACGTCGGTCACATCGACAAAGGACAGGCTTTCGGCGGCATGCGGGGCGGCCGTATCGCCTGCCTTAACGATGCAGACGCCGGTTGCGACCTGGTGCGTGCGGCCCGAAAGCTCACGGAGCATAGTGCGCGCCTCGTCCTCGGTTGCCGGCTTGCCCAGAATCTTGCCGTCAAAGGTGACGATGGTGTCGGCCGCGACCGTTAGCTCATTGGGCTCGGCATGCTCGGCAGCAACGGCAGCCGCCTTGGCGCGTGCCAAGCGCTCGACAAGCGTGAGCGGGGCCTCGCCATCAAAGGGCGTTTCGTCGATATCCGCGGGAATCACGCGAATGTTGTAGCCTGCCTCGCGCATCAGCTCTATGCGGCGCGGCGATTGCGAAGCCAAAATCATAGTTGGATGCCCTCGGCGACCTTCTCGACGGCCTTGTCGCCGGCGAGCGTGCGCAGCAGCTCCAATGCAAAGGGGAGGGACTGTGCCATGCCGCTGGCAGTGATGATGTTGCCGTCTTGCGTGACCTTCTCGCCGGTATAGGCGCCTTCGGGGAAGCTTTTCTCAAAGCCAGGGAAGCACGTGGCATGGCGCCCCTCGAGCAGGTCGAGCTCGCCCAGGATAAACGGGGCGGCGCAGATGGCGGCGACGTGCTTGGTTGCGGCGAACTCGCAGACCACGTCGCAGACGCGCTGATCTGCGCGCAGGTTGGTGGCACCGGGCAGGCCGCCGGGCAGCACGACGCAGTCGTACTCGTCAAAGTTGATCTCATCAAAGAGCGCATCGCAGGTCACGGGGATCTGCAGCGAGCTTACGACCTCGCGCGTGGGCATGATCGAGACGAGCGTGGCACGCACGCCGCCGCGACGCATGACATCGACCATGGTCAAGCATTCAATAGTTTCAAAGCCATCGGCGGCGAGAACGGCAACGCTGGGCATGAGGGTTCCTTTCATAGGCGGCATACAATTAGCCGTCTTATACCCCGAAGACCTCCGCTTGCCACGCTCGATTTCCCAATGATTTTCTGAGCAATGATTAAGCGGCTAGTTGCGCCTAAGGTGGACGACGGTCTCGCAGTGGAAGGTTTGTGGGAACAGGTCGACTGGCGTGATCTTTACGGGGGAGAAGGTGCCTTCTTCGACAAAGCGTTTGAGATCGCGCGCCAGGGTGGCCGGGTCGCAGCTCACGTAGGCGACATCGCGGGCACTCGTGCTGGCGATAAGGCCGATCGCCTCGGGGGCGAGGCCTGCGCGCGGCGGGTCGACCACCAAGATGTCGGCATCCTGGTCGGGGAACTCGCGCACCGCGTCTCCGCCAATGACGTCGACGTTATCAAGCTTGTTGATTTCCAGGTTACGGCGTAGATCGCGCACGGCGGGGCCGTAGGCCTCGACGGCAGCGACAAAGTCGCAGCGGCGGGCGAGCGGCAGGGTAAAGGTGCCGGCACCGCAGTACAGGTCCACGGCAAGCTCGTCTTCCTGCGGGTCGAGCGCTTCCATGACAAGATCGATCAAAATCTCGGCACCCTTGGTGTTGACCTGGAAAAAAGACGGGGCAGACAAGCGCATCTGATCCTCGGCGATATTCTCGGTCCATGAGCCCTCTCCGGCGAGCATTTCGACCTTGGAGACACGGCGGGCCTTCTTTTCGCCCTTGCTCATCACGCGTACGATGCTCGTAGGATGAGCGGCGTCCGCCAGCACGCGGGAGACCTGCGAGCGCGGAAAAGAGCCTGTGGGCGTCCAGAGTGCGACCTCGAGTGCCTTGGTGCGGCGCGATGCGCGAATGCCCACGCGTTCGAGCCCCAAGTCATGGCTGCCGCTTAGATAGTTGAGTGCGCCGACGACCGATTTGAGTGCCTTCGGGAAGCGCTTATCGAACAGCGGACACATATCGACGGTCACGATTTTGCTGGGGTCGACACCGTGCATGCCAAGGCGCACGCGACCGTTGACGACGGTCGGTTCGAGCTCGATTTTATTGCGGTAGCCCCAGTCGTCCTTGGTGTGGCAGATGGGCTGTACCAACTCATCTGCCAGCTCAGGAGCGAACTTGCCGATGCGCTCGAGCGTGGAGCGCAGGTTTTGCTCCTTGGCGGCGAGCTGTGCCGTGCGTGAGAGATTGCCCCACGAGCAGCCGCCGCAGATGCCCACGAAGGGGCAGGGAGGCTGAATGCGATTGGGGCTTGGCTCCAGAATCTCGGTGGTGCGGGCGCGCATGAATGACTTGCCGTCCTGTACGACCTCGGCCTCGACGGTGTCGCCTGCCACGGCACCCTGCACAAAGACGGCCTTGCCGTTGTCGGCGTGCGCCAGCCCGTCGGCGCCGTAGGTCATCGATTCTATAGTGAGCTTCATATTCCTGCCTGTCATTCGCGTTGTTGTTCGCACCATGGTAGCAGGGAAAAGCGCCCCGTATCCGAGGCTTTCCTCAAATGCGGGGCGCTTCTACAAACTGCTTCTACAAACGACTATTTCGTCTTGCCGGTAATGAGCGTCTTAAGACCCAGGCCGATCAGACCCAGGCCCATGCGCACGCGGCCGGGGCGATGGCGCTCGATGGCCTTGGTCTTGCCAGCGGGCTTATCGCGACGGGCGCTCGTCTCGGGTGCGGGCTTGGTGACCTGCGGATCGGGCTGAGGTGCAGGTGCAGGCTCGGGCTCAATGACGGTCGCCTGGACCTCTTGGACCTTGGGTGCTACTGGCTGCGGCTCGGCCTCGGAGGCAGGTTCCGCCTCAATGACGGGCTCGGGCGCGGCCTCGGCGTTGCGATAGGCGCGCTCCAGCAGGGCTTCCTGTGAGTTGAAGGGTTTCTCACCCTCTGCACGCTCCACGGGGACCCAGGTGCCGTCGCTCGTGAGGCTGCGGGCCTTCACGTTGTCGCGCAGCTGCATGCCCATGTACTCGTGCACCAGAGCGCGGCAGGTGGGGTCGAGCACGGGGAAGGCAATCTCCACGCGGTGCTCGGTGTTGCGCGTCATCATGTCTGCCGAGCTCAGGTAAATCATGTCCGAGTCCACGCCGAAAGCATAGACGCGCGCGTGCTCCAAAAAGCGTCCGACGATGGAGCGGACATGCACGTTCTCGGTCTTGCCCGGAACACCGGGCTTGAGGCACGAGATGCCGCGGATGATCATGTCTACGCGCACGCCGGCACACGATGCCTCGGCGATCTTGTCGATAACCTCGCGGTCGGTCAGTGAGTTGAGCTTAAAGAACACGCGGGCGGGCTCGCCGGCAAGGGCGCGCTGGATCTCGCGGTCAAGCCCGCGCATGATGAGCGGTTTCAGTCCGACGGGCGCCACACCCAGGAAGCGGTAGTCGCCGCGCAGGTTGCCCAGCGACAGATTGCGGAAGAACAGGTTGGCGTCTTCACCGATGCCGGGATGGGCTGTCATGAGCATAAAGTCGCTGTAGAGTTTGGCCGTCTTCTCGTTAAAGTTGCCGGTGCCCAAGAGCGTGAGGCGGGTGAGCGCCATGCCCTCGCGATAGGTGAGCTGGCAGATCTTGGAGTGGCACTTAAAGCCTTCGGAGCCGTAGATGACGGTGCAGCCTGCCTCTTCCAGACGCTCGGCCCACTCGATGTTGTTCTGCTCGTCAAAGCGGGCGCGGAGCTCCATGAGCACCGTGACCTCTTTGCCGTTCTCGGCGGCATCGATCAGCGACTCGCATAGGCGGCTCTGCTTGGCCACGCGGTAGAGCGTGATGCGCAACGAGATGCACTCGGGATCGTAGGCTGCCTCGTGTACCAGATCCAGGAACGGATTCATGGCCTCGTAAGGGTAGAAGAGCAGCTTGTCGTGCTGCAGCACCTGCTCGCGGATGGAGCGGGTCATGTCGATGGTGGGGTTGGGCTGTGGCTTAAACGGCGTAAAGAGGAGCTCGTTGCGCAGGTGCTCGGGAATCTTGCCCTCAATGCCAAAGACGTAGCCCAGGTTGAGCGGGATATCGCAGGTAAAGACAGAGCGGCGCGAAAGCTCGAGCGCCTTGCGGATAGTCTTGAGCGTCGCCTTCTCGAGCGACCCCGAGACCGCGAGCACTACCGGCTGCAGGCGCAGGCGCTTCTTGAGAATGCGCTTCATGTGCTGGCGGTAGTCCTCTTCCTCTTCGACGCCCTCGCCGTCCGGATCGATGTCGGCGTTGCGGGTGACGCGGATCAGCGCACGATCCAGCGGCTTATAGGAGCCAAAGCAGCTGTCCAGGCAGGCGAGGATGACGTCCTCGAGCAAGATGTAGGAGTAGGTGCCGGTGGGCGAGGGGATCTCGACCACGCGGTTCATCGAGGCGGGAATCTCGATAAGGCCCAGTAGGCTCTCCTCGTCGGTGGCGCCGTCCAGACCACAGGCCAGATAGAGCGCGCCGTTGCGCAGGTTGGGGAAGGGGTGGCGAGGATCGATGACCAGCGGCGAGATGACCGGCGACACGTAGGCCTGGAAGTAGCGGGTTACAAAGGTACGCTCCTCGGGCGTAAGCGAATCGATGTGGGCGCGGTGAACGCCCAAGGTGTCGAGCTTGCCCTCGATGCTCTTAAAGATGGACTCCCAACGGGTAAGGAGCCCGGGCATTTCGGCCATGACAGCATCGACCTGTTCGGAGGCGGTCATATTGCTCTTGTTGTCGACAGGTTGTTTTTTGAGCTCCGCCAGATCGGACAGGCCGCCCACGCGCACCATGAGGAACTCATCGAGGTTGGACTCGAAGATCGAGACGAACTTTAGTCGCTCGAATAACGGAACGGTTTCGTCGAAGGCTTCGTCGAGCACGCGGTTGTCAAAGCGTAGCCAGCTGAGCTCTCGGTTTTGCGTGTATGAGAAGTCGCGCGGCGGTTTGCGCAGCTTTGCGGCGGCTTGCTTCTTTTCGATTTTGCTCGGCATATGCATCTGTCCGTTCAGTCCCCACAGGGGACGGTAGCCTAACACTATTCACTATTGTCTCAATTTAGTCGACCTGTGGCACGGACGTATTGCGTGAACGGTATCTTTACCTACTTCTTACGCTGCCAAGGCATGCAACTAACTGCCCAACTCGTTTAGAAACAATCTATATCCATACTCAATTGGTGAGGATGTATGAATAAGAATGATTGCGAGCTGAATATAATCGAATCCAAATTGAATCATGAACAAACGACATATATATGCAGAAAACCGTTTTAGCTATGCAATTCCTAAACATGAAAATATTTGTGCAATCTAGCTTAATTCCTTAGAAAAAAGAACATTTACCTTTGAAAACCTGCTTTAGAGAACCGAAGTGCATCATGGGGGAATCATATGAGATATACCGTTCATCGCACTTTGCTGACCGTTCGGGGGCGAGGTGGAATTGCAGGTGGTTTTTGGATATAACTAGAGCTGTCAGCAAGCAGCGTCCCATACGGAGGGGCGCTGATACATTCGGCCAGTAAGGCCCGAAAGAAAGGTAGGAGGCCATGACGAAAGGTCTGCACGTGCCTTCCGAGATCGGCAAGCTCAGGAAGGTCTGCCTGCACCGTCCCGGCGACGAGCTCCTCAACCTGCCGCCCGACGAGCTCGAGCGACTCCTGTTCGACGACGTCCCGTTCCTGGAGGTCGCGCAGCAGGAGCACGACACCTTCGCCCAGATCCTGAGGGACCAGGGCGTGGAGGTCCTCTACCTCGAGAACCTCGTCGCCGAGGTGTTCGACCAGGTCCCCGGCGCCCGCGCCGAGTTCACCGACCAGTACATCGCCGAGGCCGGCATCCGCGGCCAGCACATGCCGCAGATCGTCCGCGAGAAGCTGGACTCCATCGAGGACAACCTCGAGTTCGTCAAGAAGACCATGGCCGGCATGACCAAGTCCGAGATCGACATGCCCCTCACGGCGTCCACGACCCTCGACTCCCTGGTCAACTCCGAGTCCGAGTCCGACCTGATCATCGACCCGATGCCCAACCTCTACTTCACCCGCGACCCGTTCGCGGTCGTCGGCGAGGGCGTCAACCTCAACCGCATGTACTCGGTCACCCGCAACCGCGAGACCCTGTACGGCAAGTACGTCTTCAAGTACCACCCCGACTACAAGGACGTCTCCCTGTACTTCCGCCGCGACTGCCAGTTCCACACCGAGGGCGGCGACGTGCTGAACATCAACGAGAAGACCCTCGCCGTCGGCATCTCCCAGCGCACCCAGGCCGCCGCGATCGACGTCATGGCCCAGAACATCTTCTGGAACTCCGACTCCAAGGTCGAGCGCATCCTGGCCTTCGACATCCCGGTCTCGCGCGCCTTCATGCACCTCGACACGGTCTTCACCCAGATCGACGTCGATAAGTTCACGATCCACCCCGCCATCATGGGCACCCTGCGCGTCTACGAGCTGACCGCCGGCAAGAACCCGGGCGACGTGAACATCCGCCTGATCGAGGACACCCTCGAGCACGTCCTGGAGGACGCCACCGGCGTCGACCAGGTCAAGCTGATCCCCTGCGGCGGCGGCGACCCGATCGCGGCCTCCCGCGAGCAGTGGAACGACGGCTCCAACACCCTGTGCGTCGAGCCCGGCAAGATCTGCGTCTACGCCCGCAACACCGTCACCAACGACGTGCTGTACAAGGAGGGCCTGGACCTTCTCGTCGTGCCCTCCGCCGAGCTCTCCCGCGGCCGCGGCGGCCCGCGCTGCATGAGCATGCCCTTCTGGCGCGAGGACCTCTAAGGTCTTTCAGGACCCGTACAGGTCATAATACATACATCTAGCTGCCATTAGATGTCTCCCATTGGGGCGGTGCGGGTTTTCGCACCGCCCCAATCTTGTATGAGGGACGTCAACACGATTGGATGACTGCTTTTGTAAGGAGCTTGGCCATGGACATCAAGACGATTGGCGTTGAGGAATGGCTCAACGTTTGGGAGAAAAGTGCCACGTGGGACATCGCCCAGTCGACGATCTCGTCGCTCACCATGGGCGAGCTGCGCGCGCTCGATGAGCAGGACGGCGCCACGTTCTACGAGCGCTTGGACCGCGAGAAGATGAACTACGGCTGGATCGAGGGCTCGCCGGAGTTTAAGGCCGTGGTTGCCAAGCTGTATCGTCGGGAGGTCAATCCCGACCACATTCTGCAGACCAATGGCTGCACGGGTGCGAACCTCAACGCCATCATGGCCGTGGTCGAGCCCGGCGACCACGTTATCGCCGAGTGGCCCACCTACGCGCCGCTCTACGAGATTCCGCGCACGCTGGGCGCCGAGGTCGAGTATTGGGAGCTTTGCGAGGAACTCGGCTGGAAGCCCGATATCGAGGAACTCAAGCGCTTGGTGCGCCCCAACACCAAGCTTATCTGCATAAACAACGCATCGAACCCCATCGGTACGGTGCTCGATACCGATATGCTCGGCCAGATTGCCGAGATCGCCCGTTCGGTGGGCGCCTACGTGCTGTGCGACGAGGTGTATCTGCCGCTCGAAAACACTGAGTCCTTTATGTCGATGGTCGACGTGTACGAGAGGGCCATTGTCACCAACTCGTTGTCGAAGACCTATTCGACGCCTGCGGCCCGCGTGGGCTGGGTCGTGGCCGACGAAGAGGTGTCCAACCGCATCCGTACCTATCGCGATTACACCATGATCTGCGGCGGCGTGTTCAACGATGCTCTGGCGACCTATGTGCTTGAGCACAAGGATAAGATTCTCGAGCGCAATCGCAAGATCGTGTTTGGCAACCGCGATATCGCGCAGGCTTGGATCGATACGCAGCATCGCGTTTCCTGGACGGCCCCGCAGGGCGTGTCCACCTCGTTTATCCAGCTGGATATTCCCGAGGATGACGAGGAGTTCTGCAGGCGCCTGCTGTCCGAGAGGGGAGTGCTGCTGGTCCCCGGTAGCCGTTTTGAGCTTCCCTGCGGCGCACGCCTGGGCTACTGCGCGAGCGAGGACGTTCTGCGCGAGGGCCTGAGGCTTTTGGGCGAGGCACTGGCGGAGTTCGATCGCTAGGATTCCGATGGTCTTCGGGGGCCTTATCCAAATTAGCCGAAGATAATCGAAAACGGACCCGTTTCCCTAGGGGAAGCGGGTCCGTTTTTCTATACCGAGAAGTCAAGTTGTTACAAATGGGGCCGTAAAGCGAGGCGGTATCCGCTGGGCCTTATACTGAGTTTCCGGTGAACGGTATCAAGCGTCTGGTAAACGGTAATTTATTTATCAGAAATGAATAGGACAAACTTTTTTCTGAATAAAAATGAAAATGGTTGAGACGCGGTGTGAACCGCTAATTCTATTCATAGCTTTATTGGAAATATGCAATTTGAGGATGGTTTAACAAAGTTTAGTTCCATTTGATTTTAGGATTAAAACGCGTTTAAGCACGTAAATACGCTTTATTAAGATGAAGTGTGCCATGCGTGAAGTATATGTGTATGCCGTTCACCCCCTATAAAAAACCGTTCGGGGGCAAGGTGGAAGTATGAGCTGATTTTGGATATAAATATGTCGTCAGCAATAACGCCTCACACGGAGGGGCGCTAACGAATCGGCCCTGACAAGGGCCCGAAAGAAAGGTAGGAGGCCATGACGAAAGGTCTGCACGTGCCTTCCGAGATCGGCAAGCTCAGGAAGGTCTGCCTGCACCGTCCCGGCGACGAGCTCCTCAACCTGCCGCCCGACGAGCTCGAGCGACTCCTGTTCGACGACGTCCCGTTCCTGGAGGTCGCGCAGCAGGAGCACGACACCTTCGCCCAGATCCTGAGGGACCAGGGCGTGGAGGTCCTCTACCTCGAGAACCTCGTCGCCGAGGTGTTCGACCAGGTCCCCGGCGCCCGCGCCGAGTTCACCGACCAGTACATCGCCGAGGCCGGCATCCGCGGCCAGCACATGCCGCAGATCGTCCGCGAGAAGCTGGACTCCATCGAGGACAACCTCGAGTTCGTCAAGAAGACCATGGCCGGCATGACCAAGTCCGAGATCGACATGCCCCTCACGGCGTCCACGACCCTCGACTCCCTGGTCAACTCCGAGTCCGAGTCCGACCTGATCATCGACCCGATGCCCAACCTCTACTTCACCCGCGACCCGTTCGCGGTCGTCGGCGAGGGCGTCAACCTCAACCGCATGTACTCGGTCACCCGCAACCGCGAGACCCTGTACGGCAAGTACGTCTTCAAGTACCACCCCGACTACAAGGACGTCTCCCTGTACTTCCGCCGCGACTGCCAGTTCCACACCGAGGGCGGCGACGTGCTGAACATCAACGAGAAGACCCTCGCCGTCGGCATCTCCCAGCGCACCCAGGCCGCCGCGATCGACGTCATGGCCCAGAACATCTTCTGGAACTCCGACTCCAAGGTCGAGCGCATCCTGGCCTTCGACATCCCGGTCTCGCGCGCCTTCATGCACCTCGACACGGTCTTCACCCAGATCGACGTCGATAAGTTCACGATCCACCCCGCCATCATGGGCACCCTGCGCGTCTACGAGCTGACCGCCGGCAAGAACCCGGGCGACGTGAACATCCGCCTGATCGAGGACACCCTCGAGCACGTCCTGGAGGACGCCACCGGCGTCGACCAGGTCAAGCTGATCCCCTGCGGCGGCGGCGACCCGATCGCGGCCTCCCGCGAGCAGTGGAACGACGGCTCCAACACCCTGTGCGTCGAGCCCGGCAAGATCTGCGTCTACGCCCGCAACACCGTCACCAACGACGTGCTGTACAAGGAGGGCCTGGACCTTCTCGTCGTGCCCTCCGCCGAGCTCTCCCGCGGCCGCGGCGGCCCGCGCTGCATGAGCATGCCCTTCTGGCGCGAGGACCTCTAAGGTCTTTCCGTTTCCGGTGCGGTCCCCCTACAACCGCACCGGCTTCGCCCGTTAAACGGGCACCACTAATACTTACGTAATTCATTTCTTCGAAAGGAATCAAACCATGGGTGTTAACCTTTCCGGCCGTAGCTTCCTCAAGCTTCTCGACCTCACCACCGAGGAGATCGAGTACCTGCTCAAGCTCTCCAAGAACTTCAAGGATATGAAGCGCGCTGGCGTTCCGCACCGCTATCTCGAGGGCAAGAACATCGTTCTGCTCTTCCAGAAGACCTCTACTCGTACCCGCTGCGCCTTCGAGGTCGGCGGCATGGATCTGGGCATGGGCGTCACCTACCTCGATCCGGGTTCGTCGCAGATGGGCAAGAAGGAGTCCATCGAGGACACTGCCCGCGTTCTCGGCCGCATGTATGACGGCATCGAGTTCCGTGGCTTTGCCCAGGACGACGTCGAGGAGCTCGCTGCTAAGTCCGGCGTGCCCGTGTGGAACGGCCTGACCACCGAGTGGCACCCCACCCAGATGCTCGCCGACATCCTGACCGTCCAGGAGAACTTCAACTACGACATCAAGGGCAAGACCCTCGTCTTCATGGGCGACTGCAAGAACAATGTCGCTCGCTCCCTCATGGTCGTCTGCTCCAAGCTCGGCATGAACTTCGTGGCCTGCGGCCCCGAGGAGTGCATGCCCGCTGACGACGTCATCGAGGCCTGCAAGCCCATCGCCGAGGCTAACGGCTGCACCACCAAGCTGACCACCGACGTCAAGGACGGCGTCACCGGTGCCGACGTTATCTACACCGACGTGTGGGTCTCCATGGGCGAGCCCGACGAGGTCTGGGCCGAGCGCATCGCTCAGCTCACCCCGTATCGTGTCACCTCCGAGGTCATGGCTATGGCCAACCCGGGTGCCATCTTCCTGCACTGCCTGCCCAGCTTCCACGACACCAACACCACCATTGGCGCCGAGAAGTGCGAGCAGTTCGGCATCACCGAGCAGGAGGTCACCGACGAGGTCTTCGAGAGCCCCGCTTCCAAGGTCTTCGACGAGGCCGAGAACCGCATGCACACCATCAAGGCTGTCATGTACGCCACGCTCAAGTAAGAGCATCTAGCATCTCGCTCGGGGTGTATTGCTGCACACCCCGAGCGGTTTTATCTGGTAATAATCTCGCATCAAGCGGCAGGCACGGCACGGAAGAGCCGCTTCTGGCGAGATCAGTAAATGATTTATGAAGGGGGGATGAGAACTATGACTGAGACCGCTAAGAAAAAGCGCGGTATGCCTTCATCGTTCACCATTCTTCTTGCTCTGCTGGCAATTGTCGCAGTGATTACCGTTATCGTCTCCGGCACGTCCGGCGGCGCGGTTACTGCCGCCCGTCTGAGCGATTTCTGCACCGCCCCGATTAAGGGCTTCGCTGACGCTCTGCCCGTCTGCCTCTTCGTTATGATCCTGGGCGGCTTCCTCGGTATGATGACCGAGACCGGCGCCCTGGACAACGGCATCGCCGTTCTGGTGCAGAAGCTTAAGGGCAACGAGATTATGCTCATTCCCGTGCTGATGCTCATCTTCTCCCTCGGTGGTACCACCTATGGTATGTGCGAGGAGACCGTTCCCTTCTACGCCCTGCTCGCCGCTACCATGATGGCCGCTGGCTTCGACCCCATGGTCGGTGCCGCTACCGTCCTGCTCGGCGCTGGCTGCGGCTGCCTGGGCTCCACGGTTAACCCGTTCGCCGTCGGCGCTGCCGTCGACGCTCTGACCGGCGTTGGCATTGAGGTCAACCAGTCCATCATCATCGGCCTCGGTGCCGTCCTGTGGATTGTCACTACCGCTATGTCCATCTTCTTCGTGATGAACTATGCCAAGAAGGTCAAGGCTGACAAGGGTTCCACCATCCTGTCGATGCAGGAGCTCAAGGACGCCGAAGAGGCTCACGGCAAGGCTGCTTCCGAGGTCCACAAGGAGGTCAAGCTCACCGGTCGTCAGAAGGGTGTTCTGATCGCCTTCGCCTTCACCTTCGTCGTCATGATCGTCGGCTTCATTCCGCTGGCCGACCTCAACGAGGGCGTCGCCAACTTCTTCGACGCTGGCGCTGTCTACGACGCCGACGGTAACGCCGTCGTCCAGGGCTGGTCTGCCCTGATCACCGGCCTGCCCATTGGCCAGTGGTACTTCGACGAGGCTTCCACCTGGTTCTTCCTCATGGCCGTCCTGATCGGTATCATCGGTGGCCTGTCCGAGAAGCAGATCGTTAACACCTTCATCACCGGCGCTGCCGACATGATGTCCGTTGTTCTCGTCATCGCCCTCGCCCGTGGTATCTCCGTCCTCATGGCTAACACCGGCCTCGATGTCTTCGTCCTCGACGCTGCCGCCAATGCCCTGGCTGGCCTGTCCGGCGTGATCTTCGCTCCCATGAGCTTCCTGGTCTACTTCGGCCTGTCCTTCCTGATCCCCTCGACCTCCGGTATGGCCACCGTCTCCATGCCCATCATGGGACCGCTGGCTGTTAAGCTCGGCTTCTCGCCTGAGGTCATGGTCATGATCTTCTCCGCCGCCATCGGTGTCGTGAACCTATTCACCCCGACCTCCGGCGCCATCATGGGCGGTCTCGCCCTGGCCAAGATCGAGTGGACGACCTGGCTCAAGTTTGCCCTTAAGCTCATCGTCGCGCTCTCCGTCGTCTGCGCCATCATCCTGACCGTCGCCTGCGTGTTGATCTAAGTACCCAACGGGTACCCCACGGAAACCTTGACGATCCTGTAGAGGATCACCTGGTCATCGTCTGTCCGGCGGGGTAAACCCACCGGTAGACTCCTACCTTTAGCCCCCTTCCGTTCCGTGCGCGGGAGGGGGCGCTCTTGTGTTCCGGCGTTTTACCAAACGCCGGAACCACTCGACGCTGCAAGCCCGCCAGAGCGGCAATCTGACGTTCAATCGTCGGGCATGGCCAGAAGGCCTATGC
>ENA-UAOZ01000668-UAOZ01000668.1-human-gut-metagenome-genome-assembly--contig:-NODE-668-length-18258-cov-8.411581_pt1 | contig 18258 bp, 20 predicted proteins | sample MGYA00243474_ERZ654565 | MGnify/ENA primary metagenome ERZ654565 (study PRJEB26926, sample SAMN06164854) | human gut metagenome | biome: ENVO:00009003; feature: ENVO:2100002; material: ENVO:00002003...
CTGATGCACGATTCTGCCACCACCCGCACCACCGCCGAGGCGCTGCCGGACATCATACGGTGGTATACGGACAACGGCTACACTTTTTTGACCGTAGCCGAGGCGCTGCCGCTGGGGTAATGCGCCTTACAGCCACTTTTCAAAGCAGCGCCCCAGCAGTACCCCGCCGGATGCCAGCGCCGCCAGCCAGAGCCAGTCCGTGCCGCCGGTGACTGCCCACCCCGCTGCCATGATAGCCGCAAAGACGCACACCGGCGGCAGCACGATACGCGCAATGCGCAGCAGCTTTTCCCGCCGGGAGGGAAGCCCGGTGTCAAGCTGCTCGGGATGCACGGTGTCACAGCAGATCTCGTCCCGGTATTTGCCCGGATTGCGGTAAGCTTTATACGGAATGCCATCCAGCGAGAACTCCGGGTACATCCCCTCTTTGGTCAGGGCGAACTGCATTCCCCGCTCTTCTGCATAGGTCTGCAACGCCGCCGTAAACTCCTGCGGGGTGTTGATGCTGCCCTGCGGAATAAAGAAAAAGTGCTTTTGATGCTGAACCCGCGCCAGCGTGCAGTAATCCTGCAGCCAGCCGGAGAAGAAGCCCTGCTGCGGGGTGGGGCTTTCCATGCGGGTCAGGCAGTCGTCCACATCCAGCTGATCCACCTGAGGAGCCTGTTGGGTCAGCTCTGCGCAAAAGCGGATCGCACCCGCCAGCTGTGCCGCCTGCTGCTCCAGTACCTCCTGCTGTGCCTGAAGTGCTTCGCTCAGCGTCTGTTCCCCGTTGAGGACCCTCTGTATTACGGGCAGCGGCATATCCAGCATCCGAAGCATCCGGATCAGTTTCAGGGTCCGGATATCCCCGGCGGTGTAATCCCGGTAGGCATTGCCCCGGTTACGGGCAGGGGTCATCAGCCCTTCTTTTTCGTAGAAGCGGATGTTGGTGCTGGAAACTCCACTCTGTTCCGCAGCCTGTTTGATGTTCATTTGCTTCACCTCCGCCCTTACACTACACCATAAAGTCGGTTGAAGGTCAAGCATTTTTCAAAAAATAGCGCAAAAATGCCCCGGCGGGCGCAAAACCTGCCGGGGCATTCATTCTGGATCGCGCTTACTGTGCGTTGTTGAACAGGGAGAAGGCGCGGTAAGCCATGTACAGGTCGTTCTTATGGATGACCTCGAAGGGAGCGTGCATGGACAGCACAGGCACACCGATATCCAGCACGGGGATGCCGCGGTTTGCGACATACTTGGCGATGGTGCCGCCGCCGCCCAGATCCAGACGGCCCAGCTCACCGATCTGCCATGCAACGCTGCCGTTGTCCAGCATCCGGGTGATATCACTGACCAGCTCAGCGCAGGCATCGCTTGCGGAGCCCTTGCTGCCGCCGCCGGTGTACTTGAAGATGGCAACGCCGCGGCCTGCATAAGTGCCGTTCATAGGCTCGAATGCACTTGCCCAGGTGGGATCGTAGGCAGCGGTCACGTCAGCGGACAGGCAGACGCTGTGACGGAAGGCCAGGATATCATCCTGACCGGCGGTACGGCAGAGCTCCTGCATGAAGTGGAAGGCGTACATGCTCTGCATACCGGTCACGCCATCGGAGCCGATCTCTTCCTTATCGGTCAGGACGCAGACGGTGGTGTAAGCGGGGTTTTTGGTCTCGATCTCGGCCATCAGTGCGGGATAAGCGTCCACACGGTCATCGTGGCCATAGCCGCCCACCATGGAGCGGTCGAAGCCAACGTCGCGGCTCTTGTAAGCCGGGGTGATCTCGATCTCAGCGCGCATGAACTCCTTCTCAGTGATGCCGTACTTCTCGTTGAGCAGGATCATGGTGTTCAGCTTGACAGCTTCCTTGACGTTCTCGTCATCAACAGCATCGGAGCCGATGAGGATGTTCAGCTCCTCAGCCTTGATGCCGTCCTTCAGGGGACGGGCGTTCTGCTCGGCACCCAGATGGGGCAGCAGGTCGGTGATGCAGAAGACGGGATCGTTCTCATCCTCGCCCACACGGACGGTGACGGTGGAGCCATCCTCACGGGTGAACACGCCGTGGATGGACAGAGGGATAGTGCCCCACTGATACTTGCGGATACCACCGTAGTAATGGGTCTTGAAGTAGCTCAGGTGGTCAGACTCATACAGCGGGGTGGGACGCAGGTCCAGACGAGGGCTGTCGGTGTGGGCAATGACCAGATGGAAGCCATCCTCAAAGCTCTTGGTGCCGATGGTGGAAGCCACCACAGCCTTGTTGCACTGGACAAAGTAAATCTTGTCGCCGGGCTTGTAGGTTTTTTTCGGGTCGAACTGCTGGTAGCCTGCATCCTTGAGCATCTGCTCGCTCTCGGCGGCGACCTCGCGCTCAGTCTTGCCTGCATCCAGGAACTTCTTGTAGCCCTCGGCAAAGTCGTGGGCCTTCCGCTTCACGTCAGCGTCCTTATCGGCGACGTAAGCAGGCTTATAGAGCAGCTTTTCAGCCAGCTGCTGGTTCGGAGTTTTTTCTGCCATAGAATTTCTCCTGCCTTTCTCTTTCGGTATTCCTAAATATTTCAAACCGGCGCAAGCCGGTTCAAGCGGGTTTGCAGCCTGCTCAGGCTCCGTACAGCTCGGTGTACTTGGCATAGCAGGCGGTGATCTTTTCCACATAGTGGTGCATCTGGTTATAGGGGAAACCCGACAGGGTCAACCCGTCCTCTGAATGTTCCTCCTTCTGAAGCAGGGCATCCACGGTGCCCCACCCGCTGTGGTAGGCTGCGGCGGCCGTGGAGATATCGCCGTTGTAACGCACCAGGCAGAGGTGGAGGTAATAGCATCCAAAGCGGATGCTCACATCCGGGTCGTACAGGTCGCCAAAGAAAACCTCCTCCCCCAGGCCCAGCTTACTGCGGAGCCAGAGGAAGGTCTCCTCCGTCATCTGCATCAGGCCGCGCGCATCGACACTGGAAGTTGCGCCCGGGTCAAAGCCGCTCTCGGTGCGGATGAAGGAATAGATCAGCAGCGGGTCAAGGTCATACTCGGCGGCGTACTGCTCCACAAGGTCGTTGTATTTCCGCGGGTAGAGCCGCTGTTCCACCTGACGGCGCACCGGCGGCAGCGCCAGCAGGACCACACAGAGCAGAAAGAGCAGAACCAGCGTTTTCAAAAACTTTTTCAAAGCGAAGTGTCCGCGCCCCCTTTCCGTGCACCCTCAGCCTGCAGCTGCTCACAGAGCGCCGCTGCCGCCGCTTCCAGAGAAGCAAGGTCAGCATCGTTGCGCAGGACAAGATCGGCCCTGGCAAGCAGGACCTCTTCCGGGGTCTGGGCGTTGAGCCGCCGTGCCGCCATCTCCGGGGCGATGCCGTCCCGGGCCGCAATGCGGGCCACACTGGTGGCAAAGGGCGCAGTGACCACACAGAGGTGGTCGCACTCTTTTTCCGCATCGGTGCCCACGATCACGGCTCCGTCTATCACAAAAAGCGGTGCTCCGGCTTCCCGGGCGGCCTGCTTCAATCTGCAGACCCGCCGGATGATCTCCGGAAGCACGAGGGAATCCAGAGCGGCCTTTCCTTCCGGCGCAGCAAAGGCGCGGTCTGCCAGCAGGCGGCGGTTCAGTCTGCCGTCGGCATACAGGATATCTGCCCCGAACCGCTGGGCCAGCACAGGCAGCAACGGAGAACCGGGCAGAAGGATCTCGCGGGAGATCTGGTCGGCATCCACCAGCGGGACACCATGGGCGGCAAACACCGCCGTCACAGTCGATTTGCCGCAGCCGCTGCGGCCGGTGATTCCAAGCGTAATCATAGCTGGATCACCCGGAACGCTGCCGCTCGGATCAGGCGGTTGTACACCGCCATGGACAGGCCGTCCTTTTTCGGGCAGCGGGCATAGACCACGCCGTCCCCTTGCTCATCCAGGGCGCGCAGACTGCGGAAAATATGCTTTGCCTGATCGGCACCATCGCCCTCCCTGCCATACTCCACGCAGGGCCAGCCGAGCTTTTCGGCCTCGCCGGTAAAGCAGAGGCAGCTGGGGTTCTGGTCGGCATGGGCATCCACATAGGCCTTGAACTGCTCAAAGGTGCCGTCCAGCAGGGTGACATCTGCCTTAGGGGCGTAATGCTTATACTTCATGCCGGGGCTGCGGACAACAGCACCCTCGGGCAGCTTTTCGAGGATGGCCTTGGAGACCTCGACCTCCTCACCCAGAGCGCGCTCCAGATCTTCCAGCGTGATATGGCCGGGACGGAACAGGGTGGGCTTTTCGCCTACCACAGAGATCACGGTACTCTCCACACCCACATCGCACTCGCCGCCATCCAGGATCAGAGGCAGACGGCCATCCATATCGGTGAACACATCCTGTGCGTTGGTGGGGCTGGGCTTGCCGGAAAGGTTCGCACTGGGGGCCGCAAAGGCACAGCCGCTCTGCGCAATGACAGCCCGTGCCACCGGGTGGCTGGGCATCCGGATGCCCACCGTGTCCAGACCGGCACAGCACTCCGCGGCCACCTCCGGGCCGCGGGGCATGATGATGGTCAGAGGGCCGGGGCAGAACGCGGCCATCAGCAGCTGGGCACGCTCGGGCACCTCGCTGACAAGGCCGGGCAGCATCTCTGGGCCGGTGACATGGACGATCAGGGGGTTGTCCTGTGGGCGGCCCTTAGCCACAAAGATCTTTGCGACTGCCGCGCCGTTGCGTGCATCGGCGGCAATGCCGTAGACCGTCTCGGTGGGCAGGGCCACCAGCTCCCCTCTGCGCAGCAGATCAGCCGCTTTGGCGATTGCTTCGCCCTCAGCAGGTAAAATTTCAGTTTTCATTTTCATGCGGTTCATCGTTCTTTCTATCTGTAAAGTAAAAATGCTTTTCAATCATTAAATCAACGCAAGTACGTTATTCTTTTCATTGCAGTGTCATTCGGCCTGTGCGTTGAGCTGACGCAGTTTTTCGGCCTGTTCATGGGTTGCCAGTGCATCAATGATCTCGTCCAGATTGCCGTCCATGATCTTATCCAGATTGTGGACCGTCAGGCCGATGCGGTGGTCGGTGCAGCGATCCTGCGGGAAGTTGTAAGTCCGGATCTTCTCGCTGCGGTCACCGGTTCCCACCTGCCCCGCGCGGTTGGCATTGATGGCATCCTGCTGTTCCTTCTGCTTCTGGGCCAGCAGGCGGCTGCGCAGGATCTCCAGCGCCTTATCCTTATTCTGGAACTGGCTGCGCTCGTTCTGGCACTCCACCACCATTCCGGTGGGGATGTGCGTGACCCGGATGGCGCTGGACGTTTTGTTGATGTGCTGGCCGCCCGCACCCGAGGAGCGGAAGGTATCGATGCGCAGATCCTTGGGGTCGATGACAAGATCCACCTCTTCGGCCTGCGGCATCACCGCCACGGTTGCCGTGGAGGTGTGGATGCGGCCCTGCGTTTCGGTCTCAGGCACACGCTGGACACGGTGCACTCCGCTCTCATACTTGAGCCGGTTATAGGCCCCTGCGCCGTTCACGGCAAGGATGGCTTCCTTGACACCGCCCAGCTCCGTCTCGTTGAGGTTCAGCACCTCCAGCTCCCAGCCCCTGCTCTGGACGTACATGGTGTACATCCGCATCAGGCTGTGGGCAAACAGCGCGGCCTCTTCGCCGCCCGCACCGCCGCGCAGCTCCATGATGACGCTTTTGTCATCGTTGACATCCTTGGGCAGCAGCAAAATTTTGAGATTATTTTCCAGCTGCGCCACTTCCTGACTTTTTTCGCCGATCTCCTGCTGTACCATTTCCTTAAAGTCCGGATCAAGGGTCTCGCCCTCGAGCAGGACTTTGGCCTGAGCAAGATGATCCTGCGCCGTGATCAGGGCCTGATAGGCCTGCACCACAGGTTCTGCCTCGTGATACTCCTGCATCAAGCGGCGGAACAGTGCGGGATCTGCCGCTGTTTCCGGCTGGTTCAGGCGGATGGAAAGTTCTTCAAACCGGTGGCTGACAGCCTCCATTTGGGAAAGCAGTCTTGACATACTGTGCAGTTCTCCTTACATGACCCAATGGTTACTCGGCAGCGCCGGGCTTGAGCACTTTCTTGATGTTTTTTTCAATTTTCGCGCGGGGCAGCATGACCTCACGGCCGCAGCCCGTGCAGCGGATCTTGAAATCCATACCGACCCGGAGCACCTCGAAGCTGGAAGCTCCGCACGGGTGTTTTTTGCGGGTCTGGATGGTATCTCCCACTGCGATATCCATATTTCTTTCCCTCCTGCCGCCCCTTGGCGGGGCAGTGCCCTGTGCAGCTGGTTTCCATGCCGCACATACAGATATAGTATAAACCAAACTCGTATAAAATGCAATTGTCCGCGCATAGAGTTTTAATGCCGACACCTGCTTTGTGTGCCGACGTGCAGCGGAAAACGCTAAAATAACACAGAAAGAGGAACAAACCATGATGCAGACATTTCGTACTGAAGGCAATTACCGTTCCGCAGACCGTCTCAGCCCCGCTGAACTGCGCGCCGCCATCGCCAGCCGCGAAATTTTACAGAGCACTGCCCTTGCCTTTGACACCCAGCGCCAGCTCCGGTTCGACCTGGGCGGGGTAAAGGCCGTGATGCCCTTTGGCCAGTGCGCCGATGGGGCTGAGAGCGGCACCGTGCGGGACATTGCGGTGCTGACGCGGGTGGGCCGTCCCACCTGCTTTGTGATCGAGGGGATGGAGACCGGGGAAAACGGCCAGCCCTGCTACCTGCTTTCCCGGGCTGAGGCACAGCGGATGTGCAAGGCAGAGTATCTGGACACCTTACAGCCCGGGGATATCCTGCCCTGCACTGTGACTCACATCGAGCCGTTTGGTGCCTTTTGTGACGTTGGGTGCGGCATCAGCGCCCTGCTGCCCATCGACTGCATGTCGGTCAGCCGCATCTCCTCCCCTGCCGACCGGGTGAGTGTGGGCCAGCAGATCCTGTGCGCCATCAAAAACCGGGACGTGCAGGGGCGGTTCGTGCTGAGCATCCGGGAGCTGCTGGGCACCTGGGAGGAAAACGCCGCCGGGTTCACCGTGGGCGAGACCGTGGTGGGCATTGTGCGGAGCGTGGAGGAATATGGCACCTTTGTGGAGATCGCCCCCAATCTGGCCGGCCTTGCCGAGACCTGCCCTGACCTGCACCCCGGGCAGGCGGTGAGCGTCTACATCAAAAACATCCTGCCCGATAAAATGAAGATCAAGCTGGTCATCGTCAACCACAGCCTGGGCCAGAGCCACCGGTTCGACCTGCGCTATTTCATCACCGAGGGGCATATCGACCACTGGCTGTATTCCACCCCCGAAAGCCGCAAGCGCATTGAGACAGATTTTGCGGTTGCGGCTTGCAATCCGGTCTGAAACCCTTTATACTATAAGAAAGTGATTCTTTACGGCCTGCCCCGAGGCAGTGCCGGGCAGCAATTTGAAATAACAGGGGGATGTGCAGAACGATGGCCGCCAACGATGCTTTTACCGCCGGTGTTCGTCCCGGCGGACTGACCGACAGCACGGAGATCCGGTTGCTGTTGTGTTATCTGGTAAAGAATGCCGGGCCGATCACCCGGACGGAGATCGAGAATGCGCTGATGGAAGAGCAGCTGGTCAACTATTTTGAGATCGGCTCCTGTCTGGATGATATCACTCGCCAGCAGCTGGTCACACTGAAGGAAGATCGCTATTCCATCACCGAAAAAGGACGCAGGGTCGCACAGGAGCTTGCCTATGACCTGCCCCGCAGTGTGCGGGAGCGCGCGGTGGCGGCGGTTCTGCGCAGCCAGACCTGGGCCCGCAAGGAAGCCGAGTACAGCGCCCGCATCACCGAAAAGCCGGACGGCCACTGCTCCATCCGCTGCACCATCAAGGCACTGGATCAGGAGCTGTTTTGTCTGGACATCGGCACGCCTGACCGACTGAGTGCCGATCTGGTCAAGAAGCAGTTCATCCTCAAGGGCAACGAGATCTATCAGATGCTCATCACCAAACTGACAGAGTAACAAAGAAACGGGGCTGTTGCAAAAACAGTCCCGTTTCTTTTAGTTCCAGCACGCTGCTGTGATCAGTTCCAGCACACTGCCCGCAATGCAGCGGGCCTTATCCGAGATGAGGAAGCAGTTTTCCAGCTCTGCGCGACGGGGGTCCACATCGGCTACCTTGAATCCTTTGGTCACCGGGTAGCCATCCCGCAGCAGACCCCGCAGGATGCCGGAGATCTGTGTGGCCACCGGTAAACGCTGGCCGTCTGGTGTTTCGATCTCGGCCACAGCCTCGCCTGCCTCCACAAAATCAGCGATAGAATGCAGGTTGCGGAAGATGCCCGCGGCCTGCGCATGGAGCACACGCTCGGCACCATAGCCGCCAATGATGCCCGGCACGCCGGAGTTGGGTGCGGCAGACCCTTCCCGGATGATGCGGCCCAGCTTGTGGCCGCGCTTGGTCTCCACCACCACGTCAACATCCTGCCCCGCCGCAAAGCCAGGACCAAGGGCAATGGTCAGCGGAGCCATCTCCCGGGTGGTGCCCAGATTTTTCTTTGCGATGATGGCATCCACCAGAACAGCAGGCCTTGCCTGCGGCAGACACGCACCTGTTGGGTCTATCAGGACCGGCACGGCGTTCTGTGCCCAGACGGCATCGGCATCCGCCAGCGTCTCCACTCGGATGCCCCGCATTCCTTCCACAGCGGTCTCGCCTTCGTAAACAGCCTCACAGAGAGACACCTGCCGACGGATGGCGGCGGGATGGGCCGTTTCCAGCACCAGCACCCGCAGGCCAGCCGACCAGAGCCGATGCACAACACCGGTGGCAAGGTCTCCCCCGCCCCGGACAACGATCAGGTCATCACGTTTCATGGCTCATTCCTCCGGTTCCAGACGCTGCAAAAAGACTTCCATGGAGCCGCCGCAGGCTGCAATAGCAGCGGCATCGCTAGCCCCCTCTGTGGTAAAGGCGGCCAGCCTGCACGGGGCAGCCCCTGGCTCCAGCAATTCCCGCGCCAGCTGCTGGGTGCGGTACTCCATGATGCCGCCGCCCACACTGCCCACGGCAGAGCCATCGGGCAGGACCAACATCTTGGAGCCTTCCTCCCGTGGCGTAGAGCCATGGCGGCCTACGATGGTCGCCAGCACCGCCGGAGCGGTCTGCTGTTCCAGCGCAGCCAGCAGCACCGGGGAAAAGCCCTCGGTCTGCTGGCGGCTGTTTTTAACAGAGACGATCTCCGCAAGAATAGAAAGTGCGATCTCCTGTGCGGTTTTTGCGCCAATGGAAAGCCCAATGGGCGCGTGCAGGGCATCAATGCGCTCTTGCGGCAGCCCCAGCTCGGCCAGTTGTGTGTGCACCAGAGCCGCGCGCTTCCGGCTGCCCATCATGCCCACATAGGCGGCGGGCTTTTGCAGAATAGAACGCAGGCAGGCGATATCACAGCTGTGGGCGCGGGTCACGACCACAAAGTATGTCTCCTGCCCGCCGGGGATCTGTGCAAGGCCCTCTGCAAAGGGCAGGCAGAGCACAGCATCGGCCCCGACCTGACGCAGCTCCTCCGCAAACTCGGGGCGGTCCTCCAGCGCTGTGACCGGCAGGCCCAGCAGCTTTGCCAGCCGCACCACCGACGCGCCCACATGGCCGCCGCCGCAGACCACAAGCTGCGGGGCTGCGCCAAAGCGCTCCACAAAGATGCGCTGTCCGGCTGATTTCAGAATTCCACTGGAGGTCACAGCGGCCAAGGCAGGCAGATGCTCCCCCCAGAACGCAGGCAGCTCCTCCGGCCAGACCGGTGCTGTGTTCCGCAGCAGGACACGTTCCCCCTGCGCCCGGCCTTCCAGCACCGTGGCCAGCAGAAAATCCCCCTCCCGGTCATGGAGTGCATTGAAAAAAGAACGGTTTCCCATCCAATTCTCCTTTATTTGTTATTGTTCTACCACCGCTGCGGCATCATAGGCGGCGGGGTCGATGCGGCTCTGCCACAGCGGCCAGTCCTCGGGCGGCATCCGCCACGCAAGGCCGCACCCGGCAGAGAGCTCCCGGGGCAGCGGAATAAGCCGCCCGGGGATGTGTTCCGCTTCGCAGTGTTTTTCCCATGCCATTGCTTCCACTGTGGTGCGGAAGGATAACACGATATAGGGTCTCTTTGCACGCATTATTTATTCCTCCGCCAGGCTGCGCACCGCACGGGCAGCGGCAAGCGCCTCCTCCCGGGTGTTGGTGTGGGAGAAGCTGAACCGCACCACGCCCTGCTCCACGGTGCCCAGCGCCTTGTGCATCAGTGGAGCACAGTGCGCACCGGCCCGCACACAGATGCCGTACTCCTCCCAGAGCGCATCTGCCACCCGGGCGGAATCCTCGCCCATCAGGTTCAGCGAGACGATGGGCGCACGCGGCGCAGTGAAGTCACCATAGAGCCGCACACCGGGAATTTCCCGGACAGTTTCATAAAACAGGCGTGCAAGCGCATTTTCTTTTGCTTCCAGCGCTTCCACGCCCTGCGTCAGGAGCCAGCGCACCCCGGCCCCCAGCCCGGCGATTCCCGGCACATTCAGCGTCCCGGCTTCCAGAGCGGTGGGCATTTCGGTAGGGTGGTGTTCATCAAAGCTGTGGACTCCGCTGCCGCCTACCACAAGGGGGGCAACCTGAAGCCCGGGACGGACATACAGCCCGCCGGTGCCCTGCGGGCCAAGCAGCGCCTTGTGCCCGGTAAAGCAAAGCACATCGATCCCCAGTGCCTGCACATCCATCGGCATGGCACCCGCTGTCTGGGCGGCATCCACGATGAACAACAGGCCGTGGTTTTTTGCAAAAGCGGATACGAACGCCAGGTCCGTGCGGTTGCCGGTGACATTGGAGGCACCGGTCACAACAACGCCCCTGGTGTTGGGGCGGAGCAGCTGCTCAAGCTGCGCATAGCGGAGCACACCGTTTGCCTCCACATCCACAAAGCTCACCTCAACCCCCTGCCTTTGGAGGCGGTAGAGGGGCCGCAGGACGGAATTGTGCTCACAGACCGTAGTGATGACATGATCCCCTGGGCCAAAGAGCCCGTTGATGGCCGTGTTCAGTGCCTGGGTCGCATTGGATGCAAAGGCGATGCAGGCCGGGCCTTCGGCGTGGAAGAGCTGGGCCAGCGCTTCCCGGGTCTCGTAGACGACACGGGAGGCGTGCAGGGTGGGCGCATGGGCTCCACGGCCCGGGTTGCCCGCTGTCTGCAGAGCATCCAGCATCGCCTGCCCCACCTCCGGGGGCTTGTACAAGGTGGTTGCGGCGTTATCAAGGTAGATCACGGCTTGACCACGTTCCCGGCGTTCAGCATCTTTTCAGCGATGACATACATATTGGTCACGCCGCCCACAGCCAGCTTCTCCGTTATGCCGTAGAAGTTCAGGCAGGTGCCGCAGGTCAGGATCTCCACGCCCTCAGCTTCCAGTGCCTTCAGGTCTTCCAGCATGGGCGAACCCTCACAGGTCAGGGATGCGCCGCCGTTATAGAAGAGGATCGTCTTGGGCAGCTTGTCCTGCTGGGTCAGGGAGAACACAAAGGCCTTGAGCAGGGTCTTGCCCAGCTCCTCGGCCCCTTCCCCCATCTTTTCGGACGAGATGACCACCACTGTATCGGTGCGGGCATCCGGGATGCAGGTTTCCGCTTCTGCCTGCTGTTTCTCTTCGCCCAGCACAGCGGTATCCGCAGCGGGCGTGTCCTTGATGGTAAAGCGGACACGGTATTCCTGCTCGGCCAGCTTTTCAGAGCTGGACAGATAGCCCTTCTGCTGGGCCATCTTGGTCAGGTTCTGGACAGCGATCTCATTGTCCACCAGCACTTCCACCTCGCCGGAGCCGTGCAGCTCTGCAATGGCCTTTTTGGCCTTGACCACGGGCAGCGGGCAGGCATCTCCACGGGCATCGATCTTGATCATTGATTGTTCCTCCATCATTCGTATGTTACTGTGATCTCCGGTGTCTGCTTTTCCCCAATGGTGCCCACGATCTTTGCGGGCAGACCCGCCGCCTGCAGCTCTGCTTCCAGTGCAGCGGCATCCTGCGGGGCCACAGCAAACAACAGGCCGCCGGAGGTCTGGGGATCAAACAGAATTTCCTCCATCGGGAAGGGCACTTTCTCAAACCGGACAAAGGGCCCGGTGTGGTTGCGGTTGCGTTGACCGGCAGCGGTGTACAGGCAGGCATCTGCGGCCTCCCACGCACCGGGCAGTATCGGCACCGCATGGGCATCGATGACGCTGGAGAGTTTCTCCCCCATCATCTCGTGCAGATGGCCCAGAAAGCTGAACCCGGTCACATCCGTGGCGGCGTGCACCTCGTACCTGCGCGCGATCTCTGCCGCTGCTTTGTTCAGGGTGGTCATGGAACGGACTGCGGCTTCCATCTGTTCCGGAGCGGCTTCGCCCACCCGGTTGGCGGTGCAGATCAGCCCCACGCCAAGCGCCTTGGTCAGAAGAAGTTTGTCGCCCGGGCGGCCGGTATCGTTGGCTGTCAGGCGGTGCGGGTCTACCAGGCCTGTCACCGACAGGCCGTACTTCACACCGGTATCGGCAATGGAGTGCCCACCCACCAGCATGCCCCCGGCTTCGGCCACCTTTTCGGCACCGCCGCGCAGGATCTCCCCCAGCACGTTCAGATCCATGCTCTCGGGGAAGCAGACGAGATTCAGTGCCGTTTTGACCTCACCGCCCATAGCGTAGACATCGCTCAGGGCATTGGCCGCAGCGATCTGCCCGAAGGTATAGGGATCATCGACCATCGGCGGGAAGAAATCCACCGTCTGCACCAGGGCAATATCCTCGGTAATGCGGTAGACGGCAGCATCGTCCCGGCTGTCGTAACCAACCAGAAGGTCGGGGTCTTTTTCGCTCCGGGGCAGCTTTTCCAGAATGCGGCTCAGTACCCCGGCACCCAGCTTGGCGGTGCACCCGCCGCCGGTGCAGAATACAATGGGGCCTTGTTCTGCCATTTCATGCACGCTCCCTTTCATCAAAATAAGTCAGCACGCCCTGCACCTCATATTTTTTGCGCAAGAGTGCGAGGGTCTGTTCTCCGGCAGCAATGCGGGCGGAGTCATCCGCCTGATTGAGCACCACAGAAAAACGGCGGTCCCCCACCCGTTTTCGTCCCCCCTGCTCACTGGCCAGCAGCCTTGCCAGCAGCTCCGGGGTCAGAAGCGTTTCGGGGGCAGCGCCCAGCAGGGCGCAGGCCTGCTCCAGCCGGAAGCAGACCTCCCGCAGAGGTCTGCCCAGTGCGGACAATCCGGCCACAGCCAGCACGATATCGCTTTCCGGCAGCAGCACCGGTTCATGGGCCGCCGGGGCCTTGCAGGGCATCCGTTTTGCACCGTCCGCTTCCAGAAGAACCATATCCGCCTGTGCCATCCAGCAGGTCAACTGCTCCGGCGGCAGGGCGGTCAGCTTGCCCTGCTCTGCCGGGACACCGGCCACGGCATATTGCCCTGCCGCCCAGAGGGCCGCAAGGGCGGCTTCATCTGCGGCATAATTCTCCCCGGGCTGCCGGATGTGGGTTGTGGTGCTCACCAGCACCCGCCAGCCTTTGGCGGCACAATGCCGGGCAAAGGCATAGAGCAGGGTGGTCTTTCCGCCGCCGCCCACCAGCGAGACCACATGGCCCTTTTCCGCCAGAAACGGAAACTGTTTTTTCGGAAGCATCAGCGGTTTTCCTCCACCGCCATGGCGACCTGCTCCGGGGTGATGGGCAGCTCATAGAAGCGGGTGCCGATGGCATTGTAGATGGCATCCGCGATGGCGGGCAGCGGGGTGTTGATGACCACCTCACCGATGGATTTTGCACCAAACGGGCCGTTGGGCTCGTAGCTGCTCTCAAACTCCACCCGGATGTGGCCGATGTCCACACGGGCGGGGATCTTATACTGCATAAAGGAATTTTCCATCGGCCAGCCCTTGGCATCGTAGGTGATGTTCTCGGTCAGGGCCATGCCGATGCCCTGCAGGATGCCGCCCTCGGTCTGCACACGGGTCAGGTTGGGGTTGATGGGGGTGCCGCAGTCCACACAGGCGGCATAATCCACCACCTTGACCTCACCGGTCTCCTTGTCCAGCTCAATTTCAGCCGCGCCGACCATGTAGGGCGGGGGCGAGAGGGGCGAGGTGTGGGTCTCGGTGATCTCCAGCGGCACCATGTGGCCGAACTGAGAGGCGAAGGCCACCTCGGAGAGAGAGACCCGCTTTTCCGGGTCTGCATTCAGGGAAACAAACTTGCCGTCAAAATCCACAGCATCTTCGGTCGTCTGGAGCAGCTCCGCGCCCAGCTTGCAGATCTGGCCGCGCAGCCGGAGGGCGCACTTCTCCACTGCCTTGCCGGTGACATAGGTGGTAGAGGAAGCGTAGGAGCCGGAGTCATAGGGCGAGGTATCGGTATCCGCGCCAAAGACGGTGATATTGTCCAGGTCACAGTCCAGCACCTCCGCGGCGATCTGAGCCAGCGTGGTGTCACAGCCGGTGCCCATATCGGCCGCGCCGATGATGAGGGAGTAGAACCCGTCATCGTTTACCTTGAGGGTTGCACTGCCCACGTCCATGCCGGAAATGCCGGAGCCCTGCATGGCCATGCCCATACCCACGGCGCGCACCTTGCCATTGCCAAGGTCGCGCACAGGGTACTTGTTGTCCCAGTCGATCATCTCGTGGACTTTTTTCAGGCAGCGGTCCAGCGCGCAGCTGGTGTTCACAGCGCCGTAATAGGCAGGCATCACATCGCCCTCTTTGACGATGTTCATTTCACGGATCTTGAAAGGGTCCATGTGGAGTCTGGCAGCCAGCTCGTTGACGGCAGATTCCACTGCAAACAGGCCCTGGGTCGCACCATAGCCGCGGTACGCACCGGCAGACATGTGGTTGGTGTAGACCACGTCGCTGACAAAACGGAAGGCTTCGGCCTTGCCGTACAGCGGGATGGACTTGTGACCGGAAAGGCCCACCGTTGTGGGGCCGTGCTCACCATAAGCACCGGTGTTGGACAGGGTGTAGAGGTCGATGCCCTTCACGATGCCGTCCTTGGTGGCACCCAGACGGACATGCATCTCCATCTCGTGGCGGGGCGAAGATGCGGTCTGGCTCTCTTCGCGGGTGAAGATCAGCTTGCAGGGCTTCTTGGTCTTCCAGGTAACAAAGGCCGGATAGATGGCCGAGACCGCCGTCTGCTTGGCACCAAAGCCGCCGCCGATGCGGGGCTTGATGACGCGGATCATGGATTTGGGGATGTGCAGGGCGTTTGCCACATTGCGGCGGGTATGGAACACGATCTGGGTCGAGCTGAGGATGTTCAGCCGTCCGTACAGGTCCATCCAGCAGCAGGTGCGGAAGGTCTCCATCATGGCCTGCTGACAGGCCTTGGTGTGGTAAACACGGTCGATGACAACATCGCACTTTGCCAGCACGGCATCGATGTCGCCGTCGCCGCACGCATCGTGGGCACAGAGGTTGCGCTTGTTGTCGGCACCCACGGGGCTCAGGCTCTCCCAGTTGTCCTCCGGGTGGACAAGGATGGGGTTGTCCTTCGCAGTGTGGAAATCCAGCACCGGCTCCAGCACCTGATACTCCACCTTGATGAGCTTCATGGCTTTCTCAACACACTTCTCATCCTTGCCCACCACAATGGCCACCACGTCCCCCACAAAGCGGACGTGGCGGTCAATGACCAGGCGGTCGTAGGGGCTGGCTTCGGGGTAAGTCTGGCCGGCCTGCGTGTAGCGGCGGGCGTTCTGGTCCACATCCTCCCAGGTGAAGATGGCCTCGATGCCGGGCACCTTTTGGGCCACGGACGTGTCGATGCGCTCCACCATGGCGTTGGCATGGGGCGAACGGTACAGCTTGACGATCAGGCAGTCTGCCGGGGCCAGATCATCCATGTAAACGGGCTTGCCGGTCACAAGCTGCATGGCATCCTTTTTGCGGAATGCTTTGTTGACGTTTTTCATTCGGCACCCTCCTGTTTTGCTTTTTTCCAGGCGAGAAAATTCTGGATGCCCCGCAGCTGGCCCTCGTAGCCGGAGCAGCGGCAGAGGTTGCCCGCGAGATATTCCTTGATCTCCTCCTCAGTGGGGTATTCCTTTTCCCGGAAGAGGGCGAGAGCGTTCATAATAAAGCCCGGGTTGCAGAAGCCGCACTGCTCCGCACCCTGATCGGCAATAAAAGCACCGAACTCAGCAGCCTCCTCCTGCAGGCCCTCCAGCGTGGTCACCCTGTGGCCGTCGGCACGGGCTGCCAGCACAGAGCAGGACAGCACCGGCACATCGTCCAGAAAGACGGTGCACAGGCCGCAGTTAGAGGTCTCGCAGCCGCGCTTGACGCTGTAACAGCCGTGTGCGCGGACAAAATCGATGAGCAGGGTGTCCGGTGCGGCCTCTGCCGTGACTTTGGTTCCGTTCAGAATAATATTCACCTGCATCTTGTCTCACCTGTTCCCTTCCAATTTCAGCACAGCGCGCTTGACCAGCACCCCGGCCAGATGATTGCGGTATTCCGCACTGCCGCGCATGTTGCTCTCCGTCCGGATGCCTGCCCGCACTTCAGCGGCAAAGCGTGCAGCGGTCAGCTCCGGCGTTTCGGCGGCATTGGGCTGCAGGGTATACAGCACTGCCTTGCCGGGCCGGGCACCAATGGCGACCCGGAAGCCCCCGGCCGTTTTCGCGGCGGCACAGGTCAGCACCGGGAAATCCGTCTGGCTGTTGCGCACCGACTGATAGCAGAACGTTGCCTGCTCTTTCGGCACGATGACCCGTACCAGGATATCCCTGTCGTACGGGCGCTGAGCATACTCCGAAAGCGGCACGATGCCGCCCTTGTAGAGCTCCACCGAGGCGTTCAGGGCCAGGAACATGGTCAGAACATCGGAAAAGCCAAAGCGGCTGTAAATACTGCCGCCCACGGTAGCAAGGCTGCGCAGCTGTACGCCCACAATGTGGCGCACAGATTCCCGCACAGCGCCGTCCGTGTAGGCATTGAGCCCCTCGTGGAGCTCGATCTGCCGCAGGGGCACCATGGCCCCGATGGAAAAGCCCTCGGCCGTTTCCTCAATTTTGTCCAGCCCAAGGCCCGACAGGTCGATGGCGGTGCCGACATTGATATTCTCCATCTTGAGCCAGATCATGCCGCCGATGACCCGATTGTTTCGCTTCTGGTTGAGCTGCCAGGCTTCCTCGAGGCTTTCGGCCCGTTTGTATTCCCGGATCGTCATCATACGCAGTACCTCTCTTTTTTTGATTGCTACTTTTATTTTATCACAAAATCCCTTATAATGCCACTGGAAAGACTGCCGCAGATCCGGCAGATTCAGGAGGAATGATTTTATGGCAGAGTTGTTCAGAAAAAACGCCCGCCCTCCGGTGGGGTGCGTCATCATGGCATCGGGGCTGGCCCGGCGGTTCGGCTCCAACAAGCTGCTGGCCGATTTCGGGGGCCGCCCCCTGCTCTGCCGGGCGCTGGAGGTCACCGCCACCCCCGCCCTTGCCGCCCGGGTGGTCGTGACCCGCTCTGCCGAGGTAAAGGCCCTGTGTGACGCACAGGCCGTTCCCTGCCTGCTCCACAGCCTGCCGGGCCGGAACGACACCGTTCGGCTGGGGCTGGAGGCGCTGCTGGAGCAATGCCCCAACCTTGCAGGCTGCATCTTCCTGCCCGGAGATCAGCCCCTGCTGCAGCGGGAGACGCTGGAAGCGCTGATCACTGCTTTTGCCCAGACACAAAAAGAAACAGAGCGGGCGATCTTCCGGCTGGGAGCCCGGGCCGCAGATGGCCCGGACACCGTTGTCGGAAGTCCCGTTCTGTTTGAATGCGGATATTTTCCCGCTCTGCGCACCCTGCCCGAGGGCAAGGGCGGCAGTGTTGTACTCAAGGCTCACCCTGAGCAGGTACAGATCGTTTACGCCCAGCGGCGGGAAGAACTGCTGGATGCAGATACGCCGGAAGCTCTGGAGGAGCTCTCCGCCATTGCTGCGCAATGGTGCTTCCCCTGACAGGAGAGGCAAGGGCACTTCTTGGCTCCTCTGTCAGGGGAGCTGTCACCGAAGGTGACTGAGAGGTTTATACGGCCTTATCGTCCTTGGGCAGCAGCACGTTCAGCACAATGGCCACAAAGGCTGCGGGCACGATGCCGCTCTCGCCGCAGATCAGCTGGAAGAACTGGGGGGTGTGTGCCAGGATGCTGGCATTGGCACCCATGCCGTAGCCCACGCCCAGTGCAACGGAAACGATGGTCAGGGTGCGCGGGGTCATCTTTTCCTTGGTAATGAGCTGGATGCCGGACACCACGATGGAAGAGAACATCAT
>ENA-UAOZ01000701-UAOZ01000701.1-human-gut-metagenome-genome-assembly--contig:-NODE-701-length-17773-cov-8.750705_pt1 | contig 17773 bp, 14 predicted proteins | sample MGYA00243474_ERZ654565 | MGnify/ENA primary metagenome ERZ654565 (study PRJEB26926, sample SAMN06164854) | human gut metagenome | biome: ENVO:00009003; feature: ENVO:2100002; material: ENVO:00002003...
AGATGTGTATAAGAGACAGCCCCTACACCCGCAGCCTGCTGTCGGCCATCCCGCTGCCGAACCCCGTTGTGGAGAAGCGCCGCGTGGCTGAGACCTACGACTACGCCACTTCCGGCATCGATTACAACAAGGGCACCGATCACCATGTGAGCGGCAGCCACTATGTCAAGTGCACCGACGAAGAGTTTGCAAAATGGTGTAAATGATAGTAAACAAAGAAGGAGCGTTCCCGTGTGGAAACGCTCCTTCTTTGTTTTATTATAATTACGCAGAAAGGAATGGAATGCAGGAGATTCAGCAGTTATCGTAGCGGGCAAGGTTGCGGTTGCGGCGTTCGATAAAGTAGTACAGGGCTTTGCTCCGGCTGAAAAAGGCAAAGCGCATTTTATTGTAGAAGGACAAAATGGAACGGCTCTTTTGGTAGGCATGGCGGATGAGCTGATCCGATTCAGGGTCTAAGGCAGAACGATAGAGGATCGGGTAATCATTCAGGGCCATATCCACAAAATAGGCATCGTTTTCCAGCATGTCAGGGTACAGCTTTTCAAGAAACAGATAACGCTCTGTGACCATCGCAAGCCTGTCCTGAAAGAACTTTATACAGTCTGTATGGAGAGTGCTGCCATCGCGCTGATAATAGTAATACAGGGGTTCGTCCGAGTACACGATCTGCCCTGCGTCGAACAGGATCTTGTATGCAATGCCAAGATCTTCCATAACGCGACCGACCGGAAACCGGATGGTGTCAAACAGTTCCCGTTTGCATAATTTATTCCATGCATAACATGCGTAGGTATCCTCCGTAAAAAGCTCCCGGATGGCATCAGCACCTTGAAAGAGCGTAACGTTTCGGGAAGAAAGCGGAGCAGGGACCTCCGGCGCGTCAGCATAGACGAGTTTCCAATGGACGGCAGAAATATCAGTGTGGTACTCATGGAGCAGATCATAAAGGGTCTCGATGAAATTTTCTGCAATGTAATCATCGCTGTCAACAAAGGAGATGTACGCACCGGATGCCGCATCCAGTCCCACATTCCGGGCATCGGATAGGCCACCGTTTTTCTTATGGATGACCCTGATGCGTGCGTCCCGCTGTGCCCATGCATCACAGAGTGCAGGGCAGTTATCGGGAGAACCATCATCGACCAGGATCACCTCAAGGTTCGGATATGTCTGGGCCAGAATGCTGGCGACACACCGGTCCAGATAGGGCTCTACTTTATATACCGGAACAATGACGGACACGAGTTCGTTATTTGTATTCTGCATGATATCCTCCTCCAAGCTGGTTTAATCATATCATGGGAGCAGGGATTCCGCAATGAGAACTTTATAAGTTTTGGGTTCAAGCGGTTATGAGAACGTCGCTAATTTTGAAATCCCGTTTTTCTTGTGAAATCTTGTGACTGTCTGATAATTCCATGAAAGTGCCTTTGTGTACTTTGATGTAACTTTTGGTGGCTTTTTGTCTCTAAAACGGCTCTTTGTACCCAGAACCGTACCCAAGAATTTTTGGGTACGAAACTCGACACTTACTGTTACTATTTTGGATTTACATGGCTCACTTTCTAAAATTGAAGGTGAGCTTTTTCTTTTGCAGAAATCGGGAAGGAGGTTTTCTACTCCTCTGCTGCGGACCCCCTCTATCTGTCCGCATCAGAACAACAAAATGCAAAAAGCCCAGAGCGATACCGCTCCAGGCTCCTTTGTCTGTATGTACATATCATATGTATAATGTCCGGGGCGGATATTGTCAAGGGAAGTGAACGGGTTTCATCTCTAGGTGCCCACCGATTCATCTTGTTTGGTGTTTTGTATCCACCGCACCAGCGCTTCGGCGTCCTGTTTGCCTTTGGCGTACATTTTTTCAAGGCAGGCGCGGTTCTTGGTCAGGGTGGACATTCCCTCGGTGCTGTCCGGGGCGATGATGCAGACAAGGCCCTGTCGCTCCAGCTCCCGCGCCCGCTGGACAGCCGTGTTGTACCGCCATGCCCGGCGGCGCAGCCCCTCGGCTGCAGCGGGGTAATGCGACTGCAGCAGGTGTGCCAGATGCTTGTCCCGGGCATTACTACTCACCAGCCCGATGGGCTTGGTCAGGATGAGAGCCACCCGGTCGCAGCCGTGGGCAAAGGCCCATTCCAGCGGGACGGGGTCGGCCAGGCCGCCATCAAAATAAGGCACGCCGTCGATGACGCAGGGCTGGTCGATGACCGGGATGCAGCAGGACGCCATGAGGACGCGGTAGTCGTCCGGGTGGAGGTCTGCCTTGGTGAAATACTGCGCCTCGCCGTTCTGTGCATTAGCGGCCACCACGCAGAGCTCTGCCGGGCTGCGGGCAAGCGCCGCGTAATCCAGCGGATTCTCGCCGCCTGCATTGCTGAGGGTGCCGTAGACATAGCCCAGATCGAGATAGGAGTGCTTGCGGATGAGGTTGTGCACGCTCATGTACTCCCTGCGGAAGGAGTATTCATCGTAAAAAGGCTTGTTCCGCCCATGCTGGCCTGCCAGATAGGACGTCATATTGGCGCTGCCCGCCGAAACGCCGATGCAGAGATCGAAGCGGAGGTCCTCCTCCAGGCAGCGGTCCAGCACGCCAGCGCCGTAAATGCCCCGCAGGCCGCCACCCACATCGATGACACCGTATTTCATGGTCTGTTCCTCCATCGTTTAATTCCATTTCTCTCCCAGTATAACGGGACGGCGGGAAATACTCATTGAGCAAACGGCGGGATCTGATGCAATTTGCGGCAGAAAGCAGGATCTGCCGCAATGGGGGGCAAACAAAAACGGCCAGCGTATCATGTGCTCTGTGATATGTACCCCTAATCGAAAAAATCCATCCGCATATGTTCCGGCACGCCTTCGTCAGCATTCTGTTGTCTAATCCCAATATCGGTGTGGCAACGGTGGCCGCAGAAGCCGGACGCGCTCAGCCCAGCACGACCCTTGCAATCTACACGCAGGTCTACGACAGACGACGTGATGAGATTCGGAAACAGATGAGCAAAGAATTGTACAAGTAAAGCGCCTATTCATGCAAAAAGAAAAGCACGAGAGCAAAATCTCGTGCTTTTTTGGTGGGCCAGCCAGGACTTGAACCCGGGACCAAGCGGTTATGAGCCGCCAGCTCTGACCAACTGAGCTACTAGCCCCCATTGCCCGGTTTGCCGGGCGCACAAGTAAGTATAACAAAAAACGCGCGAAATGAAAAGCGTTTCGGGCAAAATTATTTTGTGCGGTGGGCTTCCAGCTTCTGCTGCATGAACTTGTCCAGCATTTCCTGCGGAAAAAGCGGCTCCTTGTAGCCAAAGGCCTCCCGGATGAAGATCAGGGTGGCGATGGTCTGCCGCCCGGGGTCAAGCCGGAGGGTATACAGGGTGTCCAGCGGCTGCTGGGTAGGCTGGTGCAGGGTCAGATGGAGCAGGAAACCGCCATCGTTCTCCCGGCGGCACTCGTAGGCGAACTCATCCTCCGTGCTGTGCTGGTCCAGCCGGTCGAAGCAGTCGTCCAGCGGCAGGTCGGTGCGGAACTCGGAAAGGCCGCTGGGGCCATACTGGCTGCGGCGGGCGTTTTCCCGCCGGGTGAGCAGAAAAACGATGCAGCCCAGGGCGGCCGCCAGCAGGATGAGTGAGAATACAACGTTCATGGGTCCCTCCGCAGATTTTGAATCATGTTTTCCTTATTGTAACACAACCTGCGGAAAATTGTGTTATAATATTTGAAACAATCCAAATTTTGCTGGAGGACTTCCCCTATGAAGCTCAAATTCACCCATAAGACCTGGTATTTCTTCCTGCTGTGCGCAGCAGCGGCATCCATGCTCAACGGCTTTGCCGTGCTGGGCGGCATGGATTTTTCTTTTCTGGAGATGGTCGCGTTCTGCATCACCGGCATCACCATCCTGTTTCTGGCCGCTGAAAAGGGCTCTGACCCCAAGGGCAAGCGCAGCTATTTCCTGATTTTTGTCCTGCTCATGCTCAGCTATGTGCTGAGCGGCTGGGCAGCCTACTTATTCTCCGCACTGGTCTGGCCCGCCCTGCTGGCACTGGAATACCGGAAGGGCAGGCCCATCCAGCGCCAGCTGCAGCTGGTGGGTGCCGCCGAGGCGTTCCACCTGCTCTTTGTCCTGCTCACGGTCTACGGCGGCATGGCAGGCCTGAGCTTCTGGGCCAATCTGCTCTGGGTGCTGCTGGCCTGCGCCCGGGGCTGGGCGGCACTGAGCCTGTACAAGATGCAGGAGGAAGACGCATGACCCAGCGGCGGCGGAACCGGCACCGCAAGCGCCGGGTTGGCCGCCGCGCCTTCCTGATCGGACTGGGCGGGTCTGTATCTGCCGCCCTGACGTATTATCTGCTGCGTTCTATCCCGGCAGGAAATAACGCGAAGCCTGTGCCATCACCACAGGCTGCCCCCAACCCCGCCCTGCCCAGCGGCGAGTGGCGGGCGGTGTGGGTGAGCTATCTCGAATTTGCAGAGATGGACTTTTCCTCAGAAAGCGCATTCCGGGCCGATGCCGCCGCGTTGATGGACAACTGCCTGTCCCTCGGGCTGAACACCGTCATTGCGCAGGTGCGGCCCTTCGGGGATGCGCTTTACCGGAGCAGCCTCTTCCCGTGGAGCCACCTGTGCACCGGCGTGCAGGGGCAGGACCCGGGCTTCGACCCGCTGGACGTGCTGCTGACCGAGGCCCACGCCCGGGGGCTTTCGCTGGAGGCCTGGGTCAATCCCTACCGGCTCAGGAGCTCGGCTTCCATGCCCCCTGCTATTGCAGAGAACAGCCTGCTGAACACCCACCCGGAGTGGGTCTGCACCGTGAACGAGGGGGCCTACCTGAACCCCGCCATTCCGGAGGCTGCCGACTATGTGGTACAGGGCGTGGCAGAGCTGGTGCAGAACTACGCCGTGGACGGCATCCACTTTGACGACTACTTCTACCCCACCACCGATCCTTCCATTGACGCGGCACAGTTTGCAGCCAGTGGAGAAACCGACCTGACCGCATGGCGGCGTACCAACGTGACCCGGCTGGTCAAAGCTGTCCACGATGCCGTCAAGGCTGCCGACCCGACCCTGCGGTTCGGGGTCAGCCCCCAGGGCAACCCGGACAACGACCGGAACGAGCAGTACACCGATCTCTCCGTCTGGCTGACGGCCTCCGGTGCGGATGCCGTTGTGGATTACCTCTGCCCCCAGCTCTACTGGGGCTACGGCTATACCCTCTCCTCCGGCAGCACCCGCTTTGCCTTTGAGAATATCACCGCCGAGTGGCTGGCCCTGCCCCGGGCAGAGAGCACGGCCCTCTATTTCGGGCTGGGAGCCTACCGAATCGGCGTGGGAGACGGCGGAGCCAACGCCGACAGCGTCAGCCAGTGGTGCACCGGCAGCGCGCTGGCCCGGCAGGTGACCGACCTGCGCAGCGCCGGTGCCGGGGGCTGGGCGCTCTACCGCTATGGCTCCCTGTTCCGCTCCGACGAAAGCGGCCTTGCCGCCGCCGAACGTGCCGCTCTGACGGCATTGGACGGTTAAGACGCAGAAAATCCCTTGTAAGCAGGAAAAAAATGCGGTATACTATGGTATCATGCAAAAATATCGCATTTTTCACCTGCTGTTTTTGAGGATAGAAAAACATGAGTAAAACAAAACGAATCCTTGCCTTTGTGCTGGCAGCTGTGCTGGCCGTTGTCGTCCTGAGCGGCTGCAAGAGCATTGCCCAAAAGGTGTTCGGGTCTTCCAACGAGGTACAGGAGGATGACACCACCCAGTGGGCCGTGCTCAGCTCTGACCCACTGGTGATCGATGGCATTGCCGACACCACGGCCAAATATGCCACAGCCCGGGCCAACGGGGCGCTGAACATCGTGTTCAACGGCATCTGGAGCCGCCAGACCGAATACTTCACCGTGCCCAGCGGCCTGCTGAGCATTTACGGCTGCGGCACCACCGACGGCGGTGCCCAGAAGTTCAAGGTCTCCCTCTGGAAAAAGGTGGACGGCGGCGCGCAGTATGTGGACAACACCACCTTCTATTTCACCGCCGACGGCCAGAACTACCACTGCGACATCGACAACCTTGACCCCAACGCAAGCTACCGCGTTACCATTTCCTACGATTCCAGCCGCTACTACCTCTACGGTCTGATGAAAGTGGAGGGCATCGGCTAAAATGAACACACAAACGAAGCACTCTCTCATGCTGATGCTCTGCGCCTTTATCTGGGGCACGGCGTTCGTGGCCCAGAGCGCAGGCTCCGGCATGGGGGCTTATTCTTTTTTGGCCGGGCGCAGCTGGCTGGCGGTGCTGGTGCTGCTGCCCACCGTCCGTGCCTTCGATGCCCTCCACCGCAGGCACGGCGCAGCCTATGGCTGGCCCAAAGCCCCTGCCGACCGCAGGCTTCTGCTGACGGCGGGGCTTTGCTGCGGCACTTTGCTGTTTGCGGCCTCCGCTGCCCAGCAGATCGGCATCACGCTCAACCCTTCCACGGCCAAGGCCGGTTTCCTGACCGCCATGTATGTGGTGCTGGTGCCGGTATTCGGGCTGTTTCTGGGGCGGCGGGGCAGTGCCCGGCTCTGGCTGAGCATGGTCATCGCCGTGGGCGGGCTCTATCTGCTCTGCATGAAAAACGGCTTTGGCGGCATTGAGGCCAGCGATTGGATCCTGCTTTCCTGCGCCGTGCTGTTCAGCTTTCAGATCATGACGGTGGACCACTTTGCCCCGCAGGTGGACGGTGTCCGCCTGAGCCTGCTGCAGTTCTTTGTGGTGGCCGTAGAGAGCACCGCTGCCGCCCTCCTGTTCGAGGCTCCCACCCTGGCCGAGTTCGGGGCCAACTGGCTCCCGCTGGCCTACTGCGGCGTGATGTCCAGCGGCGTGGCCTACACCCTGCAGATCCTGGGCCAGCGGGACGTAAACCCCGCCATTGCAAGCCTCATCATGTGTCTGGAAAGCGTGTTCAGTGCGCTGGGCGGCTGGCTGCTGCTCCACCAGAGCCTTTCCATGCGGGAGGTCTTTGGCTGCACCCTCATCTTTGCAGCGGTGGTCCTGGCCCAGCTGCCCGTGGAGGACTGGCTGAAATGCCGCAGCGCAAGCCGGAAGTGACCCGGCGCACCGCCGCAGGCATTCCCTATGAGCTGACCCGCAAAAAGGTCAAGCGGCTCAACCTGCACATCCGGCGGGACGGCACCGTGGCCGTGAGCATCCCGTGGTCCTACACGGTGGGCTTTGCCGATGCCTTTGTGACAGAGCAGGCCCAGTGGATCCGGGAGGCGGTCTCCCGCCAGCTGCGGCGGAACGCCCGGAATGACCAGCCCCTGCCCTCCCAGGCGGAGGCACTGGCCTGTTTTACCGCCATGAGCGACAAGGTCTACCCTGCCTTTGCCGGGGTGCTGGGCGGGCAGAAGCCCACCATCAGGGTGCGGGACATGACCAGCAGGTGGGGCGTGTGCTACATGAAACGGCGGCAGATCACCTTTGCGCTGCAGCTCTACAACATGCCGCCCGCCGCACAGATCTATGTGGTGGTGCACGAGTACTGCCACTTCCTGCAGCCCAACCACAGCCCGGCTTTCTGGGCCGAGGTGGAAAAGCTGCTGCCGGACTGGAAAGAACGGCGGGCTTTATTGAAATAAACCTTGTGATAAAAATCAACAGGAGGGGTTCGACCCTTGGAAAGTGAAAAAAAGACCTCCGGCGGCGACAAATATTCAAAGCTGGCCGGAAACACCATTATCTTTGCCATTTCGAGCTTTTCGTCTAAGCTGCTGACCCTTTTGGTGCAGCCGTTCCTGACCTACGCCATGGCCGAGATCGCCGATCTGGGTCTGGCGAAGATCCTGAGCCAGTATGCAAACCTGCTCATCCCCTTTGTCTCGATGGGCATGTCCAACGCCATCATCCGCTTTGGCCTGGACAAGGGCAACAGCGAAAAGCAGGTGTTCACCAACGGCCTGCTGACCATTCTGGGAGGCTTCGGCATCCTGATCCTCTGCTGGCCTGTGGCGCAGTTCCTGCCCGATATGGCGCAGTACGGCTTCCTCATCTACATCTACGTCCTGATGAGCTGCCTGCGCACCCTCTGCACCCAGTTCGTGCGCAGCCGCCAGTGGAACAAGCTGGTGGCCGTGGACGGCATCCTGTGCACCTTTGCCACCCTGATGTTCTATGTGCTCTACCTTGTGGGCTTCCACTGGGGTGCCAACGGCTACCTGCTGGCCATCATCAGCGGTGACCTGGTCAGCGTGCTCTTCCTCTGCATCACCGGCAGGCTGTGGAACTATGTGGAGCTCAAGGGTCTGAACCGGGATCTCTGGCAGCAGATGCTCCGCTTTTCCCTGCCCATGATCCCGGCCCAGATCAGCTTCTGGGTCATCAACGCATCGGACCTGTTCTTTGTGCGCGAGATGTGCGGCGGGCTGGACGGCCACAGCGGCGATGCCTGGAGCGGCCTGCTTTCCACCGGCTACTTCCTGCCCACCATCCTGACCACGCTGGGCCTGATCTTTTACGATGCCTGGCAGCTCTCCGCCGTGACCGAGGAGGAGGGCCGTGCCCGGTTCTTTACCAAGATCTTCCGCACCTATTCCTCGGTGCTGTTCTGCTGTGCGGCAGGCATCATCTGGCTCTGCCGTCCGGTCATGCACGTGATGAAGGCCAACTACTACTACGCCTGGCACTTTGTGCCCTTCCTGACGCTGGCTTCCACCTGCAGCTGCTTCAACCAGTTCCTCAACAGCGCATATGTTGTCAACAAAAAGTCCACCCACAGCCTGTGGACCATGCTGGCCGGTGCCGTGAGCAACTGCATTATGAACTACTTCTTCATCAAGTGGTGGGGGCCCATCGGCGCAACGGTGGCTTCCTTCTTCGGTCTGGGCATCGTGTTCGTGCTGCGCGCGCTGGATGCCCACAACATGATCGGCATGTCCATCCACCCGGGCCGGGTGGCGGTGAACTTCGGCGTGCTGGCTGGCGAGGCCCTGCTCCTGCTGGCCGAGCCTCCGCTCTACGGCCTGTGGACAGGCCTCCTGACCGCCGCCATCATCCTGTTCAACTTTGCAGGTGTCTGGGCCATGGCCCGGATGCTCCTGCCCAAGCTCCTGGGCCGCCGGGGCAGGGCTCTGGTGAGTATAGTAGACAACTGGATCAAAAAGTAAGCAAAAAACGACCCTCTCCGGGAATTGCAATGCAATGCGGAGAGGGTCGTTTTCTCTTAATATCCCAACTTATACGCCAAAGAACTCCTTGGCAATATCGGCACTCTGCTTGGCATCCCTGGCGTACCAGTCGGCACCGATCTTTTTTGCATATTCGGGGGTCAGCACAGCGCCGCCCACCATGATCTTACAGTCCAGCTTGGCATCGTGCAGGGCCCGGATGGTCTCCTCCATGCTCTTGAGGGTGGTGGTCATCAGGGCGGAAAGGCCCACCAGATGCACATCCTTCTCCCGGACGGTATTCACAACCGTTTCCACCGGCACGTCACGGCCCAGGTCGATGACCTCAAAGCCATAGTTTTCCAGGATGACCCGGACGATGTTCTTGCCGATGTCGTGGACATCGCCCTTGACGGTGGCAATGACGATGCGGCCCTTGCTGGCGCTGCCCTCGCCCTTTTGGGCAATGGCGGTCTTGATCTCCTCAAAGGCCCCCTGTGCGGCGGTGGCCGCCTGCAGCAGCTGCGGCAGGAAGAGGGTGCCCTTTTCATACTTTGCACCCACGATATCCAGCGCCGGAATGAGGGCTTCGTCCACCAGCTCCAGCGGCTCCTTTTCCTCCAGCAGCGCCCGGGTGCGGGCAGCTGCCTCGCCCTTCAAGCCCTTTTCCACCGCCTTCATCAAGGGGGCATAGGGGCCGGCGGCCTCCGGTGTTTCGCCTGCTGCCGGGGCGGTCTGGGCATTCTGCACGGCCTGCACCAGTGCGGCAGAAGCGGGCACCCGGTTGGCATACCGCTCAATGTACTTCGTGCTCTGCCGGTCCCGGTTGGTCAGAACGTTGTAAGCGTAGACCGCCGCCATCATCTCCTCGCTGGAGGGGTTCATAATGGCAAGGTCAAGCCCGGCATACATGGCCATGGTGAGGAAGGTGGTGTTCAGGTAGGAGCGGCAGGGCAGACCAAAGCTGATGTTGGACACGCCCAGAATGGTGCGCACCCCCAGCTCCTCCTTGCAGGCGTGAAGGGCCTGCACCGTAGCAAGCACATCCTCCTGCTGGGCACTGGCCGTCAGGGTCAGGCAGTCGATATAGATGTCCTCCTGCGGGATGCCTGCCGCCAGTGCCGCGTTCCGGATGCGGCGGGCAATGGCCACGCGGTCCTCGGCTTTGGGCAGGATGCCCCGCTCGTCAATGGCAAGGCCGACCACCGCTGCGCCGTACTTTTTGCACAGGGGCAGAATGGTGTTCAGCTTTTCCGCCTCGCCGTTCACCGAGTTGACGATGGGTTTGCCGTTGTAGACCCGCAGGCCCCGTTCCAGTGCCTCGGCATGGGAGGAATCCAGCTGCAACGGCAGGCTGACCACGCTCTGCAGCGCCTTGACCACCTGCTCCATCAGAGCAGGCTCATCCACGCCGGGCGCACCCACGTTCACATCCAGGACCTGGGCCCCGGCCTCGGTCTGACTCACGGCCTGTTCCAGCACATAGTTCATATCCCCTTCCCGCAGGGCCTGCTGGAACCGCTTTTTGCCGGTGGGATTGATGCGCTCACCCACCACCGTGATGCCGTCCACATCCACGCAGTCCATGGGGCTGCACACCACCGACTTCATGGGGTGGTCGGGGCGGCCCGGCCTGCAATCGGCAAACACGCCGTTCAGCAGCTGGATGAACTCCGGGGTGGTGCCGCAGCAGCCGCCTGCAGCAAACAGGCCCAGCTCCCGGTAGGGCTTCATCTGCATGGCGTAGAGCTGCGGGGTGATATCGTAGCCCGAGCCATCGGCGCGGGGCAGGCCCGCGTTGGGCTTGACGAACACCGGGAAGCTGCCGGGCAGGGCCTCGGTCAGCCGCTTTGCCATGGGGAAGATCTCCTTGGGGCCAAGAGAGCAGTTGATGCCCACGGCATCGGCCCCCAGGCCCCGGGCGGTGGCGGCAAAGCTCTCGACCGTGCAGCCGGTAAAGGTGCGGCCGCCTGCTTCAAAGCTCATGCTGGCCAGCACGGGCAGGCTGCTGTTCTCCTTGACGGCCAGCAGGGCGGCCTTCAGCTCATACAGATCGGTAAAGGTCTCAAGGAACACGAGATCAGCCCCGGCGGCCACGCCCGCCCGGACGATGCGGCCATACTCTGCCACGGCATCCTCAAACGCAAGGGTGCCGTTGGGTTCCAGCAGCTCCCCCAGCGGGCCCACATCCAGCGCGGCCAGTGCGCCGTAAGGGGCGCAGGCCCGCTTGCAGTTGGCAATACCCGCCGCAATGATCTCCTCCAGCGTGTACTCGCTGCCCGCCAGCTTGTGGGCGGAAGCGCCAAAGGTATTGGCATTGATGATGCGGCTGCCTGCGGCGGCATACCGGGCATGGATGCTCTCGATGAGTGCCGGGTCGGTGATGTTCAGCTCCTCGGGGCGGGCACCCAGTTTCAGGCCCGCAGCCTGCAGCATGGTGCCCATGCCGCCATCCAGCAGGATGGTATTGGGCCGATCAAACAGTTCATTCGCTTGCACAGGTGATCCCCCTCTTTCTATATTCGCACCGGGTGCGGAGCACGCAGTGCCCGCACCCCGCCAGATGCCCCCGGACCGGGTGATCGCTGACCCCCAGAATGGCCGTGATGCTCTTGCGGGGGATCATCAGGTTGTTTTCCGTGACACAGAGCCCGGCGCGGCGGACGGTGTCCAGCGCGGCCGCCAACAGCGGCTGCACGGCAAGGGGCCAATCCCCGTAGCCCGGGGAATAGCGCCCCGTCAGATACTTGCCCTGCCGGGCGGCCCACTGGCGCAGCTCAGCCTCAGCGGCCTCCGCAGCCTGTTCGGCCAGCGCGGAGCCCAGCGCATCCGATGCCACACCGGCGGCGATATCGCCCACACCGGCCCGGCGGATCTGGGCATCCACACCGGGGCCAAGCGTCACGGCCAGCAGCAGGGCGGCGGTGCAGCCTTCCAGATGCTTTGCCACATCTTCCCCCGCCAGAATGCCAGCCGCTGTCAGGCTGTCGGGGTCGGCCTCCAGCCAGACTGCCCGGGGCGTGGCCGCCGCCAGCAGCGGCACGGCGTATTTTTCCAGCAGTGCCTGGGTGGCCGCGTCCGCGCCGCCCCGGGCCCCGAAGTACCGCGCCGCCTGTGCAAGGTCGATGCCCTCCGGCTTTTCCAGCCGCAGCGGCATACTTGGCCCAATGCTCATCTGCCCGCCCTCCTTTACAAGAATAAAGAATAGATTTAGTATACAGCATCCCCGTTTTCCCGTCAACGCAAAACACCGCATTTATTTTTGCTTGCAACTGATTGCATTCGCAAGCAATTTGCGTTATACTGTAAAAAAGGAGTGTGATCGTTATGGCTAACACCGCCGCCGTCTATGCCCGCATTGATACCAACCTGAAAGAAAGCGCCGAGGATATCCTTGCTCAACTGGGCATTACCCCATCCAGCGCCATCCAGATGCTTTACCGCCAGATCGTCCTGACCCGGGGGCTCCCGCTCGATCTGCATCTTCCCCCTGCCACCCCCACTGCTGTGGGTGACATGAGCCGTACCGAGTTGGATACCGAGCTGCAAAAGGGAGTCGCCTCTCTGCAAAATGGCAAAAGTTTTTCTGCCGATGAAGTCGATGCCGCATTGTATCAGGAGTTTGGAATATGAGCAGCGTTTATACGGTCCGCTACGCACCGCAGGCGTTGGACGACCTGCGGGATCTCTACTCCTATGTCGCATTTTCGCTCAAAGAGCCAGCTACCGCCCAAAAACTGGTCAACCGCATCCGCAAGGCTGCTCGCTCACTGGATGCCCTGCCCGGGCGGCACCCTGTTGTGGACTGGGAACCGTGGCAGAGCATGGGGATGCACAGGTTTACCGTGGAGGATTTTCTGCTGTTCTACCTGATCGATCAAAGCACCCGTACCGTAACTCTCGTTCGTATTGTTTATGGCGGGCGGGATCTGCAAAACCTCGCAAAATAGACCCCTGCGGAAAATTTCCAACTTTTTTGCAATAAACCTATTGACAATCTGGGTAAATAGGGATATAATCCAGACAACAAATCCACCAACCTAGTGGGAAATTAAGATCAAGTTTCCCGGGGTCGTAGAGGATTGGGAAAATCGTTGAAAGGAGGGCACAAAAATGACGCTGATCTGGAAAAACCTGCTCCACGCGAACTTCCGTTGTGGGCGAATGTACACCACCCGGGCAGAATATGGGACCGAGCGCTGTGCATTGCCCTCTGCAGACCGAATGTGTGTGCGAATGTGATGGCAAAGCTGCCAAAGCGCAGAACCTGAATTTTTTGCCCGGTGCACTGAAATGGTGTCAGTGACCGGGATTTTTTATGCGTCAGAATTATACTTTAAGTACAGATAGAGAGGTTAATTACTATGTCTAACTATAAATTTGAGACCCTGCAGCTTCACGTTGGCCAGGAGCAGGCCGATCCCGCAACCGATTCCCGCGCCGTGCCCATCTACCAGACCACTTCCTATGTGTTCCGCAACAGCCAGCACGCCGCTGACCGTTTCGGTCTGGCCGATGCAGGCAACATCTACGGCCGCCTGACCAACTCCACGCAGGATGTGTTCGAGAAGCGCATCGCTGCTCTGGAGGGCGGCGTGGCTGCTCTGGCCACCGCTTCCGGCGCTGCCGCCATCACCTACACCATCGAGGCGCTGGCACAGGCCGGTGACCACATCGTGGCACAAAAGACCATCTACGGCGGCAGCTACAACCTGCTGGAGCACACCCTGACCCAGTTCGGCGTGACTACCACCTTTGTCAACGCTCACGATCTGGCCGAAGTGGAGAACGCCATCCAGCCCAACACCAAGGCCGTCTATCTGGAGACGCTGGGCAACCCCAACAGCGATATCCCCGACATTGATGCCATTGCCGCCATTGCCCACAAGCACGGCCTGCCGCTGGTCATCGACAACACCTTCGGCACCCCGTACCTGATCCGCCCCATCGAGCACGGCGCAGACATCGTGGTCCACTCTGCCACCAAGTTCATCGGCGGCCACGGCACCACCCTGGGCGGCATCATCGTGGACAGCGGCAAATTTGACTGGAAGGCCAGCGGCAAGTTCGGCAATATCGCCGCTCCCAACCCCAGCTACCACGGTGTTTCCTTCGCCGATGCCGCAGGTCCTGCCGCCTTCGTTACCTACATCCGCGCCATCCTGCTGCGCGATACCGGTGCCACCATCTCCCCGTTCAATGCATTCCTGCTGCTGCAGGGCACCGAGACCCTGAGCCTGCGCATCGAGCGCCATGTGGAGAACACCAAGAAGGTAGTCGAGTTTCTGGCAAACCACCCGCAGGTGGAGAAGGTCAACCACCCCTCCCTGCCGGATCACCCGGATCACGCCCTGTACGAGAAGTACTTCCCCAATGGCGGTGCATCCATCTTCACCTTCAACATCAAAGGCGGCCGCAAGGAAGCATTCGAGTTTATCGATAACCTGAAGGTCTTCTCCCTGCTGGCAAACGTTGCTGATGTGAAGAGTCTGGTCATCCACCCGGCTTCCACCACCCACAGCCAGCTGAATGACGAAGAGCTGGCCGAGCAGCAGATCTATCAGAACACCATCCGCCTGTCCATCGGCACTGAGCACATCGACGATATCATTGCTGATCTGGAAGCAGGTTTCGCAGCCGTCCGCGGCGAGTAAATCTTATCCCCTTAGAAACTCCGACAGAATGTGTATGCCTTGTTTTTTCTCCTGATCTCTTCCAAAAATTCCTTATATCCTAGACACAGCAAAAGGCTCCTGCCCATTGGGCGGGAGCCTTTTGCTGTGTTACCATTTTACGTCGTATGCGGCACAGGCGGTCTTTATAAATTCGCGTACCTTGCGGTCGGTGCAGCCGGAGCGCCATGCAATGCCAAACTCCGTATCCAGCACCGGCTCCAGCGGCACAGCGGTAAGGCCCGGCAGCGGTACATACACAAAATCCGGCATCACAGCAAGGCCTACATGGCCCTGGATCATAGGCAGGGCATGCTCCGATGAACTGCTGAAGTAGTACACAGCCTGCGGGCATTTCTGACGGATCAACTCCTGCGCAGTGGTCATACGGGCGGAAATGTGGGCCATATCCAGCAGAATGAGCACCTCGCCATTGAGCTGTTCCAGTGTGACAGTTTTGTGCTTTGCCAGCGGGTGCTCCTCGTACATCACGCACACCATTTTTCCGTGATACAGGCTGCGGTATTCCAGAATACTGTCCGCAGGCAGGTCGTCCCGGCTGTCAAACACGATGTCCGGTACACTTTTGTCAAAGGAGCGGGACCACTGCGGCCCGGAGCGCGCATCGTTGAGGATATGCACCTGCGGGCAGCGCTTCTGGTACTGCTGGTAGATCTGCGGCAGTTTCTGGATCTGCATACTGCCGCTGTAGCCTACATGCAGCTCTTCACTGAACAGGGCCTGCGTGTTCTGCGCACGCTGCACAGCAAGGGTGAGCCGGTCCATCATGTCCACGGTGTCGTGGTAAAAGGACTCACCGGCGCTGGTCAGGGCCACCACATGGCGGGTGCGGTCAAACAGGCGCACGCCCAGCTCGTTTTCCAGTGCATGGATCTGGCGGGAGACAGCGGGCTGTGAGATATAAAGGGTCTCGGCAGCGCGGGCAAAGTTGAGCTGACGAGCGACTTCAATAAAGCAGCGCAGCTGGGTAAAGGTCATGGCGAATCCTCCTGTAATAATTTTCTTGTTATCAATAATACAGCAAAAGCATTATCAATACAAGAGAAAGCTTGCTATAATATTAACGAAGGGCCGAAACAAGACCGGCCAACACACAAACAGAACAAGGAGAAAGAAAAATGGCAAACGACATGAACCGCCGCGGCTTTTTGAAGTACGCGGCTGCCAGTGCACTGGGCATGGGCGCACTGGGCGTGATGACCGGCTGCAGCAGCAAGGAGACCGCATCTTCTTCTGCCGCCAGCACTTCCGGTGCTGTGTACACTCCCGGCACCTACACCGCTTCCGCCGAGGGTTACGGCAGCGATGTGACCGTTACCGTCACCTTTGACGAGACCAGCATTACCAACGTGGTGGTGGATTCCTCCGGCGAGACTGAGAACGTGGGCGCTGCTGCCGCCGAAAAGCTGGCAGATCAGGTGCTCAGCGCACAGAGCAGCGCCATTGACGGCGTGACCGGTGCCACCAAGACCAGCAAGGCTGTCAAGCAGGCTGTGGCCGACTGCATCAGTCAGGCCAGCGGCGGTGCCATCGTGGAGGGCGGCGACGTGGCCGTGACCGACGATGTGACCGTGGGCGGCAATACCGACTGGCTGGGCACCGCTCCGGAAGTGGCCGAAAGCGACATCACCGAGACCATCGAGACCGATGTTCTGGTGGTGGGCGCAGGCAATGCCGGCCTGATGACCGCTGCCCGCGCTGCTTCTCAGGGCGCAAAGGTGCTGGTGATCGAAAAGGGCATGAGCAGCATGAACGAGCGCCACTGGATCGGCGCTGTGGGCACCACTGCTGCCAAGGAAGCCGGCGTGGAAGTGGACAAGAACAAGCTGGTGGCAGAGCTGTGCCGCTACGCCAGCCACCGCTGCGACGAACGCCTGATCCGTCTGTGGGTGAACCACAGCGGCGAGGCCATGGACTGGTACCAGGAGGTGGTCAAGCAGTACAACCCGGACGTGAAGTTCCACATGGAGTGGGACGTGGGTAAGGGCGGCCACGATACCTACTATGTGCCCGCCACCATGCACAACTTCCAAGATGATATCCCGGAGCACGATTACAGCTCTGCCACTGCAGAATACGGCTTTGCCAGCCTGCAGCAGTGCGTCACCGACAATGGCGGCGAGATCGTGTACGAGGTCGCCATGGTCAAGCTGGAGCAGGACGGCGGCAAGGTGACCGGCGTGATCGCCAAGGCGGGCGACGGCCACTATATCCGCATCAAGGCAGCCAAGGGCGTGGCCCTGTGCTGCGGCGGCTACGCAGCCGACAAGCAGATGCTGGCCACCCTGAACCCGGATGCTTACCAGAGCATCGTTGGTTCGGATGCATCTGCACTGGACACCGGCGACGGCATTCGTGCTGCTATGTGGGTGGGTGCTGATAAGGACCCCGACCCCACTGTGATGCTGTTCGACCGCGGCATCATTGCCCCGAACGAGACTGTGGACGGCAACTGGGAGAAGTCCGGCTACATGCATCTGGGCAGTGAGCCTTGGCTGAAGGTGAACCTGAACGGTGAGCGCTTCAGCAACGAGAGCGTGCCCTACGACTTTATCCTGCACGCAGCCTTTATGGAGCCGGGCCATCTGTACAACACCATCTACGACAGCAACTGGATGGAGCATGTCAAGCAGTTCCAGCAGATCGGCTGCGCCCGCATTGAGCCGAGCCAGAGCGGCGGCAAGCTGCAGATCTTCAGCTGGGAAGCTGAGCAGGGCCTGCTGGCCGGCATGGAGCAGGGCGGTCTGATCCAGAAGGCCGACACGCTGGAAGAGCTGGCCGAGAAGCTGGGCATCACCGACACGGCGACCATCGCCGCACTGCTGCACTGTTCGGTCAATACGGTGTACAGCTACCGTTCGCGCATGCGGCTGCGTTCGCTCGTTCCGGAGCGGGATTTCGAACAGCGGGTGCAGTCCATCGGTCTCGGGGCTG
>ENA-UAOZ01000706-UAOZ01000706.1-human-gut-metagenome-genome-assembly--contig:-NODE-706-length-17688-cov-7.454319_pt1 | contig 17688 bp, 22 predicted proteins | sample MGYA00243474_ERZ654565 | MGnify/ENA primary metagenome ERZ654565 (study PRJEB26926, sample SAMN06164854) | human gut metagenome | biome: ENVO:00009003; feature: ENVO:2100002; material: ENVO:00002003...
GCCTTTATGTGCGAGCTGTACGACTATGTGGAGAATACGGAGTTTTCGCCTGAAATGGTAAGTTCCCTTATGAAAACAAAGAATGTATTGGAGCTGTCTTGGGACGAGTGGATGATGAATATCGAGGTAGAAGATATGGAGGATTCCATCAAGAAAGTCGCTGAGCTTCTCAGGGAAAGGAAGATTTGATATGCCATATATTGAGCCGGAGGTGATTGAACAAGCTCGGCAGATTGACCTCTTAACCTATCTGAGAAAGTTTGAGCCGGATAATGTTGAAGAAGTCAAGGGGACGAGAAATGTATATCGCACTGTTGACCACGACAGCCTGAAAATGTCCAATGGCAAATGGTTTTGGTGGTCGCAAGGTTTCGGCGGTTATAATGCGCTTGACTATCTGATAAAAGTCAGGAACTATTCTTTTATGGACGCAGTGGAAATCCTAACGGGAAAAGAACTGGCAAAGTGGACGCCGCCACCGAAAAAAGAAGAAAAAACTGAGCCGAAGGCACTGCGTTTGCCGGAAAAATATCAAGACAGCAAACGGGTAATGCAGTATCTTTTTGATCGTGGCATTGACTATCAGATTATTCAGGAGTGTATTGCGGACGGTGTGATTTTTGAAAGCAACGGGCGCTATCATAATGCGGTTTTTGTCGGGAAGGACGAAACAGGGACGCTAAAGTATGCCGCCTACCGTGGTTTAGGAAGCAGCACCTTTAAGGGAGACGCATACGGAAGCGACAAGCAATATTCCTTTCGCCTGCTTGCAAAAGAGCCTTGCCAGTCGGTGCATTTATTTGAAGCCGCCATTGATTTGCTGTCCTATGCCACTTTGCTGAAAGCTCAGGGTAAGGACTATAAATCGGAAAATCTGCTCTCTCTTTCGGGTGTGTATCAGCCGAAGAAAGAGAGCAAAGACAGTAAAATTCCGATTGCGCTTTCCGTTTTCCTTGAGAAAAATCCGCTTATCAAGACGATTCATTTGCATTTGGACAATGACAAAACGGGAAGGCTCTGTACCAAAACCTTAAAAGAGCTGCTCGGAAATAAGTATGAAGTCTTTGACGAGCCGCCGAAGAAAGGCAAGGATTATAACGATTACCTCTGCATACAGCTTGGAATCTACAAATCCAAAGAAAGGAGCTATGAGCGTTGAATGTACGAATTTATCAGATCAATATGAAGCGTGACGCCAACAATGTCGCCTTTATGAATTACGAGAGCCTTCCAAAATTTCAGGGCAGCTCAGAAATCGACAGCAGCCTCTATGATAAGGTGTTCGAGGGAGAAGTAAACTGCTTCACGCTGGAAAAACTCTATGAGATTTTCAATCTTAAACACCCCGCAGGATATAAAGGGCGGTCGATGTCCGTATCCGATGTGGTGGAGATCATTGACGGGAATACCGGAAAAAGCTACTTCCACTTTTGCGACAGCTTCGGTTTTCAGAAGGTCGATTTTGATCCGGAAAAGACGCAGGTCAGCGACCGCTTCCTATCGCTTGCCGAGCAGGAGAAAATCTCTGTCCTGCTCGTTCCGGTCGGCAAATCTCCGATTGTGAAAGAGATACCGAACACCTATGAAGCGATGAAAGAACTGGTCGGCGGGGGCGGTTTAGACGAGTATATGCCCTTTGAAGATGACGCCGCTATCGTCTGCAACCGTGACGGGAAGCAGGAAAATCTGCCGATGAATCGGGCGGTCTACCAGCCGCCGAAGCGCACACAGATGAGTTACAGCGACCTGAAATCCCTTTTTCGGGAAGCGGAAAACAACAGACAGCACCTTACCGCACATATCGTTTTTACCGCCGATACCTTCAAAAAACCGTACAGCGAATTTGAACGGACTTATGAAGTAAGCTCGGACAACAAGGCGTTCCAGTCCCGTATGGGCGGCTATTCCATCTACGGTACTTCTCTGGACGGTGTTGATCCGTGCCTGCGAATGGAGGGCTTGATGGCGGACGAAATGGGCGGTAAGGACGGTTGGAAAATTGAAAAATGCTTCTTAGTGGAAGATTCAAGAGAGGTCGCCGACATCATTCACGGCGATTTTTTTATTGCCCGTTCCAATATCGCCGATGAGAAATACAGCAGCTTATCGAGCGAACAACTACTGAAATACAAACGGCTTTTTCGGTATCCTGAGCGATTCCACGAAACCGCACACGGGATTGAGATCGAGCCGTTTAAGCCCGACAGGGCGGACAAAGAACGATAAATTTCAAGAAGATTAGGGGCAGCCCGACAGGTCTGCGTTAGCTTAGCGAGCAGACTGTTTGTATCCCCAAACGGGATTCAAACAGTAAAAGCTCGTTAGGGGCTGCCCCTAATACCCCAATACAGGAAAGGATTTTGACTATGCACGAATTTCTATTCTTTATGATAGGCTTCCTGCTCGGCGGCGTTATCGGTATCTCGATAATGTGCCTTATGCAGATCAACCGAATCCACGCCGGCTCTAACGCCCGAAAGGAGGACGATGAGAAATGAGGAAGCGGAATGTAGACAAGCATATTTGGTTTGACCGTCAGGAAGCACAGGACTTGCAGAAGAAAGCAAAGAAAGCCTGCCTGACCGAAGCGGCGCTGATCCGCCTGCTTCTTCGTGGCTATGAGCCGAGAGAAAAACCGGACGAGAGATTTTATGACGCTATGCGGGAGCTTTCCGCTATCGGCAACAACATCAATCAGCTCGCCATTAAAGCGAACGCCCTCGGTTTTGTGGATTCGCAAATGCTGAAGAATGAGGCGCTGAGGTGGCACAAGTTTCAGGCGGCGATTGAGCGTGAATTTCTGCGCCCTGAAAAAAGCGGTCTGAAATGGCAGTAACAAAGCTTTGGAAGGTAAGCGTCCGGCTCGGTCAGGTACTCGACTATACGACCAATCCTGAAAAGACCGCCAATCCCGAATATTCGCCCGAAGATTATCAGGCGCTCAAAGATGTGCTTGCCTATGCGAAGGACGAGGAGAAAACGGAACACGAGTTTTTCTGTGACGGGATCAACTGCAATGTGGCGATGGCTCGTGACCAGTTCATTACCGTCAAGGAACAGTTCGGCAAGACGGACGGGATTCAGGCGTATCACGGGTATCTAAGCTTTAAGGAAAACGAGGTCACGCCCGAACAGGCGCAGCAGATCGGAATGGAGTTTGCAATCCCAACCGGATTGATTGCATTTATCGCAGTGGTCTTTGACCTTTGCAAACGGGTCAAGCCGACGCACGATATAATCGGGATTGTGAATATAATCTTTCAGGCACTTTGAGCAAAGGCAACGGATATTTTCTTTCTTTTCTTCCTTATAAATCCAAAGTCCGAAAGTCTTTTTAAGCGTTATATTTATTCGCCTTAAAAGCTGCTCATCTTCAATCGTTCCGATGTAATCTCTGAGTTCATCTTTGTTTACTGTCTGAAGTTGCTCCAGTAGAACCATTGACGGCTTCTTGAGTCCAAACTCCTGACCGAGCAGGATATGTGACGGCAGGTATCTTTTCTTGATAACGCCTGTTACCGCAGCCACAATAATTGTTGGTGCGTTTCTGTTATAATCATCTGCCTGAATTACAAGCACCGGTCGTGTTCCGCTTTGTACCGAACCTGTTCGTGTTCCGAAGTCGTAGTAGAATAAATCCCCACGGCAAATTGTTTTTTCTTTCATATGTAAAACCTCACATTTCTAAATATTTTGAAGTGTCATTCGTATCCGGAATGAAATAACCCCTTAAGATATAAGGAAGATGAAATCGACAAGGACAAGAAAGACGGTATCAAGGCAGAAGCACGCTATACATCACTTAACGATATGTATGAACTTTGGAGAGATTTGAAACGTGGAATAAAGAATAATACTTTTGAGAATTACAAATATATGTACGAGACATTCGTGCGTAATCAGATTGGTTCTCAATTCATAATGTCTATAAAAAAGACTGATATAAAAAGATATTACAACAGTCTTGTTGATGAAAGACATCTGAAACCCGCAACGATTGATAGCATACATACCGTTTTACATCAGGTCTTTGAAATGGCAGTAGATGATGATTATATCAGAAGCAATCCAACAGACAATGTTTTGCGTGAATTGAAAAAATCACATTGTTTTAAGACTGAAAAACGCAGGGCATTAACCAAACCGGAGCAGGAACTTTTTCTTAACTATCTGAAGAACACACCGGAAGCACAGTATTGGTATCCAATATTTGCGGTTATGGTCGGAACTGGATTGCGTGTGGGCGAATTGACCGGACTCAGGTGGTGTGACATAGATTTAGAGGAAAGCATTATAGATGTGAATCATACGCTTGTTTATTATGACCACAGAACCGAAGGAAGCAAGAAAGGTTGCTATTTCAATGTGAACACAACCAAGACACCGGCAGGTATGCGACAAGTTCCAATGCTTGAATTTGTGAAGGAAGCATTTTTAATGGAAAAAGAAAGGCAGGAACTTCTCGGACTGCATTGTGAAGCTACGGTTGACGGATACACTGATTTTGTTTTTGTAAATCGTTTTGGTCAGCCGCAACATCAAGCAACCCTCAATAAAGCAATCCGTCGTATCATAAGAAATTGTAATGATAAGCAGTTTCTGGAAAGTGAAAATCCAGAGGTTTTACTTCCTCACTTTAGCTGTCATTCCCTTAGACATACATTTACTACAAGAATGTGCGAAGCCGGTGTAAATGTTAAAGTTATTCAGGACGCACTCGGACACAAAGACGTATCCACGACATTGAACATTTACACAGATGTAACAAAGGAATTAAGAAAGTCAGAGTTTGAGGGATTAGAATTGCAATTTAATCAGTAAGTAATCATATAATCAGAAAGAGAGCATATGCCGTAGAGATACGGTGTGTGCTTTCTTTACTTTATGACGAAAAAGTGGTAGAATGAAGCACAGGACTGATAGCAATGCTATCAAACCCAAAACTAAATATGGCTATACACCATTTACACCAATTTTTACACCAAACCTCATTTTTACCTTCACGAAACAGATGGGAATGGTGTAAAGAGGTTGAATACAAGCCCATTTATAGGCGATAAAATTTATAAAATGGTTTTAAGTCGTGAGTGGACGATTTCGTCCCGACAATGAAGTCCCTGGATGCTGACAAGAAGGCTTCCAAGACTTCCGAAGCAGCTCCTGCAGCTGCAGAAAAAGTTGCTGAGAAGGTTGATTTCTCCAACGTAAAAATCGAACCATTGTTTGAAGAAATGATTGATTTCGATACCTTTGCAAAGGCTGATTACCGTGCAGTAAAGATTCTGGAATGTGAAGCAGTACCGAAGTCAAAGAAGCTTTTAAAGTTCACTCTGGATGACGGAACAGACCGGAAACGCACGATTTTAAGCGGTATTCACGAGTATTACGAGCCAGAAGATCTGATTGGCAAGACAGCGATTGCAATCGTAAATTTGCCTCCGAGAAAGATGATGGGCATTGATTCCGAGGGTATGCTGATTTCAGCAGTACACGAGGAAGATGGACATGAGGGATTAAATCTTCTCATGGTGAATGACCGGATTCCGGCAGGTGCGAAGCTGTACTAAGAATCAGAAAATCCATAGACTTTTATGAGTTTATCGAGTGTTTGACATCAAATTGACATCAAATTTGTGTCATTCGGTGGACTAATATGGACTGAAAAGGGATGTTTTAGAAATCAGAACCTTTCAAAACTTAATAGTTGAATGCTATTAAAAGGACATTTTCCAATAAAACGGAGAGTGTCCTTTTTCTGTTGTTATGGTCAAAACAAAATCAAAATAACACAAGGAGGGTTCTATTATGACAAGTACAGCGTTAGGAGCAGAAACCAAAAAGGAAGAAAAGATTATTTTTATCAGCGATGCACATGAGAAATTCTACTACGAGAAGTTAAAGGAAGTCCGGTATCAGGATGTTTACCACAAGGCACTCTGCTATTGTCTTGGGATCAGCGATGATACCAGAAGAAATGTTTACAGAATTTATGATTTCAAAACAGGATGCGTAATAACAGAGTGTTTACACGAAGGCTGGCAGACCAGTGGAAGTGTGAGAGTGGTCAGAATGGCATTCAATCTGTATTGCAATGGAACACCAAGTATTTCCGATTATGAAGATGCAGAAGAACAGGTGGACGAGTGTAGGCAGTACACGGTGGAGGAAATATTCTGCTGTGCTTATGCACCATATTTCTGGCAGGCAATTCAGATTCGGTATCCGGAATATGCCACATACAACCATAAGCTGTATGCCTTATTGGGAGGAACAGACTAATGTTAAAAGTCAGATTGATGGGAACAAAGAATGATATTAAGTGGTTCGGAAAGATTTTGCAGAGGAATCCGAAAGTGGAAGTAACGGAGTTTTCCGAGATGTATCCGAATAAGGGAACGAAGAAATTTTACAGGGCGTATGTAGAAGTAAAGAAAAGAAACGTAGCAGAAAAATAGCAGAAAACAAAGGAGAATCTATCATGTGTAAAATAATCGCAATCGCAAACCAAAAAGGTGGTGTGGGCAAGACCACCACAACCAGTAATTTAGGTATAGGACTGGCAAAACATGGCAAGAAAGTCCTGCTGATTGATGCCGATGCACAGGGCAGTCTGACGGACAGTCTTGGCTTTACAGAGCCGGATAAGCTGGAGGAAACGCTTGCAACAGCACTCGGCAATATCATCAATGATGAAGATATGGAAACGGATTATGGTATCCTGAAACACAAAGAGGGAATTGACCTGATGCCGGGGAACATCGAGATTTCCGGTCTGGAAGTATCACTTGTAAATGTGATGAGCAGAGAGCTTGTGATGCGTTCCTACATAGAGCTGGTAAAGGATAATTATGATTATATTCTGATTGACTGTATGCCCTCTCTCGGCATGATTACTATAAACGCTTTTGCCTGTGCGGACAGTATTCTGATTCCAGTGCAGGCGGCATATCTTCCGGCAAAAGGGTTGCAGCAGCTTATTAAGACCATAGGAAAGGTCAGGAGACAGATTAACCCGAAGCTGATGATTGAGGGGATTCTGCTGACAATGGTGGATGCTCGAACCAATTATGCAAAGGACATTACTGCATTACTGGTGGAGAATTACGGTAGCAAGGTGCGGATATTTGAAAACAGTATTCCCATTTCCGTCCGTGCGGCAGAGATTTCCGCAGAGGGTGTCAGTATCTACGAACATGATCCGAAAGGCAAAGTAGACCGGAAACGGCTTCGTACACCAAACGGTGTGATTCTTGGTACACCGGGAAGTGGTAAGTCTTTTAGTGCAAAGCGTGAGATTCTTTCCTGTTTCCTGATGACAAAGGACGATATTGTGGTCTGCGATCCGGAGGGCGAGTATTTTGCCCTTGTGGGAGCATTGCACGGACAGGTGGTAAGGCTGGCAACCAATTCCAAAGATTATTTAAATCCGATGGACATTCAGCTTTCCCATAAAGGGGATTGTGGATGAATCTCTTGTGGAAGATACGGAAGATGTATCTTCCACGGAGGAGATAAAAAGTGCCGAGGAAGAGGCTGCAGAACAATGGGAAAAGGGCTACGACCTTCCGTTAGATGAACAGGAAAGGGAAGAAGCTGAGACTGACTGTAAAAAGCAGATGGAACTTTATCTTGACATTTATGAAACTGCAGATAAAGGGATAGCATCTAATGTTGCTTTGGATGATCAAACAGTTTTGGAAATGCAGAGGAAGCTAAAGGATGCAGGATGTCCGGTTACAACAATGGTAACATATTCTAACATGGAGAATTATGAAAGTGTTGACAGTTTTCTGAAAGAATGTATGGAAGGGAAAAGTGGTTCTGCAGTAATTTATGAAGTCCACAACGATGGTGGATTGGGCAGAATGAAATTCATTTTTGATGGAACAGATATGTATGTTGTAAGTGCAAAAGGAATCTGGAATGCTGATAATAAGCCGGGGATTTCATACATTTCCTATACAAGACTAAAAGAGTGGAAATATACAGATAAGGGATGGTTCTGCTACGAGTTGTGTGTGCCGGAGCCACCGGAGGTCAGTGAAATTGTGGATGGAAGCAGCGTGATTAGAATAAAACCTATGACAGAGGAACAGCGAGAGATGTCTGAGCGCCTCGTCTTGGGACTTGGATATCAGGGACAGAACCTTTTGTGTTCCAACTGGAATACGGAAAATATGAGTGAATTGGATTATAACGGAATGTTTGAATATCTGTATGGAATGAAATATGGAGAAAAGTTCAATTCCGAAGATTATCCAAATGGTATTCCAAAAGAAGAATTCGAAAGTCTGATTATGGAATATCTTCCGATAACAGCGGAGCAGATACGAGAGTACGCAGTATTTGACGAGGAAAACCACACATATGATTGGGCTCGATTAGGATGTGGAAATTATGCACCTACTTTCTTTGGAACTTCTTTGCCAGAGGTCACGGATATCAAAGAAAATGATGATGAGACAGTCACGTTAACGGTGGAGGCGGTTTGTGATATGGTTATTTGCGATGATGCAGTCATAACCCATGAACTTACGGTAAGGTTTGCAGAGGATGGCAGTTTTCAGTATTTGGGGAATAAAATCCTAAATGACGGAATTATGCAGATACCCGATTATCAATACCGAATTAAAGAATGATTTGATAATAGTTGTGTTTTGTGGTAATCTTACAGATGTAAGAAAAGGAAGGAGGACACATGAAGAAATTAAAACTAGTTGGAATATTGGCAGCAGTTGTATTAATAGGCGGTGTGATTTCAATTCCGCTTATAAATAACCACACTGCTTATAAAGTGGAAAAGAAATTATGTGAAACACCACTGCCAGAGAAAACGGAATTGATAGAGTCAATATCACGGGCAGGGAAGCTGACAGGTAACGGAAATGGAATGCAGTATTTCGGAGCAATTCTAATTCGAAGTGACTTGTCTTTGGAAGAATTGGATGCTTACTATTCAAGGTACAGAAGTAATGAGTGGGAATGTTTGGTGAAAATTCAGGAAGGGCAGTCCATTGAGGGGATTGATCACGGGACACTACAATTTGCGGAAGAAATAAAGGACAGGGGTTATTACATTGTATATTCTTGGGGAAGTGAAAATTCTCTATTGGATGAATTGGATATACGTGGACACTAAAAACGAGATGGAGACAAATTATGAAGAAAATTTCTAATATATGTGGTTTTATTGGAATTGCTATATATGCGGTGCTGATGATTCGCATTTCAAATCTATGTCAATACGGTGGGACGAAAGTGGACTTGATTCCAATATTGATTTTGGGTGTTGTTCTTATAGCAACAATCATTTTTGGAATTGTTAGCAGTAGAAAAGAAGAAAAAATTGAAAAAGGTAAACTGTTCTGGGGAAAATGTATTGTAGTTGTTGCCCTGACCATTTTGTTTGGAGGCAGGATTATTTATTCGGCAATCCCTTATAATGGTGCATTGTCATGGAAGATTGACGAATGGCGTAACCAAAAGAAAATTGAACTTACTCATACCAACTTCTTTGAGACAGGTGTAGAAGGAATCTTGGAAGACATTGAGACAGAGTTGGATTTACCGGATGAACTTTATGTTCAAAATAAGTTCCAGCTTTCCTTTGACAAAGATGGTGAAATTCAGAGTATTTATACTTATATGTATGGAAGATATGAAAATGGAGACGAAAATACATTCCTTATTGACTATGATGTGGATGCAGATTCAAAAATGACTGTGTGTATTAATGGAGTTGCGAGCAAATCTTACGATGATGACATGAGATTACAGCCGATGCTTGAAATTTTGAAAAACGCTGATTACAAAACAAGAGTAAATAACTGGGCTGTGGAAGGATATGCAGACGATTATGAAATTCTCTATTATGGCAAGCGGGAATTTAACACAATGGAAGGATTTGTATATCTTCAAGGTGATGTGGATGGTGACGGAGTGGACAACACAGACAATGCCATTTATTCGGAACTGAATGGTGGAGCTGTTTATGGATATGAAGTCTCGCTTCATATTCCAAGTGAATCTGAGGTGACTCCGGTACGTTATTTTATGGAACCGGAAGTGATTCCGTTAGAAACTATCATCGACAGGGAGGAAGAGCAGACTATTGATGATGCTAAAGAAACAGAATCCTGGTATGTAGATAATTCCAACGGTTCTGTATATTACTGGTTGTCTGAGAATAAAGAAATTGGATGGAGATTAGTAGTTACTGATGCGGCAGCAGGAAGCCGTTATTATGAATTGGAAAAGTCATCAGATGGTGGTGAAACATGGAATGTGATAAATGCCAATCCGTTTAACAACAAGATTGGCGTGGCACTGGGAATAGAATTTTACGATGAAAATCTTGGTGTGATTGGTATGACAGGCGCTTCACAGGATGCCTCAACTTTATATGTGACATCAGATGGCGGAGTTACTTTTACACAGATGGAATTTCCAATGGAAGAGGTTACGGAACTGCCGGATATTGCTGATGAACTAGGATACACAATCGCAGATTATGATTACGCAGAGATGCCACAAGTATCCGATGGACAATGGACTGTAATCATCAAGGCAGAATACAGCAGTTACGGAGGCTTGAGATTTACATCTAACGACAATGGAAAGACATGGATGTATGAGGGATTAAGTACAGGCGAAGGTGATTTACAATAAGAAATAAAAGATACGAATAGTGTTAAAACACAAAAAATCGGGTAAAAGATTGTACGACTGACTATGACCTTTACCCGATTTTATTATGTTTTATTTCCAGATATTCATGTCTGACAAGATAGACATGGTTATTTCAGTTGCGTTGCCTCCGGTAGCATCGCTGTCTGCACTAATGTTGGTGGCAAAAAAGTATGTATTATCTGCAGTTTCGATATAACCGATGAACCATCCGTTTACATCCTGTCCATTAACACGGCCAGTTCCGGTTTTTCCGTAGAATGTTCCGGCATCGGAAGCTGAAAGGCAGATGGCATCTTTTACTGCATTGATATTTTCAGGGGCGAAGCCGAAACTGTTATTCTGCAGCTTGGTTAAAAGTTCGACCTGTTCTATTGGAGAGATTTCCAAGGAGGATTCCATCCAATAAGAGGAGAAATCGCCACTCATGTTTTCGTTACCATATCCGATTTCTTGAACATAGCTGTAAACGTCAGAGGTTCCAAGCTGTTCGTCTACTGCTTGAAAATACCAATTCACAGAGGAGTTCATTGCAGACTGTAAGGTCTGATCTGCGTTCCATGCTTCAAATGGATAGGTTTCTCCATTCCATGCAATGAACGAATTTTCTGGTGTAATGACGCCTTCTTCCAATCCGAACAAAGCATCGTATATCTTGTAGGTGGAGTTTGGAGCAACCCGTAAGGTGGCATGCTCCATGTCATGTATACTCCATGCATCGTTTTCCAAATCGTATAAAACAAAGCTGCCTTCGTATTCTCCGAAGTATGTGGAGAGGTCTACATAGGAAATATTCTCAGAAGAGGAATCCCATTGGTAGTGGCTTCCATCTGCTGCGTATGTAGAAATAAAAGGTGCGAATCCAAGGAGAAGGACAGCAGTCAACATGAATGCAGTCATACCTTTTACTCTTTTTATAAATGTCGGCTTCTCATAAGATGCAATGTTGATAATTCTCCGTTTCATCTGCTTCATGTTTCCACCAAGACCGGCGGCAAACGGAAATGGAGTAAGTGAAATCTTTTCCGCAAAATTGATCAGTGTATTACCATAATCTGCATAATCATCCTCCTCAAGCATCTTTAAAACAGAGGTGTCACAGGCAACCTCTCTGTCATTACGCATTTCTTTCAGAGCATACCAGACAAGAGGATTGAACCAATATATTACTCCGGCAAAGTTCATTAGATAGTTGGCAATAGCATCTTTGTGCTTATAGTGCTGTAGCTCGTGTAACAGCATGTATCGCATGTCCGATTCGTTATAATCTGAGATGAGATGAATCGGCAGATAAATACAAGGTTTCAAAAGCCCCACAATAATCGGAGATTTCAAAAATGCAGTACTGTAAACATGGATATTTCTGTTAATTCCCATTTCTTTCATACATCGATGATATAGTTTTCGGACTTCCGGGTTCTGAAGGGGAAGTGCAGATTTTTTCAAGTTCTGTAAGCGGATAGAGGACTTGATTACCAATATAATCATTGCAAGGATGCCTACAAGCCATATTCCAAATAGTATGTATCCGATGCTGGATGGAGTCTCACTATTTACCGAAAGGGCAAAGTCATTCATCCAGTCTGCATTTCCGGCTGGATTGATCCCAACAGCTTCTCCTATGGCGGTTCTGGTGCCAGAAGTAGGAGAACTTTTCAGGCTACTGAGCCACGAGAGGATTTGCGGAAACCCAATTAAACGGAACGGTATAAAAGGAACTACCAACAATCCAAGTAGCAGGAACCATAGATTATACTGCATCCGGCTGGATAGGTTGACTTTGAATATCCGCTTGGCTATCAAAAGAATTCCGATGATACCGCTGATAAATACATTGCATATTAAAAAGCGTATCATAAAATCAGCCATGTTAATTACCTCCTTTTTTTGACCTCTTGGAAAGAAGAGAGCGGAGAGTGTCTATTTCCGTTTCGGACAGTCTGTCATTTTCTATATATGCAGACAGCATGGCAGTGATGTCTCCATCGTAGTATCGTTCTAGAAAAGAGTTACTTTCCTGACCGATGTATTCACTTTCTTTCACAACTGGAGTGTAAACAAACACCCGACTTTGTTTTTCATAAGTCAGAACGCCCTTGTTCACTAGACGTTTAATTAGAGTTTGTATTGTTTTTGGACTCCAGTTCGTAGTCTGTAATAATTTATCAGTTATTTCATTGGTGCTGATCGGCGCATGTTTCCATACGATTTTCATAACTTCAAATTCAGCTTCAGAAATCTGTGGTAAATCGCTCATTTCAAATCCATCCTTAAATCTTACGGCTGTAATAAAAATATTATAGATGTTATTTGTGTAGTTGTCAATTTAAGAGAAAATAGATTGACTTGAAATCTTACTTATGTAATAATTCAAATATTACATAAGTAAGAATTTAAAAAAGGAGTGGAATCAGGATGATTGAAATTGTAAATAAAGTGCTTTGAAAATAAGAAAACCAATAGAGTCACAAGGAGTCTATTGGCATTCTTACAGAGTTGGATGGTCTTGCTTGTGCAGCAGATCAAGCAGATAACGAACCATAGGCAATAAATCCGCAGCCTCCTGTTCCGTGCAGTCATTCAGCAGGGTCAGGAGTTTTTGGAGATTTGGCTGTTGGTTTGCGTTGGCTGGGTAGAAAATCTTATCGGCGGGTATCTTCAGATATGTAATCAAAGGATACAGCTTATCATATTTGGGGTTACCACGTCCGGCTTCAATATTTAGTATGGTGCGGGTATCCATATTAAGAGTTTCAGCCAGCTTTTCTTGTGAAAGTCCGAGTTCGGTACGGGCTTCACGCACTGCAATGGCAAGAATTTGTTTTATGTCATGCATTATAATTCACCTCGATAGTAGTTTACAATACCTATTAAAACGAGTGAATTGCAATAGAATACAGTGTAGATATGGAGTGTAATACATGGATGTAAAGTATGTGAAAATACATAGAAAAAGAATAGTGAAAAGTTTTGAGATAGCAGCATATTACACACTAAGGTGTATCGCAAAGAAGTATAAAACTTCAACGCGATACACCTTTTTTGTGGGGAAATCAGAGCGTTGTAAAGTCTTTTTCCGGTTTGCGGTTTGTGGTCTGTTCCTGTCCCGGAGTCCGGTCAAGATACTGGTTCAGATTATCCAGTTTTCGGTTGAGAGCCTGTATGTCTTTTTCAGCAGATTTATAGGTTTTCTGCAAGGCTTCTTTCTTGGCATACAGAGCATTGTAATCATTACGAAACTTATCAATATCAAAATGTTTTAAGCTGATTCCAAAGCGTTTCAGCATATTTTCTGCACCGTCATGGAGCAGGAGTTCTGTTTCATGGTGGCGGAGATAAGCGTCAGGGTCTTTCGATTTCCGGTAACGGATGTGATAGATATGATTGCTCTGATATTGTTCAGCGTATTTCAATATCTGTCCTAAATCCTTTAGCTGACGTTCTGTTTCCACAAGACTGTTCCGTGCGGTTTTTGCAAGAACAGACTTACTTTCAATCTGTTTTTCAAGCTCGATGATAGAACCTGCTTTACTGTAACTGCTGGCAGCGATTTTGAGATTTTCAATCGCTGCCCAATGCTGCAGACCGGGGCTTTGCGTGAACTTTTCTTCCGAGGTGTCAATGAGCGTTCGGGAAGAATAATCCTTGATAAGAGGTTTTTTTCGGGCAGGGAATGGGACACGTTTTTGTGTCTGTGCTAAAGCCTTTGTTTCTACCCGTTCCTTAATCCGTTCTTTGGTGTATTCTGCACCCAAAGACTTTAAGCTGCCACGGACAAAATGCTCCCGGTCAAGGGGGCGGAAGGAAATGTACTTTAAGGCGTTTTCTCCAATGGTTTCGCCTTTGATTTCATAACCTTTTGCCCGTATCAGCTCCATGCACTGTTCATATGTATCAGCGTTTTGAATTGCTTCATCAATGTCCTGCTTGAGCTTGATTTTCCACGAGGTGCCATTTCTGCCGGATGTCCATTCTTTATAACTTTTACCACGCTGGTTTGTGGGAGAAATGACGGATAACTGATGCTTGGAACACAGCTCATCATTCAGGCGGCGAATGTGGTAGTAGGTCTGTTTACAGTCATGATATTTTTCGTGATTCACATTATCTGCGGCACAGAAAATGATGTGGTTGTGAACGTGACCTTTATCAATATGAGTGGAAACGATATAAGAAAATTTCCCCTCTAACAGCTTGTTGGCAAGCTCCAAACCGACCTGATGTGCTTCCTTATAAGATACCTCTCCCGGAGCGAAAGCCTGTATCAGATGAAAGGCTTTGTTGGGGTCTGCCTGATTTGTTTTTGACAGAGCAAATTTGAAGTCAAAGGCAGCGGTTTCAGGACTGCATCCGAAGGAAGAAATGAGAATACTTTCATCTGTTTTTTGGGGATTACAGATATAGTTTACTGCCTTATGGACGGTTGCCTGGATAGCATGGATTTTTGTGATTGCCATACCTGTTTCATCAGCTCCTTTACTTCGTTTACATCGGCTTTATAAACATTGCCAGTAGCATTCATCCGCTTGGCAATCTGGTTCAGATTATTGCCGATACGGGCGAGCGTGGTGTTGTATTCCCGCAGGTGTTCGTAGTTTACATCGTAGACATAGCCATACAAAATCAGATGCCGAATAAATGCGGATTTGCTCTTCATGCCGGAGGCTTTCCATTTCTGATCTAAGATGTATTGCTCGTCATCGCTGAGATAGATTTTAAGTTCATTTTGTCTTTCTCGGTTTGCCATTGCAGTATCAGTCCTTTCCTTATTTGTATAAAAGATTTTCAAATATGCCGTAGCCGGCGGTTGTTTTTTGCTTTTAGGGGGACAGGGGGATATGCCCCATGCAAGCCAATTTCTGCAAGTTTTCACTTGGTAGAAATTTGCGGAAATGGTGCCTGTGAGGGAACACAGGCAGTGCTTGCTATTCTTCTGCAAATTACCCGTAGGGAATTTGCGTGTTGCGTGAGTATAGGCGAGCGGTTTGCAACACAGTAGGGCGTTACCGCCCTTGTTATGGATAGCGTTGATAATTCGACTTTGCAGTTGGGCAGAAGCAATAAAAAAACTGCCACGGTTCATAAGGGCATGGATTGCCCGTAAAAACTCCATAGCAGTTTGTGTGACTTTTTATGATTTTTGATTCTATCCATAATGATTTTATCAATGGGAAAGGGGAAAGTCAATGGCTGGAGAGAGATAAAAGATTTACAGAGAAATTTAGGGGAATAAGCAAAGATACTGCATATTCTGCATTTAAAATTAGAATTGGAAAACCAGAAGAGAGGGGGTGAAGCATGAATACCGTACATCGTAGAACGGAAATAATCAATATTCTTATTATCAGACGACATACAACAGCGAATGAATTGGCACAGGAATTTGGCGTTTCCATTCGCACGATACAGTATGATATTCAGGCTTTAACTCCGGTTTATCCGATTTATACAAAACAGGGAGAGAACGGAGGAATTTTTATAAGAGAGGATTACAAGCCTTATGCCAATTCGCTGACACCTATGGAAGTAGCTGCCTTGCATGAATTATATGATTGGACGGAGGGCATACATAAAAAAGTTTTATTTCAAGTTCTAAGAAAATATGGACCGGATAAATTACAACTTTGATCTTGTCATTCTGATAAAGCACATAATTTTTACAGAACCGTTCATAGCAGACGGAAGTGTGCTTATGTGCTTTTTAGGCTGACAATTTCAGCTTTGATTTTATCCAAAATGCAGACGATGTCTGCGATTGTACCTTGACAATTTCATAAACCAATGCGTACAGGACGTGTGGAATATGTGGAGCCGCTTTGAGGATACGCCATAAGACACCTGCTTTTGCCTTTGGCAGAGGTGGATACGAAGGAATATTGAAAGCAGATATTGAAGTTAAGGTGTGGAGCGAGAAATATCCGGCATAAATGTGTAGCAGTTACACGGAGGCGTTGATACATATTTTTGATAATGATACTTCCGGCTTAGTCCGGTCAGATAAGATGACGGTGCGATACCGATGTGGGTAGTGTAATGAGCTGCCACCTGTACGGATTTTTTAATATCTTCCAATAAAAGCATATTTGTTTGTTAAGTATGTTTTTATTGGCAGATATGCCATAACCATAGCAAGAGAAAAAGAACACACTTTGAAAAGGTAGGTGGAAGAATGCAGGCAAAAGTGAACACAAAAAATTTTATAAGGTATGACGAGGGTGCGGAGAGGTATTCTATGAGTAAACACAGCTTTATGAAATTGGCACAGGATGCTCGTGCTGTTTATAAAATTAACCGTATCACATTGGTAAACGTGAAGATTTTTGAGGAGTATTTGGAATCTTTTCGGGCGTAGACATGATAAGAAAGAGGAAAACGAATTATTGTATATCAAAAAGCATTTGACTTTTTGATATACAAGTAGTAAAATGAAGTCAGGTTATGAAAGGCAGGTGTTGACGGATGGCAAGAATGGGTAGACCTAAGTTAGAAAATCCGAGAAGTGAAGGTGTATTCATCCGTCTTACAAAAGATGAGCATACAGATATAACAGAGTATGCCAGCTCTCATGATCTGACCATAACACAGACGCTTGTTCAAGGATTTAGAAAGCTGCAAGAGCAGGATAATACCGAGAATGAGTAATGGCATTTGTGACCTCTTTCTTATATTGAGAGGAAGGTGGTACATAATGTCAATGTCGAGAAAAGATTCAAAAGGCAGAGTATTAAGGAAAGGCGAAAGTCAGAGGAAAAACGACGGAAGGTATATCTACCAGTACACCGATTCGACAGGTAAAAGGCGGGTCGTTTATTCAAATGACCTGTTGGAGTTAAGGGAAAAGGAAAAAGAACTTGTTCGCAATCAGTTGGACGGTCTTGAAAGCTATTGCAGTGGAAAGACAACTTTGAACTATGCATTTGACAGGTATATTTCAACGAAGTATGATTTGAAAGAACACACACTGTCTCTTATACACATCTGACGCTGCCGACGAAGCTAGAA
>ENA-UAOZ01000740-UAOZ01000740.1-human-gut-metagenome-genome-assembly--contig:-NODE-740-length-17118-cov-10.735920_pt1 | contig 17118 bp, 12 predicted proteins | sample MGYA00243474_ERZ654565 | MGnify/ENA primary metagenome ERZ654565 (study PRJEB26926, sample SAMN06164854) | human gut metagenome | biome: ENVO:00009003; feature: ENVO:2100002; material: ENVO:00002003...
CACCCCATTTCCTAAACAGTATACCATACTGTCTAACAAATGGGGTGCAGTTCACTCAGGCGCTTCGCGCCAGTACGGGTTGCGGCTCCCAGCATCCACTTCGTGCTGTAAACAGCACTCGTATCTTGCTGGCCGCGGCCCCAACAGCAACGCCCTTCATCCGCCACTGGCGGCGGTTGTTGCTGTTGCTCCTAGTAGGGGAGCCCTTGGCATAATGGGCAAGTCTCTTTTGCAAAACTTCAAGTTATGCTATACTGTTATTATACTATAAGAAGGAGGCAGTTTCCATGGGGGGAAGCACCAAACAGGCCCTGCTGCAGGCGCTTTCGGCGGCAGAGGGAGCCTATATCTCAGGCCAGCAGCTGGCCGAAGCGCTGGGCGTGAGCCGCGCGGCTGTCCACAAGGCGGCACAGGCGCTTTTGGCCCAGGGATACGCGCTGGATTCCGCCCCGCGCCGGGGCTACCGGCTGGCAGGCGGCGACCCCTTCTGCGCCGAAGCGGTTGGCCCCTATCCCGCTCCCATCCACATCTACGACACACTGCAAAGCTCCAACCTGACGGCCAAGCAGCTGGCACTGGGCGGTGCGCCCCACGGCACGCTGGTGCTCACGGCCCACCAGAAGGCGGGGCGCGGGCGGCTGGGGCGGCGGTTCGAAAGCCCTGCCGGGAAGGGGGTCTACCTCTCCCTCATCCTGCGGCCCGCCCTCTCTGCTGCCGATGCCCAGAGTGCGACCATCAGTGCGGCAGTGGCCGTGGCCCGGGCTGTCAAGGCCCTGTGCGGGCTGGAACTGGGCATCAAATGGGTGAACGACCTTTACTATCAGGGCCGCAAGGTCTGCGGCATCCTGACCGAAGCCGGGACCGACATGGAATGCGGCCAGCTGGAATGGCTGGTGGTGGGCATCGGCCTCAACCTGACCACCTCCCCTGCCGACTGGCCCGAGGAGCTGGCCCGCACGGCGGGCAGCCTTTACCCCGGCGGCCCCGCACCCGTGAGCCGGGCGGTGCTTGCCGGGGCCATTGCCCGGGAGCTGCTCTCCCTCTGCCCGGCCTTCGACTGTCTGGACGAGTACCGGGCCCGCTGTTTTGTGCCGGGCCACTGGGTCACCGTCTGCACCGGGGCCGAGACCTATGCCGCAAAGGCCCTTTCCATTGACGATGCGGGCCGTCTGGTGGTGGAGCGCGAGGGCGGCAGGCAGGTTGCCCTGCAGCACGGCGAGGTCAGCATCCGGCCCACAAGAACAGGGTGAGGTGGATCACCCTCTCAGTCAAAGCCTGACGGCTTTGCCACTAGCCGGGTTGTGGCACCCAGCAGTTACTTCATGCAATAAATTGCATTCGTATCTTGCTGGCCGCTGCCCCAACAACTCCTCCCTCAATCCGCCGCTGGCGGCGGTCGTTGTTGTTGCCCCAAAGGGGGAGCCAAGGGCGGCCCCAGATTTAACAGCCTCTGCCCTCTGTGATGTCTTGCCTCTCCCTTCGGGAGAGGTGGATTTGCGAAGCAAAGACGGAGAGGGTGAGCCATTTTTCCGATTGTATTTTATCGATCGGATGTCTTTAGCAGAAGTTTGCGCACTGCTGACCGTCATCATCGGTTTGCTGACGTTGATGGTCAACGTTGCCAAAGCCGCATTTGATGCTGGTTGGAAAATTTCTAACAAAGAACACGATAAAAACAAAAAAGATTGACCGCCCCAAGCCTTCCAAACTTAGCGGTCAATCTTTTTAACTGACTAGGAGTGGGAGCTGACCATTTGCAGTCAGCGCCTTTTCTATTTGTAGTATAGTCAATTTTCGGTGGATTGTCAAGGAGGAGAGGTCGTCCTCAAAAAAAAAAAAAAAAAAAATTCCCAGTCAGGTGAAAGGATTTCTCATTTTTTGCATTATAGGAAGTAGAAGAGCATAAGCCCCCGTACCACCCAGCCGGGAGACCGGCGCAAGGAAAGTGAGGAATCCACTATGAAGAAGCGACTACTCAGCCTGTTGGTGGCAATCAGTATGGTGCTGACGTTCCTGCCCGTGTCGGCATTGACCGCAGCAGCGGAAGAGGGCAGCAGCGGCGAACTTAAAATCGGACAAAACGGTTATCCTGTTCTGGATCATATCCCTCACCAAACAGTCAACGGGCATGATATCTACACTGGTGATGGCTGGACTTACGATGCCGATGAAAATTGTAAAATTCTGACCCTGTGCCCCAGTGCGCCAACAAACTATGATTTTTTTGCCATTCACGTAGGGCAATCCATCACAACCGACTGTAACCTGGTAATTGGCGAAAATGCAACCGTTACGGATGGAAATTTTATAGCCTCTGTTACGAACAATGGCACTGTCAAGGGCGGCATTTTTAAGGGTGCTGTTACAAACCATGGCACAATAATCGGTGGCCGTTTTTTCTCTTCGGTCACCAATGAATTGGATGACATCATTGAAAATGGTCAGTTTGGTGATTGGGCTTCCCCGTACACCGTTACAAACAATGGCGGCACGATCAACGGCGGCACTTTCAAAGATAAGTCAATCATTAGCGGCACCAGTCCCGTAGCATCAGGTTATACCCTCTCAGCAACAATGCCAACTGGTTTTGAATTTGTTTCGGTCAATGGGTATCACAATCCATGCTATATCATCCCGAATCAAACATATCCTGCTTCTGTCAGAATTGTTTATGTTCTTGACCATACTAGTGGTAGTTCATCACTCCCACCACTTGTTGTAACCATTGATAGTGCGCAGCACATGCTTCTTTCCGACTGGTGTGGGAGTGATTTCAAGATTGAGTTCGAGGATATCCGCGGAGTTTATGAAGTCACCTTCACCGCACCGCCTGCAAATGGCTCAACCGTAACCATCAGCCCGCTGACCCGGCTGGTGATTGAGAAAAGCGGTTACCCTGCCGTGGCACAGGATAGGGGCGGCAACCGGGCGAATTATACCGGCGATGGTTGGAAGTTTGAAAACAACAGCCTGATTTTGGAGCCTACCGCCGAGAAAAGCTATGACTTTAACAGCACCGACCTGAACCCCCATAGGGTGGCGGTGAACTGCCCGGTTACGGTGAACAGCAACGCCACCATCACCAACGGCATTTTCCTGAAAGAAGTTACCGGCAGCGCCAGCGCCCTGAACGGCGTGTTCCTGAACGTTCCCAATGGCTGTGAGAACAGCGCCAAAAAGATCACGGTTTCGGATAACGGAACCATTACGGCCCTGAAAACCAGCGGCGATACCACCACACTGGACAGCGCCGCCAAGGAGATTTATGTGGTCGGCCAGCCCACCGGCACCCTGTATGTGACCCTGAGCAGCGGCAAGGTACGGGAAGTACAGCTGCCTCTTACGGCTGACCTTGAGCTGCAACTGAACGACCCGAAACCGGAACCCAAACCCGAACCGGAACCGAAGCCTGAGCCGAAACCTGAGCCGAAACCAGAACCGGAACCGGAGACCTACACCCTGAAAGTGGTGGGCGGCAGCTTTACGACCGGCGAAAGGGATGCGCTGACCAGCGGCACCGTGCCGGTGGATGCAGAAGCAAAAGTGACCCTGACCCCGGATGCCGTACCGGAGGGCATGGTGTTCGACCAGTGGGCCATCAGTGAGGAAAGCCTGCTGGGCAACCCCAATGTGGCCTACAACGCCGAAAGCTTTACCATCCCGGCCAATGCAGTGGAAAAAGGCAAGACCGTTACCGTGGAAGCCCAGTACCGGGAAGCCACCATTGAAAGCGAAGGCCCCGGCATTCTGGGCACCGCCGCCATAATCGGCACGGCGGGTGCTGGCGCTGCCGTGCTGGGCTACACCGGCTACATGATCGGCACCGAGCTGTACCTGAACACCGTCCTGCCTGCCGGTGCGGCCATCCCCAACAACGCCGGGGAGCTGGCCCTGCTGCTGTGGGAAGCCGCCGGGACCCCGGCCCCCGCTGCTCTTCTCCCTGCCGATGCTGCCCCGGTCCAGCAGGCCCTTGCATGGGCCATCGAGAACCAGCTCCTCGCCCCGGATGCGTCTGCGGAGGATTCCGTCAGCCGCTGGGAAGTTATTCGGAGCTGGAATCAGATGAAGGGGTAAGTGGCGAACCCTTTAGCATCCTCACCCTCTCAGTCAAAGCCTGACGGCTTTGCCAGCTCCCCCAAAGGGGGAGCCAAGGGCGGCTCACGGGAATCCGTTGCCCTGAACAACCTCTCAGTCTCGCTTCGCTCGACAGCTCCCCTAGTAGGGGAGCCCTTGGCAAAAAGGTTTCGCCTTGCAACAGAGGGTCACGGCAGCAGCACACAGCGCAAAAACGCCAGAACCTTGCGGCACGCCAGAGCCTCCCCTACTAGGGGAGGTGGCATCGAGCGAAGCGATGATGACGGAGAGGTTGTACTTCGCAGCATCTGCCCTCTGTGATGTCTTACCTCTCCCTTCGGGAGAGGTGGCATTGCGCAAGCAATGACGGAGAGGGTGAGGATGCTAACTAAACAGCGAACCCCCCGGTGCGATCTGCACTGGGGGGTTCGCTGTTATTGTTGCTTCAGAAAATATGTACCGCTTCCAGCACCCTGATGCCCTCCTGCTCCATCACATCGCGCAGGGCCTCGAGATAGCCGGGCTTGTCCACCTTGTTCTCAATGCAGCAGGTCAGCACGCCGTGCAGGCTGGTGACCTCCATTGCAAGGGACGCACCGTCCGGCAGCACCCAGGTCTGGAAATCGGTCAGGTATGCTTCCAGCTCCGAGCTGTGCGGCAGCAGCGGGCTGCCGATGTAGCTGACCCAGAAATCTGCCGGGAAGCCGCTTATGTACTCGCCCATCTGGAACACACGCTTCTTGATCTTGAGCGCGGCCTTCTGCCGGAAAACCTGATACACCCAGCCCATCTGTTCGGCCATGCGGAACAGGCGGCGCTCCGGGGTCAGGCTTTCCCGGATCTCATGGTCGAGCCGCTTTGCAAAGCTGTGGAGCCTGGCCTGCGGTTCCAGCCGCAGGGGCAGCTGAAAGGACGCAATGCAGTTGTACAGGGCATGCGGCACCCCCAGCGCCGCGCGGGTGTCGGCGGCATAGCTGTACACAAGGTCATTCTTTTCCAGATACCGCTGCGCTGCCTGGCAGGTCAGCCCCATGAGGGCGCTGAAGGGCTTCATGCCCTCCTTCTGCGCCAGATCCACAAGGCTCTGTCTGTCCAGCCGCAGCCGCTGAAAATGGGGCGTGCCTTCGTGGATCTGCAGCACGTCCTTCTGCATGTTGTTGGTCACCTGGCTCTCCGGGTAGCGGGCCAGCAGCTGTTCCACATCGTAGGGCGGGTCAGAGGCAAGGGCCTCGCACACAAAACCGGCGTTGGAGCGCAGGTTGCAGTAGAGCTTGAGCAGCAGGGTGAAAAAGGGCGAGCCGCCCCGGCCATCGGCCAGGAAGTGGAACCAGTCCAGATAGACCGTGTTCCCCTCATAGCCCAGCGAGAAGAGATAATCGTTCGTCTCCTCGGGGATCTTTGGCTGGGCGCTGCCCTGCCGCACACGGCAGGGGGCAGTGTTGGGCTCCAGACGGGCCTCCCGCTTTTCCCACACCACATGGCAGAAATAATACTCTGCCAGCGGGCGGGCCGCATCCAGTGCCTGCTGCAGAAGAGCCGGGTCAACGGCCTCCTTCAGCGTGGCCTGATAGCGGCAGAGGACCTGATTTTCACGGTAATAGTAGACGATGCCCTGAAACACCGCGCGCTGCTCTGCATTCATCCGGAATTACCCCGCGTTCTCGGCCAGATAATCAGCCAGATCGCCGATGGTCACAAAGTTGCGCAGCTCCTTTTCGGGGATGCGCAGACCAAAGGTCTCTTCCAGATCGGCCACGACGGTCAGGATCTCCATAGAGGACAGATCCAGATCATCCATCATCACGCTGTTTTCGTTGACATCCTCGGGCGAGATCTCTGCCACGTCCTCCAGAATTGCCAGGATCTGAGACACGATTTCTGCTCTTTCCATCAAAAAATCTTCCTTTCCGTGAGGGATTTTTTATCGCCTGCAAGGGCGCAGTTTCAGTATGCCACGCGCCGGGCCGGTTTAGCCAGCCGGGCGGGACATTCCTGTGTTTTATAATACCTGTTTTATGGAGGAAATGCAACACACAGGCCGCCCGGTTTCGCGCTTTTTTTACAATTTCCGCACTTACCTGCGCAGCAGCTTGCCCATGGCGTTGCGGGGCAGGGGTTCGGCACTGAACTCCACCGCCGTGATCCGCTGGTACAGCGGCAGGGTACGGTTCAGCCCGGTGAGGAAAGCCCGGACCTCCGCCTGCTTTTCCTCGGCACAGCAGATCAGCGCGCCGATCTTTTTGCCCATCTCCCTGACCACGCACTCCTGCACCTCAGGGCAGGCGTTGAGCCTTCTTTCCAGCTCCTCGGGGCTGACATTCTCGCCGGTGCCCAGAATGATCAGGTTCTTCTTCCGGCCCACCATATAGTAATAGCCGTCCTCGTCCTCACGGGCCAGGTCGCCGGTGTGGAGCCAGCCGTCTTTGTCGATGATCTCGGCGGTGGCCTCGGGGTCTTTATAGTAGCCCAGCATCACACAGCCGCCCCGGATGCAGATCTCGCCGGTCTCATCCAGCTTGTACTCACAGTGGCCGTCCGGCTTGCCCAGCGCCCGGATATGGGGCTCTGCCTGGGCGTAGTTCACCAGACCATCGCCGCAGGTCTCGGTCATGCCGTAGCACTGGGTGATGTACATGCCGTTTTCCACCAGACCCAGCAGCAGCTCGCTGTCGAACATGGCAGAGCTGCCGCAGGGGTTCCACAGGCCATTCAGCTTATCGGCGCGGCCGCGCTTGACATCCTTGTAGATGCTCTCCATCAGCACCGGGGCCACGGCAATGGAATCGCTGTGCATCAGGCCCAGATCCCGGTAGAAATTCCGCAGGTCACTGCAAAGGTTCAGGGCCCAGCCCTTGAAGGGCCAGGAGAACAGGCAGATAAAGGTGCCCAGATGGAACAGGGGCAGGATGGCAAAGTTGCTCAGGACATCGTTTTTGTCCTCGGGCAGCTGCCGGTGCTTGAAGTCCAGCATGTGGTCGCCCATGGCAACGTGCATCTGCATCACGGTAAAGAAGTTCCGCTCTGCCAGCATCACGGCCTTGCTGCGGCCGGTGGTGCCGGAGGTGAACAGCATGACCATCAGGGCATTGGGGTCGATCTTCTTTTCCAGCCCGCCGGGCGCGGTGTCCTTCCAGACATCCATCGGCCGCAGGCGCTCCCCATACGCAGCCTCCAGCTGGTCACGGCAGCCGTAGTCCACCCCATCATTCAGGATGAGGGCAGGCTCTGCCAGCTCCAGCTCCCAGCTCAGTTCGTCCCAGGTCTTTTTCTGGTTCATCGTTACCAGAACAGCCCCGGCCAGCACAGCGCCAAAGGTATTCACGCCGTACTCATAGCAGTTCCGGCTCAGCAGGACCACCCGCTTGCCCTCCACCTCCGGGATGTTCCGGGCAAACCAGGCAGCGGCGCGGCGGATATCCTGTGCATACTCGGCATAGGTCTTTTCCTTCACGGTGCCGGTGGCATCCTCTACCCAGCGGAAGGCCACCCGCCCGGGGAATTCCTGTTCCATTGTCCGGGTGACAAGATCATAGACATTGTTTACCATGGTCTGCTCCTTTTTCTTCCGTTTGATTTTACTTGCGCAGCAGCTTGCCCAGCGCGTTGCGGGGCAGGGGCTCGGCGCTGCACTCCACCACGGAGATGCGTTTGTACAGGGGCAGGGTGCGGTTCAGCTCGGTGACAAAAGCCTTCACCTGCTGCTGCCTGTCATCCTCACAGCAGACCACGGTGCCGATCTTCTTGCCCATCTCCTTGACGATGCACTCCTTGATGGCATCGCACTTGCCCAGCAGCTTTTCCAGCTCCTCGGGGCTGACGTTCTCGCCGCTGTCCAGAATAATGAGGTTCTTCTTGCGGCCGGTCATATAGTAGCAGCCTTCCTCGTCCACGCGGGCCAGGTCGCCGGTGTGGAGCCAGCCGTCCTTGTCGATGGTCTCGGCAGTGGTCTCGGAGTCCTTATAGTAGCCCAGCATCACGCAGCCGCCGCGGACGCAGATCTCGCCGGTCTCGTCCACCTTGACCTCACAGAAGCCGTCCGGCTTGCCCAGGGCACGCAGGTGGTCGCCCTCCTGGGTCACGTTCAGCAGGCCATAGCCGGCCAGCTCGGTCATGGAGTAGCACTGATTGATGTAGAAGCCATTCTTCACCAGATCGCTCAGGATGACGGGGTCAAGGATGGCAGAGCTGCAGCTCAGGTTCCACAGACCGTTCAGGCGGTCCGCATGGCCGCGCTTGACCTCGTTGCAGATCATCTCCACCAGCACCGGCGGGGTAGACATGGCATCACTGTGCATCAGGCTCATATCCCGGCGCAGGTCGCGGGCATCACAGCAGAGATTCAGGGTCCAGCCCTGTATGCCATAGACAAAGTAGCAGATGAAACCGGCCAGATGGAACATGGGCACCAGTGTAAAGTGGCTGAAGGTCTGGTCGAGGTACTGGGGTACCAGCCGCTCCTCATAGTCAAGGACGCACTTCTGGCCATCGATGTACATCTGGCAGGCGGTGAAGTAGTTCTTCTCGCTCAGCATCACGCCCTTACTGCGGCCGGTGGTGCCGGAAGTGAACATCAGCATCAGCAGACCCTCGTGGTCGATGCGGTTGACCATCTCAGCCTCAGGGGCAGCGGTCCAGGCATCCATGGGGCGGATCTGAGCGCCATAGAGCGCTTCCAGCTGGGCGCGGTAGCCGTAATCGATGCCATCATTGAAGATGAGGTCCGGCTCCACCATGCCCAGCTCATACTCCAGCTCGGCCCAGGTCTTGCCCTGGTTCAGGGTCACGATGACAGCGCCTGCCATCATGGTGCCGAAAACGACCGCGCCGTACTCATAGTTGGTGCGGCTCAGGATGACGATCTTCTTGCCCTTGGGCTCGCCCAGCTCCTGCTGCAGGTAGCCGGTCGCTTTGCGGATATCCTGCACATACTGAGCGTAGGTCTTTTCCACCACCGTGTCCTTGCCCTCCACATAGCGGAACGCCACACGGTCAGCATACTTATTCTGCATCGCAGAGATCATATCAAAAACGGTCATCGGCATATTTGCCACGGTCACAACTTCGTTACAAGCCTTGTTTGCCATTATTTTACACTCCCTGTTTATTTTTGTTAAATTATTCCCTTTTGTTTCCGCCAAATGGAATCTTCTGGGCACTCTAGCCTAGAGTATACCGCATAGAGGGCTTAAATGCAAGATTTAATTGCACAAATATGCAATTTAAACTTGCAGTAAATCTGTGCACCCGGATGTAAATCCTGCCTTTTGTTGCGGGCAGGCCGTGAGTGTGGTACACTTTTCCCGGTATCCGCCTACCGTGCTTTCTCCCTGCGTTTGATTGACAGCAAGGGCAAAAAGCATTATACTTATTATAAATATCTCTAATTTTTAACATGATGCGCCAAAAATCCGGCAATTCTGCCATCCCGGGGCGGGGTGCGGCGCAGAGGAGGACCTTTTTATGGAGGGAACCAAACGCCGTGCCGCAAATTCGCTGGGCATGTTCGATCTGCTCAAGGGTGTCGGCATGCTGACCATCGTCTTTGCCCACACCGGTGAGCTTTACCCCATGGGCGATGCCAGCCACATCAACCCGCTGACCTTTTGCATGTTCGCCTACCGCGAATCCCTGATGGCGGCCTTTTACATTGCCAGCGGCTACGGCTTCCGCAAGCGCTCCATCGGCAAGTGTATCGACCAGCAGTTCAAAACGCTGCTCAAGCCTTACATCTATACAGGCATTGCCACCACCGTGTTCCATTTTATCATCCATTACAGCCTGTTCGGCAGCCTGCACAACGCCACCTACGAGACCTACAAGGTGCTGGGCGGCTTTGCACTGGGCCTGCCCCACACGGCCACCTATTTCGGCCAGCTGTTCTTCTCCTGCGGCCCCATGTGGTATCTGCTCTCGCTGATGATCGCATGGGTCCTGCTGGATCTCATCCTGAATATCTTCCCGGAGCAGTACATAAACTGGGCGGTGCTGGGTACCATGCTGTTAGGCTGGGGCATCTGTATCACCTGGGAGGCTCCTTTTTGCATCGGCCAGGGCATGGTCACCGTTCCGGCTCTGTATGTGGGTTACCTTGCCAAGAAGTATAAGATCTTTGAACAGCCCCTCTCGCCCCGTCTGCGCGGCGGGATGATCGCGGCGGCGCTGGCTGTGGCCGCACTGGTGCTTCTTACCAAGAGCACCGACTGCGTCTCGATGGCCGAGTGGACCCTCGGCCCCGTGAGCATCCTGCTGGATGCCGTAACGGGCCTGGGCATCCTTTCCATCGTCATCTGGTTCCAGCGCAGGGTGGAGAACGTTGTCACCCACGCCATCCAGGCCATTGGCCGCCGTTCGCTGTTCATCTTCTGTGTCCACACCGTGGAGCTCACGGCCATTCCCTGGTATCTGATGCCCCAGAAGTTTGCGGCTCACCCGGTGCTGGGCATGGTGCTGCATTTCACCCTTTCGCTGGGCTCCACCCTGCTCATCTGCGAGCTGCTGGTGCGCCGCCGGGACCTGAAGTTCTGGCTCACCTCCCGCCGGGAGCAGAAGGCGGCGGAAGCGCCCCGCCGGCGCAGCGCCCGCACCGAAGCGCCTGAGCGTCATTTTGCGGCAAAACACTGATTTTTTGCGGAGGGTGCACCCTCTGCTGAAGTGAAATAATATTATGAGGAGAATCCGGTTATGAACAACGCAGCTCCTGAGAACACTGCGGCTCTGCAGGAAAAGATCGCCGAGCTGGAACAGCAGCTCAAGCTTTCGGACGAAGGTGTTTCCCATCTGGCAGAGCGCTGCCTTTCCCTGGAACAGAAGGTGCAGTCCTACCTTGCGGCACACCCCCAGCGCGAGATGCATACTGACTCGCCCACTCTGCTGCAGCCGCTGCTCTATTATGATGCAGGCTTCGGCTTTTCGGAAAAGGACACCCTGACCGCGCCCGACTGCACCACCGACGAGCTGACCGGTGCTGTGACCGCGACCTTTGAGCTGCCGGTGGCCGTGCAGGCCCTGCGGTTCGACCCGGGTGAGCTGCCCTGCTGCATCACCAACCTGATCTTTTCAGACGACCGCATCATCTGCGTGCCCACCAATGGCCTGAACCTTTCCGGTGGAAGCACCCTGTTTCTGGGCGACGATCCCAACTACCGGCTGGAGGGCACCACCCACTACCCCGCCGGGATGAAGCTGGTGGTAAGCTACGGCTACTTCCCGCTGGAGACCCTGACGGACGAGCCTTTGTTCTGCGCCGTGCTGCAGGGCGTGCAGCAGCTCCAGCTGCGCAAGGACAGCGAAAAGCAGCATATCCAGCAGCTGGAGCAGAATGCCGCGGCCCAGCAGCAGATGGTGGCCGCCCTGCAGCAGGAGATCGCACAGCTGCACCAGAAAAACGCCGATCTGCAGGCCCGGAGCACTGCCTACGAGACCTCGCTGGAAAGCGTGTTTTCCAGTAAAAGCTGGAAGCTCACTGCTCCCATCCGCAGCCTGATGCGCCTGTTCCACCGTGGAAACTGAGAAGCGGAACGGAGGAACAGCCATGTATAACAATTACACCCCCTTGCAGCAGCGTCAGCTGGCCCTGCAGGAGTACAGCAACACCCAGAGCACCTATCTGCTGGTCTGCGCATCGGCCCGCAGCACGGCCCTGAAAGCCACCCTGACTGACCAGCTCCACCGCAAGTTCCGACTGGTGGACCGGCTGGGCGGGGAGCTGACCGCAAGCGTGGACGGCGTGCTTCTGGCCGCCGAGGACGTGGAGCTGATGTCCACCGCCCTGATGTTCTTTGCCAAAGCCCTGCAGGATGGGGCGGATTACGCCGTCTGCAATGCTGTGTTCGGCTTTGGCGGGGCGACTGCCCTCTATCAGAGTCAGCCGCTGCAGGCGCAGAACCGCTGCGCCGTGGTCAGCCGCACCCTGCTGGAGCGCTGCCGTGCCGCCGCCCATGACCCCGAAAATGTGCCCGAGCTGCTGGCGCTGGCCGCGCAGCTCTGCACTAAACCCACTCTCATCCCGCAGGCCCTGCTCCACTACGAGCGCGGCATCTGCGCCGAGGATGCGTTTTCGGCCCACGGCAAACGTGCCTTTATTATGAGCCATGTGCTGGATATGACCGGCGCACCCATCGTGCTGGTGAGTGCCGTGCCGGTGCTGCGCAGCATGGGGTATGAGGTACTTGTGCTGGGCCCCAGTGACGGCGGCTCCCTGCATCTCTTCCTGGATGCCGGGGCCTCGGTCATCACCCGGTCGTCCTGCCGCAATGTCTCCGATGCCTGGGGCATGGCCCTCTGTGCCGACTTCGTCATCGCCAACACGGTGGTCATGGCCCGGGCTGTCCGTGCCCTGAGCGGCACCGCCGTGCCGGTGCTGTGGTGGCTCCATGATGCCTTTGCTGGCTATCCCCACATTGCCCACCAGATCCCCACCCAGCTGGGAGAGAATGTCCGGGTCTACTCGGTGGGCAGCCACGCCGCCAACGCCATGCGCGCCGTGCGGCCCGAGTTCGAGATCCGGCCGCTCATCTACGGCCTGCCTGATTACGCGGCAGAGAACTTTGTCCGCACCGATCTGGGCTACAACCGCGGCCGCCCGCTGTTTGCCACGGTGGGCTCCTTTGAGCGCCGCAAGGGCCACGATATCTTCTGCAAGGCCATCCGCCTGCTGCCGCCCGAGGTACGGGAGAAGGCCTCCTTCCTCTTTGTGGGCCAGGCCGCTGACAAGGAGATGATGGACTCCGTCCGCACCCTGACCGCAGACTACCCGGAAAACGTGTACTACTGCAAGCGGCTCACCCGTGACGAGATCAAGAGCCTGATGGAGCAGTGCACCGGTTTGGTCTGTGCTTCCCGCGATGATCCCATGCCCACCTTTGTCACCGAGGGTCTGATCTTCGGCAAGCCATCCATCGTATCGGAGCACACCGGCACCGCCGGGCTCATCTCCGAGGGGCGGAACGGCTTCGTTTACCACAACGACGACCCGCAGCAGCTGGCTGTCCTGCTGGAGCACGCCATCGAGCACCCGGAAGAGCTGGCCTCCATGCGGACAGAATGCCGTAAAATGTACGAGCAGTATTATTCCAAGGAGGCTTTTGAGCAGACGCTCCGGGCTGCTGTGGAAGATCTGACAGCGAAAAAGTAACACAAAACCTCTCCGTCATTGCTTCGCAATGCCACTTCTCCTCATAGGGGCAACAGCAACAACCGCCGCCAGTGGCGGATAAAGGGCGTTGCTGTTGGGGCCGCGGCCAGCAAGACACAAGTGTTGTTTACAACACGAAGTGGATGCTGGGAGCCGCAACCCGGGCTTGGCGAACGAAGTGAGTCTGAGAGGTTCTTTTTTATCATATCCCACAAAGTGACGAGAAAAATTTTGTTTCAGTTCACAAAAACAAGGTTCCGCTGTGTTATACTGCAAGCAGTATCGTGAAAGGAGCCTTGTCCCATGGAACAGACCAACACCCCCCAGCAGCCCTCCCGCAAAAAGGCGATCCTTTCTCTGCTGGTCCTGCTGGCGCTGACCTGTGTAGTGGTTTTCATCTTCAGCAGCCACTGGGCCGAGATCTCGACCGCGCTGGCCCAGCTCTCCTTCTGGCAGGTGCTGCTGGTGCTGGCCATCGGCCTGACATACCCCCTGCTTGAGGGAATCGTCTGCTGGCTCATCATCCGCTGCCGCCTGCCGGGCTTCACCCTGCGGCGCGGCTTGGATGCCGCCTTTGTGGGCATCTTTGGCAACGTGGTCGGCCTGGGTGCCGGGGCTGTGCCCATGGAGTCCTACTATCTCTACCACTGCGGCCTGCCGCTGGGCCCCGGTGTGGGCCTGATGACCCTGCAATATGTATTCCACAAGACCACCGTTCTGCTCTATGCCACTGTGATGCTCCTGCTGCAGCACCGTTGGCTCGCCGCCAACACCTCCGGCGTGATGCATTATCTGCCCGCCGCCTACTGCGTGGTGGCGCTGGTCATCGTGACGCTGGTGCTGCTCTGTGTCTCGCCGCTGGTGCAGCGGCTGGCCCGCTGGGCCATGGGCTTTCTGCCCAAAACAGAACCGTGGCAGACCCGCCGGGAAAAGTGGCTGGAGCAGCTGGACACTCTGGCCACCGAGAGCCGCCTCCTGCTGGCCGACAAGGGCCGCTGTGCCCGCATCCTTGCCGTGCAGACCCTCAAGCTGTTTCTGATGTTCACCCTGCCGTGGTTCTGCATCCGCTTCATGGGGCTTTCCTGCGGGCTGAGCTTCTGGCAGGTACAACTGCTCACCAGCCTGATGCTCTTCCTTTCCAACGCCCTGCCCAATGTGGCAGGCATGGGCTCCATTGAAACAGCCTTTCTGCTGGTGTTCAGCAGCTTTATGACCAGCGGCGAAGCCATGAGCACCCTGATGCTCTTCCGCATCGCAAGCTACTATTTTGTGTTCGCCGCCAGCGCCGCAGGCACTTTTGCGGCGCAGAAGCATCTGGAGAACAGTTGACATCCTGCGCATTCCGGCACTATAATGAAAGCGTACTCTCTGAAGATCTCTGGCCGCACAGCTGGGCGGCCCACCAAAGGAGAACGCCTTATGGAAAACAAAAGTCTCCGTTTTTATGCCATCATGGCCCTCTGGGTCGTGTTGTTCGTGCTGTTATTCGTTTCCAACCGCCGCGTTGACCTGAAAACTGATATCAATAAAAGCACTTCTGTCTCCGTCAGCGTGGAGGATACCGTCAGCCTGAGCCCCTCTGTGGTCACCACCCGTGCCTATTCTGCGGGCGATGATACTTATCAGGCATTTTTCGAGATCCTGCAAAACGCGAGCTGCTACCAAAAGTTCAACCAGAATGTCCGCTCCTACTCCCACGACTACGAAGCGCATTCCATCACCCTGCGCTTTGCAGACGATGCCAGCCAGAACCTGCTTTTCACCGTCTATTCAGACGGGGTCTGTCAGGTAAACGGAAAATTCGTCTTCCTCCGCTCCCCCGATGGAAACGCGGAGGCGATCTACCAGCTGCTGCGGGATGCGGTGGTGTAAAGAATGTTGTCCGCTCCCCGGGATGCGGCTGATAAACGACCGGGACAAAACAAAAATCGGGGCACTCAGGTGGTCAAGCTGAGTGTCCCGTTTTTGTTTTCATCTGCGCACAGTGCCGTACCAGAGCCCTGTGTGCCGCGCAGCGGATGCAGAGCAAACCAGAATGCTGCATCCTGCCAAGAAAAAGAGAATATGGAATGGAGGAATGGAACGGAGCGCTTGCAGACGCTCCGTTTTTTGGTGCATCGTGGTTAGAATTAGCTAACCGCCGCTGCGAGAACAGGATACCATAAGTGGTTAGTCTTGTCAACCCTCAATTTGCAATTTTCCCCGAAAAAAGTGTGCACCGCCAGGGGTTCAGCGTTTTTTCTACATTCTGCCCAAAGAATCCCCCTTGCTTTGGAAGAAAACCCACTTGTTTTCTATTGCTTTTTAAAGTGGTTCTTGTTATTATAGTAACGCAAGATTTTGTGGGCAGGTTTTCATTTTTGTCTACACCTTGTAGTCAGAGCTGCCGCAGACGGCAGTTTAAGACTGTTTCGCCCCCAGAAAGCCGCCTATGCAGTGCGGTTTTTCAAAGGCTCAGTAGTTAGAATGCGCTAACTTGCGCATGAAATGGAGCAAGGAGGTTCCAATGATCAATTTTGAACAGTGGGAAGGCTTTGAGGGCCGCATCTGGAAAGAGGAAGTCAATGTCCGCGACTTCATCCAGAAGAACTACACCCCGTACGACGGCGACGAAAGCTTTCTGGCTGGTCCCACCGAGGCGACCGATAAGCTGTGGGGTGCCCTGCAGAAGCTGCAGAAGGAAGAGCGCGCCAAGGGCGGCGTGCTGGACATGGAGACCGAGGTCGTCAGCAGCCTGACCGCTTACGGCCCCGGCTATATCGACGAGACCCTGAAGGATCTGGAGCAGATCGTCGGCCTGCAGACCGACAAGCCCCTGAAGCGTGCATTCATGCCCTACGGTGGCATCAAGATGGCAGAGCAGGCCTGCACCACCTACGGCTATCAGCCCAGCGAGGAGCTGCACAAGATCTTTACCGACTATACCCGCACCCACAACCAGGCTGTGTTCGATGCCTACACCCCTGAGATGAAGGCTGCCCGCCACACCCACATCATCACCGGCCTGCCCGACACCTACGGCCGCGGCCGCATCGTGGGCGACTACCGCCGCGTGGCCCTGTACGGCATCGATGCCCTGATCAAGTTCAAGCAGGAGGATTTTGCCAACTGCGGCGACGGCACCATGACCGATGACGTGATCCGCCTGCGCGAGGAGATCGCACGCCAGATCAACGCCCTGAAGGGCATGAAGAAGATGGCCGAGGCCTACGGCTGCGACATTTCCCAGCCCGCCAAGAACGCCAAGGAAGCCTGCCAGTGGCTGTACTTCGGCTACCTGGCCGCCATCAAGACCCAGAACGGCGCTGCCATGAGCGTGGGCCGCATCTCCACCTTCCTGGATATCTACATCCAGCGCGATCTGGAGAACGGCACCCTGACCGAGAGCCAGGCTCAGGAGCTGATCGACCACATGGTGATGAAGTTCCGCATGGTCAAGTTTGCCCGCATCCCCAGCTACAACCAGCTGTTCTCCGGCGACCCCGTGTGGGCCACCCTGGAAGTGGGCGGCATCGGCATGGACGGCCGCAGCATGGTCACCAAGAACTGCTACCGCTTCCTGCACACTCTGGAGAACATGGGCCCCGCACCGGAGCCGAACCTGACCGTTCTGTACTCCTCCGCCCTGCCCGAGAGCTTCAAGAAGTACGCCGCCAAGGTATCCATCAACACCAGCTCTGTTCAGTACGAGAACGATGATGTGATGAAGCCCGTTTGGGGCGACGATTACTCCATCTGCTGCTGCGTGTCTGCCACCCAGACCGGCAAGGAGATGCAGTTCTTTGGTGCCCGCGCCAACCTGGCAAAGTGCCTGCTGTACGCCATCAACGGCGGCGTGGACGAGAAGAGCCACGAACAGTGCGGCCCCAACTATGCCCCCATCACCAGCGAGTACCTGAACTATGACGAGG